>Ga0316628_100005572_pt1 | contig 10139 bp, 8 predicted proteins | sample OWC_Aug_M2_C1_D5_FD_207648 | JGI IMG/M metagenome (GOLD analysis project Ga0316628, IMG submission 207648) | Wetland soil microbial communities from Old Woman Creek delta, Ohio, United States - OWC_Aug_M2_C1_D5_C | ecosystem: Environmental > Terrestrial > Soil > Wetlands | place: USA: Ohio... | reverse complement strand
TCGTTCACCAGCGTCGCAACGAACCTTACGTCGAAACGGGGGCCGATGACCGCGAGGAGCACGTGTGCCGTCCCGATCTCGTTGGCGATGACCTCGGGCCAAATGCGCCCGGCCGGGATGGACGTGCGGTCGAAGAAGACGCGCTGGACGCGTGCATCGGGGCCGACGAGTGCCTTCAGTCGGCCCGAGGCATCGGGGCTGTCGTCGCGCTGGTACGAGATGAAGATGTTCATGCGCTCGTCGCACCAGGCTCGGTAGTCCTGATTCTGGGTTGGCGAGCTGACGGTCCGTGGGACAATGGTCCGGCGTCCAGGAGGTCCGATGAGCGACTCCGGGGGCAAGCCGCACCGTGCCGGCGAGCCCATCACGGACCTGTGCCGCGCGTGCAAGGCCGTGCGGAGCCACACGGTCATCGCCGTCGATGCGGAGGGCCGGGCCGCGCGCGTCGTGTGCGACTTCTGCGGCAGCCAGCACAACTATCGCGGGGCCGGCGCCGATCCTCGCGCGACGCCGCCGGCCCCCCGCCTCGCCGCCGATCACGAAGGGACGGCCCATGTGACCACGAGCGAAACCACGAACGACCTCGAAATGCTCCTTCGCCGCGTCCTGCGCGAGGAGCTCGGGCTGGCTCCGGCGGCGCCTGCCGCGAAGTGGCGCGGAGGCCAGATGGTGCTCCGCCCCGGCAAGGCGGGTTCGCCAGAGAAGGCCTGGCCGATCGACGCCCTGTTCCACAAGGTCGTGATGATCCGCAACCGCCTGCGCACCCTCGAGCAGCAGTTGAACGCCGCGGACATCCCCGAGGACCTGAAGCTCCGTCTGCAGGCCTACGTCAGCGGCTGTTACGGGAGCCTGACCAGCTTCAACGTGCTGTTCGCGGACGACGCCGACCAGTTCCGCGGAAGCGGCGGAGCGTGACGGCGGGCCCATGAGCGTGATCCGCTGGGGCCTGATCGGTTGCGGGGACATCGCGGCGAAGCGGGTGGCCGCCGCCCTGGGCCAGAGCCGGGGCAGCGCCCTCGTGGCCGTCGCCCGGTCCCGGTCCGAGCTGGCCGCCGCTTTCGCGGAGCGCCACGGGGCGAAGCGCTGGCACGCCGACTGGAGGGAGCTGGTGCGCGACGAGGAGGTCGACGCCGTGTACGTCGCCACTCCCGTGGGCCTCCACGCCGACCAGGCGGTCGCCGCCGCCGAGTCCGGCAAGCACGTGCTGTGCGAGAAGCCCATGGCCCTCGACGTGGCCGGCGGCGAGCGCATGATCGCGGCGGCCCGCGGCAACGGTGTGCGACTGGGCGTCGCCTACTACCGGCACCACTATCCCGTGGTCGCCCGGCTGAGGGAGCTGCTCGCGTCCGGCGAGCTCGGGCAGCCGGTGCTGGCCCAGGTCCAGGCCTTCGAGCCCTTCGACGTCCCGCCCGATCACCCCCGCGCGTGGTTCCTGCGCCGGGCCGAGGCCGGGGGAGGACCCATGGCCGACTTCGGCTGCCATCGCATCGAGGTGCTGCTCGACCTGCTGGGGCCGCTCGCGGAGGCGCACGGCTTTCCCGGCAACGTGCGCTTCCGGGAGCGGGACGTCGAGGACACCTGCGTCGCCCACCTCCGCTTCCGGAGCGGGTCGGTGGCCGTGCTGAGCGTGACGCACGCCGCCCACGAGCGGCGGGACACGCTGGAGATCTTCGGGACACGGGGCTCGGCGTACGTGAGGGTCCTCAACGAGGGGGCTCTGCGCGTCTTCACCGCCGCCGGCGTGCGCGAGGAGCGGCACCCGCCGCACCCGAACCTCCACCAGCCCCTGGTCGAGGACTTCGTGGCCGCGGTCCGGGAAGGCCGGGAGCCCGCCGTGACCGGTGAGGTGGGCCTGGAGGTCTCCCGCGTGCTCGCGCGGCTGTACGAGGACCGGCGGCCCTGGTGATGAGGCCTCACGTCCTGCCACGACCGCCAGTGGCCACGGTGGACTCCGACTCGTACCGCAGCGCTTCGATGGGCTTCATCGAGGCGGCCTCGCGGGCGGGGTAGAAGCCGAAGAAGATCCCGACCCGCGGCCGAGAAGCCGAGCGCCAGGACGCGTTGCCGAGCACGGGGACGGCTGGGGCGTGCCGGCCGAGTGGAACCCCGCCTGACTCGCCCACCGAACCCAGACCCACGGCCTCATCGTGACCGGGTGCACGGCCCTCGCCGTCCGCAGGGGGACCTCGGCCCTCACCCACCTTCCACCCTGCCGCATCGCGAATGCCGTCGGTGGAGGAGTGAGCGGTCGGTCTCCAGGCCGCCGATGCGCTCAGAGGCCACGACGATCCAACAGCTCGGACGGATCAGGAGGACCGAAAGCATCGGCAGCCCGTCCGCCGCTGGCACGCGCGGTGCACCGAACCCCCGATGGAGGTGACCCGCCAATGCGCAGCTCGCGATGGCTCGTTCTGCTGCCGTGCCTCGTCCTGTCAGCCCCAGGAGTGTGCCTGGCGGTTGGTCCCCGTAAGGCCCTGTACGTCGGGGGGACGGCCTACGCCCTTTCCGACGGGGCGGAAGGCAAGACCGAGACCAGCGGTCCCAGGGCGTTCGTCTTCATCGCGGAGAAGGGTGGGACCCTAAGCTTCCCCTGGAACTCGATCCAGGATCTGGAATACGGTCGACGCGTTTCCCGTCGCGGGAAAACGGCGGCCCTGAAGTCGGCGCTTGGCGTCTTCTCGCGCGGTGAGAAGCACTACGTCACGATGACTTACAGGGACCACGTGGACCGCGAGCAGGTGGCCGTCTTCCAGTTCGGAACCGAGATCGCTCGGGCGACGCTCGTCGCCCTCAAGGAGAAGTCCGGCAAGCCGCTCGTCTGCCAGGATCAGGAGGCCGCCGCCCAGCTGGGGGGTGCCTGCGATTCGGTGCTGGCCGCCGAGAGCGCCGAAGCGGCGGCCAAGTAACGGGCGATCGGGGGACGGCGGGCGCTTCGGCTCCGGCGCGGGGTGCTGCTTCAGGAGCTCCAAGGCCACGGCCACGCCTTTCTCGAGCTGCGGGTCGCGGCCCTCGCGCCACGCGTGGGGGCCGAAGATCGAGACGGGGACGGGCGCGTCCTTCCCGTCGCGCGTCATGGCCTCGAGCAGCCTCGGACGCGCGAGCGAGTCCACGATGTAGTCCGCGATCCAGCCGCCGCCGTTGAAGCGCTCGTCGATGACCGCCCCTTCTTGTCGCTCTGCGGGGCAGTGCGGGCTACGCGCGGCGCAAGAGCACGCTCCGACAGCCGCTGGCGGTCTCTTACTGCGGGAAAAAGAGGAGCGCGATCTTCGGATAGAAAGCACCGATGGAGTAAGTATCCTCCCCCCTGCACACACGCCAGTAGACAGTGGTCGTGCTTCCCGCAGTGACGTCCCCAGTAGCCGGTGTTGCTCGTTCCGTGCTCGTCGGGGCCGACGAGTGTGCTCCACTGACCGCGCGCCAGCATTCGACGCACGAGCCAGCGACGCGTACGCCAGCTCGAGCACCGCTCGCTCCGCGAGCCACGTGCCCGCCACGGCTGCTCCCCGCGGATCTGCACCTGGCCAGGCATTCCCCGGCGAAGGAGCCTTCATCCGGCGTTGGCCGAGCGGCCGATCCGTTCTTTCGGGAGGCGTAGGCCGTACGATCCATTGACGCTCGAGCGCCGACGCGCGTCTCCTCGGTCGCTACCTCCAGGAACGTGGGCGAGCCGACGAACGGCGGTCCGTCACGATGAGCAGGTAGAAAGGAGGGTAGGCTGGTGCGGGCGTTCCCTCGACTGACGGCGCTCTTGCTGCCGACCTTGCTCGTGGTGGGGACATTCAGTGCCGGTCCGAGTGCGGACGAGGCCGTGCCCGCCCCCCGCGACCTCACTGGGACCTGGTCCTGCTCCCTGTCTCACGTCAGGGTCTCCGGCATCTGTCCGCCCACCCCGAAGCAGTCCGGGACGTGCGAGATCCGCAAGGCCGATGGCGCCTACACGCTGGTCTACGCGTCCGGCTTCCGCTGCTCACCGAAGGCCGCTTGCAGCTTCTCCTGCTCGGTGTCGAAGGGGAGCTTGACCTGCGAGAACTCCGGGCCCGCCGATCGCGGGGGCGGTCGGTACGCGACGAGGCTCGTCTTCGACCTCAACACGGAGGCGCCGGCCTCGGGCACGGGCAGATCCACCTACGAGGGTGAGGGCATGAGATGCGAGTGGAAGACGAGCCTCACCTTGTCCAAGGGGGCGGCGGGCGGCGGCCGGTGACGCGGCGACTGGACTCCTGATCCGCCGGCAGGCTGAACGAGTCCTTCTCACTCCGGAAGAATCCCGCACCACTTCCGGGTCGCCCGCCAACCTTCCGGGTCCGGCATGGCGGCGCGGCGATCACCCGCGAGGCAGAGGGACCATTGGATTCGCCGCCCTGGCCGTGGGTCTTGGCGCCATTCGCTTCATCTCTTTGCACGAGGTGGACGCGTGGAATGCAGCCATGCCGTGGGCTCGCGTGGTCGTCGAACTGATAGCCGCAGTGGGGGCATCGGCGGTGGCTGTCGCCCGGCTCCGTCAACTGGGAGAATCCGCGCGGTTCTGGCGCTCAGGCTGACTGCTCGCGTGCGATTTGATACCGCGCGCTTTCCTGCCCCGGGGCGGGCGATTGCGTCACGCGCCGCGTGTCTTCCTGCCGATGGCGGCCCTCAAGGTCTCGAGTCGGCTGCTCGCCCAGGGCCGGCCCTTCGTGCGCCTCACGCCAGGCCCGGAGCTGACAAGGGCGTGAGGCCGGCCTATGGCGCTTCGACCAGCGGCGCGCGACCGTCCCCTGCGCCGCGTCGCCGCGAGGCAGAGGGTGTCCGGCATCGCCGTCCCCATCGGCGAGAACGAAAGGGTACCGGAGGGGCCGGAGCGGACCAGGTCTCCCGAGAAGAAGGTCCGGCGGCGATTGCAGACTGCAGCGGGGGAAGCCTTCCTGGAGGGCAGCCGGATCTATTCTTAGTCTAGATCTGGTTCTGTGAGCCTCAGGCGGATCAAGGGGAATGCCCTCGGCCCGCGGCGTGTATCACCGAGGGGAGGTGCCGATGATCGTCGGATACTGCGTTCTCACCCTCGCCCTTGCCGAAAGGCCGGCCGCCGTCAAGCTGCCGTGCGAGTCGATGCGGCTCCTCAAGGTTCGGGCCGAGGAGAGGGCGGAAGCCCACGGCGGCGGGCCGGTGCCGCCCCCGGGACAGGGAGCGGCGCTGGTTGAAGGCGCCTCCGCAGGCACGCTCTACTACCTGACTCTCGAATGCGGCGGGAAGACGTACGTGGCCCGTGTCGTGGGCGGGACGCCGGGCTTCCGGCCGGACGAGCTGCGCCCGGGGATCACCTTGCGCCTGAAGGACAAGGGCGGAAGGCTCTTCCTGGGTCGCGCAGGCGGGGCTGCGTTCGAGACGAGCGTCGCCTCCGCTCCCGCGTCGGGAGGCCCGCGTCCCAGATGACGAGCGGGGCCGGCCGGGCCGGCCGGCCCGCCCCGCTCAACGTCCTCGCGGACGAACGCGGCGTCAGGGCGCCACGGACTTCACGCTCCTGACGACCACGTTGTCAACGGCGACCCCGCAGGTGTGGGCCGGCCGCAGGTCGGCACAAGTGCCGCCCCCGTCCTGCGTGTACTCGAAGCGGAGTTGAGCCGTGCTTCCCTGCATCCCCGGCAGCCGCATGCGCACGTGCTTCCAGCCGTCCGAGAAGCCCGCCCAGGCCGACATGTCCTCGAAGTACGCGGGGTTGCTGCTGCGCGGGAAGTGCCTCGGATAGTGCAGCAGCGAGCCCGTGGTGAACTCGTCCTCGAAGGCCTCGGCGAGCACCGAGCGCAGGGTGCGGCCGGAGGTCAGATCCGTGACGCGCAGGAAGAACCCGTCGTAGGCGAGCACGTTGAAGTTGGGGTCCTCCTCGGTGTCGTAGCAGACGTCGAAGTCGACGGTGACGTACTCGGCATCGGCCGGAACCGTGAACGCCGGGCTGAAGAGCCGCTCCCACCGCCGGGGAGAGCCGGGAGGGGGGCCGGCCGGGCCGTCGTTGGCGTTCGCGTGGAACGCTGCGTTCGACCCCCCACCGCAGAACGTGCTCACGGTCGTCCAGGGCACGGTGTTGGCGCCGCCGCCGTGCGAGAGCGCCCAGCCCGCCGGGACAGTCCCCGGAGCCACGCCGTCGAAGTTCTCCGAGAAGACGGTCGTGGCCGAGGGGGTGCCCGTGAACAGCGTGTGCAGGAGCACGATCTCACCGTGCTCGGCGCTGCGAACGCTGAGGTTGAGCTCGATGAACGTGCCCACCACGAACGACGGCGATGTGCGCAGGAGGAAGGGAGTCTTGGTGGTGCCGGCCTGCCCGGGGTCGAGGTTCGGCAATGGCGAGAATCCCTGGACCACGGTCACGCCGGGGGTGGCCGTCGTGAGGGTCACGGTCGCACCCCGCACCTTCTCGGCGTTGAGCGGGTTGGTCACGTAGTTGCGCAGGGCGGTGGTGAGGGTGATCGTCTCGTTGGGGTCGATGTAGCCGTTGCCCCCGCTGTCGGTGAAGGTCACCCCGACGACGTCGAGGGTGGTGGCCTTGAACTTGTGGGTGGCCTCCGCGATGCGCCTGAACACGACGTCGGGCACCGTCATGCTCGTCGACGGCTGCCCGTCCACGAACCCGAGCGGCGGCCTCCCGGCCACGGCAAAGGCCACGAACAGCTCGCCCCCCTGGGCCACGGCCTGATTGTAGTCGCCCAGGTTGGGCTGGCCCGTGTCGTTGCCCCACCCCGCGTGGAAGGGCCGCTCCGTCAGGGGCAGGGGCTGCTTCCAGGACAAGCCACCGTCGTCGGAGTAGGTGTGGCTGACCTGGCTCAGGTCGCCCGAGTCGGCACTGCCCTGGTCGTAGTAGAAGACGTGGATGCGCCCGGTGGTGGAATCGACGGTCACCCAGGGGAACCACTGGGCGCGGTCGGCACCCGGCCGGCTGTTGAGGACGAGGGGGCTGGAGAAGGTGACTCCCTCGTCCGTGCTCTTCTGGAAGACCACGTCGGCCCCGTCCCCGGCGTCGTTGTTGGCGTACACGAGGTACAGGCTGCCCTGGTAGGGGCCACCGGAGTTGTCCACCGCGAGCGAGGGCGAGGTATTGACACGGTCGTTGCCGAGTACCTGGTCCATGGTGAAGAACTCGGGGCTCGTCTCGGTCGGCGTTCCCCAGCTGGCCCCGTTGTCCGTCGAGCGTGCCACTGCAACCGAGTTTCCGAACCCAAAGAAGGTGCCCGGGAACGGATAGCGCCGCCAGGCGACGTAGGCGTTGGCCGACCCCAGGCCGGCGAAACGCGGGATCGACGCCTGGCCGTCGGCGGAAGTCGCGGACACGATCGCCCTCGGCGTCGACCAGGTCGGCGGCGTGGCCTGCATGTCGTCGGAGTAGGTGCTGGCGATCTCGACGCCACCGGGCGCGAATGGCGTGAAGTTCGACCAGCTCATGATCACGCGGCCGGTGTCGGGATCGACGTCCATGAACTCCTTGTCGGCGGCGTCGCGGGGGGTCCCGCTCGTGTTCACCTGGCCGTGCGGGTTCGTGGCCGGCGTCACCTCGAAGGGACCCGTCCAGGTGTGCCCGCAGTCCGTGGAGCGGTGGACGCCCATCGTCTGCACGGTCCGGGTGGCCGAGAACTTGCTGACCAGGATCGACGAGTAGATGAACGTGCAGCCGCCCAGGTACTTGACCTCCGGGTCACCGAAGACCTGGGGGAGCTTGGTGGTGCCGATCACGTCGGCTCCCGGCGAGGGGAGTTGGCCTCCGTCGACGAAGGTCTGCCCCCCGTCGTCGGAGTACATGTACCCTGAGACCGAGAGGGGGTTCAGCGAGAACCCGCGCGTGTCGTTGAAGCCGATCACGACGTGCTGGCCCGTCGCGTCCACGGCGATCGAGACCTCGGCCTGCCCGCCGGCCGGCCCCTCTCCCTCGAAGCCGCCGTCACAGTCGGCCGCGTTCAGGCAATCCCGGGGCGGCCCCGTGATCACCCGGCTCAGCGAGAGCGTGCCCGCCGTTCCCGCGTCGGCCGCGGCCTCGACGGCGGCCCGTGCCCGGGCCGCCAGGCGGCCCATTGGCGACATCCGACTCTCGTCCTGACCGGTCTTCCTTCCGCCTCCGTCGGAACCAGCGTTCCCGCCCATGCCGACGAGCGCAAGGCTCGCCACGAGCGTCCCCATCCACCGCCAACCCGATCCCGGCCTTTGCATCACAACTCTCCCCTTCTCCTGACCTGACCACGCACCAGCACCCCTCGCGGAGGGCGGAGGGAGCTGCCAGCGGCTGACCGCACGGCACTCTCGGATGAAACTGAGACGAGGTTAGGTCGCCCCCTCGCCGAAAGTCAAGAAAGGCGGTCTGGTGGCGCTCGGTCGAGCACTCGGGCAACGCCAGGGGTCAGGGTCCATTCGGCGTCAGCCCCCGGCGAGGGCGGTCGCGGGCCGCCTTCAGAGGATGAGGGGAGACCGCGGGGGCTGTGTGAAGTCGAAGTCTACGAGCAGGTCGCCCAGCACCGGTGCCGACTCCCTCACACCTGGCCGCGGGTCAGGGCGGCCGTTCGTCCTGGGGTCGATCCGCTGGCCACCCAGGAAGAGGTCCTCGATGAACTTGTTGTAGGCGTCGGTGGACAGGACCTGGTGGTCGATGAAACCCTGCCTGGCGTAAGGGCTGATGACGATCCCCGGCACGCGCAGGCCGTAGCCGTTCTCGTCCACATTGGGCGGCGGCACGTGATCGTAGAAGCCGCCCCAGTCGTCCCAGCTCAGGAAGATGGCCGTCGATTCCCAGGTGGGGCCCTTCATGATCGCGTTGACGAGGCCGGTGACGTAGGCCTGGCCCGCGCTCACGGAGCTGGTCGGATGCTCGCTGTGAGCGAGCGAAGGCATGATCCAGGCGACCGCCGGCAGGGTTCCCTTCGCCGCCGCGTCGAAGAAGTCGGTGAGCTTTCGGATGTTGCCGAGCTCGCCGTTGTCGCGCACGGTCACGAAGCCGGGGAGGGGGTTCCAGATCGACGGAACGGCGGGCCGGAGGTTCACGCAGATCGCGGGGTTGTCCGCGCAGTCGGGTTGCGCGCCGTCGTCCAGGTAGTAGGCCCAGCTCACGCCCTTCTGGTGCAGGAGGTGGGTGACGTCCGTCCAGGCGTAGGGGAACGGGGGGGTCCCCCGCACGTCGAGTCGCAACGGGTCGTCCAGCGCGTTCACGCAGCTCATGGGGTCGGTGCTGCTGCACTGTGCCGACCAGTTCGAGACCAGGAACAGGTGCGCCGGCAGGCTCCACGAAGCGTTGGCCTCGAACATGTGATCCTGCAGGACGAAGCTCCGGGCGTAGGCCCAGTAGTTCGGGATCTCCCGCTGGTCGTGGTAGCCCATGACGTCGCGGTGCTTGCCGGCCACGCCGCACCCTGGATCGTCGGGCGCGACGCAGTTCTTGGCCGACAGGTACTGCTGGATGAAGCCGTCCATTCTGCCGCCGTTGACGTCGCCCACCGCCGCCGTGGCGTTGTGCGGGCCACCCGCGTCGCTGTCATTCGAGTCGTGGAACGGCTGCACGCACCTCCCGTCGCTCGGATCCGGCACGCAGACCGTCGGCACGCCGCCCGCCATGGGAATGCCCTCGGCCCCAGGGAACGTGCCGAAGTAGTGATCGAAGGACCGATTCTCCTGCATGATGATCACGACGTGCTGGACCTTCTGGCGTGCCAGCTCGAGGGGCGTGGGGGTGGCGCTTGCGCTGGGCGTCGGGGCACCACCCGAGCCACACCCAGCCGCGAACACGGCGAGCGCTGACAACGCGACCCGCCCGGCCCGTCCGGCCGATGGCAGACTGTTGCTCCTCATCCGATTTCCCCGAGCCGGACCGTAACACCGCCACCACCTGGCGGCAACGGGCGGCTGGCGAGGCCGGCCTCGACGACCGCGGGTTCCTGGAGGAGGGCTCTACTCCTTCACGAGCTCGACGCGCCGGTTCCTGGCGCGCCCCTCGTCGGTATCGTTGCTGGCTACGGGCGCGAGCGGGCCGACCCCGTAGCCCTTGAGGCGCGTGGCGGCGACACCGTACTGCGAGACGAGAGCCTGGACCACGGCGTCGGCCCGCGCCTGCGAGAGGGTCGTGTTGGCCTCCGGGGAGCCCACCATGTCGGTGTGGCCCACGACCTTGAGCTTCAGCGTCGCGTCCTGCTTGAGCA
>Ga0316628_100005571_pt1 | contig 10141 bp, 11 predicted proteins | sample OWC_Aug_M2_C1_D5_FD_207648 | JGI IMG/M metagenome (GOLD analysis project Ga0316628, IMG submission 207648) | Wetland soil microbial communities from Old Woman Creek delta, Ohio, United States - OWC_Aug_M2_C1_D5_C | ecosystem: Environmental > Terrestrial > Soil > Wetlands | place: USA: Ohio... | reverse complement strand
GGATGTCGGAGAAGGCATGCGCCAGAACCGAGGAGGCATCGTCTCCAGGTAACGTGGGGCAAGCGATAGTGGGGCGTCCCGCGAGAGCAATCGAGAGGTCGTTTCCAGGTAAGGCGACGTGGCCGCTTCTTCTTTAACATCTGTTATTTGACATAATACTCATTATCAGCACATAAATACATTCGGACAACCCGCCGGAGAAGCCCTTGCGGTACTACGCCTCACGCGCGGCTTCCGAGAAGCCTCTTCGCGTGCCGACACATGCGCCAGTGCACGCACTCTCGCTGGGTTTCTCTACCTTGGAATTCGTCACCAGGGATTCGTAGGCGGGTCCGCCCTACACGACCGCGCCGGGTTCTGACAGGTCCGGGTCGGTCAGAAAAAGATGCTCGGGTGGATGCCTACTTGGTCTTGAGGGCGCTCATCCGCTGGAGGGCGTTCTGGGCCCAGTGCGTCTGGGGAAATCGTTCGGCGATCTGGTTGTAGATTCGAAGCGCGTCCTCCGGCTTCTTCATCGCCTCGTAGACGTGCGCGAGGCTGGAATAGGCCTCTCCGGCCAGGGGATCGTCCTGTACGGACTCCACCAGTTGCGTCAGCGTCTTTTCGGCCGCGGGAAGATCGCCTTTTGCCTCCTCGGCATAGGCCTTTCCGATGCCGGCCATCGCACGAAAACGGCCGCGCGGGTACGACGTCAGATAGTTCCCGTACGCGGCAACCGCTTCGTCGTACTTGCTTCCTTCAAAATGCAGATTGCCTAGCCGGATCAAGGCCTCCTCGGCAGCAACCGTGCCCGGGTACTTGGCCGCAATTTCGGCGTAGACCTTCTTCGCCTCGTCCGGATTCCGTTGCGCCCCAGGCGCGCCACCCCACATGGCGCTTGACGCCTGCACGAGCAGGCCCTGCGCCTCTCGCTCCTGCACCGTCCGGTGCCACGTGTATGCAGCAAAGCCGCCCCCGATAACCACGATGGCGACGAGGATGCCAATCGCCAGGGCCTTGCGCTCCTGGATGAATTGAAGCGCCGCGCCAACCCACTCCGCAAGCGGATTGCGTCGAATGTCGTCCTTTGTAAGCTCTTTGGCCATGGGCTAGCTCGATTCCTTCTGGGTGCGATGATGGAAAGACAACGTCAGGTTCACTGTGCCGAATGACTGGCGGCCCTGGAGGGACTTGAACCCCCGACGCCCGCCTTAGGACGGCGGCGCTCTATCCAGCTGAGCTACAGGGCCCGACCCTCCGACAACACCGTCACGGCGCGGCCTCGTTCAATACTGGATCAACGAAAAGACCGGGAGTCCCTTCAGTCGGTCGCGCCCTTTCAATTCCGTCAACTCGATCAAGAACGCCAATTCGACGATCTCGCCGCCAAGCTGTCGAACCAGCTCCGCCGCCGCCGAAATCGTTCCCCCGGTGGCAAGGAGATCGTCGGCCACGACCACTCGCTGCCCCGGTTTGATGGCATCCTGGTGGATCTCCAGCGTATCGGTTCCGTATTCCAGCGCATACGTCGTCCGGTTGGTTTTGAAGGGCAATTTGCCCGGCTTCCGGACGATCGCATTGCCGGCGCCGAGCTTATACGCGAGCGCAGCCCCCATGATGAAGCCGCGCGCCTCGACACCGACCACAATATCCACCTTTTGGTTCACGTACCGCTCGCCCAGGTAGTCGATGGCGTGATGGAACGCGCGCCCGTCCGACAAAAGCGGCGTGATGTCCCGGAAGAGAATGCCGGCCTTCGGAAAATCTGGGATTTCCCGGATCCGCTGCTTCAGTTCTTCAATGACCATGTGGGCCCCTCGCCTCCGCCTACCAGCCGCCTCGTTCGATGCCGAAGGAGGTGTACTGGCCGCTTGCCTGACCCCAGTGACTGCGCGCCTCCCGCACGTGGGCGCTGCTTGGCCCCTTCTCCACCCGCCGGAGAAACTCCTCCAGGGAACTCCGCGACCCCTCCGCGTATGCTTGGACGGAACCATCCGGGAGGTTGGTCACGTAGCCGACAAGCCGGAGTCGCCGCGCCAGGTCGTGCGCGAAATACCGGAAACCCACCCCTTGGACGCGGCCCCAGACCCGAACTTCCAACGACACGATGTTCTCTGGCGTCGACGCCGGTTTTTCCATGGACGCGGTCATCAATCTGGGCCAGACCTTCTATCGCATTTCCGGAGCCTTGTCAATGTTTCCGGGCAACTTCACAGCTCCAGAGTTCGCTCCAGACGCTCGACATACTGCTCGGCGGCCACGTCCGGCGGCGACAAGTTTTTCCCCTGATCATGCAGGAAGTGCTGATGATCGAGCACCCAGATGTACAGGTCCCCTTCCGTCCGACCCGGAAACTCGCCCAGTATATTCCGCTCGCGAATCACGCGCACGATGGAGAGGTACACGGTGTCGTACCAGTGGACGACCGCCTCGTCGTCCGAGATGTCGCACCGCCGCTCCAAGCCCATGAAATACCGATGCACGGCGATATGCTCGAGGATCCGGCTGTAGCCGTCTGGGATCGTCACCTCCACGACGGCGTCGGGTCGCAGGCGGTCCAACCCCGTCCGCTCCAAGAACTCCACGCGGTCGCCGAGAATCTCCAGGTCCTCGGGACGAAGGTCGGGACCCACCGGCACCTTGACATGGCATTCCCGCACCTCTGCCTCGATGAACTCCTGCCCCTGCTGTCGCGCGACCGACACGCGGTGGTGTCCGTCGACGACGAAATAGACGTCGCCCACTTTGTAGAGGACGACGGGCGGCAGGCTGATATCCTCGTAAAACGCCCGATCAATGTTCTGCCAGCGATTGGCGATCCGACTGTGCGTCGGAAGGAACGCGCGGTCGAAATCCGCGTACCGATTCACGCTGCCGACGATGCGCGCGATTTCGACGGTACGGAGCCCACGGTGGATCGGACCGCCGATGTGGAGTTTTTCCTTGACCTCATCGTAGGACAGCAATCGCTTCGGCCGCCCTGACAAGAATCCAAGGATGTCGTTCAGGAATGCCCAGGACCGGGCGCGCGCAAAGTCGGCCTGGACCCGGGCGGCGATGTCATCCAGCATGGCCGCCCGCGATCTCCACGACGCGGTACGGGCACACATTCAGCACGGTCGTGGATCCTACCTGGGTGGACACCACGGTGTCCCGGCGCCAGACATGGGAATGCCCGTGCAGCAGGTAGCGGGGCCGAAACCGGTCGATGAAACGATTGAACGCGGAGAAACCGACGTGGGCCGGGTCGGTTCCGTCATGGATGCCCTTCGGCGGCGAGTGCGTAATCAGAAGATCCACGGCCCGCCCGTATCGCATACGGTTGAGCCACAAGCGCGGAGCCATCCCAAGGATCCGGCGCGCCATTTCTCCCTGCGTGTACTGGTGCTCTCCATCTGGCCGGTAGCGGATGCTGCCGCCGAGTCCGGCCAGCAAGAGCCCCTGCTCGCAAACCACTCGGCCGTCAAGCCGCCCGCAGTCCGGGGGCAAGGCCCCGCGGTATGTCCGGTCACCACCGCCCGACGCCGGTGAGAGGTCGTGGTTGCCCGGGACGTAGAATAACGGCACGTTCAACATGGAGACGACATACTCCAGATAATAGTCCGGAAGATCGCCGCAACCCACGACCAGCCCGACATTCCGGAAGAGGTCCCTGACCCGCGGGCTGTAAATCTGCTCCACGACTTGGTCACTGAGCGCGAGGATTTTCATCGGTCCACCGAGGCCTCACGCGCCGGCCACCCGGCTCTCACAAACGCCGCCTGCCGTCTCGCTGCTGGGATTTTACCGTACCACGCGTGGGCGGGACAGCCGTTTCTCACGCTGCAACGCTGCGGTTGGCGGGCAGAATCGCTGATATTCTGCCGCCGTCACGGCGTGAAGGCCGACAGCACGTCCGCTTCGAGCTTGCCGCTCGCGCGGCACACAACGGCGCCTGGAAACGCCCCGTCTTCGTCGGACGTGAAGCGCGTATGGTGGGAGATCGTCTGGACGCTACCCCGCGTGTCGCGAATGTGCATGGTCCGCGAGAGCGCGTAGTGGGCGCTCACCAACACCCGCGTCTCCTTGCTTGCGATCGGTGCTGCCGTCACAGCAATCCGCGCGTCCAGCGCCATTTGGCGCGCAATCGACACAATTTCCTTTCCGGTCATCAGCTCATACTCCGCCGACGCCGACGCCGCGGGAAAACGGTACGTCCGCTCTGCTCGTACGTTCTTGACGTACGACGTGACGTATCCGCAATCGACGTAGGGCTCTGGGTCTCCACGGTAAGTGAGGGTGATGATGCCGGCGTCTCTGTCCAGACCATTCACGGCGAAACGCCCCTGGAGGGGGGTCGCCGCGGCTTGCCGCCACACCTCGTCCGCGCCCTTTGCCACAATCCGCGACAGTGTCGCGGTCTCGACGCCAACCGGACGCACGTATTCGAATCGCCCGACACAGGCGACAAGCAGTCCAACGCACACCAGCATGGTGAAGATGCCGCACACCCTCTTCACCGTTTGCCCCCTTCCCCACTATGAAATCCGTGGACAATACCGCCCTACGCCACGCGGTATTCTACGCCCAGCCGACCGTGCGGCGCAATCTCATCTTGGCTGTCTGAAGCGCCCCTGCAAGCCATCCCGCCGGAAACGGCGGGCGCGAAAAATAAGAACAGCACCGGGGTGGCACCGGACGGAACGCTGGAATGCCGCTGATCGCGTCACGGATTGTCGTACTGGCCCACATCGATCCATTCCGCCAAGCTGGCGGCATGGTCCGGTTCCAGATGTGCAGTGGAATAGAGGTAGTCGTTACCGGCGGAGGTGCGTGTCCCGGCAATGTCGCGGAAGGCCTTCTCGCCCGCCATCCCCCGCACACAGGCGAGGATCTCGTCGCGTGTCAGCGAGAAGGGCGGCTGTTCGAAGGCGCCCAGCGGAAGAGGCCTGGGATAGAGCGCCGAATTCTCGCGCACGGTCTCGGCAATCAAGTGCAGACGATCCCCCGCCTTGCGCAGGAGGAGCCCGGCGTAGGCCTTTGTCATGAACTCGGATGAATAGAATCGCGGCTCGCCGGCGCCCTCCTCCACGGGAACCAGGTCGGAATGGGCCGTCAACGCCGCGCGCAGAATCTCGTCCAACGCTGCCGAAGCCTCCTCGGCCGCCTCCGGGAGAAGCGCAAGTCCCTCCAATTCCTCGCGGATGTCCGCCACCGCCGCGAACCGACCGGCCCCGCTCAGCTTTCGGACGATCTGGGCGACGACGTTCGTTGCCGCATCCCAGTCCCGGGAGCCCGTGTCGCTCGGAGCTGCCGCCCCGCACTCGTGCGTTTCCATTCGTGATCCCGCTCCCGCGCGGAACTGCTGTGGGCGGCCGATTACGGCAGAAGGCCCTTCTCGCCCAGCGCCTGCGCCACGTGCGCCAGACCGGCGCGCTCGTATGCGGCGCGCGTCGGCGCGCCCGTGACCGTATCCCAGCCCATCTCCCGGTAGAAGAGATCCATGGCGATGGCGATATCCGCCTCGCCCATGCGGATCGTCCCCTTGCTGAACGCGGGCTTGCCGGCGCCGTCCTTGAAGACCCACTGGGGAATCGTGTCGTGCCGCGCCCGCATTTCCTTGGTCCCCATGTCTCGGATGGTCAGGGCCCGGTGCAGGAGGAAGATCCGCTCGGCGGCGAGATCCAACTCCTCTCGGCTTTTCTTGTCGCCGGTCACGAGGCTGTAGAGGAGCGATTCGATGGAGTCATCGCCGCGGTAGCCTCGTTCCTTGAGCGGCGATGCGATCCACGGCCCCATCCAGTTGCAGAGCGACATGGAATCGTGCAGCTCCTTGCGGAGCAGCGACCATTTCGCCATCCGAGCCTTCGCGACATTCATGGGGGTGTAGGCCTGCACCGCGTCCACCGCATCCGGAGAGCCCCACACCTCTGCTGCGATCTGCTTCTGGACGGCAAGCGGCAAGCCGTTCCGGGTGAAGTTCGCGTGCGAGTGGCACTGGGCGTCGCGGTTGTACTGGGTATTCAGAATCACGCCGCATTGCCCCGCATCCTCGTTCGCGTGATGCTTGGGATGGCCCATCTTCCAGTACTGAAGCTCGTGGTCCGCGGCCCACTCTGTCTCCGAAAGTCCCCAGCGATCCAGCAACCCGCCGGTCCCAAGCCCCATCGCCAGGCCCAACTCGCCCTCTCTGCGGGCGAGCCGCGGCAGCAGATCGAACAGAAACGCCGGGTCGCCTTTCTCGTACGTGCTCCAGGCGTATCCCTTGAACTCGCCGGCGCTCAGTTTCGTCCGGATGGTTCCGTCGTAGTACAGTTTCTTGAAGTCCCGCTGAAGCTGGCTGTAGTTGCACCAGAGGCCCAGGTCATCGGCGAGATGCATGCCGACCATGCAGGCCTCCACCGCAGTCTGCCCCCGCGGCCCGTCGGGAAACTCCTTGAAGAACGAGCGCCCGAAATTCAACCCGCCGCACGTGTTCTGTCCCATTTCCGGGATCCCGTACTTGGCCGCGGCCGCGGGTACGCGGATCATGGTGTGGCAGCGAACGGGGCAGCCCGTGCAACCGTTCCCGCGAACGGTGTACTTCCACGCAATGTCGCCGAGGTAGTGAACCGCGTTGTTGGTCCGATAGGCGATGCGGTTGAGGTCCTTCGGGTCGCAGCTCCCGGTGTCCACGGGCACCGACGCGGCACCCCACTGGCGGCCGGGTGCGGCTTTCCAGCGCGAGCCCGGGTCGTAGAATTCGGCCCAGGGCTGCGGCGAATCGGGCACCACATGCTGGTTGTTCGCTCCCAGCAGCGAGAGGTGGCGCTTCACGACCCGCTCCCACTCTGCCGTCGAGCCGGCGATGCGCAGGCGCCCGGTCCCGCGGACGCCGATGGCCTTCAGATTCTTGCCGCCGAGTACACTGCCCACGCCACCCGCCGAGTGGGAGTAGCCTGTCATCACTACGGACAGCGGGACGAGGTTCTCGCCCGCCTGGCCAATCGCGGCCACGGCCGCCTCTGCGCCCAGGCGCTGCGAGATCTCGACCGCGGTGCGCCGGATACCCTGCCCCCAGAATTCGTGGGCATCCAGGATCTCCACGCGGTCGTCGCTGATGGACAGCCAAACCGGCCGATCCGCCTTTCCTTCGATCACCAGCCCGTCGTATCCCGCGTACTTCAGCTCCGCGGCAAACTGGCCGCCCATGTGCCCGGTTCCCACCAGCGGTGTCGGCCAGCACGTCGGCCACAGCGTCGTGATCGCCGTCCGCCCGTTGCACGGGGCGCCGGTCCCGGCCAGGGGCCCGACCCCGAAGATCACCTTGTTGCCGGCATCGTAGGGCCGCGTCCCCGCCGCGACTTCATCCCAGAGCACGGCGTAACCGAGGCCCGTACCCCCGATGACGTCCCGGTAACGCTCGATGGTGTCGTCGGTCCGCGTACGCCCGGTCGATAGATCCACGCGAAGCACCTTCCCGGCCCAGCCGCCGACGGTCGCCATCACGCATCCCTCCTCTCGACCGGGCGCGGCCCGAGCCCAGACGTGCCGCTGATCTCCCGCCAGGCCACGTAGCGGAGCGCGGCCGCAGGACAGGCGTCCACACACTTCGGCGTCCCGTCGCACAGCGTGCACTTGGTAGCCCGCCCGATCTCTTCGTCGAAGGCCATCATCCGGAAAGGACAGGCCGACACGCAGGTCCGGCACCCGACGCATTTCGTTTCATCCACGACCCGCGCGTTCGCGGGCGACTTGGCGCTGATCGCTTGCACCGGACAGGCCGCGGCGCATGCTGCATCCGCGCATTGCCGGCAGACATCCTGCACCACGAGGCCGTTGCCCCAGGTCCCTTGTCCCTCGCGCCCCAGGAACGCGCCACGAGGCCCGAAGTTCATATTGCGGGCGATCTTGATCCGGGCCATCGAGGGCGCGGCCTTGCCGTCGTTGAACTCCGTGCACGCCAGCTCGCAGCGGCGGCACCCCACGCACTTCGTGGGGTCGGCCAGGACGAGCCCCTTGGCCTGCGGAAGCACCAGAACGGGCGGGGCCGCCTCTGCCGCCAGCCATGGCCCCAGAGCCGACAGTGCGACCACGGATAGGCCACCCACCTGGAGGAAGCGCCTGCGTGTGAGCGAAGCGTCCGCGGCTCTCGCCACGGCGATCAGACGCTCGTAGCTCACGCCATCCGTCTCCGCTGCACCCACGCTGCCTCTCCTCGCCCGGGATCACCGGGTCCCCGTACCCTCCGCCGCCGCTCCTCATTTCATCCAACGACGAATCGCGCTCGTTCCCACATGCCGAGCCGACGGACGAGACTGTGACACCGTGCGCCAGCATTGTCAACGGACGCGCGGGGGTCGACCGGGTTTTCAGCCTTTTGAGTGAATGGACGTCAGGAAAGGTTGCGTGGACGCTACGTCACGCTCTCGGCGCTGTACCGGGCAAGCAGGCCGGTCCGTAGGGCGTGATGGTAGACGCGAGCGAAGAACCAGCAGGCGAGGACCACATACGTCATGGAGAGCGCGGCGCCCAGCGCCAGCATGCCTACGGACGCCGTGCCGCCTGCCAGAATACTCCGCATGCCCTCGAACACGTACGAGGGAGGCAACAGCCGTGCAAGGTGTTGCATCCACGGCGGGAGGGTCGCGAGCGGATAGAAGACCCCGACGAAGGGCGATACGAGTGCCGGAATGGGCCAGACGAACCACTCCGCGGCGGGCCCGAGCCGCAAGACCACGCCGCTGCCCACGATGCCCAGCGCCACGCCGAACAGGAACAACACGAGCACGAAGGGGACGATCGCCAGCCCGTAGCCGAGAAACGAAAGGCCGAAGACACCGGTCGCCAGCACCAACATGACCGCGAGGCCGACCGCGCTCGTGACCATGCTCGACAGCACCAGTCCGCCGAGGTACTCCGTCAAGGTCAGCGGCGTGGCGAAGAGGTTGACAAAGTTGCGGGACCAGACATCTTCTAAAAAGGCGGTGCTCACCCCGTGCATGACCCGGCTGCAGAAGTCCCAGAACAGCACGGCGCCCAGCAGGACCGGAACGAAGTCGAGGCTCGCGCCGGACACCGCATTCAGATACTGCGTGATGAACCCCCACAGGACGATGTCAATGGCCACCCAGACGAAGAGCGGAACGACCCGCGTCAGACTCCCGCGAAGCAGGTAGAAATGGCGGAGAAGAATCGCCCCGGTGCGCGCCCCATGCATGCCTAGCCTCCCTCGAGCGCCAGAGGCTCGCGCGCCACGGCGATGAACAGCTCCTCCAGCGTCGCCTTTCCGTGCCTGCCCGGCAATGTCTTCGGGTCCCCCTCCAATAGGATCCTGCCGTGAGACAGAAAAAGCACACGGTCACAGACGTCCTCGACCTCGTACATGTTGTGCGACGTCCACAGGACCCCGCCCTCGCCCTCGGCGGCGTAGGCGCGGATCTTCGTCCGGATGTCGCGTGCGGAAGCGGGGTCCAGAGAAGCCGTCGGCTCATCCAGGAGCAGCACCCGCGGCCGGTTGAGGAGAGCCTTGGCTAGACCGGCGCGCGTCAGTTCGCCGGACGACAGGACGCCGCAGCGCACGTCGCGAAGCGCCTGCAGGTCGAACTGCGCGAGCAACACGTCGATCCGCTTGGAGAGCCCCTGCACGCCGTACAGAAGTCCGAAGATCCGCAGGTTCTGCGCCACCGTGAGATTCCCCGGCAACGGCGCGTGGACGGCGGCGAAGTTGGCCCGCGACAGCGCCCGGGACCGCTCGGTCGCCAGGTCCGCGCCGTCAATCCGGATGGCGCCCCCACTCGGCACAAGGACGCCGAGAATCATGCTGATCGTCGTGGTTTTACCTGCGCCGTTGGGTCCGAGGAGTCCGACAACCTCCCCTGGGCCCACGTGGAAGGTGATATCCTCGACCGCGACGGTCTTCCCGTACTCCCGGTGCAGCCCCGCGACCGACAGGACCGTTTTCATTCGCACATTATAGCCTGGTGCCTCACGTGCGGCACCTTTTCCGCGACGCAAATGGGCAGCGGAAAAGGTAACGCCGACACAGGTGCTCTGAGAAAGAACGAAGGCCCGAGAGTCTGCCTCTCGGGCCTTCGTTCTCGGGAAGTGATTTGGTCGGGGCGACTGGATTTGAACCAGCGACCCCTTGGTCCCGAACCAAGTGCGCTACCAGGCTGCGCTACGCCCCGATGACCCTTTTGTT
>Ga0316628_100005570_pt1 | contig 10142 bp, 13 predicted proteins | sample OWC_Aug_M2_C1_D5_FD_207648 | JGI IMG/M metagenome (GOLD analysis project Ga0316628, IMG submission 207648) | Wetland soil microbial communities from Old Woman Creek delta, Ohio, United States - OWC_Aug_M2_C1_D5_C | ecosystem: Environmental > Terrestrial > Soil > Wetlands | place: USA: Ohio... | reverse complement strand
CGACCTCGGCACACTCCAGGTCCTCCAGTCTGCCCTCAATGCGATCAACAATCCGAACAATGCCGGCTTCATTTATGCTACCCGCACAAGGGCACAGCAGCTCCAGCAACGCGTGCAGCGCTTCCTCAACGACCCGCAAGCTCTAAATCAGCTTTTGACGAATTCTTGGGTACCCATCTGTCAGCTCTTCAGTCGGGGACAGAACCGTCAGCGCCTCTTCAGCTATTCGGGTCAGCAGCCGGGCATCATCAACATGCTCCTTGGCTCAGTCGGAATTGCCGGGCCACGGCCGGTGATCGTCATCGACATTTCTCGTCAAGGGAATCAGCGTTTTTGGTCCGAGGAACTTCAGCGGCGCATCCTCGGGAAGCTCTTGAACATTCTCGTTTCACAGGCGACGTCAAGCTTGAGTACGCAGGAAAGCGCCAACGTGCTCGTATTGCTGGACGAGGCCCATCGTCACGCCCCGAGTGGGAGGTTGGAAGACGATTCAGACGCGGACCGGCTGCGTTCTTTGCTACGCAGGGCAGTGCGAGAGACACGAAAGTACGGGATCGGATGGTTATTCATCAGTCAGACGCTGGGCGGTCTAGACAATGAGATCCTTCAGCAGTTGAGGATCCTCGCCTTCGGATTCGGACTCGCGATGGGAACAGAGTTCGACCGCCTCCGCGACTTTGTGGGCGGGGACAAACGGGCTCTGGAGCTCTACCAGTCCTTCAGGGACCCACAGAGTTTCCCGAGGCGAGACCTACAGGAATTCCCTTTCATGGCGATAGGTCCCGTCTCTCCTCTGGCGTTCAGTGGCAAACCGCTGTTTTTTACAGCATTCACCAATCCGTCAGAATTCATCACATGGAATCGGTTCAATAATACATCGCCTAAGGTTTAAGTGTCTGCACAGAATAGGCTACTTGAACATTTAAATAGTAGACGTTCTAGAGATATTCCCCCAGTTCCAGACGGCTGCGCTTCTTCTGGACCAGTCTCTGTTTAGTGATCATCACCACCTCCCGATTTGCGGTTATTTCAGAGGTGAACGACCACTCGCTTCCTACACAAGTGTCCGCTCAATTCCGTCCTGGTATACTTTAATCTACACCCTCCCCAGCTCCTTGTGTAGCACCGAGCTCCAGATGTTACCCTTCGCATAGATCCACTCCAATATGTCCTCTGGGACAAATCTGATCCTACGACCAAGTCGCACACACGGCACCTCCTGGGTCCTCACCCAGTACCTGACCACGCTTTCCTCAACTGAGAGATAGTCAGCGAGGTCTTTGGGAGTCCAGAGTTTGTCGGGTTCAGGGTTGGGTTTCATATCGATCACAAATATGAGCCAGCGAGCTCAACTCCTATCTTGTCACGGTATCTCTCCAATTGCTTCTCTGACGCAACTAGACCCTCGACCTCAATCTTGGCCTTGCTGTTGACAACTGCCACGACAAGGCGGTCTGGCACCAACGAGGTTTCAAGGTCCTTGACAAGATTTGTGATTTCCTTTTGCAGCGGTTTCGACACTGCTACCTCAATGAATGCAAGCTCCGCGCCTCTTCTCAGAACCAAATCTACTGCTTTGCCATTAGATAGCATCGACTCGATTGCGGCGTCATAGCCTTGCTTAATTGCCCACTTTTTGATCCTGTGAGCGATGAACTGATGTAAATGCCCTCCCTTGGACTCAAACGTGGGTTTCTGAAGGCCGATGAGTTCATAAGCGCTATTCGTCGGTTCCCAGACGCTTACATATGTCTTTGCGGATTGGAGTTTGTGGTCAAGGATGTATCCACGTGTAAGGAGGTCCTTCTTGATCTTGGCCTGGCGCGATCCACTTCTTATGTCGAGCTTCTCGAATAGTTCACCTTGAGTTAGAAACAAATCTTCAAGGTTGAGCCAAACCCCGAGTACTCGTCTTGCAGGATCTCCGGGTTCGGTCGCGGCCTTCGTTTCGCTTTCGCGATTCTCTAGGGTTTTGATATCACCTCTTGTTGGAGGTGGCGTTCTGTGAGGGGTCAACAACGATACTGGTGGAGGAATCTTGGCATCTCTTGGTATCGATGTAATCCTATCTTGTCTTGGTAGGGTTTCCTTCAGTAGTCTATCCACCTCGAGTTTCTGATATGCTTCAAATTCCTGGGTGCTCATCACAGGTGCTGGATCGAATTGATCGAACCTGACAGGAATAGGGTCGAGATGCCCGCCTGCCATTCGTACAATAGCCTCACCAGGTTCAAGGTAATGGATGCACTCAGCCTGTTCCTCTGTAAGTCCCATCGCGTCCTTCATGGTCTTGATTTCTTGCCCGCTTCCGAGCCTGAAACCAACCTTCAACCACGAGTTGTTAACGACAGGCTTAATAAGTGTCGACGGCTCCTGCGAAAGGGAACAGATTCCCAGGTTCAGAGCACGTGCTTCATCAAACATCTTGGATATTAGGGGAGCGCTCCGGGAGTGAACTCCAAATTCCTTTCGGCTACTGAAGAGACGGTGCTGGCACTCATCGTAAATCGTAAGCGAAAAGCACCGCTTTCCTGGGTTGTGTTTTCGGTACTCGTACTCCCAGAGCAGAAGGTACTCTGTGACATAGGATTCAATACTCGACATGAGACCAGAAGTTGAAAGGACTAATGATTGTCCGTGTAATGCTTCCAGCAATCCGGAGTCAGTGGTCAGCGCGGTACCTGTAGCGTATAGTATGAATTCAAGGCGTGAAATGGCTGTCGCCTTTGCCATTGCGTCCTTTTGGCCAAAGCCACCCCTTTCACCTCTAATACTGTCTATCAGTGTGAGAAGGGTTACCTGTTGGTGTCTTTCGTGAAGCTGAAAACAGTGTCTTAGGATCAGCGACAGTGCCCCCTCCCAGAAAGAATAAGTCTCTGATAGATGGTCAGTAACTTCAGGGTACCAAGTCTCATGCGGGACATTAGGTGGCGGCGAGAAAAGGTTGATCTTGAGATTAGAGGCCTTGAGGCATTTGACGTTTGCGTGAGTCTTTGCTAGAGGAGAAAACTCATCTGCTTTTGGATCGAATATCCGCACTGGGCAAGTTCCCATGGAAAGGAGTTCATCCGCCGCCTTCATAGCGAATTCTGACTTACCAAACCCTGAAGAACCAACAATACACCAGTGCATTGGTATGGAGGATACCGGTATCACGAAATTCACCGGGCGAGGTCCGAGGATACTTCCCATAGATAGACCTTCTGCCGTCGACGGAGAGTACTCGCTGAGATCAAAAGCCAAAAGTCGCGGATTCGACTCTTCTAACATTGCTGCGATATGACGAGCTACAGTCTCGTACAGCAGGCGATTCCACCGAACTGTCAAGCTCACCAGGGAGTTGCTGACCCAGGAGTCCGTTATGCCTGTTCTTTTTACCAGGTCGTGTAGAAGCTCGACCTGTTGAGCCCCGATTACTACAGTTCTGATACTGCTCGGCACGGCCATAACCAGCTATTTGAAAAAACTTTTGAAGAGCAACCACAGCGAGTGGTCAGTACAGATAGCCTGGGCATCCACGATTTCGTAGCTGCACAGAAGGCAGAGCGGCCTTCCACACCGGCCGCAGTATGTGAGAGGGTGTCGAGCGCATACTACGTGACCTTGATTGCACACCGACACCTGGTTTACGGACTCTACAACATGACCGCAGTCAAGTAGTCTCCCTTCCTCCCAGAGCACTACTCGCGGCACTCCCATGCTGTCTATCTGCACCTCGTGCATTCTGCCACCGAGATCGTACTCCCGTCCATTCCGGTCTCGTATGACTCGGTGTATTTGTTCCTCGCTGACATTTCCGCTAATGTGCTGCCCTAATTGCGACTGAAGCATGGTTCGCTCTTGGGGGCTCAGTGGTTGTGGTAAGTTCTTCATAGATTCACCTCTGTTTTGCTGTAGTGATGATGGACTACGTGTCTAAAAGGTACTTGTTGAAATCGAGAACACGGTTCCGGCTTGACACTCCAGGCAGTTCAACCCTGTCCATTAGAGTATTAAGCAGGGAACAAACTTCCTGGCTTTCACCCTCTGCTTCAAGACGCTGTTCCCAGCGACGCGAGTTCCCGTGTCTATCAGTCTCCGTGTATATGGATTCCAACCGAACTCTGAGCATTCTCTACACTCCTTTCTTTCAAATGTCTTTGATGTTGAATCTGTCTGTTCTGGTCCACCAGATTTCTCGTTTGGGATCATAACCGCTGTCGTGAAGCGTGAATTCCCTGTTTGATCCAGTGAGGGAATCCGAGCTCTCGGGATGGTCTCGCTTGGACCGCTGTGAGAGACTATCTGCAGCCTTGGCGCCGGTGAGCGCCGCACCTAAGAGGAAAAACAATTCGATCATTTTGGTTCTCCTTTGTTTTGGGTTTTAATTATCTCAGACGATTATTGTCCTTTAGCGTGTACCATGTTTCCAATGCTAGTGCTACCCGCGACAATTCCTTCGCTGATGCCTTACCTGATTGCAGTAGTCTCTTGCACTGTCTGATTGATTCGTCTTCCATTGGATCGTCGGTTTTAATTCTTCTCAGAAGCTCTGTCGCCCAGGAGGGCAACGACGCCCGTCCATTCAGGCGTTGGATCTCGTCAGGCATTATGATCTGCTGTTTCAGTGACACTTTGCACTCGATAGTTGTCCTCTGTGACGCCGTAGCCAAAGGGTTGTTGTCGACGACGAATATCGTGCGTTTTGATTTGATCCGGCGTTGGGGTGGCCAGAGTCTACGAGGGCGATGGTACTTATCCTCTGATCGCATTTCATATTCTCGATTCTGCCATGTGTCCGGCACCAATAACTGTCCGCTTACTTAGTCTTCAACTAAGAGCAACATATTCCTGGCCCGAATAGCGTCAACTCCACTATTGACCCACAGTGGACATTCTCAGCACCGCAATCCTTATAAGTCAGGGTGCGTTGAGGGTCTTGGTAGGGGTACAAATGGTCATCCGAGTGGCACGAAAGGGAAACGTAGAAGCCGTCTGGATAGACACGCGCATCCCAGACAGATACACCTTGAAGCGTATACTGACTGTGCCCCGGTTAAAGACCTTTCTTGGGCCTCACGTACTGGGAACGTTGTTGCCGCAGAGGAAGCAACTGCTGCAGGAAAACAACGACGCCATCTTCCACGCACTCCTCTCCCTTTGTCTTAGACATAGTTTACCAGAGTCGTCAGCTGACCCTAGGGTCCGAGCCGACTATTTGATCCCAGATTTCTTGAAACCTCACTACGCCGAGCTCCGGGAAGAAGTAATGTTTGGCGATTATGCAGCAAGTTTATTCCGGCTACTCAGATACGGTCCGCGTGTGCTTCCTTACGTTCACAGGGCCAGGCAGTACCGTCAGATACTTATGTCAGTCGATGCTCCAAATTCGGAGTACGCCAGAGGCACATTGGAAGCTTGTGTCACCAACCTAGGTGCTCGTCACGTCTCTCACAATAGAGAACGTCCTGCTGAAATGAGAACGGCTTTGGAAGCAGAGATCAACACCATGTTGGAGGTCGCTATCAGCGACTACAATTCGGCTAAAACAGGACCCTTTACAGACATGCGGGCGATCTTGGGAGGATGTGGATACTCAGTCATGCGCCTCTGCTAAGCGTGAGAGCTCTATCAATCTCCCGGTTTCAATTATGATGCCCGTTCTCAAATTTGAGCCCACAGATACCCTTCCGTACCCTTGTCGCGTATTTATGAATTGACGCAGAGCATCATCACCCAGCACTCCGGCAAAAGTCTTTCTCAGCGCGGCTAGTATTTTTAGCACTGCGCGCGAGTCGACACGCCGTACCGGCTCCTCAGATTGACTGCGCCATCTGCTGTTCAACAGTCGGATCAATTCGTCGTGCTTGACATAACCGCCGACCTTTAATAGAAGAATCTGGAGCGTTAGATATCTGTCCGTCTCACCTCCCCTGAGGCCCACTTTCAGGTCCTTGGTCGCGGCTTTTCGCGACGTAACAGTTCCTGTGGGATCATACATGAGAATGTCGTACTTGCGCACCAGAATTGCTAGTTTGTCGTTGTCTAAGCTTGCTGAACCCAATACCTTAGGCGGGCTATCTTTCTCAAATAACAGAAGGGCACCGTCCGATGGTATGGTCGTATGGATGTTGCGCCCCAAGATGTTGACCCGAAGTGGTTGCTGTCGTTCCGCAGTCCGTTGATGGGTACGCGATCTGGATTGAAGCGACACCATTCTGACGTCAGCTATCGGGATGTGCAATAGACGCTTACTCTGACCGAATTTGCGGTCGCCCTGCGGATCCTCAACGCAATCCAGAACGCGTTTCACGATATCTTGCGCAATGGGAATTCCTCCCTCTTCGTCTGTGCCATGCAGGATTGATTCCACTGTGAACCAGCCCACACTATGCCGCGCGGACCCTGTGAATATTGGCAGAGACGACAGTTGTATCTCAAATGGGTAGTACTGATAATGTGTCATTACTGCGTACATTGATGAGAATTCATCCTTGCTGATAACTGGCTTGTTCGACAGTAGGTATTTCAGTTGATATGCTTGCTGGTTGAGGCGGAGTTTCCTCACCAAATGGGTCGCGAGACACGACTGCATCAGTTGCTCTGTCGGACGTCTGAGGATTTGTCGTCTTTCCCTCAAATCAGGGGTGGATCCGATATCTGAGTAGCTCACCATCCCGCCTGGCAACTGCCATCTCGCGCCGGAAACCCCGTCCGATGGTTTCCTGTACAGCAAAACCACGATATCCTGAAGTTGCGAACACCAACCTCTCGCGAGACCGACGGCGCAGCTCAGGAGGCGTATCGGTCTTGTGATTTCCTCTGCGGGTCCCTTTTGCCTGTTATTTTCAATAGTCTCTAGAAGTTCCCGGAGTCTTCGCCCGCCTTCTTCGTTGCCTGGAGCAAACCAGAATCCAGGTGAACCAACTCTTAGTGATTCAATGATCGATAAGATTGTGTTGTAGGCATCATACGACAATGCCCCGATCTGACCTCGTGAAAATGCCTCTCTATTGACTACTCCCAGAAATGCGATGACGCCGATCAGCGAGTGAACCACGCCTAAAGCATAGTCTCGCACTGCCAGTTGCTCGGGTGAGGATACCGCTCGTTTCACTACTCGCTCCACTAGCTCCTCGATTTCAACTGGTTCCTCGGAGCCGGTTTCACTTTGAATCGGGAACTCTTCCGCGAAAGACTCGAGTACTAAGTTCAGTCCGCCTATGGCTTGGCGTATCCTCTTGTCCGTTTTCTGATCCATAATCGTTTAGCTCCAGTTTCCTCAATAAGCACTTGCCTCTGCTCTAGCCTTGTCAACAACAATCGATCAACCTCTATTCGGTTCGATTGATGCTATGCACGTCTCTCTCGCATTCGCTTCTTTCTCCTGTCTTGCTCAATGTACGCTTGTTCGCACCAGTTCTTAGCGAACTCCTGATAATTCTCGAGGCTCAGGCTGTCGTTCCAGGAGTCGTAGTCAATGCCCACATTGAACGGTGGTGATGTGACAAGTAGATCGACGCTTTCATCTGGCAGTCTCTTCATGCCTTCAATGCAGTCATGGTTATAGATTACATCGGTTTTCACTTTCTTTTGGAGGTAGTTTTGCTCGTTCGCCGATGGCCGGATGCAACGTCAGTGTCTAACACCAGCCCATCCCGCCTGAAATCTCGGACGGGCCCAGAGTAGGCTTTTCGGAACGGTAAACGGTAGCGATTGAAATGAGGGAGAGAGATTTCCTTGGTCCAAAAGACCAAGATTTTGTCATCGGGCTTAAGGCCGTACTCCTTTATGAGAATGTCAGTCATGTTGGGGTAGGGGTTTTTGAAGGTCGTTACGTGGACTGGTTTTTTTAGGTTGAGGTATTTCTTGGGCACTCTGTCTGTGGGCTTGAATACAGGAACCAGCTTCTTTATTATGAGCACCATTTTGATCGATCTTCATTCCCTAAGGGAAACCTATAGGTTCATTTAACTCTATACCATTTCATGATATACAATGTCTTCCCCTTCTTGCTTTTCGATTTCTTCCGCTTTTCACCCTCATTACTCATTTCCCCTATTTTCACCTCTTTCACTTTATGTCTTTTCCACGTCCGTCGTTCTCACCAACGGGAACTTTACATGAACTGGCTCCCAGAAACGACCCAGCACCTTCACCACTGCGCCACCCACACTCAAATGATCCAGCCACCCCACCGCTTCCCCACCCAAGTTCATGCCCCGTCCCATCACCAAAATATCCTCACCACTACCCAGACTGAAGCACACCTTGCAACCAGTGTTTGCCAGAATCGATTTCGACAGCTTTGACGGCTCTTGATCAATCGCTACCACACCCTCACCAAATTCCCGAATCATTCGCACAAAGCTCTCAATGATAGGTTCCTCTCCAACCAGTCTTTCCTTTTTCGCTGAAAGCACATGATGGGCTTCCTCAATAACAACTGCGTGCTTGAATCCAGCAGCACCCTGCTGTTTGCGGTAGTGAAAGAGCCACAACAGCAACGCTTCAGCGAAAAACGTCCTCTCCAACGTCGCCAGATTGTCCAGTTCAAACACTACCTGCCCATCCAGCAGTTTCTCGATTCGTGGTTGGCTTCGCACGTCCAGCACCTCACCGAGCAGTCCTGAAAACGTCAGTGCGGCAAGCACCCTCTTTGTGGAACTCATCCAGAGCATTTCTCTACCCTTGACGTACTCTTTTCTCAGAAGCTTTTCCAGGTCGCTGAAGGTGGGATAGGTATCACTCCCGTCGTATACTCTGAATCGCTTGTATAGCTCGTTAACTCCTTTCCTGAGGAAATACTCAGGACCGTGAGCCACGAAAAAGCTGTGCTTGATCACGTCGACGAGTAGCGCCATCCAGTGCTTAGGGTAAACACCGACCGGTGGAATAAGCGGATTGAATCGGAAATCACACTTTGGATCACCGATACGAATAACTTGAAGCTCTTTGAATTCTGGCAGCTTCCTCAGTTTCTTGTAACTGCCTTTCCAGTCAAATATCCAGAATGGCTTGCCATGCCTGGCCAGCTCCGCCAGAATCTGAAAACATAGGTTGGTTTTACCTGTGCCAGTCATTCCGCAGATCAGAATGTGATGCGGGAAATCCCCTTCGCGTAGACCGAATGACGCATATGTAGTGTCAGGATATATTACATCACCGAGGTAATATTCGCCAACAAGCTGCTCTTGCAGTGGCGGAGGCAATCTGATTTCATCTTTGTAGTCGATTTTGGAATATCGATCAGCCAGAAGTCTCAGAAGCTGTTTGTTCGCATATTCAGTCTTGGGATCCTTGCTAAGCACTCCTAAGTGCCACAGCGATTTGACTCTACTTCTCAGAGTGGGATCGAGTTTTCTTAATAGATCGTCGGTGTCTCTCATTTTGTCGATTTCAGTCATGATTTTCAATGCTCGAGTAGTCAAGTCCATCAGACGAGATGAGCACGAGCTTTTCCTCTTCCACTGCAAGTTCTTCGTGGGCTAGCTGAAGCTCAGCTCTGAGCCCCGACAAGTCCCTGAACGCACTCGCTTCCTCGTGAGAGATATCCCGTTCCACTGTCCCGAGGTTGCCCAGTAGATCGACCTGACGTCTGAGCGCCTCACTTACTGAGCCCACATAGGCTGCGCGTGCCTGGAGACTCCTGAGCTTGCTTCTCGACGTGAACAGCCTACTCAGACTCTCGTCTTTGAGCTTCTTTCGTTCCTGAATCTCTATTTGAAGCACCCGGATACGCGATTCAAGGTTCTTCTTCGGCAAGCGCAAGAGAGCGCCGACTAAGTCCTTCTCCTCGTTTTTCCTACGGGTGTGATTGCCTGCCATGATGAGTCTACTTTATCAAGGAGAACTCAATTCAGACTTTATGCTCAAAATCAACAGCGCTACTGTCTTTCCTTTTTCTGTCAGCACCAGAGCCTTTGTTTTGCCATTTGGGACAATCTCGATCAGGTGGTGGTCAGCCAGGAGCCTCACGATCTCTCGCATATGGGTCAGGGAGGCCTGGACTCTGCGATTTAGTTTTTCGCAGTATCGGCTGTTATCTCTGGCTTTATGGATTTCCAATAGCACATCGTGCCATCTAGGCAGACTGAGCCGGCTTATCATCTTGCTTGGGTAACCCTATTTCTTACCATTGTTCCTGAGTTTTAGGGTTGAGT
>Ga0316628_100005569_pt1 | contig 10142 bp, 11 predicted proteins | sample OWC_Aug_M2_C1_D5_FD_207648 | JGI IMG/M metagenome (GOLD analysis project Ga0316628, IMG submission 207648) | Wetland soil microbial communities from Old Woman Creek delta, Ohio, United States - OWC_Aug_M2_C1_D5_C | ecosystem: Environmental > Terrestrial > Soil > Wetlands | place: USA: Ohio... | reverse complement strand
GACCAGACCTACGCACAGGAGCTGCTCGATCGCGGCGCCCTGACTCGCGAGGAGGCGGAATCGTCGCCCTTGAGTCAGGTGCTCTCGCGGGCCGTGGGCGGGGCGGGCGAGGAGCTGGCGCCCGAAATCAGCCAGGCGGCGCTGGAGCCCGGTGACTCCCTGCTGCTGTGCACCGACGGCCTCACCAAGCACGTGAGCGACGCCGCCATCGCGCGCCTGCTCCGGGAGGCTCCTGGCTCAAAGGAGGCCTGTGAGTCGCTGGTGGCCGCCGCCCTCGAGGCCGGTGGCTCCGACAACGTCACCGCGGTCGTGAGCCGGTTCGCCGCATGACGCCCTGGGTCGCTCGGCTCGTGTTCGCGAACGTGGGGATGTTCATCCTCACCTCGCTCGCCCCCGGCGTGGTCTGGCCGCTGGTGCTGGTGCCGGCCTTCGCCGTGACCCGCCCGTGGACGCTCGTCACCTACATGTTCCTCCACGGCGGGTTCATGCACCTGCTGTTCAACATGGTGGGCCTGTACTTCTTCGGGCCGCGGGTGGAGGCGCGCCTCGGAGGCCGCAGGTTCCTGTGGCTGTACTTCTGGAGCGGCGTCGCCGGTGCGCTGCTCTCCCTCGCGACTCCCTACGTCCGCATCGTAGGGGCGTCCGGGGCCGTGTTCGGGGTGATGCTCGCCTTCGCCCGGTACTGGCCGCGCGAGCAGATCTACATCTGGGGCGTCTTCCCGGTCGAGGCGCGCGTGCTGGTCGTCGTCACCACTGCCGTCACTCTCTGGAGTGCGTTCTCGGGATCGAGCGGCGGAGTGGCGCACTTCGCGCACCTGGGCGGGTACCTCGGCGGGTGGCTGTATCTCCGCTGGGCCGACGCGCACAGCCCGGCCGCACAGTTCAAGGCCAAGCTGGCGCCCGAGCCCAAGCGAACCTCCGGTGCCGACATCGCGCGCTGGCGCAGGATCGACGCCGCGACGCTCCACCCCGTGAACCGGGAGGAGTACGAGCGCGTGATCGCCAGGCTCGACGCCCTCGGCGCCGAGGCGCTGTCGCGGGCGGAGCGCGAGTTCCTGGACCGCTTCAGCTCGCGGTGATGCGGCGGCCCCTTCCCGCCTCTGACGGCTGACGGCTGACGGCTGACGGCCGACGGCTGACGGCTGCCTCCTGGCGGCGCCCGAGGGCAGCCATCCGGTCCGGCCACCATCCGACTTGTGGCGGGCGCCACCGCAGGGTACTTTGGCCGCGTTTCGTGTTTTGTTCGGAGTGGCACCCTGTCCGTCGGCTGGAGGTCTAAGTCAATGTCACCGAACGGCTTTTCGCTCCGGATCCGGCCGCTCGTCGCGGTCGCGGCGCTCGCCATCCTATCCGTCGTCCCGGTCGGCTGCCGCTCTCGGTGCCCGACCCCGGCGCCTGCGGACGCCTCCGACTCGGCGGCTGCGGCAGCGGGGGCGTGGGCCACCGTCCAAGCCATCAACCGCGCGTGGGCGGTGCACCGGAGCCTCGACTCCCTGCGCCCTCACTTCCATCCGCGCTTCGTAGGCATCTACCCGGGCGGCCTGCGGCTCGAGGGCGCGGAGGCCCTGCTCAACTCCTACGCCGAGTTCCTCGGCGGGGCCACCGTGAACTGGTATCGGGAGGAGCGGCCGACGGTGCAGGTCTTCGGCGGCGACAGGTTCGTGGTCGTCACCTACGTCTACAACATAGAGTGGGTCCAGCGCGGCAGGACCTTGCGGGAGTCGGGCAACTCCATGTACTCGCTCGTGAAGGAAGGCGAGCGGTGGCTGGCGGTGGGCCAAGAGTACCAGCCGCTGCCGGGCCCGCCCCAGTAGCCGGGTTGCGCGGCGGCCACAGTTGCGCGGCCGCCACGTTGACGCTCCGACGCGCGGCCAGCATCTTCGCGGCGGCGCGCAGGGAGTCCCCACTCGTTCATGGTATCGAGTATGACGCTTCGGGCGGTGGCGTGGCTGTGTCTGGTCGCGGCGGCGGCGTGGATGGCTCCGCCCGGGCGGGCGGCGCGCGATGATCGGGTCGGCCTGCTGCCCGAGGGGATATCGCCGGACGCCGCGGCCTTCAGCGAGAACGAGCTCTACGTCCTTCAGCGCGGCACCATCACGGTCTTCTCGCTGCCCGACGTGACCAGGCGGCGCGTATTCGGCGGCAGCGGACGAGGACCCGGCAGGCTCTCCCCGCGCCACCAGTTCGATCAGGGGCTGCGCCTGACGGCCGGCCGCGTGCTGGTCGAGGACAACGACAAGCTCGTCACCTACTCACAGGCGGGACGATTCATCGGCGAGGCCAGGAAGCCGCAGAACACCACGTGGCTCCTGCCCATCGGCGACCGCTACGTGGCGAAGAGCATGATCGTGACGGGCAGACCGCCGACCCAGATCATCCGTGCGGCGCTCTACGACGCCAGCCTCCACGAGATCGCGGAGCTGTACCGGCAGCCCTGGTTCCAGCAGCCGGCCCCGAACGGCTTCACGACGGAGCTGCCGGGAGACCTCCTGCACTACGCAGTCGTGGGCAACCGCATCTGGGTCGACGCCAGCCCGCGCGGCTTCGTCATCGAGGTGTTCGATCAGACGGGCGCGAGGGTCTCGACCATCGCGCGTCCCTACACGCCGCTGCGCCTGACGCCGGCGGAGCGGGCACGCCTGCTGAGGGAGGTTCGACGGGAGAAGCGGGTGGCCCAGATGGTGGCGCAGACCGGCTCGTGGGAGCAGTTGCGGACCACGTGGCACCTCAGGTTCCCCGACACGGTGCCAGCCATCAGGGAGCTGCAGGCATGGGGGCCGGGTGCAGTGGTGCGGACCTTCGAGCGGCAGGACAGCCTCGTGCGGTACGTGGTTCTCGACGCCGGCGGCGGGAACGCCCGGGATCGCTGGCTCCCGGAGCCCACCGACGCGGAGACAGAGGCCCGCGTGGCCGGCACATCGTTCTTCGGGTTCGTTGGCGACTGGTACTACTACCTCCGTCTGGATTCCATCTCCGGCCGCTGGGAAGTGTGCCGGACCCGGCTCTGATCGGGCCCCAGTCGCCCGAGTCGCCGGCCGGCACGGTGGCCCCGGACCCGCTCGAGTTCGTCGGCCGCCCCCTCACCCACATCCCCGATCCGGGCCAGGTGATGACGCGCTACTACGGCTGGTACGCCAGCCGGACCCCGGGGACTTGAGCCCGCCTCGCGCGTCCGGCCTCTGACGGCCGATGGCTGACGGCTGACGGCTGCTTCGAGGTCGACCCTCTCGCCCGCCCTGGCAATGCCGCGCCGCTGCGCATCGTCGTCGTCATCACCGACGCGGCTCTCATCGCCCGCATCCTCGTGCACCGAGCCCGGAGCGTTGAACGTGCCCAGCGCCCGCTTCAGCGCCGAGCCGGGACCGCGCCGGGTTCCGATCAAGCCTGAGGCTCCCGACACCTCTCCGTCACGCCGCTCGTAGTGGTGCCGTCCAGTGTCACTTCGTCGTCGGAAACCGGGAGAAGACAAATGTTCGCGATGACACGCAGGGCAGCGCTCGCACTGGCGCTCGCCGCGCCCCTGTGCGGGTGCGGGACCGGAAGAACCGCCGTGGACGTGGCGTCCGAGACCGCCGTGGTCGACAGCGTCATCCGCTTCGCGGCGGTCCGGTGGGCGCTCGACAAGGACACGGCGGCGATGTTCCGCCACTTCGCCCACGACTCGACGCTGTTCTGGTTCTCGCCCGACAGCGCCGGGACGATCAGGGGCTTCGCGGCCCAGAAGCGGATGGTGGAACAGGTGTTGATGAACCCCGCCTTCGTCGCCGTGAGTTCGGACTTCAGGGACATGCGGATCAACCTCTCGCGCGGCGGCCACGTCGCTTGGTGGTCGTGCATCTACGACGACCGCAACACCTGGCAGGGCAGGCCGGTGGACTGGGAGAACGTCCGCTGGACCGGCGTGGCGGAGAAGCGCGAGGGCACCTGGGTGATAGTCCAGATGCACTTCTCCAAGTCGGAAGAGGCGATGGCGAGGGAGCTGCGGCCGCCGGAACCGGCGCGCCGCGGGAACTAGGGCAGCGCGGCGGTGAGCTGCGTTCCGCCGCCGGGGGCGTGTTCAACTCGAGGGGAGGCCACATGGATCAGGCGGGACGAAGGGCTGCAATCGCGATCGCCGCGGCCGCGCTGCTATGCGGGTGCGGCACCAGGAGACCCCGGGTGGACGTGGCCGCGGAGACGGCGGCGATAGACAGCGTGATCCGCTCCAACATCCGGTGGGCGCTGCAGAAGGACACGGCTTTGCTGTACAGCACCATGGCGCACGACACCGCGCTGTTCTGGTTCTCGCCCGACAGCGCCGGGACCATACGCGGCTTCGAGGCCTCCAAGCGTCTGACCGAAACCATGTTCATGAATCCCGCATTCGTCGCCGTGAGGTCCGACTTCAGGGACATGCAGATCCACATCTCGCACAGCGGCGACGTGGCCTGGTGGGCCTGTATACTCGACGACTTCAACACGTGGCAGGGAAGGCCCGCAAACTGGGAGAACGTCCGCTGGACGGGTGTCCTCGAGAAGCGCGAGACCGGCTGGGTGATCGTGCAGATGCACTTCTCGAAGTCCGAAGAGGCGATGGCGAGGGAGCTGGCGGCTGCAGGCGCCGGCTGACGGGTCGCGGGATGGGTCAGGAAGGGGCAGACCCACGGCTCGCTGGCCGCCTGGCATCCCCCTGACGGTCGACGGCTGACGGCTGAGGGCTGCCCCTCGGCAACGGGCTATCTGTTCGGGCGTCGAGCGCCACGGACTCGCCCGCTCGGAGCCAACGCCCCTCGTGTCTCCGCTGACGCGGCTGTAGAATCCGCCGATCGCCCATGCTGAGCGAACCTCACCCGTGACCGCCAGTCCGGCCTCCCGCGAGCGCATCGTCCGGGTCGGCTGCCCCGCGCACAACTGCGGCGGCCGCTGCCTGCTCGTGGCGCGCGTCAGGGACGGGCGGATCGTGAGCCTCGGCACCGACGACCGGCCCACCGACACCCTGGCCGACCCGCAGCTGCGCGCCTGCACGCGCGGCCGCGCCTACCTGCGCCGCCAGTACCACCCCGATCGGCTGCTGTACCCGCTGCGGCGCGTGGGGCCGCGCGGCGCCGGGAAGTTCGAGCGCGTCGCGTGGGACGAAGCGCTGGATCTCGTGGCCGGACAGATGACACGAGTGAAGGAAGTCTACGGGAACAGCGCCATGCTGGTCCCGTACGGCACCGGCAGCTACAACCAGCTCAACGGCTCAGTGGTGGCCCGCCGGCTGATGAACCTCTGCGGCGGGTGCCTGGGCGTCTACAACAGCTACAGCTGGGCCGCGATCAACGCCGCCACGCCGTACGTCTACGGCACGCTGGAGACGGGCAATCAGCGCCAGGACTGGCTGAACTCCAGGTACATCCTGATGTGGGGCTGGAACCCCGCCGAGATGCGGGACGGGACCAACAGCGAGTTGTTCGTGCGCCGCGCCCGAGAGAGCGGCGCCCGCACGGTGTGCATCGACCCGCGCATGAGCATGACGGCCGTAGCCCTGGCCGACGAGTGGATCCCCATCCGGCCCGGCACCGACACGGCGATGATGAGCGCCATGGCCCACGTGATGCTCACGGAGGGCCTGCACGACGCGGAGTTCGTGCGCACGCACTGCGTGGGCTTCGACGGGTCGCAGATGCCGCCCGGCTGCGAGGGCGAGGAGAGCTACAGCGACTACATCCTGGGCCGGGGCGACGGCGTGCCGAAGACTCCGCAGTGGGCCGAGTCCATCACGGCGGTGCCGGGGGCGACCATAGCGCGCATCGCCCGCGAGTACGCCACCACCCGGCCGGCGGTGCTGTACCAGGGCTACGGGATGCAGCGGCGCGCCTTCGGCGAGCAGGTGGTGCGCGCCGGCTGCGTGCTGGCCGCCATCACCGGGAACGTCGGCGTCCACGGCGGCTGGGCGAGCGGCCTGGCGAACCAGCCGGACGGCGGGGCCGCGTGGTACGTCTTCCCCACCGGCGAGAACCCGGTGCCGGCGAGCATCCCCGTGTTCCTCTGGAGCGAGGCGGTGCTGCACGGCAAGGGCATGGGCCCGGAGCACGGCGTGATCGGCGCCGCGCGGCTCGACAACGACGTCAAGCTCATCTACGCCGTCGCCACCAACTGCCTCGTCAACCAGCACGCCGACATCAATCGCTCCATCCGGATACTGGAGGACGAGTCGAAGGTCGAGTTCCTGGTCGTCCAGGACCAGTTCCTGACCTCCACCGCGCGCTACGCCGACCTGGTGCTGCCCGCGTGCACTCAGTTCGAGACCTGGGGCGTCGAGGACGGCTGGAAGTACGGCGAGGAAGTGCTGCTGATGCCGAAGCTGGTCGAGCCCCCGGGAGAGGCGCGCAGCGACTACGGCATCTGCGCCGGGATCGCGGAGCGGCTGGGAATCGGCGCCGCGTTCACCGAGGGGCGCGACGAGCGCGGCTGGGTGGACTGGTGCCTGGCGTATTACCGCCGCACCCGCTTCCCCGACATCCCGGGCGTCGACGAGTTCGAGGCGTCCAACAGCGGCGTCCACAGCCGGCCGGTGGCGGAACCGGCGGTGGCGTTCGAGGAGTTCCGGCGCGACCCGGTGCGGCACCCGCTCGGCACGCCGTCCGGGAAGATCGAGATCTTCTCGAAGCGGCTGTTCGACATGGGGCGGCCCGACGAGATCCCCGCGGTGCCCAAGTACATCCAGGAGTGGGAGAGCCCGTTCGGGCCGGAGGCGCGGCGGTTCCCGCTCCAGGTGATCGGACACCACACGCTCCACAGGGTGCACTCGACCCACGACAACAACGACTGGCTGGAGGAGGCGTTCCCGCAGCGCGCCTTCATCAATCCCGCCGACGCCGCGGCGCGCGGCATCGTGGACGGCGGCGAGGTGAGGGTCTGGAACGACCGCGGCGAGACCGTCCTCAAGTGCCGCGTGACGGCCCGCATCATGCCGGGAGTCGTCGACATCCCGGAGGGGGCCTGGTGGGAGCCGGACGAGCGCGGCGTGGACCGGGGCGGCTGCATCAACGTGCTCACCTCGCACCGCTGGACGCCGCTGGCCTTCGGCACAGCGCAGCACACGGCGATGGCCCAGTTGGAGAAGGCCTGAGATGGCGGGGCGCCGCGCCTTCCTCGTCGACTCGGCCGCATGCTCGGGCTGCAAGGCCTGCCAGGCTGCGTGCAAGGACAGGCACGGCCTCGCCGTCGGAATCCTGTGGCGCCGCGTGTACGAGATCGCGGGGGGCGGGTGGGCGCGCGAGGGCGGGGCCTGGGCTCCGGACGTGTTCGCCTACAACCTGTCCATCGCGTGCAACCACTGCGAGGAGCCGATCTGCGTCGAGGTGTGCCCGACCGGCGCGATGCGGCGTCGCGAGGACGGCCTGGTGCTGGTCGACGCGGACCGGTGCGTGGGCTGCCGCTACTGCGCGTGGGCCTGTCCCTACGGCGCGCCCCAGTACGACGAGGCGGCCGGCGTGATGACCAAGTGCACCTTCTGCGACGATCTGCTCGAGCAGGGTCTGCCGCCCGCGTGCGTGGCGGCGTGTCCGATGCGCGCGCTGGAATCCGGCGAGCTGAGCGAGTTCCAGGCGGAGCACGGCGATCGGCCGGACACCTTCCCGCTGCCCGATCCCTCCCTGACCGCGCCTAGCCTCGCGCTGATCCCGCACCGCGACGCGGAGCGCGCCGGGCCGCGCGGAGCGGGCGTCGCGAATCGCGAGGAGGTCATCACATGAGCGAGCGGTCGCTGGTGGCGTTCACGCTCCTCACGCAGACGGCAGTCGGCTCCTTCCTGGCCCTGGGCGCGCTCGACCTGTGGGCGGCGCGCCTGCTCGGCGATCCGGCATACGCCGCCACGGCCACCTGGGCCTTCGTGGCCGCCTTCGCGCTGACGGTTGCCGCGCTGCTCGCCTCGCTCCTCCACCTCGGCGCGCCGCTCAACGCCTGGCGCGCGGCCTCCAACCTCCGGACCTCGTGGCTCAGCCGGGAGATCCTTCTCTCGCTGCTCTTCGCCGGCGGCGCCGGGTTCCTGGCGCTGCTCCGGCTGACGGGATCGCCCGCTTCCGCCGCGCGCACGGTCCTCGAGGCCGGCACCGCAGCCTGCGGAGCAGCTCTGGTCTACGCGATGGCTCGCACCTACGCGATCCGCACGGTGCCGGCGTGGCACACACCCCGGACGACCGTCTCGTTCTTCGCCACCGCCGTGCTGCTGGGCGCGCTCGCGGTGGGCGCGGCGCTCGCCTTCGCGCCGGGGATCCGGGCCGGAGCGCTGGCGGGCCCGATGCGGTGCCTCGCCCTGGCCGCCGCTGCCGGGCTCGCAGCGGAGCTGACCGCCGGCCTCGGCGCCCCCGGGGTTCGGGACGGAGCCGGGCGGCGGCTCCGGCACCTGCAGCGCGCGCTCCTCGCCGCCGCGTTCCTAATGTGCGTGCCGCCAGCCCTGGGCGCCGGGCCGAGCGGGGCATTCGCGGCAGCCGCGCTGGCGGCGGCCCTCGCGGCACAGGTGCTGGGTCGCTATCTCTTCTATGTCGTGGGTGTGAGGCGAGTACTCTGAGCGACGAGGCAGTGATGTCACCGATCGACATGAAGAAGCTGGCCGCGCTGGCCAAGAAGAACGCGGAGAAGGCCGCCAAGGCCGTGGAGGACTCGAACCCGCGCGACCGGCGCTTCGACAAGACGCTGCAGCGCCAGTCCGTGGACCAGGAGGAGCGCGAGCGCTTCTTCAAGGAAATGCAGAAGCGGGAGTTCTAGGCTCGCTATTCCTCCCAGGGAAGTCCCGGCCGCCCGAAGTGCCCGTAGTTGGTCGTGCGGCGGTAGATGGGTCGCAGTAGGTCCAGCCGCTCGATGATCGCCGCAGGACGGAAGTCGAACCCCCTCACGAACTGCTCGGCCGCACGCTGGTCGCCGGTGCCGAACGTCTGCACCAGCACCGACATGGGCTGCGCCACTCCGATGGCGTAGGCGACCTGCACTTCGGCGCGCCGCGCGATCCTCTCGCTCACCAGCCGCCGCGCGACGAACCGGCAGAAGTACGCCCCGCTCCGGTCCACCTTCGAGGGATCCTTGCCGCTGAACGCCCCGCCCCCGTGCCGCGCCATCCCGCCGTAGGTATCCACGATGATCTTCCGGCCCGTCACTCCGCAGTCGGCGGAGGGACCGCCCTCGGTGAAGCCGCCGGAAGGATTGACCGTGACCCGCCCCAGGCCGCCCCGCCAGCCTCCCAGGGCCCGCGGCACCAGCGTGCCGGCGACCCACTCGCGGATCGCGCGCTGGTCCGTGTCCTTGGCGTGCTGGGCGGAGACGAGGACGTGGGCCACCCGCAGCGGCGTGCCGTCCTCGTACTCCACCGTCACCTGCGTCTTGCCGTCGGGGCGCAGCCAGGGCGCCTCGCCGGCCTTGCGCGCCTCCGCGAGGCCGCGAGAGAGCCGGTGCGCCAGCAGGATGGGCAGAGGCATCAGCTCCGGCGTCTCGTCGGTCGCGTAGCCGAACATCATCCCCTGGTCGCCGGCGCCCTGCTCCATCGCGTCCGGAGCCGCCGCCGCGCCGGGCGCGGCCCGCCGCACCGCCGCGTCGATCTCCCACGCCTGCGCGGAGAGGAAGCACAGCACATCCACGCCCTCGGCGTTGAACGGCTCGGTCGCATCCGTGTAGCCGATCTCGCGCAGCGCCGCCCGCGCCACGGCCACCGCGTCCACCGCGGCGCGCGAGGTGATCTCTCCCGCGAGCACCAGCCGGCCGCCCTTCGCCATCACCTCGCACGCCACGTGCGCCGTCGCGTCGCCCTCGATGTGCGCGTCGAGTATGGAGTCGGAGACGTAGTCGCAGACCTTGTCCGGGTGCCCTTCGCACACCGACTCGGACGTGAAGGAATACGTGCCGTTCAGACCAGCCATGGTTCGCTCCGCGGGCGGCTTCCGGTGCCGCGCCCTCGCCGTGTCGGCTCCCGCGTCCCACAGAGGACGCGGACTCGAAAAAGAAGCGGCCCCCGGCGAGTCGTCGCGGGGGCCACAATCCGCGACTTAGAAGGACTGCCCGGACGAATCCGGCGCGCGGCCCTTCAAGTCGGGGAAATCGCCGCGCACGTCAACGCTACACAGCCCCGAGGCACCGTACAAGAGGGCCGGCTCGAGGCAGGAGCTACCCCCCCCACGGCCCGTTCGTCC
>Ga0316628_100005568_pt1 | contig 10143 bp, 2 predicted proteins | sample OWC_Aug_M2_C1_D5_FD_207648 | JGI IMG/M metagenome (GOLD analysis project Ga0316628, IMG submission 207648) | Wetland soil microbial communities from Old Woman Creek delta, Ohio, United States - OWC_Aug_M2_C1_D5_C | ecosystem: Environmental > Terrestrial > Soil > Wetlands | place: USA: Ohio... | reverse complement strand
CCAGGGGCATCCACGTGGTATACATACAACCCATAGGCGATATCCATGCCATCATCGGTAATGAGATCCCAGGGGAGCGACCCGTCGGCACTGGTCGTCTCTTTCGTGAGGGTCTTGACGAGATGTCCCGCCACCGTGAAGATGCGAATCGTGCAGGTTGCGGGAAGATGGATGAAGTTGATCACGCGCTCACCCCGTCCGGACGAATAGAGCGTCCGCCGCTCCCAGGAATCTGTGGCGATATACGGGTTGGGAACCACCTTGATGTTCTCCAGTTGAGCCTGCGCCTGCCCGGCATCAACGTGCGCCGCGCGGGAGGTATATTGGAAGTAGTCCCCCTGGGCATACGGCCGGAGGGTCTTGAAGACATAGCGGTCGCCCTCCTGGGGCGGCTGCGGGTTCAAGCCGGGACCGCGTCCCCAGGCGAGTTCGTATGTGAGATTATAGGTCGTTGTGTTGACGTATCCTTCAACGATCCTGATCGTGTCGCCAAAACTCAGGCCTCCACTCCGATCAACGTCGTCCACGATGAATTTCGCCTGGTGCCCCTCGGTCAGGTTGGTGATGTGGAATTGAACCGGCATCTTGGGGAAGCGGGGCGGAGCGTTGAACGCCGCCGTGTCCACCATCCCCGCGTACCAGCGAAGTTCGTAATCCGCCGGCCAGGCCACATCCTTCGACAGATTCAGATCGTCCTTCGACACGGTGATCGAAACGCCCGGTTTTCCCACCACCCAGCCGCTTGCCGTGTCATTGATGGCGATCACCGTGTCGTTGGAAAAGGTGAACGTCATTCCGTCAAAAGGTGTCGCGAAAACGTTCCGCCCGAACGTCGCGGCAGACACGTTCAACTGGAGCGTGTCAATCGCCGCACCGATCTGCCGGACAATGTTGTAGGACTGCGTACTGTACTTGGGAATGGTGCCCAGCGCACTGAACAGCACCTTATAGGCCGCTCCTTGCTGAATGGCGCTGGGATCCAGCACCTGGACGGCGAGTTTGCCAGTGCCGATGCCGGCTGCCACCTTGGAAACATCCCCCTCAATCTCCGGTGGAATGTATCCGGCGGCGGGAGCATTCGGCACCATGATCGCGCAATTGATGTCGATGAACTTCAATGTGCCGGCGGCATCCTCGGTGATAATCTTGGGACATTCGGTCGGCTGGAGCCCTATGATGCCTTTGTTGGGATCGCCCATATCGTACGATACGACGGCGTAGTAGTACCGGGTGCCATTCACGACGTCCGTATCCACATAGGCATGCTGCAGTCCCGTGTTAGCGCCTCTCCAGAAGCGTGCGCCGTTGATCCCGACCGGATCCGGTCCCACGATGCTGTCGACAAGATCAAACTGTGCAATGGGCTTCCAGTAGCGGGGGTTGGCCTTGGAGTCGGTAATGAGCTTGATATCGTTGAACTCCGCATCCTGACTTCTGTAGACGAGGTATCCTTCAAAGTCCATCTTGCCGCCAAGGAAGGGATCACGCGATTTTTCCGCGCGGTCATCCCAGTACAAATAGACTTTGTGATCCCCGGCGACGGCCTTGGCCTTGGGAGTATAGGGTGGCTTGGAGAAGTTGTAGTTCGCATTGTAGATATTCTGGACCGTGATCTTGTTAAAGACCAGCGCGTCGAGATCAAGCCCGTAGGTCAACGCCATGGAGAAGCGCTCCCGTTTCCCCTTCTGGAGCGGGAACGGTCCCGAGGCGAACACGATGCCGATATTCGTGTTCTGCACAAGCGTGTCCACGAAGCCGTTGTTCATTCTTTTCCACATGACATCGTCGTTCTTCGGCCAGACGCCGGTGGGGCCTTTGTCTCCCAGGACATTCAGCGCAACAGCCGTCAGACCGATCTGATCCGATTCATCCTTGTCTGTCTCGTCGAAGTTCGGCTCGCCGTGCGTTGGTATGCCGTCTCCCTCTCCGGCGTCGGGCCCCACATACTGGAGGTCATAGGGACCCACCCCGTCGGCGCCCAGATCATCGTTCAGGGCCTCCCCCAAATCCCACTTGCCATTGCCGTTAGCATCGGTAAATGGAGTCCAGTCATGATCATCGTCAATGTTGTTATCCCTCCGCTCGTCCACCATCCCATCTTCATCGTTGTCGATGCCGTCGAGAGCGTTACCGGGACTTTCAAGATAGGCGTATCCGTAGTATCCGGTCTTCCAGTTATCCGGGTACCCGACGCCACCCTCGGCCCAGGCGTAACAGAGGTCCAGCTTTGTGCTATAGTAAGCGCTGTTTGCGGGCGATGAGCGCTGATAGCTTCCCACACCGGGGTCCGAGTAGAAACCGAAAGCGCACGTGTCGTAGGTGTAGTCGGAGAGGTTCACAATATCATAGTGCCAGAAGATGCAGTCTTCCGCCAGCACATGGGTCCACTGGAAACCCCTGACTTCCACGCGAACGCCAAGTCCTCCCCGTCCAGAGTCCGCGGCGATGGGGTAATATCCCTGGCGGGTGAATTCGCCGTCTTTGGAATCATCCACCACAAAGAACGTCTCGAAGTCGGCATTCATCACGCCGCGTCCGAAGTAACCATACCAGTACCCGTCCCACGACGCGTCGGTGCGTCCATCCGCCCGAAGGGCCATGGGCCAGTGATCCGGCCAGGTTTTGGGATTGATATTCACCGCGGGGGCTGTTGATGATGGATTGATGTACCCGGGAACTGGCTCGAGGTCCCAGGGGTACTGTTGCCCCAGCACAGGATCAAAGTCAAACTCCTCCCGGTAATGCGCCTCGACCGGGGTGGCAGGCCGGCCGTTCGGGAGCAGGATCTTCGCGCCGACAAGGACCGTTAATCCGTCAATGTAATTGTGACCCGTCCCTTTCGGCCATTCACCGCCGATGCCGTCGGGCCAGTGAGCAACCTCCGTGGTATTAAAGTAGACCGTGCGGACGCGGTTGCCGTCCATGACCCCTTTGCGCTGGTATTGATAGTCCCCTTTGGGATCGTCCCGGTACATCTGGGTCTTCGGATCGACCTGACCGTTTGCCGGGAGAACGGCTGCTCCAACCAACAGCGCGAGCAGAAGAACGAACTGTTTCATGATCGTCTTTTCCATAGTTTAGAACTCCACAGAGAGGCCCAACCGAACTTCCCGGGGTGCGGAGAACGAGGTCGGGTTGTCCAGATACTGTTCGAGGGTGTTGAGTCCGATGATCTGCCCGCCGAGACTCGTATAGAGATCCATGTTCGCTCGCCCGGTGCTCGGATCAACATTCAGCTCGTTCTTCGTGTCCAGCAAATTGTAAACCCACAGGAAAGCATTGAGATTGACGCCAAAGACCGGAAATGTCTTCTCAATGCGAAGATCGACATTATAGAATGGCGGCTTCTGTCCCTGATTCTGGAACGTGAGGCCTTTCGACGTCCGCACATCTTCAGTGTACGGATACCCCGAACCATACTGGAAGATCACGCTCGTCGTCCAGTCGCCCGGCTTTCCCACCATCAGGTTGAGATTCAGTGTATGCCGTTGATCCCAGTCAAGCGGCACAACACTTTTTGGCGTCTCCACCGGCGGGTCCGTCTGGTTGTTGTTGAATTCCGTCAGGGGGTCAGACGAATTGCCTTCCGCGATCTGATAGGTATAGTCCGCCCGCAAGCTGAAGAAATTCGCAAAGCGTTTTTCCAGCGAGATGATAAATCCACGGACATTCGCGTAGTCCTTGTTGACATAGCGGGCGTACTCGCGACCGTCGTACATCCCGATGATCTCCGTGCCGAGATAATTCCTGATATCGCGATAGTAGGCGGAGACATCGAGCGACATGATGTTGAACAGCACCTGCTGGAGTCCGATTTCGTAGCTGACGGTTCGTTGCGCGTCAAGATCCGGATTGCCGGTCAGCGTCTGGAGCTGCCCCGCGGAAGAGACAAGGTACTCGGAATTCGTATAGAGGTAATCAAATCCCGGGATCTGGAAGAAATGTCCGTACGAGACGTGGATGATCCCTTCATCCGTGATCGGGAACGAGATGCCGAACCGGGGGCTGACCTGGATCTTCTTGGATGCGGTCGTGTACTGATTGGCACCGGGGAACGCAGGATTGTTGGAGGGATTCTTCAGATCGGCCGGATACGTTGCCCGCGGATTGAAATAGTCGAACCGCACACCGGCATTGATGATCATGATATCGTATTCCATCTTGTCCTGGACGTACGCCGCGAATTGCCGGGGTTTCTTGTCGTAGGACTGGTTGCCGATCGCACCCAGGTTGGGATAGCCGATCGTGAACACCGGCTGCCCCAGGGAATCGTAAATGCCTTCCGTCAGGTTCACCATGTTGTAGCCGTGGCTGTAGATCTTGTAGATCTGCGCCTCCGCGCCTGCGGTGATCTTGTGCTCTCTGCTGATCTGCGACGCGATCGAGTACTGGATAAGATGCATCATGGTGTTGCGCTCGTAACGGTTGGCATAGTTGCCTCCCGATCGGAACGTGTAGTTCGATTGAGGATCCCCGCGATGAGGGTCGACGTAGCGGGCATCATAGAGGTCCTGATACAGATAGCCGCGATAATCAAAAAAGCTATACGAGTATTTCAACATCTGATACGTGCTCGGGGAAAAGCTATGGGTGAACTGCAGATTGTACATCTGACTCGTGTGGTAGTGATTCATCACGCCGTCAGGGGCCCACCTGTAGGCGTGGTCATAGTATTTGTTCCAGCCATGCTCATAATTCGCACCGCCGCTGACCTTGAAGGCGCCGCTGTTGTAGGTGATCTTGCCCGTCCCGGACGCCCGCGAGCTCGGGTTCATGGGGACATAGGAAGCATCCCCTGAAGGCAGGTAGGGATTGTTATCGGACGGCAGGAAGACTCTGCGGCCGTAGAGATATCCTTGCTCATTGAGATACCGGCCTGCAAGAAAGAACGTCAGGCCGTCGAGAATCATTGTCGGACCGCTCAGCGTCCCCTCGACATTTCGCGTCCGGGGCGCGGAATGCTGGTCAAGGCCCTCAAACGTTCCTGTGTGAGGAAGAAAGGTCGTGCCATGTATTATGGACTCTATCGCCTGTTGCATCGCGTTGTTGATGTCATCTGAAGTCCCGTCATGAGTGGTGAAATAATCGCCGACATATCCCTGGAGGGAACCATGGAACGCCGAGGAGCCTTCCTGGGTGACAATGTTCACCACGCCCGACATGGCCTGTCCGTATTCCGCGTTGAAGGCGCCGCTGATGACCTCCATCTGTCGGATGGAGGAGTTTTCCACGGTGAGGCCGCGGCTCCCGTCGTATGCGTCGGTGACTGACACACCGTCCACGAGGTAGAGGACTTCGTTCATGCGTCCCCCCCGGAAGTGTCCGCCGATCACACCTGCCTGCAGGTTAATGACCTGATCCACGTTTTCCACCGGCATGAGCTTGATCTCATCCGAGGAGACGGTGACCGAGGAGGAGGTGAGATCTTTCTGGACGAGCGGCCGCTCTGCGGTGATCACGACCTCCGACATATCGATGGTGGCAGGGTTCACTTGTGCATCAATGGTGGTAGTCAGGTCGATCTGGACCTGCACATTCTTGATGACCGTCTTCTGGTAGCCCACGGCACTGATGCTCAGCGTGTAGGTCCCCGGAAGAACGTTCCCGATGAAATAGTACCCGTCCGGGTTCGTTGCTGCGCCGAAGTGCGTGCCTTCGATCACGACGCTCGCACCGGGCAGCGCCTCCCGGGTCTGGCTATCAGTGATTCGGCCGGCGATCTTCCCCGTCTGCCCCGCGAGTGACAGGCTGGCGGAGAGCAGCAACGCCAGCAGCGTGGCACACAGCCGGCACGACACAACGGACAACGGCTTCACGGCATGGGTCCTTTCGAAAGGTGAAATGGTCTCACCCACTCCCCCCAATCCCCTCTCCCTCTCCTGTTATTCTCAGGAGAGGGAGAGGCGGAACGAGGGGGTGAGGGCGAGTTACTTGATCAACATCATCTTCTTGACATCGCGGAACGAACCGCTTTCGATGCGGTAGAAGTAGACACCGCTCGAGGCGCCGTGCGCCAGCGTGGAGGTGGAGAATGCCACCTGATGGTTGCCGGCGGACTGCACTTCGCCGTTCACCAGGGTCGCCACTTCGCGGCCGAGCACGTCGAACACCTTCAGGGTGACAGGGCCAGCCTTGGCCAGACTGTAGTTGATCATGGTCGAGGGGTTGAAGGGGTTCGGATAGTTCTGCGTGAGTTCATATACGTAGGCAACCGTCGGCTGATCCTTCACGCCGGTGCTCGACTTGGTGCCGAGCCAGGTGTGGGTCCAGTGCCAGACGGCCGACCACGAGTTATCATCGTTCAGCGTGGAATAGGCCATGATGCCCTCACGCGCGGCGTTGTCGCCGGGGGTATCATTGTCGTTGATCTCAAAGTCGATCGGGATCCGCATCCCTTCCTTCGGCGAGAAGACGCTGTCGGTCGGGACCTTCTCCTGGAACAGCGTCCACGGGATTCGGGCCTCGATCGTATAGCCCGACGTAAGCTGCTTTATGACAAAGGCATAATCCGTTCCCGGCTTCATCAATACCAGACCGTCATTGTCGATTTTGATCTGGTTCAGGGAGAAACGGAGATGGTAGTCGGGAACAGCGCCATGCTGATAGGAGCCATGGTGATGACCGCGCCAGTCGTACAGTCCTAGAAAGAGATCAGGTGAATCCTGAAGCCAGTCGCTTGCGCTTGACGATGTGTCAATGCTGATGACGTCGTCATCGACGTCAAACGCAACGTACAGGTAGGTGGCATCGACCGCCAGATACCCATTCACCTTCAGGTCCGCGTCGCCATCGATCTTGGTATTGGCAGCCACGTGGCAGGTGGGGGTTGCCGGATTGACGGAGAGCAGGAACGGGGCAATGCCGGACCATTCGCTCAGATCCCCGTCGGCCTGGAAGGAGCTCGGCGGGGTCATCGAAAAGGTTGGCACGCCTTTGGCTGTGTTGGCAATGGGGCCAACGACCGTCGGCTGATTGGCATTCCCGGCCTTGTCGGTAGCACTCACACCGTAGTACAACGAGACCTGCTGATCGCTGATCGGGGCGCGGAGCAGATGGTTCGCAAGCTGCGTGCCCGTCGGCAGGGCGGTCGGCGGAATGTCCTCAACGCCGGGGTCGTCCACCGACGTGAAGGGTTGCTCGCTCACCCAGCCAGTGTACGTGGCACCCAATTCACCGGGCACATCCGTCCACTGGAGGATGTTAGCGAAGCTCTGTGGCGTCACGTTCACGCCGCTGACCGTCGCCGGCGGCGTATGATCTGTCTCCTGGAGGCCGGCGGGGATCACCGCGCTGAACAGGACTTTACCGCTGTACACGAGATTGTCAGCAAACGGCTCGCTACCATCGCGGCTTGAGGAAAACTCAAGCTTGAAACCGCCAACTTTGCTTCCCTGGAAAACACCGTCCTGGGTGCCATTCGGCGTGTTGAACTGGCCAACCTTGAGGTCGCCCCAGCTGCTGCTCTGGATCATGTTCAGAGGCAGAATAATCTGCTGCCATCCCATGGTGGCCCCGACGGAGTCCATGCGGATGGGAGCAATGGTGTACCATTCTTCCTTCGTGCCATTGCTGTAATCAAACAACACGAAACGCAGGGTGATCTTGTTGTCGATCGTACCGGTCGAACTCGTGAGTGGCTGCGCCACCTTGGCGTAGAGTTGCAATTCAGTCTTGTTGGAGATATCCTGGAAGAACGCACCGCCAGGGATGTTGTACTCTTTGTTGCAACCACCACCCCACGATTCCTTCACGTTGATCTTCCATTCAACGCCCATAACGGAGGAGCCCATGAGCGTGTCGGTCTTCTCTTCATAGAGATCGAAGGCGCTCAGTCCGCCGTTGGTCCAGCCGGCGTTGAAATCCGTGGTATCTTTGGTGAAATCGTTGAAGAAATAGAGTGCCTCATATCCCGGCTTGTACCCGAGACCGCCGAGGCGGAGGTTGTCATAAAATACGATGCCGCCGGCCGTATCATTGGCGACCTTGCCCGCGGTCCACTCGATCGTGTACCCGATGATCCTGTTCAGATCGAGCTGATCATTGAAATGTCTGGCACTCCAGTCGGTGATGCAGAAGCCCTGATCGCCCGGGTTGTTGCGCGTGCCGGTGTCCTTGAGCGGTATGATCAGCTCATGCCATCCGGGATCAGTGGTGTTCAACGGTGTGGCACTCTGGAAGTACCAGTCCTCGTAGTCAAGACTGTCACCAGTGTAGTAGGCTGAACCAGGATTCCCCGACGCACCCGGGCCTGCTTCGTAAATATGGAAGCGCATCTGCACCCCGTTGCCGGTAGCCGTCGAGGGACTCAGATTGTTGTACCAGAGACTCAGGTACGTGCCGCCGTCCCAATCAATGTAGGTACTGTCGCCGTACATTGCCCTGTATTTATTGGCATAGTAGCTATTCGAGCTTTTGGTTGGCAATGTAAAGCTCAGCATGTTTAATCCTCCCCACGACTCTGTCGTATGAACACGCCATACGGATTTCAACGAGGCGCTCCCCTCCTGCTTGTCCGTGGCATCGTCGGTGAGGACGTGGATCGGATACGGTTCGGTGCCATTCGCAGTCGCGTTGAACACGATCGCAAACTGCGAATCGGCAACCGCCGAGTCGAACATGTTGACCTTGTACTGTCCCCGGGCAGGGGTGGCGACAAGGGCCACGATCAACACCAGAGGAACGACAACCGCAAACTGTCGAAGATATGTCCTCATAGGTGGTTCCTTTTGTGAATGTGTTGTTGGAATAGTGGATTGTGGGCGAAGCTGTTACATAAAGATCTCCCGGACGAAGATTCTCATCGGTTTTTCCTTGAGAACCTCATTTGGGGTTTTCAGCATTGCACGAACTTTTGCCGCATTGATTGCGGCACCATAGTGTGCCTTCAATCCCGGGAGCTCTGCCTGCAGCAGACTGTCGGTTTTGGCATCACGTGCCAGGCCTGTCATGTTGAACTTGAAAAATACCTGCTCTTCCTTTACAGGGGACCTTTTCTTGAATGCCTCGACCTCCTCCGGCGTCACGCTGACCTGTGACCGGCGCTGCTCATAGTATGCTGCGGCCAGGGTTTCATCCCGCTGCAGACCATACTCGTACAGCACCTCCGGGTCCTTGTCCAACCCCTGCCGCCGTGCTTCCTTCAGCAGATATTGATTCCTGACGATCCCTCCGATGGCGTCTTTTAGCTGTTGCGGCGTTCTCACCCGGGGCCGCAGCGACCCGGGCATATCCGAGAGCGCTGCCACCAGTTCGCGGACGGTCAGCTTCCCCTCCCGGTGCGTTGCCACCGTGGCATCTGCCATGGATTGCAGATCCCCTTCCAGGATCCTCAGTTCATCGCTGGTGACATTCACGTTGTTGATCATTTTGGGATCGCGATGCTCTTCCTTGACCCGCTTGAAGAAGTAATCTGCCACGCCCCAGAAAACCGGCCCGTCGAGACGGAGGTCCGTGTCTTTCATCATGCTGTACACGTATCGGGTGGCCAGCGAATCAGCCTTCCTGCTGGTGAGCACATGATCGATCTTCTCCCGCTGCAGTGCGAACTCGTTTTCCGACATGAATTTCTCCACCAGAGTCCCCGTCACCTTGACCGCCATATACATGCCACTGACCTTTGCCGGCCCCTGGATGGTGTTGAGCCCGCCCGTGAACATCGCGCGCTCGAATTCCGGCGGAACCGATCCTACCGTTGCCTCTCTCTCTCGTCCGCCCCGCACGGACGAATCGGGAGGAAACGCAATCTGATCTACACTCTTGCCTGCAAGCTGCTTTGCAAACCGGGCGCATTGCACGGAATCTCCGGCCAGGATATATTCATAATCGACCTTCTTTTTCATCCACTCATACATCTGCCGCGCTTCGGCATCGCTGATCCTGACATGATGCAGGATCTCCTTCCGGTACAGTCCCTTGATCGTCTCCTTTTGCAGGATGAACTCCAGGGATCGCGCCACGAGCGAATCGCGATCGATGCCCAGATGTTCCGCCTCTTGCGCGTACAGCTTCTGGGTCGTTAAGGCCTCGAGTTGGGCGAGGTACGACTGGAATTCCGTCTGTCCCCTTGTCCACTGCGGCTGCAGCGCGTACGACCGTGCCAGCTCCTTCCAGTCGATCGTCCGCTTGCCGATGTGCACCAGGATG
>Ga0316628_100005567_pt1 | contig 10143 bp, 10 predicted proteins | sample OWC_Aug_M2_C1_D5_FD_207648 | JGI IMG/M metagenome (GOLD analysis project Ga0316628, IMG submission 207648) | Wetland soil microbial communities from Old Woman Creek delta, Ohio, United States - OWC_Aug_M2_C1_D5_C | ecosystem: Environmental > Terrestrial > Soil > Wetlands | place: USA: Ohio... | reverse complement strand
GCCACGATCGCCTGGACGCTGCCCAGGGTGTCGGTCAGGACGTGGAGCCACGCGCCCCGCACGTTGAGGCTCTCCCCCCGCACCCCGCCCAGGAGCAGGAGGGCCGCGAGGTTGACGGCGAGGCCGCCGCAGGCGACCGCGAGCATGAGCCCGCCCTTCACCGGCGGCGGTGCGGCCCACCGTCCGTAGGCCGTGAACGAGATCAGCGCCGAGACCGCGATCAGCGCCGCGCCGTTGGCGAGCGCCGCCAGGATCTCCATGCGGTGGAAGCCGAAGGTGCGGCGCGGCGTCGCCGGTCGCTCCGCCGCCCACATCGCGAAGAGCGACAACCCGAGGGCAGCCGCGTCGGCGAGCATGTGGCCGGCGTCGGCGAGCAGCGCCAGCGAGTTGCTCGCCAGGCCTCCGACCACCTCGGCCGCCATGTAGCCGACGACCAACGCCAGCGCGAGCCCGAGTTTCGTGCGCTGGTGACTCGCCCGACCGGGCGGGAACGGCTTCTGCGCGGGAGCGCTCATCGGCGTCGGCCGCCGCCTACCGTACTACACCCGCCCGGAAGCTCGCCGGGACGGCCACGAACGCGGCCGGCGCTCACCAGTACTTTTCGACGTGGATCTCGCCGGGGCGCTGACGGGTGTGGTCGCGGAAGCCCTCGGCGGTCAGGATCTTCGTCATGTCCGCGATCATCGCCGGGTTCCCGCACAGGAAGAGGTGCGTGTTCTCGGGCGTTGCGCGCATGCCCCAGACCCCGTCGAGGGCCCTCCCCTGCCAGAGGTCCTGTACGCGGCCGACCAGGCCGGTCCACGGGGACGGCTCCTCCGCCGGCCTGGAGACCGCGGCGAGGTAGGTGAAGCACGGATGGCGCTTCTCCAGCGAGACGAGTTCCGCACGATACCCCAGGTCGTAGGAGTGGCGGGCCCCGTGGATCACGGCAAGCCTGCGGCCGCTGTGCCGCTCCAGGTCGGTGCGCAGCATGCTCATGTACGGCGCGAGTCCGGTTCCCGTCGCGATCATCACGATGCTGCAGCTCTCCGGGAGCTGCTCGAAGGTGAACAGGCCGGTGATCTTTGGCCCCAGCCAGAGGCGGTCGCCCTCCTTCAGCGCGTAGAGGCGCGGTGTGAGGGTCCCCGAGTTCACGAGGTTGAAGTAGAACTCGAGGTAGTGCCGCTCTGCCGACGAGGACGCGATCGAGTACGAGCGACGGATGAGCGTCCCGGGCCTTGGGGCCTGCCCGTCCCCGTTCCCGCCCGGAACACGTGGCGCCTCGGCGGGCAGGCCCAGGACCGCGAACTGGCCGGGGCGGAACGGCGGCAGCTCCCACCCCTCGGGGACCACGCGCATGATGATGAGCCCCGGCGCTACCTCCGTTCTGTGCGTGACCACCGCGTTGAGTGCGTTGTCGGCCATTCTCGCCTGCGCTCCCCACACCTCGGGGCTTCAAACCCGCATCGGGATGGGGCGCATTCCCTCGGCTGGAGCCGCGGGAGCGGCCTCGGGCCTTCCGCTACGGATCGGGGCCCAGCGGCGCGACCAGTGGCACTTCCTCGGCGTTGGGCTGGAGGAGGGCGACGGCCACGCAACCCGTCCCGAGCAGGTCCAAGCCGATCGCACCGATCTCGCTCTCGACGATCTCGCTCAGGTTGAACCTCTCCTGCAGGAGGTGACGCAGTTCCACGGCCGACAACGGTGCAGCGGCGTGTGCCACGCAGGCCATCACCGGGCGCGCCGGTTCCACGCGCTGGGCGAGCAGCTCGACCGCGCGGGGAAGCGCCGTCCTTCCCGTGCGCACCTGGTCCACGGGTGCGACCCGTCCTTGCACCACCCCAAGGATCGGTTTGATACCCAGGTGCCCGGCGAGCCACGATCCGACCTTCCCCAGGAGCCCGCGCTCTTCGAGCAGCTGCGGTGCGTCGGCGATGAAGAGTGTGTGGACGCGGTCGCGCATCGCCTCGACGCGGGTCCGGATGTCGTGCGCGCGCAGCTGCCTCCCCGCCATGCGCGCCGCCGCCACGACCAGGAGGGCCTGTCCGGCGCTGACCTGTGTGGTGTCCACGACCTCGACGTCCGGGGAGCCGTCGCGGCGCAGCTCGCGGAACTCGTCGCGTCCCCGCTCCGCGCCGGCTCGCGCGTTGGTCACCGTCTGCGAGAGGCGCTCGGACACGTGCAACGACACAACGTCGCTGCGGGCGACCAGGCCGCGGTAGGCCGCGACCGCCTCCTCCCGGCTGACCGGCTCGACCCGCACCCGGTGACGACGGCCCGCTCGCGTCGCCAGGAGCCGCAGCAGCTCTTCCGTGGTCGTGCCGGTGCCGTCCAGGAGGACCCGCTGCCCGGCGATGACCGTAAGAGGGAGGGTCGCGACCCGCAGGCGCTGGGCTACCGGCGGTGGGAGGCCGCCGGCGGAATCGGTGACGACCCGCACCTCGACCTCCGGGTCCTCGAGCGCCACGATGCCGAGCCCGTGGAGCTGGGCGAGACCCGCCAGCGCCTCCCCGTCCGGCGACGCGACGCGATCGAGGAGGTGCCATGGGGTGCGGCATCCCTGGGCCGCCTCCAGGAGCCGCTGCTGCGTGGGGGAGAACTGGGTTGCGAAGAAGACCGGACCCATCTCCAGCCGCATGCGGCTCGAGAGCGCCGGAAGTTGCCCCCTCGCCTCCTCATAGAGGTGCTGGTCCTCGATCGCGACGGCCATCAGGCTGAGGAGGTCCTTGAAGATCTCCCGTTCACCGCCGGCCATCTCGAGCACGATCCGGAACGAGCCTCGGACATTGCGAGCCAGGCGGGTGAACGCCTTGACGCCGCGTGTGCCCGCTGCCGCCGCCGCGACCACCTCGCCCTCCTCGAGCTGCAGGAATCCCCCCTCCAGCTCAAGGTGCCCGGTCAGGACGGCGCGCTGGAGCATGGGCAGGAGCTCGAAGAGGGGCAGGCGTTCCAGGTCGCCAGCCAGCGATTCGAGGCCGGGATCCGCCGGCAGCCTCAATTCGTCCGCCAGCAGCGCGGTGCGCACCCGTAAGAGGAGCGAGGCCCCACCCAAGCCGCCGGAAACCCCGACGACGCCGTCGGGGAGCTCCCCACCCTCCCCTACCCCGAAGAGCACCACCCGCGGCGAAGGGGGGGACACCTGCGATGCCCTTGCGCGCAGACCCAGGGGATCACCGGGATCCACGAGCGCGGCGTCGGCGATGACGAGGCCAGGCGCGAGACCGTCCGCGAAGCGCCGACCCTCCTCGGCCCCGGCGGCGGCGATCACCTCGTACCCGAGGCCGGTGAGCCCGCGAACCAGCTCCTTCCTACGGGTGTCCTCCCCGTCCACCACCAGGATGGTTGGCCTGGCCATGTTTCACCGGGCAGGAGAGAAGCCACGGTCGCCGGGCGGAGGGGAGGCGAAATCGTCAGGAACCATTACTGCTTGTAGTATAGCGTGATGCCGAAGCGCATCCTCACCATCTACGCGCACCCCGACGACGCAGAGACGATGGCCGGCGGCACCCTGATCAAGTGGGCCAGGGAGGGACACGCGATAACCATGTGTCTGGTCACCGACGGCGACAAGGGCACCTCCGACCCTCGCGACACCCGCGAGGCGGTGATCGCGCGCCGCCGTGCCGAGCAGGAGCGGGCCGCGGCCCGGCTCGGGGCCACGGTGCTCACGCTTGGGTACGAGGACGGTGTCCTGCAGCCAACCCTCGAGCTGCGGCGCGACCTCGTGCGCGTCCTGCGCCAGGTTCGCCCCGACATCGTTCTCGCCAACGACCCGACGATGTGGTTCCGCCATCGCCAGTACATCAACCACCCCGATCACCGGGCGGCCGGCCAGGCGGCGCTCGAGGCACTCTACCCGGCGGTGAAGAAGCCGGGCATCTTCCCCGAGTTGCTGGCGCAGGGGTACGCGCCGCACGTCGTCGAGGAGGTTTGGCTCGGGCCAACCGGCGAGCCTGATACCTGGATCGACATCGCCGACGTCTTCGAGGAGAAGGTCGCCCTCATCTGCGAGCACGCCTCCCAGTTTCCCGCCGACGCCACCCGCGAGGCGTTCGCGCGGATCGCCAGGGAGGTGGGCCAGGAGCGCGGCCTCCTGCTGGCCGAGTCGTTCCGCACGGTCAGGCTCGCGCGCAACACCGTCCGCGCACTCGCCGAGAAGCCCGCCTGATCTCAGCGCGGGTGGAGCGGCGCCAGGCGGAAGCCTGCATCGAGGAGCGCCTCCCGCACGGCTCGCGCGATCCTCGGCGCGTCCGGCGTGTCCGAGTGCACGCACAGCGTCCTCGCACGCACAGGCACGTCCCTCCCGTCCGAGGCCGTCGCCATCCCCTCGGTCGCGATGCGGACCGCCTGCGCGGCAGCTTGTGTGGGATCGGTGATCACGGCATCGGCCAGCGTGCGCTTGCGCAACGAGCCGTCCGGCTCGTAGGCACGGTCGGCGAACCCCTCGGCCGCGACCGCGAAGCCGTGCGCCGCGAACGCCTCCAGCATCACCGACCCGGCGAGGCCGACCAGCACCACGCTCCGGTTCCACCGGGCGGCCGCGCGGGCGATGGCCGCCGCCAGGCCGGGGCTGCGCGCGGCATCGTTGTACAGCGCACCGTGAGGCTTGACGTGGCGGATCTCGCACCGCGCCCACTCCGCCACTCCCGCCAGCGCGCACAGCTGGTCGTACACGGAAGCCTCGATCTCCGCGTGGCTCATCCCAAGCGAGGCGCGCCCGAAGCCCGCGCGGTCGGGGTAGCCCGGGTGCGCCCCCGCGGCGACGCCGAGGCGCGCCGCGAGGGCGAGCGTCCCAGCCATCGTCTCCGGGTCGCCCGCGTGTGCGCCGCAGGCGACGTTGGCAGAGGTCACGTACTTCAGGAGCGCCTCCTCGCTGCCGTCGTGCAAGGCTCGCGGCCGCTCGCCGACGTCCGCGTTGAGGTCGATCTCCCTTCGGGCGTCGCGCCGGTCACTCATCGCAGCTCCTCCCCCCTGGTTTCAGGGAGCGCCATGATCATGCCCCCGGCGGCGAGGAAGAACGCGGAGGTGAGGGCAAGCGCGCTCCCGATCCCCGCCCGGTCGGCCAGCGCACCGATGAGGAAGGGCGCCAGCGCGCTCACCGCCCTGCCGACGTTGTAGCAGAACCCCTGCGCCGTCCCCCGGATCGACGAGGGGAAGAGCTCGGCCAGCATCGCCCCGAACAGGCTGAAGTAGCCGTGCCCGAAGAAGCCGAGCAGCGGTCCCAGCGCCATGAGCACCGCGGGCTGCGACGCCATCCTCCCGTACACGGGAACGAGAACGGCGGCCGCGATGACGAAGACGAGGAACACCGGCCGCCTGCCGAAGCGGTCGGCGAGCACGCCGAAGAGGACATAGCCCAGAAAAGCCCCCACCTGCATCGGCACGATCCAGGCAGAGGAACGGACGACGCTCATCCCCGCCCCGCCGCTCGCGACCGGGCTCGCCAGGTAGGCGGGGATCCAGGTGAAGAGGCCCCAGTAGGCAAAGAGGACGAACGTCGCGAGCACCGTGGCGGCCGCGGCGTTGCGCAGGTGGGGCGGGCGGAGGACCTCGAACAGGCTCGTCCGCCCCCCTGCCCTGCCGGCCCGCCAGATCTCCGGTTCCGGCACACTGCGCCGGATCCAGGCGGCGAGCAGCGCGGGGAAGACGCCGACCGCGAACAGCATCCGCCACCCGTGCCGCGGGAGGATGGCGGAGGCGAGCAGGGCCGCCAGAATGTAGCCTATGGCCCAGCCCGATTGCATCAGCCCGATCGCCTTTCCCCGATGCTGCGCAGGCCACGTCTCGGCGACGAGCACCGAGCCCGCGGCCCACTCGCCACCCAGCCCGATGCCGACAAGCGAGCGCCAGAGCACGAGCTCGGGCAGCGAGCGCGCCGTCGCGGTCAGCGCCGTGAAGATGGAGTAGATGAGGATCGAGTAGACCAGCGCCCGCGCCCGGCCGACCCTGTCCGCGACCATCCCGAAAGCGACGCCACCGATCGCCGAGGTGAGCAGTGTCACCGACGCCAGGGCACCGGCAGTTGCAGCGGAGAGTCCGAACTCGGAGCGGATCGCGGTGAGGGCGAAGGCGTACAGCATCACGTCCATCGCGTCCAGCAGCCACCCGAGCATCGCCGCCGACAGGGTGCGCCACTGCTGCGGCGTTACGGCGCGGACCCAGCCGGCACTCACTGTGCCGTGCCCTCTTGCTCGGCCGCCAGCAGCCCCTCCTGGTTGCGCAGGACTGCCCCTGCCTCCGCGAGCGACACTTCTTCGAACCGTACCTCGTCACGCGGGCGCAGTTGCCCGACGCGATGGAGGTCGGCGGCGATCACGCACGCGATCTGGGGATACCCGCCGGTCGTCTGGTGCTCGACGAAGGAAAGGATGGGCTGGCCGTCGGGAGGCACCTGGAGCGCTCCGAGCGAGACGCCCTCCGTCAGCATCGAGCCCTGATCTACCGCCGGCAACGACGCCCCCCGCAGGCGGAGCCCCATGCGGCTGGAGTCCTCGCTGACCACGTAGGTGGACGCCAGCATCGCCGACCACACCTCGCCCCCGAACCTCTCCCACTGCGCCCCGCGCGTCACCCGCAGGACGGCGCGGCGGAGCAACGTCCCGGCCAACTCCCGGGGAAACCGGCGCCCCGCCGCCAGGCCCGGCGGCGCCGGCCCGACGGCCAGGGCATCGCCGCGTCGAAGAGCCCGCCCCTCGAGACCCCCGAGAGCCGTGGTCAGGTGGGTGGAGCGACTCCCCAGCACCGGAGGCGGCGCGAAACCGCCCCTGATCGCCAGATAGCACCTCGCCCCGGAGCGGGTCGGGCCGCAGGTCAGCGTCTGCCCCTGGCGGACCTCGATCGCGGTCCAGGGCGGGACCGGGAAGCCGTCCACGACGGGTTCGAAGTCGGACCCCGTGAGGGCGATCAGCCCGGGTGCCGAGAACGCGAACGTCCCGCCCACGAGCGTCATCTCGAGGGCGGCCGTCCCTTCCGGGTTGCCGACCAGCCAGTTGCCTATGCGCAACGACACCGGGTCTCCCGCGCCCGACGCGGAGACGCCCAGATGGGCGTGACACGGGCGGCCGAGGTCTTGGATCGAGCTCTGGAACCCCGGCTCGACGACACGGATCTGCGGCGGACCGGCGGCCTCCACCGGAGCCACCGTGCCGGGGGCGCCTCGCCCCGCGAGGTCTGCGAATCGCTTCTCGCTGATGGGCGAGAAGCGGACGTGGTCTCCCAGCGCCAGCAAGGCCGGCGGCGAGGCGGCGGCATGGAAGAGCGTCAGCGGGGTTCGGCCGATCACCTGCCACCCCCCCGGCGACGCTACCGGATACACACCCGTCTGGCTCCCGCCGATCGCCACGCTCCCGGCGGGCACCCTCTTGCGGGGCGTGGTCCGCCGTGCCGCGGCGAGCCGCGGTGACATCCCGCCCAGGTACGGGAACCCCGGCGAGAATCCCAGGAAGTAGACGACGTACTCGCCGGCCGCGTGCTCGCGCACCACTTCGGCCGGAGTGAGACGGCACGCCGCCGCGACATCGGAGAGGTCGGGGCCGAGATCGCCCCCGTAGCAGACCGGGATGTCCAGGAGGTGGGGTTCCGGCAGCGGCGCGTCACCCGCGGCGGCCAGTTTTTCGGTCACGGCGCGCCGGATCTCGTCGGGGGTCGTCCTTCGCGGGTCGTAGCTGACCAGGACCGACGCGTACGCGGGGTGGACGTTGACAAGGTCCGCCCTCGGGTCGCACGTCAGGAGGCGGGCCAGCCGGCGCACCTCCTGATGTGCCTCCGCCGATATCCCGTCGCCGAACGAGATGAGCAGCGAGTGGTCGCTGGCGTCCCGCACGAGCGGCGAAATCGGCGCGGCCTCTTCCATGAGCGAAGGCCCGATCTCATCAGGTTACGGAGGAAAGGGGGCGCCGTCAACGAGCGCGCGATGCGTCAAGCGATCGTCGAGCCTGGTCTCTCCGTCACCAGGTCCAGTAGAGCCCGACGTAGGCCACGGTGTGCGGTTCGCCCTGCAACGTCCTCCCCGCGCTGAAGAGGAGGCTGAAACCATGGGTGAAGTTGTAGTACCCACCGCCGTTCAGGAGCACAGCGGACCGGCCGTCGGCGGAGTCGGCTCCCTGCGCGAACACCTCGCCGCCGAGCGTCAGGTGCCGGCTCAGGTCGCGCTGCAGCAGCCATCCGGCGAACGGGAAGCTGCGGGCGCCCGGGGCGCGGTTGATCGCGTAGCCGACGCCACCGTAGGTCGTCCACGGGCCCCAGCTCTTCTGGGCCCAGATCGGCAGCCGCGCCCAAAGGCGGCCGTTGCCGAGCCCGCGGTCCGCGTCCCCGGTGGGCAGCTCCAGCATGGGAAACGTGCCCACCTGCGGCATCCGGTCGGTTTCCTCGACGAAGCGGTACTTCGCCCCCAGCTCCACGTCGCCCAGCCCGTGCGTCGTTCGGACCCCGCCCGTGAGCGTCGCCAACGGCACGACCAGGTGGAGCTGCAGCCCCGGAGCCGCTCCCACGTTGAACTCGACCGCGGGCCCCTGGATCGAGGTCGCCCCGGGCTGCGCATCCCACGTCGAGAAGAGGTACGCCTCGAAGTGGCCCAGCTCGACCGGCTCCGGATCGTCGGTGAGGAACGGTGGACCGGCCGCGGCAACGGAGGCGAGCAGCGCGCCACCGACGACGGCTGCCGCGCAACGCACGCTCACGCGTCGCCGGTCGGCACGATCCCGGCACCCTCGACCATCAGGATGACCGTCCGCTCAGGCGCGCGGGTGCGATGCAGAGTCGCCTTCGGCACGACCAGCCCGCGCCCGGGAGCGAGCTCGACCGTGCGTCCCTCGAGGTCGACGAGCAGCCGCCCCGACACCACGTAGAAGAACTCGTCCTCGTCGTCGTGCTGGTGCCAGTGGTACTCGCCTTCCACCACGCCGAGGCGGACCACCGAATCGTTCACGCGACAGAGCGTCTGGTTGTACCAGCGGGCCCGGCACGCGGCCACCAGCGCCGGAACGTCCACGACCTGGAGCGGCGCGTAGGCAACGTCAGTGTGGGTTTCGTAGGGGTACGACCGCGACGGACCTCCCACGTCGGCATCCCTCCAGAGCCTCAGACATCCCACCCCGTGCGCGAATTCCCGTTCCTCGGGCACTCCGGGCGGGTGCGGGGAAGGTATCTAGGACTCGTGGGGCGCGAAGATGCCGACGGCGCCGAGCGCGCGGTCGCGCGTATCGTGCAGCGCCAGGAAACGCGCCGCCAGCGTGACCGTCGTTCCGTCCTTGCGCGCCACCGGGAGGTCGGTCGAGGCTCCGCCGACTCTCCCCGTCAGGCCCCCCATCGCCTCGTGGAACCCCAACCAGTGTCGCCTGCGATGCTGCGCGGGAATGATCAGGTCCAGCGTCCGTCCCAGCGCCTCGCTCGCCGCGTACCCGAAGAGCAACTCGGCGCCAGGGCTCCAGAACAGGATGCGACCCGCGGTGTCCACCAGGACGACAGCATGGCTTTCCACGAACCCCTGCGCTCCCTCCGCCCACCCTGAAAACCCGACCGCAGCCCCGGCATTTCGGGCGGCCCCGGCCTGTGGGCGCGCCGCGCCTGAGACCCGCGGCCGGCGCGCCTCAGCTCTCGAGCCCCTTGAGCCGGTCGCGGTAGGTCTGGTAGTCGGGGAGGATTCGCTCGTAGGGCGTTGCCATCAGAGGCGAAGAGATCATGAAGTCAGCCGACGCCCGGTTGCACGCCACCGGGACGTTCCACACCACCGCAATGCGGAGGAGCGCCTTGACGTCCGGGTCGTGGGGCAGCGGCTCGAGAGGGTCCCAGAAGAAGATCACGAAGTCGATCTGTCCCTCGGCAATCCTCGCGCCGATCTGCTGGTCCCCGCCGAGCGGTCCGCTCTGCAGCTTCGTGACCGGGATGCTGAGGGTCGCTTCGAGCATGACGCCCGTCGTGCCGGTGGCAAAGAGGTCGTGCTGCACCAGCAGGTCGCGATTGAAGCGCACCTACTCGATGAGGTCGCCCTTCTTGTTGTCGTGAGCGACCAGGGCAATCCTCTTGCGCGGGCCGCTGCCGATGACGTGCGTGACCATCCTGAACCTCCCCTGCCCTTCCGCGCGGGACCGAGCGTCACGGGTGCGCGGTTCGTCCAGCGATCAAGCCAAAGAGCCTGGCGCAACTGATCGGGCCCGCAGCCTCGGC
>Ga0316628_100005566_pt1 | contig 10144 bp, 9 predicted proteins | sample OWC_Aug_M2_C1_D5_FD_207648 | JGI IMG/M metagenome (GOLD analysis project Ga0316628, IMG submission 207648) | Wetland soil microbial communities from Old Woman Creek delta, Ohio, United States - OWC_Aug_M2_C1_D5_C | ecosystem: Environmental > Terrestrial > Soil > Wetlands | place: USA: Ohio... | reverse complement strand
CCGACGGCCATTGTAACCGGGCCCGACCGTGTTCTGACCGAAGCCATCCACTCCGCGGGGACGAGCACTCCATCCGCACGGGTGCCGTCAGGGAGGGTCCGTGACTGAGAAACGAGGGTGGGAAGTGCCCAAGTCTCGATCGCGACATCGAACCGCTCGCGGTCGAGCAGGTGGGCACCAAGGCCCATCTTCCAGACGAGCTCGGATGCCAAATGAACGGTGCCGATCTCGACGGGCTCGCGGAGTCGCGCGCCGAGCTCTGCTGCTGCGAACAACGCATGATGCTCGAGCTCGAATCCCAGGCTCGGAGCAATGACGGGTCCGCGATCGCCTGCAAACGATCCGGCGCTTCCGGTGGGCAGCGCCAGATCGAGACGGGTCGTCATCGCAACCATCGATTGCCGACCGAGCCGGCGCGCAACGATCGCGTAGGCGGCCCCGAGTCGCAGGTCTCGAAGCGCACTCGTCTGCAGGTCAGGCCCTGTCTGAGAGGTCACACCGGTAGTACCCGTGCCGGTTCGGTAGGCCGCGAACGGCAGGACCGCGTCCATCTCGAGCCTCGGTACGGGGGAGTAGGTAGCGGAGACGCTGGTATCGAGGACGTCGTCGACCACGCGCACTTCGCGGCCGCCCGGGGCAGGGGACGTCGCGACGAGGGTCAGGGGCCGGGAGAGATACGTCGCGTCGACCCCGACGGCCCATGCTCCCGCTCCCATCGGTCGCGACGAAGGAATCCCGATGAAGAGCGTAGGTGCTGCGGGCACCCAGAGCGCATCGGCATCTAGGCACGTCGACTGGCGCGTGCTCGACGCGCAATCTGCAGCATGGAGGAGGGCCGGGAACGACACGGTGCTCACGAGCGCGGCGAGCGCGACGGTCTTCGGGCCGACCATGAGAGGACACCCTATCACCGGTCTTGCCAATGGACGCGTCCCGACCGATGCTGAGCGTCTCCTCACGGGCATGCGGCACCAGTGATCGTCTCCGAGTCGGCTCCACTGATTCTCGGCTCCGCATCTCCGCGTCGCCGTGAGATCCTCGGCTCGCTGGGAGTGCCGATCCGAGTCGTGCCCGGAAGTGCGGACGAGACCCCGAAACCCGGTGAGCCCCCGAGCAGCTACCTGGCTCGGGTCGTCAGGGACAAGCTCGAGGACGTAGCCCGCCGAGTCGCCGGGCCTGCCCCCGGGATCGTCGTTGCAGACACCATCGTCGTGGTCGACGACGACATCCTCGGCAAACCCGGCGACGAAGACGAAGCGAGGATCTTGCTCGGTCGTATCGTCGGTAGGTCGCACCTGGTGCAGACGCGGTACGCGATCTCCGCGTTCCCAGAGATCGAAATTCCTCGAATCGAACGCACCGTGGAGTCGATCGTGACGATGCGCGCAGCGAGCACCGTGGAAATCGCCCGCTATGCAGCGACTGGTGAGGGGCTGGACAAGGCGGGCGCGTATGCAGCGCAGGGCATTGGCGCCTTTCTCGTACAGCGCATCGAGGGATCGTTTTCCAACGTCGTGGGGCTCCCCGCCTGCGAGGTCGTCGTCGACCTGACCATCCTCGGCCTTCTGGAATCGTTCCCTCGAGCGCGAGATCCAGCGAGCTCCTGAGGGGGCCTCTCAGGGGCCATGAGTACATTTTCTGGGCGCGCATCGAAGTGGATGAACGGAGCTCCCCGTCGTCGGGATGCGGTCCTAGCCACACTGACGGGGCTCGCCGTTCGCCTGCTCACAGCAACGTGGGGAGCGGGACGCTTTCCGCCCGCTGAAGACGGCCGCTTCTACTACGTGCTCGCCACACGTCTGGCGCGCGGCCTCGGCTACACGTGGGCGTGGCCCGATGGCGCGGTCACGTACGCAGCTCACTATCCCGTCGGCTATCCGGGCATGCTCGCGGTCCTGTTCTCGCTGATCGGTGATCGGCCGGGGGCGGCCATGACTCTCAACGCCCTGCTCGGCGCCGTGGCCGTGTTCGCGGTGCACCGCGCGGCCGCAACCAGTGCGAGCCGGGGCGGTGCGCTCCTCGCCGCTGCGGCCGTCGCCCTACATCCGGGGCTCACGTTCTATACGCCGGCCCTCATGACCGAGGGGGTCACGGCGGCGCTCTTGGCCGTGCTCGGCTGGCTGGTATGCCGCGCGCAAGTTTCGGGGGAGAGGCCGTCTGCGCACGTGCTCGCCATTGGGCTGGTCCTCGGCGTGTCGACGCTCGTGCGCCCTCAGTCGCTCCTGCTCGCGCCCCTCTTCGGTGCCCTGTGCGTGCGTTCGCCGGGCGCGCGGAAACGGGCGGCCATGGCCGCGATTGTGACGGCTATCAGCGTTGCGGTTTGCGCTCCATGGACGATTCGCAACTGTCGTCGCATGAGCGCGTGCGTGCTCGTGAGCGCCAACGCCGGATGGAACCTGTTCATCGGTGCCGCGCCGCGTGCGACCGGCGCCTGGGTCTCGCTCGAGCGTCTCGGCGTGCCGCCGGACTGCGCCACCGTCTGGGGTGAAGCGGACAAGGACCGATGTTTCGAGACGGCAGGGCTTCGAGCGATCCGGGCGGAACCATTGCGGTGGGCGCTCTTGATTCCGAAGAAGCTCGCGACCACGTTCGATTATGCCGGAGCCGCTGGCTGGTATCTCCACTCGTCGAATCCCGTAGCCTTCGACGACCACGCGAAAACCGTGCTCGGAACCGTCGAGACGATCTGGCAACGTCTGGTCGTGCTGCTCGCCCTTTGGGCCGTAGCCACCCTGCCTGGACCGCGATCCAGCTTGCGAAGGACGACGGGTGCGGCGGCGGCACTGGCGCTGTTCACCAGATCCGGATGGGTGTCACATCTCGGGATCGTCGCGGCGGCAGGCCTGCTCGGAACGAGACTCGCCCGGTTGCCCCTGGTGGCGACGTCCGTCTCGGTGCTGGCGTCGACCATGGCCGCACACGCCGTTTTCTTCGGGGCCGGGCGCTATTCGCTGGTCTGCTTTCCGGCCCTTTCGGCCCTGGCCGGCTCCGTTTTGACACCGAAGCAAAGCCCGGGCGATACTGGAGACTCGGGTTAACCGAAGGAGAACGTTCATGCCGCTCATCGAGACCGAGGAAGCAGCGCGCCGTCTGGCGAGGGCCATCGCAAGCGACCTCTCGCTCTACAATGAAGAGAAGATCGTCCGCGGCATCGAGCAAGACAACCTGTTCCAAGAGCTGACCGAGGAAATCGAGGAGGGGCGCGCGCTGTACAAGAGTCGCGTGGCTCCGCAGCTGTATCAGCGTAATTTCTACGACCGGGCGCTCGTGGATATCCTCGTCAGATCGAAGGCCCACATCAAGAGCAAGCTCTGGTAGCGGCGGAAACCTGCGCCCGGCAGCGCACGGGCTCATCTGAATGACGCTCCGATTCGTGCTCGAGGCAGATCAGGCGCTCGAGCGAGTGGACAAAATCGTCCCGGGCCTGATCCCGGGCGTCTCGAGGGCGACGGTTCAGCGGTGGATATCCGAAGGGCGAGTTTTGCTCGACGGGAAACCGTGCCGCGCCCGCGACGAGGTTCGCGCGGGCAGCGTCGTGGAAGTGGACCCCGGCCCTCCCCCTCCGAGCGAAGTCGAGCCGGATGCGACGGTCCCGTTCTCCGTCTTGCACGAAGACGCGGATCTGGTGGTCGTAGACAAGCCGGCGGGCGTGGTCGTCCATCCCGGGCGCGGCAACTGGAATCGCACGCTCGTCGCCGGACTGCTTGCGAGGCCCGGGTTCGAGCGGGCGCCGTACGACCCGCGTGATCCCCTAGGTTCACTCCGTCCCGGAATCGTTCACCGCATCGACAAAGACACGAGCGGGGTTCTCGTCGTGGCCAAGAGCGAGCGCGCGAGAGAAGGGTTGAAACATCAGCTTGCCACGCACAATGTGGAGCGGATCTACCGGGCCATCACCTTGGGGGTACCCTCGCCGGGGCGGATCGAGACGCTTCACGCTCGCCACTCCAGCTCGCGGCGGCGGTTCACGAGCAGAACCAGCGAGGGCCGGCGTGCCGTGACCCATGTCTCCGTGGACGAAGTGCTCGGACGCGGCCGCGCCGCCTTGGTCTCGTGTCAGCTCGAAACCGGGCGCACACACCAGATTCGAGTTCATCTCTCGGAACGATGCGGTGCGCCAATTCTCGCCGACTCGCTCTACGGTCGGACTCCGGGCGATCCCGAGATCGCGGACGTGGCGCTAGAACTCGGCCGCCAGGCGCTCCACGCTGCAGTCCTGGGGTTTCATCATCCTGTGAGCGGCGTAACCCTTCGCTTCGAATCTCCACTGCCTCAGGATCTCGAGCGTGCGCTCGGTCGACTCCGGGCGCTCGGCTGAGCAATGCGCACGGTCAGACTTCGCTGCTTCCGGCTGCGGCGCTGCTTGGCGTGGACACGGCAGTCCCGCGCAGGACGGGATGGCGCCTCCGCAGCATGGCCAGTGCTCCGAAGCCGACCGCGACTGCCCACCAGAGGGTCGCGAACCTCACCAAGATCATGCTCGAGGTCGCGATTCCAGCGGCCACACCGCCCAGCCGAACCAGCTGCTCGCGCAGCATCGTTTCGACGACGCCGAGGCCGCCCGGAACGGGAATGAGCGCTCCGGCAAGGGACGCTGTCTCGTAGAAGAAGACGGAAAGCAGCAGCGGGGCGCTCGCGCGGAATCCCTGCAGCACGACCCAGAGGGCCACCCCCTCGCATGCCCAGGCGACGATCGACAGCGCCATGGGCCAGAGCAAGGCGCTCGGGCTGGCGAGCAGTCGGAGGCTCTCGATCGCTTCCCGGAGTTTCGGTGCGATGCGACCCAGGCGAGGGTGAGCGCCGATCCACGCGAGGAGCGCATTGGAGGGCCGCTCCCACAAGATGAGGACCAGGCCAACCAGGACTGCTCCCCCACCCGCCATCGCCCAGGGGAGGCCCGAGGTGAACCCAGCGCTTCCGAACAAGATGAGCAGGACGACGCCGATGAGATCCGTGAGCCGCTCTGCAACCACGATGGGGGCCGTTCGCGCGACCGGCACGCCATGGGTCTGTCCGAGCACCGCGCTCTTGAAGACCTCGCCGACCTTTCCCGGCGTCATCGTGAGGACGAAGCCCGAGAGAAAGATGAGCAGGCTGTCGCTCGCTTCCACGCCGCGCACGTCGAGGCGACGCAGGTAATACTGCCACCTCAGAAACCTGAGGAAGTAATTGGTGCTCGCCAGAGCGACGGCCATGGCGAAAGCCAGCCAATTGAAGGTCGCAAGCCCGGCCCGGATCTCCTTGAACCCCGTGACCGCGATGTACACACCGTACAGCGCGACACCCAGCAGCAGCGCGGACACGAACCGCCTGACCTGGACCGTCATCGCCGGGCCCTCCGGAAGAAATGCCAGAGCAGGTAGACTGCGCCCGAGAGAACCAGAGCCCCGCCGAGCGCGAGCACGACCCACGCCGGCGCTGCGAATTTCCCGCGTGCGAGACCCGGCGGCGGACGATCCACGACCGTTCGTCCGGCGCCTGCCAGTTCGCTTGGCGGGGTTGTCGGCATGGGCGGTCGCTTACACGGGCGGAAGCCCGTCCGCCAACCGTTTCTTCCCGGCCGGATTTTTCACGCGGCAGGTCGACGAAAGGCCAGAAACTAGTGCTAGGCTGCGATGACCTGGGGTGCCGCATGCACCCGGTCCCAACGCTCCCGTGACGGCACCCGCCCTGGAAACCCCGCTGCGCCCGGCCGAGCTCCTGGATCGATGCGCTGGAGCCTGCCAGCGCCTCAGGAAGCAGGTGGCAGAGGTCGTCGTCGGGCAAGACGAAGTCGTGGATGCCATGTTGGTGACGCTGCTCGCACGCGGGCATGCCTTGCTCGTGGGCGTGCCCGGGCTCGCCAAGACGTTGCTCGTGGCGTCGGTGGCCGACTCGCTTGGGCTCACGTTCGGGCGAGTGCAATTCACCCCGGATCTCTTGCCGGCGGACATCACGGGCACGGACGTGCTGAACGAGGTCGAGGTCGGGGCGACGATCCGGCGCGAGCTGCGCTTCATGCCGGGGCCGATCTTTCAGAATTTGATCCTCGCCGACGAGATCAACCGGACGCCGCCCAAGACCCAAGCCGCGCTGCTGCAGGCGATGCAAGAGCGGTGCGTTACGGTCGGTGGCGGGACACACCCGCTTCCCGATCCTTTCCAGGTATTTGCGACCCGGAACCCCATCGAGCAGGAGGGAACGTATCCCTTGCCCGAGGCGCAGCTCGACCGCTTTCTGCTCGAAATCCACGTGGACTACCCTTCCGAGACCGAAGAGCGCGAAATTGCTCGACGGACTACCTCCGGGCGCGTGGGCAAGCTCGAGCCCATCGTGACGGCCGCCGAGCTCAGGTCATTCGGCGATCTAGTTCCGCGTATTCCCGTCACGGAAGAAGCGGTAGACCTCGCGGTGCGTCTCGCTCGCGTGTCCCGTCCAGGGGATGAGGACGCGCCCGATGAAGTGCGACGATACGTGCGTTTCGGCGCGGGTCCTCGCGGCAGCCAGGCCTTGGTTCTCGCCGCCAAGGCGCGAGCCGCGTCGCGCGGCGAGGCTGCGGCGGACGTGGATGACGTGGTTGCGATGTCCCTGCCCGCGTTGCGGCACCGCCTGGTGCTCGGCTATCGCGCGGAGGCTGACGGGGTGAAAGATGCGGACGTCCTCGCCGCCATTCGCCGAAAGCTGGGAGTTTGAGTGCGCCATGGATCGGGATACGTTGAAGCGCGAGCTGAAGCGATTGGTAATCGAGGAGCTCGATCTCCGAGGCCAGAGCGAGTCGAGCATCGCCGATGACGCGCCGTTATTCGGTGAGGGCCTCGGGCTTGATTCTCTGGACGCGCTGCAGCTCGCGGTCGCCGTGGAGGAGCGCTTCGGAGTGCAGATCCCCGACGACGACCGTGCGAAAGCCATCTTCGCTTCCGTGTCGGCGTTGGCCGAGCACATTGCGAGTGTGCGGTCGAACGGATGAACGGTAGTCGCATCGCCGTAACCGGGGTCGGATTGATCGGTGCGCTCGGATCCGGCGCTTCTCTGACCTTCGATCGGTTGATGCGTGGTGAGCGCGGTTTTTCCGAGATCTCGCTCTTCGAAACCACCGGCCAGCGAACGAACCTAGCGGGACAGGTTCGGGGATTCGAGCCGAAGAGCGTCGCTCCGAAGGGACGGGCGTGGTCTCGTTCCGACGCATTCGCTTTGATCGCGGCCAAAGAAGCGCTCGGGGAGTTCGCGAGCTCTCGCGGGCGTGGGCGGCTGGGAGTCGCCGTTGGTGTCACGACGGCCGGGATGCTGGAGGCGGAGCGAACCTTCGCGGCGGCAGAGGGGCCCAACGTGAGCCAGGATGAAGAGCTGTCGTCTTATCCGATCAGCAGCACGGCTGCTCGCCTCTGCGAGGTGTTCGGACCGGTGCACCGCGTGGCAACGGTGTGCAGCGCGTGCTCGAGCGGTGCCAATGCCATCGTGCAAGGTGCCGCCTGGCTTCGCATCGGCGCCGTGGACGCTGCGCTGGTGGGCGGCACCGATGCCCTGTGCCGGCTCACGCTGACCGGGTTCAATGCCCTGGGCGCAACGGACACGGTCCCCTGTCGCCCGTTCGATCGTTCGCGCGCAGGGCTCACCCTCGGCGAAGGCGCGGGTTTCTTGCTACTCGAGACTGAGCATGCCGCGCAGCGTCGTGGCGCCCCCGTGATTGCATGGCTCTCGGGATGGGCGATGGCAGCGGAGGCGTTTCACATCACGCAGCCAGAGCCATCTGCTCGCGTTCCGGCCGACCTGCTGCGCAGGGTGGTCCGGCGCGCTGGTCTTTCCCCGGAAAACGTCGGCTACATCAATGCGCACGGAACCGGCACCGTTGCGAACGACGCGATCGAAACCGCCGCGATCGTGTCGGCCTTCGGCGAGCACGGCAGGCGCGTTCTGGTCTCGTCCTCCAAGGGCCAGCTCGGGCACACGCTCGGCGCCGCAGGGGCAATCGAGGCAGCGATCACGGTGCTTGCTCTCTCTCGGCAGGAAGTCCCTCCAACCGGAGGTTTGACGGAACCGGACGCGGCGTGCGCACTGAATCACGTCGCCGGCGTGGGGCGGCGCTGTCAGCTCCGCGCCGCCGCTTCGAGCTCGTTCGGCTTTGGCGGTGCGGGTGCTGCTCTCCTGTTCGAGCACCCCTCTGCGGAGCCGCGGACAGCGCAGGCGACGGAGTCGGAGACCGTGGTCGTGACCGGCGTGGCAGCCATCGGCCGTGACGGCGTGGTCAGTGACGCTGCGTGCGCCGAGGTCGCGCTTTCGGCGAGCTCGGCGAAGTCGAGGGAAGCTCCCCCGAGGCCGCTCGAACTCCTGGACCCTTCGCGGTCGCGGCGCTTCGATACTGCGGCGTCGCTCATCACGGCGGGGGCGGAAGCAGCGCTTCGCTCCGCGCGGATCGAGGGGCAAGGAGTTGGGCTGATTGCGGGCATTGCATTCGGGAGCGTCGACAGGACCGCTGCGTTCCTGCGTGCGGCGAGCGCGCGCGGCCCCCGTTTCGCACCGCCCGCGGAATTTCCGCATCTGGTCCCGTCGGCTGCCTCCGGAAACGCTTCGATCTATCTCGGGCTCTCGGGCCCCTTGGTGACCACCGGTGCGCTCGATGCGAGCTCCGAGGCGGCCGCGGCGATCGCCTGCGATTACCTGGAATCGGGGCTCGCGAGGGCCGTCGTGGCCGGAGGAGCGGAGGCTCGTGACGCTTTCGTCCAGCGCGTGCTCGCGCCGGCATGCATCGACGAGCTCCCTCCCGATCGCAGGGAAGGGAGCGCTTTCGTCGTGCTCGAGTCAGCCAGATCGGCATCCGCGCGCGGGGCGCATCCTCACGCCTGGATTCGACACCGTTATGAAGTGCCACGGCACGCGATGGACGAGTGGCTGCTCGAGCCGCCGGGTGACAAGGCGCGGGCAGTCATCGTCAGCGCACGCAGTACCGCAGGTGTGGACGCTCTTTTGGCGAGATCCGGCTGGGCCGACGCGCAGCGGTACTCCGTGGCACCGGCCGTCGGCTTTCACGAGAGCGCCGGAGCTCATGCGCTCGCTGCCTCGGCGGCACTCATCCTCCGAGGCGACAGGGACGAAGCTCTCGTCATCGGATGGAACGCATCGCGCGTCTTCGCGTTCCATCTCGCGGGCGCACCGTGAAGCCGGTCGCCGTCGTGGCGATAGGCGCCGAGTCGGCGCTGGGCAGCGGGGAAGCAGCCTACTCGGTCGGCGCCCTCGGTGAGCGCGCCGTCACGGCGATCTCGGCAGACGACCGTCTGCGCGCCACGGGTCTGCGCAAGCCGTTCGTCGCGCGAGCGAAGATCACGACGGATCGGAAGGATCTCGAGCCCGCAGGATTTCTCCTGGGTCGAGCCGCCCGCGCGCTCGCAACCGACCTCGACCGCCTCGCGCCGGGGTGGCGTACCCGGCGGATCGGCGTCGCCGTGGGGACGTCCTCGGGAGGCATGAGCGCGCTCGTCACGTTACTCGGGCTGCGGAGCCGGGGCGAGACCATCACTGCGGAGCTCGCGCGCGCGGCGACGTACTTCGGCCCTCTCACCGTGCTCGATGCAGAGCTCGGGATCGACTACTGCGAGCGCGCGCAGATCCTGGCGGCCTGCGCGTCCTCCGGCATCGCCATTGGGCTAGGTTGCCGCTGGCTCGAGCTAGGTCGGGCCGATCTGGTCATTGCCGGGGGCTACGATGCGGTCACGGCGCTCGTCGCCGCCGGCTTCGAATCGCTCGGCGCTACCAGCGCCACGAGGCCGAGCCCGTTCCGAGCTGGACGCGACGGCATGGCGCTCGGAGAGGCGGCCGTGCTGTTTGCCCTCGCGCCGGCTGGTTCCACCGGGGCGCTCGGATACATTCGCGGCTTCGCGGCGTCCTGCGACGCGGTGCACGTGACGGCTCCCGACCGGGAGGGGACCGGGCTCGCGCGTGCTGCGCGCGAGGCCCTCGAGAATGCAGGCATCGGTCCCGACAGTGTGGACCTGGTCAGCGCCCACGGAACGGCCACGCCCTTCAACGACGCAGCAGAGGCGCGCGCGATCTCCAAGGTGCTCGGGGCTCACGCCGAGACAGTCGTGGTCCATCCCTTCAAGGCGGTGGTGGGGCACACCCTCGGGGCGAGCGCCGCGCTCGAAGTCGCCGCGGTGCTCCATGCGATGGGCCG
>Ga0316628_100005565_pt1 | contig 10144 bp, 9 predicted proteins | sample OWC_Aug_M2_C1_D5_FD_207648 | JGI IMG/M metagenome (GOLD analysis project Ga0316628, IMG submission 207648) | Wetland soil microbial communities from Old Woman Creek delta, Ohio, United States - OWC_Aug_M2_C1_D5_C | ecosystem: Environmental > Terrestrial > Soil > Wetlands | place: USA: Ohio... | reverse complement strand
CCGGAAAAACCGCTGCTTCCTCACCTTTAGCATGAAGGTCTAGTAGCTCATTCATCGTGTGGAGCCGATCCAAAACGGGAGTGAAATTTCCACCTTCACGGGCAACGCCAACAACTGCTTCATCAATCTGGGAAATGTCCCTTCGAAACGCGTTGTGAAAGCAACGTATTATATCAATAGGTCTAAACAAATTTCTCACATTCATATTGGACTGGATCTGTCGGGCTATTAACGGTATGTTGTTGCTTCTATGCAGTCACAAAAGAACAACAAAAATGGATTATACAGCCTGCGAGGCTTGTCGCGCTGTCTCTTTTATGACATGACGAAAAGCAACAGTCCTATTTCTAAAAAATTTAAATGCCAATAGCGACAAATTCGCTTCTGTGGTTCACATCTATGGATGAAGAAAATAGGCCCAAGGAGGATGTTTATGGGAGGAAAGTCATGATAGTTGAAGAGTTAAGCAAGGCGCACGGGAAAATGGTGGCTATAGATAACATCTCCTTTGAGGTTTTTGAAGGCGAAATCTTCGGCATGGTTGGACCGAATGGAGCTGGAAAGACGCGAGGTCGCGATTCTGCTCTGCATTTTAGTCGCAGGAATTCTGATATCGCCAAAAATATTCAAATGCGAATAAACAAAGCTGATATCGTTCATAGAGTGCGCTGGCAGTGTAAAATGAAAGAATAGAAAAGAGTGAATACATGAAGTTCACTTTCATAAACGCGAGTCCGAATGAGGGCATTGATGAGCGGGAAGGAAGAAAATCCATTGCTGCGTTTCCACCGTTGAGTCTATTGTACCTTGCAGCGGTTCTCGAGGAAGAAGGTGTTGAAGTTTCGGTGTTGGACCAGCCTGGGCTTGGCTTAACGATAGGACAAACTCTTGAGTGGGTGGAACAAGAAGAACCCGATGTGTTGGGTTTTTCGGCACTTGCAAGTTCAGGTAGCATGGCTGCACTGATCAGCCAGAAAGTGAAAGAGAAAAACCCGAACTTAACCATAGTTTTCGGCAACCATTACGCCACATTCAACCCGGAACGAATCCTCAAGAAGTACCCATGGGTTGATATAATCGTTCGAGGAGAAGGAGAAAGAACAGTTATCAGCCTCGCAAAAGCTCTAGAAAATGAAGAATCATTAGAGAGAGTCCGGGGAGTAAACTTCAGAGATGAAGGAGAAATAGTTTCCACCCCAGACCAGCCCTTGATCAAGAACCTCGACGCCCTACCTTTTCCAGACCGGAATCTCATAGGCGTTGATTACCACTGTCTTATGGCCGGGGCGAATGTGGCGCCGAAGAAATTCACGAGCATAGTCACAAGCCGCGGATGCGTTCACTCCTGCAGATTCTGTAGTTGCACTCAGATAGCACACAACATTTGGAGGTCGAGGTCAGCTCTTAATACGCTTGAAGAACTGAGTTTTCTTGCAAACGAAGGCTACAAGCAACTCATCTTTGTAGATGACAGTTTCACTCTAAATCCGAAAAGAACAATCGAAATCTGTCGAGGCATGAGAAAAGAAAGATTAGACATGGAATGGATTTGTGAAGGAAGAGTGGACAACTGCTCATACGAGATGTTGCGGGAAATGGTGAAGGCAGGCCTCAAGATTTTGTATTTTGGAATTGAAAGCGCCAACCAAAGAATTCTAGATTATTATGGAAAAACCATCACTCCGCAACAGGCGGAAGCAGCTGTGAGAACAGCCAAAAGAGCAGGTGTAGACGTGATTGTAGGATCCTTTATCGTGGGTGCTCCGGATGAGACCAGAGATGAGATTAGGAACACGATAGAGTTCGCAAGAAGGGTTCCAATTGACCTCCCGCAGTTCAACATATTGGGAGCGCATCCTGGTAATGACATCTGGAATGAGTTGGAGGCTAAAGGATCCTTGAACGTAGATGAGCATTGGGAAACTGGCATCGGTGTATCAAAAGTATGTTCAACTGCTGTGCCTCTTGATGAAGTCAGACAGATGGTGCATCATGCCTTTTTTAGTCATGTTAGTCGAATAGCCTATTTGACCTCGCAGGTGGCGAAGACACTGAAGAGTCGGTATCGAATGGGTGTGATGATAAACAACTTGGGTCGAATAGGCGAGATCATGGAAAGCGCCCACGCCGTGACTTAGTTAATGCGCCTATCTTCCAGGTTAGGGAGCGGAGTCTTTCAGCTATCTTTTTTCTGTTGAGAATCTATTTCAGTTATTATTTCATCCAGTTTTTCCTTTGACGTCGCGCATAAGTTGAACCTGTCTCTTCTGCTTTCTTACTGCTGAAATGTCTTAGCGAGAAGAACTCTTCTTTGATTCATTCTCTTTTACTCTAAATTTCACAATTTTTTTGACCAAATCAAATGGAATCGGCTTGTCTAGTGGAAATTGGATAGAACCTTTCGCTTGTTTAAATGGCGTTAACTCTTTTTTGAATGCCACAACTGCTGATGGTGTGGGGTAGAAGCCAATATGATTCTTGAATGCTGCGAAATGAACCAAGTTGCCATTCAGTCTAAAGGTGGGAATCCCATAGTTTATCGTCTCTTCAGCTTCAGGCGCTGATTCCCTAATGACTTTCCTAAGTTGTTCCAAAATGCCTCTGACATTCTGGGGAAATTGAGAAATGTACTCATCCATAGTTTTGAATTGAAGTCTTGAAGCCGGCATTCGCCTAAAACACCTCGTCCTCAAGTGTTTGATTAACCGGCAATGAAGTTAAGGCTTTGTGACTAGTCCCTTGACTACTACACGCTTCTATCGCGCGCTTTTTCGGCTGTTCTTTGAGAAATTGACCAGAGATCGACTCTCGACGTTCTATCCCATTTTCGAATTGTTTTGGAGATTGTTCCAGTCTAATTCAGCGAATGTTTCGTGCGCTCTGTTATGTTCGATTTCCGAACCTCTTCTTCATACATTCCTCGCAGAAATTCTGATGAAACCTTCTAACGCGCCGTGGTTGAAAAAGCCTTCCGCATCTATTGCACTTGATTTGAATGACCTGTTTAGGCTCGAGTAGCCTTAGCCTCCTCTCAATCTCCGCCTTGACATCAGAAGCGGTCTCAGTCTCCAGAGCCCCATGCAGCAGCTTCTTGGCGATGGCGAGACTCTCATCTCCAAAAACCTCTGCAAATTTACTGGACCCGTCTCCCTGTTGCTTGAACTGCCTCGGCAACATGCAAACAAAATTCAAAGGATAATCGGCTTTATCCAAATCCACAACGGCAAAACGATAACGCTTGTCACTAGAATAATCGTCCACTCCATCAAGAAAGGAAACGCGTAAACCAAGTTTCATAAGCCGCAACGGCTACAAAACACTAACGCGCCGACTAATAGGTATATCTACTCCCAGATGTTGCAAAGAACGCGGTATTCTTGCACCAATTCTCCGAGCCATAATGCACACCGCTCAGATGTGATAGCAAAACTGATTCTTGCTAGCACTCTGAACTGCTCGTGCGTTTGACGGGGCGTTTGGGTTTTCGCATATCCTAAAGGGAAGAGAATATCCTGCAGATCCTGCTCTCACAATAATATAGTCAAGAGTCGTATTAAGAGCTTGCAGAATCAGTAGGAATCTCTGAAAAAAGGAGGGGAAAATTGGTTTGGTTCCGTTTAAGCTACTTCTTCTTCTTTGCGAACTCGTTGATTTGGTGAACTTCTTTCATGAAAGCATCATAGTTGTCTGCAAAGCATGGAGCATGGCGCTCCATTTGGCAGTCTGACCGGCAAGAAGAGAAACTTCAGAGATCTGGTCCCCTGTGGCTCCGTAGCCTGTGGCCATTGCGGTATGGATAAGTAGGCAGTAGGGGCACTTAGGTTTGGTGCGACAGCGAGCCCTATGAATTCTCTGTTCTTCTGTGGGATTTTTGACTCGCCCATCTTATATTTTCTTCAGCGGCGGCCAGTTTTCTATCAAGGAGTCTTTTGGAAGAGCTTTCATGAAGCCTGGAACAAAAGCAAAGGATTTCTAATCCCTTAATGTGTCTTCATATTCGCCCATAGAAAGGACACCAAATGGCCTGTTCTTTCCAACGCTAATGAGAATATGTAACTGTACATTCACTACAACGTTCTAAGACATAGCTGCCAAACAATTTCGCATCTGGATACGTGCGCGAACAATAGTGGTAACACCTCTTTTTGTTGACAACACATAATAATCTTGTTGTACATCCAGAGCGCCTAAAATGTGGTAACAAAGAAGGCGCCAGACTTTATAAAAGAAAATGCAGCAAGATTTCGGCTTACAATGAATGTTTTGGAAGCTCAATACGAGAAACTGAGTACCGTTTTGCAGAGAAACTACCCGCTAATCGGCATCCTACTCGGTTCAGTTTTGATGTGCATCTCTTTGGGACCTTACTCTAGCTGGGACTCACAACTAGAGTTCACAGCTGCGTCAGGAGTGGTGAAATGGGGACTACCCTACGTCACCTTCGGCGAAACAATAAACATGCAACCGCTGGGTTTCTATGTTGAAGCCTTCTTCCTGAAAACCCTCGGCACGTCCTACGAAATAGCCGTTGGTGTGTCAACCTTATTTGGAGTTGGATGTGTTTTTCTACTGAGCAAAATTGGCAAAGTCCTTTACGGAAGACGTACGGGTTTGTTTGCAGCAGCGCTTTTTGCCCTAACACCCTGGAAAATAATAATGTCCAGAGTCGTCTTGGTCGATGTGCAATGCCTCTTTCTGAGTTTATCCTTCCTTCTTGTTGGAATTCAAGCCATGCAGAAGAACAGCCTCAGGCTCATGTCACTGTCTGGCATTTTGTTTGGTTTTGCCCTTTTAACAAAGCTCTTTGCAGTATTCATGATGATTCCGCTCGCACTCTTCTACATACATTCAAGACCGAAGAACACGGGACGCGTGTTGGCTGGAATAGCCTTGTTCTTTTTGGCAGCTTTTCTTATTCAGTATGTATGGTACGTCCCAATATCAGGAAGAGGCTTGCTTTCCGTATTCAGCCATGACGATTTCGAGTCAGTTTCTCCCAGCTGGTTTTGAAGCTTCACCTTTCTACAACTTGGGCTTTTTCACGGAGGCATTGGGCATATTTTTCTTATCTGGATTTGTCTTTTCAGTCTTGTTTTCTGTCCTACAAAGGAAAGTTTTCCCTAAGATAGTGATGTCTGACATGATCTTCTTGGTTACGATTATTGCTGTGATAGGTTTCAACGCATATTTGGCAGTGGGCAAGAATATGTTGGTTCCATATGTCAATTCGATTAAGTATGACTACCTGACTCTGCCTCTCTTCTGTTTGGTTGCTGCATCTCTGGCAAAGAAAAGCTCGCTGCTCGCAGACAGAAGAAACATGGATGTTAACCATAGAAGGCTTATTTTCTACGTCGCGGCTTTCGGACTATATCTGTTGTTGATGTCCATGATCGTGAATTTGTTGTCACTTAACATGACAGCGAAGTATGAATGGCTCGAATACAGAGTAGCTGGGGGATTCAGTTATTCTTTTGACAGACTTACGCCAGTTCTGGGAGCTAACAATGGCTGGAGTGCTCAGTTTTTGGCTTTTGTCTTGATTCAATTTAGTCTTTTGTGGGCGCTAAAGGACAAATTGGAACCTTTCTTTATTCGTCTAGAGAATCCTTCCAGCTATACCTCAACGTTGAAGAACATCACTTAGCAGGTGGGCGCGCTATTTCTCCAGAACGCTCTTCAGGTTGTTTAAAGACTCTCTCAGGCTGAGCCCTGATTTCAACTGACTTTGCTTTCCTAACCAAAATAACGCCTCCCTAATTGTCTGTTGGAACCATCTCTTGTTCAGCATATAAAAGATGTGTGTGAAGGAAATGGCGGGCCCGCTGGGATTTGAACCCAGGACCTCCGGCTCCGCAGGCCAGTGTCATGATCCGTGCTAGACTACAGGCCCCGCAACATGATTTTTGTTGGATTATTGCCCAGACAAAGTTGAGGGCAAAATAGTAAACACTCTGCTCAAACTTAAGATTAGTGGTCCTGAAATAACTCGTACAAATCGAGAAAGCGCGTCATCGAATAGGTATAAACGTAGCGTGCACAGAAGTAGCACCCTGGGATTTGAATTTAGCCTCTATATATCCAACGGATTTTGACTTTGGAGCGGCAACAGTTTATATCGATAAATTTTGCTTTCTCTATTCCAAGATCACGATGAGCGTATCGAAACCTATCCTAGACTATGCAGCAGCTCTCAGACCAAAGAAGGGGTTTGCTCAGTCTTTTTCAGCTTTCAAGAGGCTTATGCAATATCATAGGCGTTACTATCTGTTTGTGTTGGTAATCGGTGTTCTGGCCTTGGTCAGATCTATCTTGTTCACGATCGAGCCATATTACACGACGTTGATAATTAACGACGTGATTGGCGCCGGAAACATCGCCCTCTTAGGCGGGTATTTGTTGGTCATTGTTCTGGCAGGAGTAGGTTTTGCCGTGACGAATTTTACGGTGATCTTTGTTCACGGAGTCATGTCGCAGTATATTGTGCGAGACCTAAGGACCGACTATTATCGTTCGTTGCAGAACAAATCTTTCAGTTTCCATGATTCAACAGGCGTTGGCGATCTTACTTCTCGAGCAACCGTCGACCTTCAACTTGTGGACCAGTTCCTGCGTTCATGGTTAGGCACTGCTCTCAACGCGGTTTTCTCCACAGTTCTTATAGTCGTTATTATTTACCCAATAAGTCCGATTTTGACCTTAATCTCCATGGTTACTATGCCGCTCATATTCTATTTTACCACACGGTTGTGGTTGGAGACCATGCCTTTGTTCAGAAACATGCAACTCATCCTTGGCAGATTATCTTCTTACATTCAGCAGAACATTTTCGGCATGAAGACTGTTAGGATTTTTCGGCGCGAACCGGAAATGGTTGATGGTTTCAAGCAAGTGGAGAACATCTACGTGGACACGGCGATCAAAGCTGGAAAGATCCAGTCGATTTACATGCCTTTGGGACCCGCGTTGCTTACGCTTGGAATTGCGTTGGTCTACGTGTACGCTGGATATTCGATAAGCATTCCTGGTTCATTGCTCACCATTGGAGCTATAATACTCTTTGCAAGATACATGCTTCGACTGACTTTCCCGATAAGAGACCTGAGTCAGACGTTGGGGACTTGGATAACCGCTTACGCTGGTTTGGAAAGGATTTTTGAAATAGAGGATTCGCCAAAAGTGGTAAGTGAACTCTCCAATGCGAGAGACCTGAAGATTGAGAAGGGCAGGCTTGAGTTTGAAAATGTAAATTTTGGGTACGCAGAAGACAGACCCGTATTGAATGATGTGACTTTCACGGTGGAACCGGGAGAGAAAGTTGCCATTCTTGGCGCAACTGGAACAGGCAAGAGTTCTTTGATTTATCTCGTGCCCAGATTCTATGAAGTTCAAAAGGGCAGAATAAAGATAGACGGCGTTGACGTCCGCGAATTCAAGCTTTCCTCCCTTAGAAGAGAAGTCGGGGTGGTATTGCAGGACGTTTTCCTATTCTCCGGAACCATCAGGGAGAATATCGCTTTCGGGAAAGCTGAAGCTTCAATGGAAGAGATCGTTCAAGCTGCCAAAGCAGCGCGAATCCACGATTTCATCATGTCACTTCCAAAAGGATACGATTCATACGTGGGCGAAAGAGGAATCACACTGTCCGGAGGGCAGAAGCAAAGGATAACCATAGCCAGGGCTCTGTTGACTAACCCTCGGATACTGATAATGGATGACTCGCTATCCTTTGTAGACGCTAAGACGGAGCAGGAGATTCAGGCTGCTCTAGAAGAGGCAACAAAGTCTAGAACCACCTTAATAATTGCACAGCGCTTCTCAACCATAAAGACCGCTGACAAAATACTGGTTCTCGAGAGCGGATCTATTGCAGAGTTTGGCACGCATGAAGAGCTAATGGCGCGCGACGGTGTCTACAGAAAGGTCTACGAAACGCAATTTCTCCAGAGATCTCTCCCGGAGGGTGCGTTCTAATGTCGAGTCCATACGGAGCTTTCTGCTCAGACGAAGAAGAGAAACGGAAGAGGACAGTTCCTGACCGAGTGCTGATCCGACGAGTCTATAACTATGCTCATGCTCACAGGAGAAACCTCATCATCGGCGTCTTAGCTACGTTCTTGGGTGCCCTCACGGGGCTGGCTGCACCTTACATGCACGCCATCGCAATCGACAGCATCATAATCCCAAGAGAGCTATCCGGATTCCTATGGTGGATTCCCTTGTTCGTGACGATAATCTTGGGCAACTACGCGTTTCAATACATTCAGACATATCAGATGCGAATCATGGGTGAAAAAGTAGTCGCTGAAATGAGAGATGACATGATGGAGAAACTGCAGGTCATTTCTTTGAGATATTTCTCCCAGGGCGAAGTAGGAAGAATCATCTCTCGACCCACAAGTGACGCGAACACGGTCAGAATCTTTCTGAGGCTCGGACTCACAAACATTCTTGTAGACACCTCCTCGATTCTGGGATCTTTCGTTATCATGTTTGTGCTTGACCTTCGCTTAGCGTTGCTTGCTATCTCAGTCTTGCCAATCGCACTTGGAATAGTCTGGTTCCTTGGAAGATACTCAAGAGCAGCATATCGAAGAGCCTTGATAGCCGCTTCAGGATTGACTGGAAGACTCCAGGAAGATCTGACAGGCATAAAAGTTACTCAGGCCTTCGCGAGAGAAAAAGAAGCAGAGAAGAAATTCCTAAAGACGCAAGCAGATAATGTCAAGGCAACGAACAGAGCCATTCTCGTGAGTGCCTCATACATCCCATTTGTTATCAGCCTCAGACTGGTAGGGACAGTCATCATTCTCTTCTTCGGGGCATTTTCGGTCCTAAACGGGACACTATCGTTGGGAATTCTGGTGGCCTTCACAGAATATCAATTCTCGTATTTCATGCCTTTAGTCGATTTGGTTTCGATGTATGATCAGTACCAAAGTGCAATGTCTGCCACAGAGCGGATGTTTGATGTTATAGACACTAAGATCGAGGTTGCGGAACCAACAGCTGAGAGGAGTGTCACGCTACCATGATAAACGAGGTAAGGTTTGAGAACGTAAGCTTCGGATACGAGACGAACGTTCCGGTGCTGAAGAACATCAGTTTTAGTCTTAAGCAGAACATGAAACTCGCCATCGTAGGTCCTACTGGCGCGGGAAAAAGTACCATAATCAACCTGCTCACGAGATTCTACGACCCGGATCAAGGCGTCATACTGATAGACGGGCATGATATACGAGACGTCAAACTCGCTTCGTTGAGAAGTAAGATGAGCATAGTGCTTCAGGATTCATTCCTTTTTCCAATCTCAATCAAAGAAAACATACGGTTTGCGAAGCTTGACGCCGCAGACCAGGAGATTATAGCAGCTGCGAAATCGGTGGGAGCTCATGACTTCATAATGAAGCTTCCCAATGACTATGATTATCAGGTGCAGGAGGGTTCTTCTAACATCAGCATCGGACAGAGGCAATTGATAAGTTTCGCCAGGACCTTGGTAGCGAATCCAGAGATTCTTGTCCTAGACGAAGCAACGTCTTCTGTTGACGCTTACACAGAGCTGGTAATTCAGACCGCCCTCAAAACTTTGATGCAGAACCGCATGACCATAATCATAGCTCACAGGCTCTCCACCGTCAGGTTGTGCGATGAGATCTTGATCATAGACCAGGGTTCGGTTGTTGAAAGGGGCACGCATGAAGAGCTTATGCGGAAGAGGGGACTCTACAGCTCATTCTACAGATTGCAGTTCAGAGAAGAAACTGGCGCCGACGTATTTTGAACGCAATCTCTCGATTTAGCTCACTGATGTATTGTTGTACCTGCTTTTCCTTTCAGCCCTTGTTTTGCCAAGTTAACGGATGTTATAACGACCCGTTTTCCACCGGATTCAACGAATCTGACGCTGGCTTCGATCTTAGGTCTCATACTTCCAGATTGGAAGTGCCCTTCGGCAAGATATTTCTTTGCTTGCTTAACTGTCATTTCACGAATACTCTTTTGGTTGGGTAAACCGTAGTTCAACGCTACCTGCTGCACATCGGTTAGGATTAGAAGCACTTCGGCGGCTATCAGCTGGGCCAAGACAGCAGCAGAATGGTCTTTGTCTACGACAGCCTCCACCCCATGAATTTGTCCGTTG
>Ga0316628_100005564_pt1 | contig 10144 bp, 8 predicted proteins | sample OWC_Aug_M2_C1_D5_FD_207648 | JGI IMG/M metagenome (GOLD analysis project Ga0316628, IMG submission 207648) | Wetland soil microbial communities from Old Woman Creek delta, Ohio, United States - OWC_Aug_M2_C1_D5_C | ecosystem: Environmental > Terrestrial > Soil > Wetlands | place: USA: Ohio... | reverse complement strand
CAGCCTGCATTATGTCCTCCACGCCTTTGACGTAGCATGCCGTGCCCAAACAGCCAGTAACGATGTGTTCGCCTGGCTCGGTTAGTTTGAAGAGGCTGTAGAAGGTGGCAACTCCGAACACGTGGCTGGGTGGCAAGTCCAGAGACTGAGAGATGTCCATCAGCAGTTCTTTGCTGAGGTAGCCGTAGATTTCTTGAGCTCTATGCAATATCTCCAAGAGCGCGCTTTCCTGAAAGTTATGCTCTTTCATAACTTTTTCAAGCATGCTTCTCCGGGTTTCTGAAACGGACAAACTTGATTTCTCCCAAGGCTTCGATTTCGGACTTTTCCGCCCATAATCGAAGACCACGCCTCTACTGAACATAGTTGTATTTAAGCCTTGAGAACTGCTCCAAAACTCCGCAATGGTTCGACGCTGATACTTTCACGTTGAATTTTTCGTTTTATGACTGTTTGTGGGAGGAGGACACATTTCCCGGAGATTTATGATCACTTTGATTTCTTGGGGAGGCTTTGCAGTTTTTGTTTTATGCCCACGGCTAATAGGGCGAGAGCGGCCATTAGAGGCAACAAGAAAACAGAAGCGAATTCTGGAATTGGGTCTTGTACTGTGACTGAGTAGAACAGAGTCACAAAGACGTTAGTGTTGTTGATTGTTGCGCAGGGTGGATCTAATGAACTCACGTTTCCAATCGAAAAGCTGGCGATTGTTCCCAGAGTGGAGGTGCCAGAGTCATTCACTTCAAGGAAGTAAGATTGATTAGCGAAGCGAGGCAGAGCAGTCTTGAATTCGGTGATGTCCAACATCATATCATTCTGGGGAAAAGAAAAGTTGCCGCCGTCAAGTGCTTGCGTGAAGCTCTTTGTGACGATCGGAGAATCCCTACTACCCGCACCCACGACGATTTGGCATTCCCCCCTGTAAGGATGAACTATCTTGAATGACGCAAGCAACTCGGGTTGGTAACCAATTGAGTCGTAGAAGAAAACGCCATCTGAGGTGGCACCGACACGTTGCCTCATGGTTTCGTAGGAAATCCAGTAAAACCCGTCTGCTACGTGCTCCCAGCTGCCCGTTCCCCACGAATTCACTACCTTGAAAGCTCCCTGCCGAGTCAATCCGCTCTCGTTGTAGGCAATGTTGTCGTCGTATCCAACTACGGTGTTTGCGTGATTTATGGAAGAATTATCGGCAGGGCTGTAATTGTCCAACGTCCAGAAATCGGTGCTCGTGAATTTAGTGAACAAGTCGGCGTCGACTCCTATGGAAACGAGGGTCCCAGCCGCCAAAAGATTCTTCAAACTTTGAATTCCAGAACTCGAATTGAAGTTCAGGTATTGATATCCGCTATCGTTTCCTCGGTAATATGGCGCTTCAGCCCACGCCGGTTCAGCAGGCCATGTCGAATAGTCCACCTGAGAATAGGGCATTTTCTGCCACGAAGAGATCCCGATGGAGCACACAACGCTGATCGCGCTCTCCAAGGAGCCACCGTTGTCCGTGCCTCCGTCAATTAAGTTGTAAACGAATTTGGGACTCATGATTCTATCCTGATACGTCACCGTTGGGGCTCCAGGATAAGAGCCCTCCCATTTGGCCCCTGAAAGATTCCATCCACGCTCTTTCGCCTCCTGAAAGGTCTTAGCATAATAGCCTACGGAGAATGCGACACAAGAACCCTGCGAACCTTGATTAGCCAATGGAGGAAACCACGGCAATAGAGTGTTGTCCACATTTGAGGGAGCGCTTTGGAGAGAGACGGATTCCGTAATCTGGGCGGTCTTTGAGATCTCTTGCCATTCGCTGACAGTTGGAGCCCGAAGCCCAGTTCCATGCCCTTCCACAATCTCGTTATAGTTGTGTGATTCAATGGAGACTCCGAGCTTTTTCTCCATTGATTTAAGTTCATTTTCCGTAATCTTGTGCGACCGAACAACAGGCGATTTATCATAGGTTGAAATCGTTCTTTCCCCAGCTTCTGATGAACCAAGCACTGTTGGAGTACATATTCCAGAAGAAGCAATTAAGCCAACCATCGCGACTGTTATGAGAAATAAGCCAACTCGGGCTTTCATGACTTCACATGCCCTTGCCTGATTTTCAAGGTCAAGAAGCCTTTAAAGGTTTATGGAGCGATGCTGTCTTGGGGTTATCTAACAGCGGAAGCAATCAGCTGTTTCTAAAATTGACGAACAGATTCTGTGTTTGCCGCACTTATGAGGAAAATTGATCCGGTTGTTATCGGGCGACTGAAGTTGCATATTTAGAATGGCGGACCGAGTGGGATTTGAACCCACGACATCCAGCTTAGAAGGCTGGCTCGCTATCCGTGCTGCGACATCGGTCCCTTTGCTCCAATGAGCTTTTGCTACCCATTTTAAGGTTTTTCCTCGATTAGTCATGCTAAATTGTCTGGTTCCAGTAGTAAACTCTCGTATAGTTACTCGCAATTGGAAAATTCGGGTCATCATAGACAATGTCCAGACCAAACCCGTACAGGTTTAGCAGTGCACGGGAAATGTTCCAGATGACGGGCGATTTCTCGTCAGGTCCCCACATGCCCCAGATGGTGTCGTTTGGGTTACGCATCCCCCAACCATAGTTGCTGGGCAAAACGAGCACAGCAGACGGGCTTGCAGAGCCGAACTTTATCACGGATTTGCTTACAATCTGGTTCCAGAATTCTTCCAAAGCCCTAAAGTGCTCGTCTCTCATGGCACCATACGGGTTGTCCTCCATCTGTGGGTAGTTGAATAGCACGATGTACTTGGCGCCGGCAGCATAGGCGTCAACCATCTGATCCAAAACCTCGTCTCCACTCGCCAAATAAGGATCCTCCGTATATTTCCAAGTGACAATTACACCCCAAGTTTTGTTCTGAAGCGTGGCAGCCCCTCTAACCAGAGCGACATCCTGCGCCATAGTATGATTCCAGCCAACTTCAGCGAACACAACATCGTAACCGGACAAGTAATCAAACCAGTAGAGCGCCCAATCCGAAACAACAATTGGAATGTCGTTGTTCTTCAGCAAGACCGTTCCTGGGTCTCTCTGGAAACCTCTCGAAAAAATATTCGCAGCCGATGCGTAGGTAGAGTTCAAGTTGAAGGCTCGGGTGTACTGACTCCAGTCAGTCTCAAGCCATATACCACCGGGCTCGTCGTAATAGTAGACGCCCAGCAGGCTGTCATTCCACCGTTGTCTTGCCGTTTTAACCCAGTCAACCCGCCACATAGTCTGATTCGTCAACACCCTCGGATTCAAATCGCCAAAATAAACAACCAATCTTAACCCCGCCGCAACCGCATAATCGCAGACCTCATACGTCGCCGTCTCGTTCCAACTCACCGGCCCTGATTGCAAGACAAAGAGATTCGTGTAGCTCTTCACCCTGTCAATCAGAAGCTTGGCTTCTGCCGAAGTATTTCCGCAAAAAGCAACTCCTACGTTGCACTTCGCTGAACTGGCAGCTTCGGTCTGCCCTTGCCAGAGGAAGAAATACGATGTTGGAATAGCTGCAGACAGAATTACCACGATGAGAAGTAGCGAGACTAAGCCTTTTCGAGTAAAACCGCCGCGCACTCCAGACATGGCAATTCCCCTTATCACTAATGCACTAGCTGAAAGTACATTATCTCCTTGCACTCGCGGCAGAGCGAAAGCGGCGTTCGACTGAGTCGCACAAATTCTATGCTTGCTTCTTCTCGCTTTTCGGCTGCAATTTCTGGCCACATTTGAAACAATATGCTGAGCTGGGTGCATTTGTGGCGCCGCAATTGCTGCAAACGACGGGTTCCTTCTGAGTGGACTTTTGTATGTTTTCTCTTGCAGTCTGGAAGGCGCTTTGAATTTCCTTGGCTGCCAATGCGAAGGCCTTCTCGATTTCAGTGCTCATCTTTGCGAAAGCCTGACGCATCTCATCCGATGCATATGGCGCGTTCGCCTCGACTCCATGTGCTGTTTTTGTGCCGCATTTCGGGCAGAAGTAAGCGTCTTTAGGGAGTTTTTCGCCGCAGTTTGAACAATACTCCATATTTGTTCCTCAGTATCAACGAGTGGAGTGCCTGGAGATTTAAACATTCCCAGAACTCAAGCAGTGGGTTTCTCTTCGTAAGAATTCATGTAAGAAAGAGGGGCGGGTAAGTTTCCCGCTAGATGAAAGTCAATATCGTAATGCCAACTAACGCCAGTATCACAGCTATGACGACGAGCATCAGTATTGCGATGATTCCAATGGCTATTGCTTTGAGCCAGCCGCAGTCGAAGAAGTGTTTGATTAAAGCTATCCAAATGAACAACACAATTAATGCGATTAGTATCGCGATGCTACCCGTTATGAATATGCCCAAGACATCGACTATAACTGTCCCGAGAACGGCGATCCAGAGCGCATCAGTAAATTTCGCTTTATCTTTGCCTGCAAGTAGCCGCCCAGAAATCCACCGGACACTGTCAGAATGATGGCGTTAAAGATAAGGTGTATCACCAGGTTCATCAAGAAAGTGTCTAAATTTAGTGCCATTCCTTTTTCTCCTCAAAACTTGATTGAGAAAATATCGTGGTAGTGTGTTTAGAAGCGTTTCACATTCGACGAAAATGGCTAAAGCCGGAATCTGTGACTTCTCGGTTGAGCGCTGTCACCTAGTTCCCTTGACAACTGCTCCAAGATTTCCCTCTGCCTCGCGGTAAGTTTCTCTGGGACCGCTACACCGATGCGGACGAGCATGTCGCCTTTGCCGTATCCTCTAAAATGCGGCATGCCTTTGCCTCTTAGTCTAATGGTGGTGCCTGGCTGCGTTCCCGGCTGAATCTTCATCGTCGCAGGTCCTTCAAGCGTTGGTACGGTGACTTCGCCCCCCAGTGCCGCTTGTGGATAAGAGATTATTAAAACATGAATCAGGTCGTCGTCTTCTCTCATAAAAAGCGGGTTCGGTCGAACGTGGATGACTACATAGAGATCGCCTGGCTCGCCTCCGTTTGGCGTTGTTTCGCCTTCACCTCTGAGCCTGAGCTGTTGGCCTTCGTCAATACCCATGGGAATTTTGACCGTTATGGTTCGGCGTCTCCTCACGAGTCCTGTGCCACGGCAGTTTCTGCAGGGCGAGTCAATAAGTTTCCCCTTTCCTCCGCACGTCGGACAGGGTGTGACTTGGACGTACATGGCAAAGCTGCTTTTTCGCATCTGTTGGACTTTGCCCGCGCCGTTGCAGCGCGGGCAGATTCGGGCTTGAGTGCCAGGTGCCGCGCCTGATCCGCCGCAGACGTCGCATTTTTCTGTCCTTGGGACTGTAATTTCTCTCTCTGTTCCCCTAGCTGCCTCTTCTAGTGAGATTTCGAGCTCGTATGCAAGATCTTGCCCACGATTTACTTGTTCTTGAAAGCCCCCGCCGAATCCTCCGCCGAATCCGCCTCCGAAGATTTGGCGGAAGATATCGCCGAAGCCCATATCTCTGAAAATGGAGTCAAAATCTGCACCCCTGAAAATGTCTTCGCGGGTGTAACGCTGGTCAAACCCTGCATGGCCTAGAGTATTGTATTGTTGCCGTTTGTCGTCGTCGGATAGAACCGCGTAGGCTTCGGAGATTTCCTTGAACCTCTCCTCAGCCTCGGGAGCCTTGTTTCTGTCAGGGTGGTATTGCATGGCGAGTTTTCGGTAGGCGTCTTTAATTTCGTCTTTTGAAGCGTTTTTCTGGACGCCTAGAACCTCGTAATAGTCGCGTTTCTCCGCCATGCGCTTTTACCGCTAGACTCGAAATTGCACCTGCTTGGTCAAAACTGTTTCGGCTACTATTTCACCTTGTAGTCTTCTGAATCTACAACTTTCTCTCCGCTTGGACCTTCTTGACTTTGGGAATATTCTGGTCCAGGACCGGTTTGTCCCTGTGGACCCTGTTGTTGCTGTTGTTTTGCTGCTTCCGCTGCGGCTTGCTGATAGATAACTGTGCCGATTTCTTGCAGGACTTTCTGCAACTCTTCGGACTTGGCTTTTACCTGTGTCATATCATTGCTTGCTAAGGCATCTTTGAGGGCTGCCACTGCAGCGTCTATCTTGCTCGTCTGCTCCGCATTGATTTTTCCTGCGAGGTCTTTCTTTGTCTTGTCCGCGGTGTAGATCAGGCTGTCGGCGTTATTGCGCATATCGGCTTCTTCTCGTTTCTTTCTGTCCTGTTCGGAGAACTGTTCAGCGTCTCTCATCAACCGTTCTTTCTCCTCTTTTGAGAGCTTAGTCGAGGCCGTAATGCGGATCTTGGCTTCCTTGCCAGTCCCCAAATCCTTTGCGGTGACGTTGAGTATACCGTTTGCGTCGATATCATAAGTTACTTCTATCTGTGGAACGCCTCGCGGTGCTGGTGGCAAATCAACTAGGTTAAACGTGCCAAGCGAGACGTTGTCAGCAGCCATGGCGCGTTCGCCTTGCAGAACGTGAATTGTAACGGCGGTTTGGAAATCTGCGGCCGTTGTGAATGTCTGGCTCTTCTTCGTTGGGATTGTTGTGTTCTTTTCGATTATTTTGGTGAAAACTCCGCCCAGTGTTTCCACACCCAGCGTCAAAGGAGTGACATCCAGCAGAAGCAGGTCTTTGACTTCGCCGGTAATCACTGCTGCCTGGATTGAGGCACCAACCGCTACGCATTCCATTGGGTCTAAGCCGCGTTCTGGTGCTTTGCCGAGGATTTGTTCGACGAAGCGTTGGACGAGGGGCATACGCGTCATACCGCCGATAAGGATGATCTTGTCGATGCCTGTGGGCGTCAGCTTCGCGTCCTGGAGCGCTTTTAGGATTGTGCTTTGGGTTTTTTGGACGATAGGCTGCGCGAGAGATTCCAATTTTGTTCGTGTTAGCGAGAGGTGCAGGTGTTTGGGTCCTGTGCTGTCGGATGTTAGGAACGGAAGGTCGATGTCGGTGGTCATAAGGGTCGTGAGTTCGATTTTGGCTTTTTCTGCAGCGTCTTTAAGACGCGACATGGCGCTCTTGTCGTTTCTGACGTTGACCCCTGTTTGCCGTTGGAATTCATCCACAACGTAGTCCACGACTGCTTTATCGACGTCAGTGCCACCTAGTTGTGTGTCGCCGCTTGTGCTGAGCACTTGGAAAACTCCTTTGCCGAAGTCCATCACCGTCACGTCGTGGGTTCCACCGCCAAAGCTGAAGACTAAAATCTTCATTTCTTTCTCAAGCTTGTCCACGCCGTAGGCAAGGCATGCAGCAGTGGGTTCATTGATTATACGCATGACCTCAAAACCCGCAATTTCTCCTGCGTCCTTCGTTGCTTGTCTTTGATTATCGTCGAAGTGGGCTGGAACCGTTATGACTGCTTTTCGAATAGATGTGCCAAGATAGGTTTCAGCGTCTTTCTTGATTTTCTGCAGAATGAACGCCGAAATTTGCTGGGGCGAATATTCTTTGCCGTAAACAGTGACCTTGTAGTTAGTGCCCATTTTGCGTTTTATTTCGAATATAGTTCCTTCGGGGTTTGCGGTGGCTTGACGTTTGGCGGATTCGCCAACCAGCAGTTGCCCGTCCTTGGTAAAGGCAACAACTGATGGAAACATCTTGCCAGCCATAGTAGGCCCTTCTGCGCTGGGGATTACCGTGGCGCGTCCGCCTTCGTATATGGCTGCTGCTGAGTTTGTTGTTCCTAGGTCGATGCCTAACACTTTTTCTGTTTTTACATTACTCATTCTGTTTCTTCTCCTCTTCTTTTTTTTCTTCTTTTTGGGTTTGTGACTCTGATGCTTGGGAAGGTGGGACTTCGACCTTAACGATGCTTGGTCGAATAACACGATTCTTCATTATGTAGCCTTTTCGGACTTCTTCGCCCACGATACATTTGTGAAGACCTTCCTTTTCGACTGTTTCAACGGCGTTGTGTTTCGTGGGGTCGAAAGTTTTGCCTTTGCACTCTATCGGTGATACGCCTTCTTGCTCAAGAACTTTTCTGAGCTTTTTGAGTGTCATTTTGACGCCTTCGAGCAAGGCTTCACTTTCTTTGGAGGTTTCACCTGTTTTGACAGCTAGCTCCAATTCGTCCACAACGTCTAGCAGTTGGAGGATTATGCGTTCAGTGCAGTATGTGCGAACATCCTCAATCTGGCGATCGATTCGCTTCTTGAGGTTCTCGAAATCCGCCTGCATATATTTTAAGCGCGTCAAATAATCCTCTGACCGCTGTTTCTCAGCGTTAAGCTGTTTCTGAAGGCTGACGACCTGGTCGTTTGGCTCACTCATCTAGGTGCATATCCCTCGTTGAGGTATTTTTAACGGTTTGAAATATACGTTTCGCCGCCTCAGGCGGACGAGACACGCGCCGAGAACACTTCTCGACAGGGTTCAGGATCGCCGAGTTTTGCGCTTTTAGAGTATATTGAATAGGTGCTATTTGTTGACGGAGAAATATCTGTATCTAGTCACATTCAAGAGTCTCAGATGATTCTTAAAATTTCAGGGATCGTCAGTAGGAGAGGATATGGTCACGATTAAGTCCGATCTCCGTGACTTTCCTTGTTTTTGCATTCCTCAGAACCAGATTCGTTTCGTATTGGTGTTGTGCATATTGCGAATTCGTATGGTTGCATCTTTGTGAGGATTCGTTTTTTCGATTCGCTATGTTTATCTACCGTAGAGCCGTATGGTGAAGCAGGCAAAAGCTGGTACGCCATGTCACGAAAGCCGCAGTCCAAAGACGAAGCGCTCGAAGCGTTAGACTTCATCGTCAACGTCTTGAAAGAGCACGAGAAAGAGTTGGACAAGCTCATAGGCGAACTCGGCTCCGTGACCGAACAGATCGGAGTTCAAGGAGATTTGGCGGGAAAAGTCGAAACAGTCGAAGAAAAGGTAACAGGTCTGCAAAGTGAAATCTCCAATCTCATCAGCTGTTTATCCAGTTCAGCACAAGCTCAAGCCACTATGCCTGAGGCAAAACAGCCAAGAATGGCTGAACCCGTCCAACCTGCACAGCCACAAATCGTTCCGCAAACCGCAATTGTGCAGGGGCCCCCCGTCATCCTGAGGTGCAAGCAATGGGAAGACTTCCAGAATCTAGCTGCGAAGGCGCAAACAACCAGCTTCACCGTCAAGGAAGCAGAACGAACCTTCCAGGTTGACGCGCTCAAGGGTAACCAAATCGTGACCTACAATGGGCAACTGCCAAACGCACCTGCTTTGCTCAAAGTCTGGTTAGCAACCCAGCTCGGCGTGTCCGAGAAGAATATCCTTGAAGGCATTTTGGCGATAGGCTAAAGCCTTTTCCAGTTTTAGTCTGTGCTGCTTTTTCGGTCGTTATTGTGCGATTTTATTTTGAATGCATAAGGTTTATTAGAATATAATATCTTAAGTCTTCCGACGTGATTTGGAGGGTGAACCGAGGTTGAAGGCACACCAAGCGAGCCAACGAAACTTTTTCCGTTTTCGAAGCCTTCTCCTTTCTCCTCGATGACGGATTGGCCCCTTGGAACGCCAACAAACAATGACGCCCCTCCAAAGCACCAGCATCCCGGATGAGGAACATGAGCAAAGAAAACCTGCACAGGCACAAACTGCTAGAAGAGGTCGCCAAATTCCAGAAGAACATGGAAGAACTACGACTGCTTCGAACAGTCAGCAACGACCTGAAGAATTACCGGCGCATGATTCGCATAAAACGCAACGACTAGGTTCTAAGTTTATTTAAGATTGCCTTTAGCGTTGTCAACGCAAGGTTTCCACCAGTTAACGTCAACGCTACTCTTTTGTCACGCAACTCTCCTTTGAGTTTGAAGGCGGCTGCAGTCGATGCCGCACCTGCTCCCTCTGCTAGTTGATGAGTGGTCTCCAAAAGCGTCACAATTGCCAGTTTGATCTCCTCCTCACTCGCGAGGACGATTTCATCAATCATCGAGTGGAGTATGTCGAACGTCATTTTGAATGCAAATCGGGTTGCTAGACCTTCGGCGAAGGTATCCGCAGACCGAGTGCGGCTGAGTCTGCCTGTTTTCCATGACCTGTACACGGCTGGAGCTTTTTCTGCTTGGACACCAATGACTTTAATTTTTGGGTTTAGTGCTTTTGCGACGATGCAGGCTGCTGCCGCTCCGCTTCCGCCACCGATAGGCACAATGACGACGTCGATGTCAGGCTGCTGCTGCATAATTTCGAGATAGAGC
>Ga0316628_100005562_pt1 | contig 10145 bp, 8 predicted proteins | sample OWC_Aug_M2_C1_D5_FD_207648 | JGI IMG/M metagenome (GOLD analysis project Ga0316628, IMG submission 207648) | Wetland soil microbial communities from Old Woman Creek delta, Ohio, United States - OWC_Aug_M2_C1_D5_C | ecosystem: Environmental > Terrestrial > Soil > Wetlands | place: USA: Ohio... | reverse complement strand
ACGAGAGGACAGGGATAGCGACGGGGAGAATCAGGAACCAGGGGAGCCCCGCTGTCCCCGCTTGCCCGTGCCCACTGCACAGCAGGCGGGTGGCGGGCAGGGCTGTCGGAAGACGCGGTCGAGCTACCGGAGAGAGGCTACCCCATGCGAGAGGATCTCCTTGGCCGGATTGACGCCGACCGCGTGCAGCAACTGACCCTGGAGCTCACCCGGATCCGCTCCTACACGGGAGACACGCGCGAGGTCGCGGAGGCGTACGCGCGGCACCTGGAAAGGATCGGGCTGGAGACGCAGGTCCTCCGAGACTTCCCGAATGATCCGTGCGTGGTGGCCCGACTACGGGGCGCGGGCCGCGGGCCGACACTGGAGTTCAACGGGCATCTGGACACGGTGCCCGTGGACCACCCCGCGCCCCTCGTGACAGACGGGCGCGTCTTCGGGCGCGGCGCCGCGGACATGAAGGGCGGCCTGGCGGCCATGGCGGAGGCGGCGCGCGTCATCTCCGAATCCGGCCTTCGCCTCAAGGGCGACCTCCTCCTGGTTGCGCACGGCCTCCACGAGGCCCCGGACGGGCATGGCGAGGACCTCTTGGATCTCGTCCGCCGTGGGATCAAGGGGGACGCCGTCATCATCACCGAGGTGGCGTCGGACACACTTCCCGTCGTGGGCCTCGGCCAGGCCATCTTCGACTTCACGATCAGCCGGCCCGGCGAGACCACCCATGAACTGCTGACGCCGCCGGCGACGCCGCACCCGATTCTGGCCGCCGTCCGCCTGGTGAACCTCATGCAGGCCCGGAACGCCGAGCTGGCGCAGTCGCCAATTCCGCATGTCGGCGCCGAGTCCTTTTTCATCGGCATGCTGCACGGCGGGGATTTCTTCAACCGGTGGACCAATACCTCTCGCTTGGTGGGAACGCGGCGCTACGGACCGGAAAATTCCTTGGCCGGCGTGGAGGAAGAGCTGCGGGCCATGGCGGCACAGGTAGAGCAGGACACCTGGGCCAAGGTCGAGCTGAAGCTCACCCCGGTGCGGGACGGGTTCCGCGTCGCGGAGGACGAGCCGCTGGTCATTGCCCTGCGCCGTGCGTACACGGACGTGACCGGGCGGGGACTCCCCCTCGTGGGCACCCGGATGGTGGGAGACGCCGCCATCTTCATCAAGGAGGGGAAGGTGCCCGCGCTCTACCACGGCCCCGGAGGTCAGGGCGCCCACGCGGACCTGGAGTCGGTAGCCGTCTCCGATCTCGTCCGCGCCGCGAAGGTGTACGTCCTCACGATTCTCGACTACGTCGGCCAGGCGTGATCGGCCCGGGTTGGCGACACCGCCTCGTGCCGAGCGGTTGAGACTCTCTTTTCCCTTCGCCAGTCCGCTTGAGCCGGCTGAACTCGCCCTGAAGGCCGCGTTGACGGGTGCCGTGGATCCCCGGCATCGTGGACGCTGCGCTGGATTAACCTGCGACCATAAGAGGGGACGTAAGAGGGGACGGCCATGAAATAATGCGTTATCCTTGAGCGGGTTCGTTAGGTAAAGTCGGGCGGTTCGAAGAATTGCATGATTTCATGACCGTCCCTGACCGCTTGACCGTCCCTGGACGCACTCGGGGGCCAGGGTTCTTGGCTCTGTAGCACGCGCTCGTGCAGGGGCCGCCTGGGTGGCCGCCACCTCGGCGCGATCCCGTCCGCACCCGGCCATTTGTTCGGGCCTGCACCACCCCGGATGCTCGCCCCTCCGCTCCGGACGCCAATCGGATTTCAATCTCGCAGCCCGGAGGGATCCCAGCTTCCTCGGTCATGACTCTTCAGCCCCCCGGTGTTACGGGAACGCGTGGCCTTGCTGTTCTTGGCTTCGTACCGTACGATGCCGATGCGTCATTCCGGCCTCGCGATGCGACTCCACGGTCTCGCTTTCGCCACGAAACCAAGTGACCAACGGGAGGATCGACATGAAGAATACGATGCGTTTGTGGCTCTTTACGCTCCTTGCGATTGGGTCCCTGAGCGTGACCGTACCCGCGCAAGCTCAACAGACCACGATGACTTTCTTCGTCACGAGCGCCGGTCTCGGCAAGGGGGCGGACCTCGGCGGCCTCGATGGCGCGGACCGTCACTGCAAGGCGCTCGCGCAGGCGGTGGGGGCGGGTGACCGCACCTGGCGCGCCTACCTGAGCACGCAGGCCGTGGAGGGCGCCCAAGCGGTCAACGCGCGCGATCGCATCGGGCACGGCCCGTGGCAAAACGCAAAGGGCGTCACCATCGCCAAGGACGTCAACGAACTCCACGGCAGCAACAATCTCACCAAGCAGACCGCGCTCGACGAGAAGGGCGAGGTAGTCAACGGTCGCAGCGACTCACCCAACCGTCACGACATCCTCACCGGCTCCACCCCGGATGGCCGCGCATTTCCGCCCGGCGAGGACCGGACCTGTGGCAACTGGACCAAGAGCGCCCAGGGGGCGGCCATGGCCGGCCACCACGACCGCATGGGGCTGAACGAGGAGCCGCCGGCGAAGTCGTGGAATTCGTCGCATCCGTCGCGCGGCCCGGACGGCGGCTGCAGCCAGGCCGATCTGCGCAGCACCGGCGGCGACGGGCTGCTCTACTGCTTCGCCGCACACTAGCGTGTGTCCCAATGGGCGGCGTATGAGATGAAGGTCGCGTCGGCCGACGGGGTGCAATCATCGGCGACGTTGCCTTCGAATTGTCGATCCACCTCTCACAAACGGGGAGGAACAATCATGCGTGCACACCGCATTTTCGTCCTGGCCACCGCACTCGTCGCAGCATTCTGGGCCCCGGCATGGGCCGGAATGATGGGCGACCGGCCGCCCGCAGGAAATGCGAGCGGCATGGGTCCCGGGGCGATGGGTGGGATGCGAGGCGGCGGGGGGATGATGGCATCCGGCGATCGCATGATGGGCCACGAAGGACCGCTCCTCACGATGATGTTGCGCCATAGTCAGGACCTCGGCCTCAGCCCGGACCAAGAAAAGAAGTTGCGCGACCTCCGCACGGAGTTCGCGAAGGAGTCGGTCCGACGCACGGCGGAGATTCGCGTGGCGCAGATCGAATTGGACGCGCTCCTGGAGCCGGAGCAGTGGGCGGTGGCGCAGATCGAGCCGAAGGTGAAACAAATTGCCTCGCTGGAGGGCGATCTGCGCGTGGCACGGCTCAAGACGCTGGCGGCAGGCCGTGCGCTGCTGACCCCGGAACAACTCGAGAAACTGAAGCAAGTCGGTCACCACATGCGATCCATGGGAGGGCCGGACGGTATGGGTCACGGCATGATGGGCCACGGGGCGCCGGGAACGCCGGGGCCTGGCGGCCCACCGGCCCAGCGCCACACCCATTGAGCGACGGCCGACGTAGTCGCCGTGCCGCGGAGAGCCAGGCGGAAGCCAGGACTTCTCTCCGCGTCGTTCCTCTTGCGTCGTCGGCGACTGGCCTACGATGTTTCATGGTGTCCCTCGGGGGCCGGCGACGTGGACACACAGCGCGGAGGAGGCGGATATGTCCCGCGGGTTGGCGCGGATCGTGATCGGTGGCTTGGTGTTGGTGTGTGCGGTTGGGCCGGGGGAAGCGCAGGCGCCGCGGTCGCCGACCCCGAACGCGCTTCCCGGCGTGGTGCGCGCCGAGACCGTCGCCCGCGGACTCGAGCATCCGTGGGGGCTGGCATTCTTGCCGGACAGCCGGATGCTGGTCACGGAACGGCCCGGGCGGCTCCGACTGGTGGGTAAGGACGGGCGGATCTCCGCTTTGCTCGCCGGCGTGCCTGCTGTCCAGGCTCGGGGGCAGGGCGGCCTGCTCGACGTGGCCCTGGACCCGCGCTTCGGCGAGAACCGTCTCGTCTATCTCAGCTACGCGGAGCCCGGTGACGGCGGCACGGCGGGGACGGCGGTCGCGCGCGGCCGGCTCGGCGAGACGGGACTTGAGGACGTTCGGGTTATCTACCGCCAACGGCCGAAGGTCTCGGGCTCGAACCATTTCGGATCCCGGCTCGTCTTTGCGCGGGACGGCACGCTGTTCGTCACCCAGGGAGAACGGTACGCGTACCGGGACGCGGCGCAGGACTTGGCGAGCGGGCTGGGGAAGATCGTGCGCATCCAGCCGGACGGCGCGGTGCCCGCCGACAATCCGTTCGTCGGCCGCGCCGGCGCCCAGCCCGAGATCTGGTCGTACGGCCATCGCAACGTCCAGAGCGCCACGCGCCACCCTGAGACCGGGCAGCTCTGGATCGTGGAGCACGGGCCCCGCGGCGGGGACGAACTGAACACACCCGAGGCCGGCAAGAACTACGGCTGGCCCGTCATCACCTACGGGAGGGAATACTGGGGGCCGAAGATCGGCGAGGGGACGGCGAAGCCCGGCATGGAGCAGCCGCTCTACTACTGGGATCCGGTGATCGCGCCGTCCGGCCTGCTCTTCTACACCGGCGATGCGATTTCCGGCTGGAAGGGCAGCCTCCTGATCGGCTCGCTCCGGCCGGGGCTCCTGGTCCGACTGCGCCTGGAGGGCGGCCGCGTGGCGCAGGAAGAGCGTTACCTCGGCGAGCTGGGCGAGCGGATCCGCGATGTCCGACAAGGGCCGGACGGCCACCCCTACCTCCTGACCGACAGCGGCGACGGGCGGATCCTGCGGGTCGTGTCCGCGCCTCGGTGACATCCGCCCCCTTGAATTCGGCGCCGCCCGCCGTCACTTTCCAGCCGGCAGCAATGGGCCGAACAAGGGGTTACTCAGTCCGTAGGCATCGATGGCCGTGCCTGTGATGGCCGAGGATTCGGGGGAGACGAGGAACACGATCACGTTGGCGATCTCCTCCGGGCGAATCAGGTTCGTCCGCCCCTTGGCCCGGCCGGTTTCGTGGAGCATCCGCGTGTCTGTGCCGCTCGGGCAAACAGCGTTGACGTCGATACCGAACCGCTTCACCTCGGCCGCGAGGCTGGCCGTGAAGTGGAGCAGTCCCGCCTTGGCCGCTCCGTAGGCGGCGATGCCCGCGAATCCCACCCGCCCCCCGATGGATGCGACGTTGACGATCTTGCCGGAGTGCTGGCGCATCATGATGGGCAGGACGGCCCTCGCGCACAAGAACGCGCCGGTGAGATTGACCCGAAGGATCCGCTCCCAGTCCGCGAGACTGGTGTCCACCACGGGGCGCTCCGGCAGCGACGTCCCGGCGTTGTTCACCAGGATATCCACGCGGCCGTAGGTCTGGAGGGTCCGGTCCACCATGCCGGCAACCTCGTCCTCTCGTCCCACGTCGGCGACCACCGGCAAGGCAGTCGACCCCATAGCCTCCGCCTCGCCTGCCACCGACTCGATCTCCGGCTGCGTGCGCGCAACCAGGACCACCACGACGCCGCGCCGCGCCAGCGCGAGCGCCGTCGCCCGGCCGATACCCCGCCCCGCACCCGTGACGATCGCCACAGTCCCAGTGAGCTCCATGGTCGGCTCCTTCGCCGGGTACCCATCGGAACGATGGGTGCGGCGCCACGTTGTCCTGGCCTCTATACACGACCTCCCGTCGCCTTGACTACAGGAATCGCTTTGACTATACCTGGCCCGGACCGCTCTGGAGAAGGATCGAATTTCCATGTCGCCCCCACCGTCGGCGGGAGATACCGCAGAGCATCGGGGTGCGGCGCGAGAGTTGGTCGTCCGGGATCGACCCCGGCGCCGGGCGCCCGAGGTGTCGAGGAGTCCATGATGCCGATTCCCGCTTACGAGCGCGAGCCTTTCCTCCGGTCGATCGAGACCGACGTGGTGCGCGCGGGCGAGGAGCGGAACCGTCCGTTCGTCGTCCTGGCCGACACGATCCTGTATCCCGAAGGCGGGGGTCAGCCCGCCGATCGGGGTTGGATCGGCGGGGTGGCGGTCGCGGACGTCCGGAGCGTGGAAGGCCAGGTCCGGCACTACCTGGTCGGAACGCCGCCCACTGGGCGCGTGCAGGTGGAGATCGACTGGGCGCGCCGCTTCGACCACATGCAGCAGCACACGGGTCAACATCTCCTCACCGCGGTGGCCGAACAGGGTTTCGGCTGGCACACGACGGCGTTCCATCTGGGCGAGGAACTCTCGGATGTCGAGCTCGACACGCCGAAGATCAGCCCCGAACAGATGGCGGAGATGGAAGAAGCGGTGGCCGCCGAGATCCGCGCAGCCCGGCCCGTCACGGCGCGGCGAGTCAACCCGGAGGAGTATGCGACGCTTCCCGTCCGGACGCGCGGGCTTCCCGAGGGCTTCACGGGCGACATTCGACTCGTGGAAATCGCCGGGATCGATCTCAACACCTGTGGTGGGACGCACGTCCGGAGCACGGCGGAGATCGAGGGCTTGAAGCTCCTGGGGACGGAGGCCATGCGAGGCGGGACACGCCTCTTCTACGTGGCGGGCGTGCGGCTCCGCCGTTTGCTTGGTGCCCACCACGAGCGCAGCGCAAAACTCCGGCAGCTCGTCGGGACATCGGATGAGGAGCTCCCGTCCGGCGTCGCGGCCAAGCTCGACCAGCTCAAGGAGGCGCAGCGGGCCGTGAAAGTCCTAGAGGAGGAGCTAGCCGTCGAGAGTGCGCGGACCCTGGCGGCGGGGCCGAATCCCGTCCTCCACGCCCACCTGCCACAGCGCGACTTACCATTCCTGCAACGGGTCGCCAGGGAGCTCGGACGCTTGGCGCCGGATCGCGTGGCGCTCCTGACCGCTGGGGAAGGAGAGCAGGGAGCCTTCCTCCTCTGCGCCGGCGAGTGTGCGACCATAGACATGGCAGCTGTCGGCCGCCAGGTGGCCGAAATCCTCGGGGGACGCGGCGGTGGCTCCGGACGTATGTTTCAGGGCAAGGCGGCGGCGCTCTCGCGTCGCACGGAGGCGTTCGCGTGGCTTCAGACACGTGGGTAGCCAGCGCCCACCCCACCCACCTGCCTGCGGGCGTCCGTCGTTTGGCGCGCCGGGTTACAGCGAGGTGAAGAAAAAAGCGCTCCCAGACGTCGGTTTCTCAGACAACCGCGCTGTGCGTCAGGCCGACGCGCAGAGGGGGTACAGAGATGAGACGAGTTCTTTTCGGTGCGCTGACCGCGTGGCTACTTGCGACAGCGGTACCGGCGTGGGCTTTGAGCGATGGCGATACAGGCGGCGTATGGATTCAAGCGCCGTTCAATCAAAAGATCCAAGTGACCAATATCCTGTCGCGGGATCTCCGCGTCGATCCGGCAAAACTTCAACAATGCCTCGACAAGACGTTCGCGGATCCAAACAACACGAGCAAAACGATCCGCGAAGCCGCGCAGCAGTGCAAGGAGCAGAAGCCATAGAGTAGACCCGCGCTGCTGCTTGACCCTCCCTGAAACCTGGCGTACGTCTTGACCTGCCCGGCTACGGCGGGTACCGTACCGCCGTTTGGCTCCTAATACTCCTTCGCATCCGCCGCACGAAAGGAACGCCATGAAGCTTGGTCTCGGTTTGTATCGACAGCTCCTCAACCGGGAGACGCTGCGCTTCGCACGGCAGGCCGGTGTCACGCACATCGTGGCCCATCTGCCCGGCCATTTCGTCCGGGAGGACTCCAAGATCATCACGTCGGACCAGGCGGCGTACGGCTTCGGGGTTTCGGAAGGCGATGACCCGATCTGGACCGCGGAGGGTCTGAGGGACCTCAAGGCGCTGGTCGACGGCGAGGGATTGGAGCTTGAGGCGCTGGAGAATTTCGCGCCCGCCCACTGGCACGATGTATTGCTGGACGGACCGCGCCGAGCGAAGCAGATGGCGCACCTCCAGCAGATCCTGCGCGACATCGGCAAGACGGGTATCCGGACCATGGGGTACAGCTTCACCGTCGCCGGCGTGTGGGGCCGGAGCGAAGGTCCCTTCGCTCGGGGCGGCGCACGCTCCGTTGCCTTCGAGAATCCCGCACAGACCCCCATCCCGGCGGGGATGGTGTGGAACATGGTGTACGATCCGGCGCGATTCGATGCGAACAATCCGACCGAGACTGTCGGAACCGTCAGCGGCGAGGAGATCTGGCGGCGTCTTGCCGGCTTTCTTCGCGAGATGATGCCGGTGGCCGAGGAGGCCGGGGTAAAGCTGGCGCTCCACCCGGACGACCCGCCGCTGCCGGCACTCCGCGGGGCGGCCCGTCTCGTGTACCATCCGGATTATTACCAGCGCGTATTTGACTTGGCGCCAAGCCCGATGAATGCCATCGAGTTCTGCGTGGGCACGGTGTCGGAGATGGCCGGGGCGGACGTCTACGAGGCCGTGGATCGGTACAGCAAAACCGGGCGGATCGCCTACGTGCACCTACGAAATGTGCGAGGCAAGGTGCCGAACTACCACGAGGCCTTCATCGACGACGGGGACACGGACATGCTGCGCGTGCTCCAGATCCTGCACCGGAACGGCTTCGACGGCGTGATCATCCCCGATCACACGCCGCTCCTCGACTGCGCCGCCCCGTGGCACGCGAGCATGGCGCACGCGCTGGGCTGGATCCGGGCCGCCATCACCGCCGTCGAGCGGGGCTGAGCCGAAACGATTCACCACAAGACGCACAAGGAGGTTCAGTCTTCCGGCGGATACACGGCCTCCGGCGCCGGACGGCTCTTGCTCCGAAAGATCTCGCAAATGACGCCCGGCGTCGGCTCGGTGTCGAAGTAGCAGCACTCCCCCTTGCCGAATTTCCCGCCCTTGGGACGTCCTCAACTCCGCGTGGCTTCCTTCGGTTCCCAGCGTGAGTCCGGAGTGCACCCACCCCGCGCAAGGCGGAGCACGGAAAAGGGGATATCTTACGTCAAAGCGCGAGTGCAGTGCGCGGCCTGCTGCAAATGGTGTGGCGGGGTATACCCGTCAGGGCATCCGCGTGCTATTCTAAGCCGGTATAAGTACCAAAAGCGGGGGGCGCGGCGAAACCACTCACGAGCAGGATGGTGTGCAATGCGACTGGGAATCGACTTTGGGACGACACGGACACGCGTGGCGGCCGCCATGGGGGGAAACTATCCCCTGATCACGTTTCAAGCGGGGCGTGATCACGCGCTCGACTGGTACCCCTCGTTGATGGCGACGTGCGGCGACCGAGTGGCCTTCGGCCTCCGGGCGCAGGGGGTGCAATACGATCCGGAATGGAACCTGTTCCGGTCTTTCAAGCGACTGCTCGGCGAAAGTCACCAGGAGGCGACCTGGACGGTGGGTAGCGTCGAGCTGCCGATGATCGAATGGATGACCCGGTTCTTGGTCGCGCTACGCCTGGATCTCGTGCACCGGAGCAGTCTGGACATCGGCTCGCGCGACCGCTTGGAAGTCATGCTCGGGATACCGGCGCACGCCAATAGCAACCAACGCTTCCTGACGCTGGAGGCATTCCGGCGGGCGGGCTTCGACGTGATCGGGATGCTGAACGAGCCTTCGGCGGCGGGCATCGAGTACGCCCACCGCTACCGAAGAGTGGACCTCTCGCGGCGGCGCGAGCACGTCGCGGTCTACGATCTGGGCGGCGGCACGTTTGACGCCGCGGTCATTTGCATGGCCGAGAATCGGCACGATGTCGTCGCCAGCGAAGGGATCTCCCGCCTAGGGGGGGACGACTTCGACGCCGCGCTCCTGGAGTTGGCCCTGGCGGACCTCAGCGTCGCGTCGCACACTCCCTCGGGCTCTCCCTCGCGCCTGTTGACGCTCTGTCGCGAGGCCAAAGAGGCGATCAATCCCAACAGCCGGAAGATCGCCGTGGACTTCGGGCAGGTGGACCCGTCGCTGGGCGAAGTTATGGTTCCCGTGTCGGAGTTCTACAAGCGGTGTGAACCGCTGATTCTCCAGACGCTTGAAGCGACCGAAGCCGCCATGGCAGCGGCGCTGGGCAGGGCCGACGCTGAAGCGTCGGGGCTGGGTGTGGTGTACCTTGTGGGAGGCTCTTGCGAGCTTCCCGTCCTGGCCCGCGTGCTGCGGGATCGGTTCGGCAAGCGAGTCCGCCGCTCCCCGTACCCCTCCGGCGCGACGGCCATCGGCCTCGCCATCGCCGCCGATGACGAGGGCGGTTACGTGCTGTCGGATCGGTTCAGCCGTCATTTCGGGGTCTGGCGCGAGAGCGAAGGCGGGCAGCAGATCGTCTTCGATCCCATCTTCAGCAAAGAGACGCGCCTGCCGCAACCCGGCGAACCGGCGCTCGTG
>Ga0316628_100005561_pt1 | contig 10146 bp, 4 predicted proteins | sample OWC_Aug_M2_C1_D5_FD_207648 | JGI IMG/M metagenome (GOLD analysis project Ga0316628, IMG submission 207648) | Wetland soil microbial communities from Old Woman Creek delta, Ohio, United States - OWC_Aug_M2_C1_D5_C | ecosystem: Environmental > Terrestrial > Soil > Wetlands | place: USA: Ohio... | reverse complement strand
AAAGAAGAGGATAAAATGTTGGTAAAAATATTCGAGGAACAGGTAAAAAAACACCCGCACAAAATTGCCATCCGTTCGGAACAGGGATATCTTACCTACCTTGAATTGAACCGGTCTGCCAACCGGGTGGCCCGGTTAATAGAAATGAAATGTCCCGGCACCGTTAAAGATAAAAGGGTGGGGCTCTTGTTCGATCATGGGGTAAACATGATTGCCGCCATATTGGGAACTTTAAAAGCTGGCGGCGTGTATGTCCCCATCTCCGCTGATTACCCGGGAAATAGGATTTCCTATATGTTGTCCGATTCCCAATCTCTTTTACTCCTTACCCAGTCCCGGTACCGGGAAATGGCCGCGAAACTGGCCGGGGAAAAGGACATCGATTTCATCACCATCGATAACCCCGGATGTCATGTCCCGGATGGGGACAAAGACCGGGAAGTGAGATCAGCTCAACTGGCCTACATTATGTATACTTCAGGCTCCACCGGCAAACCCAAAGGAGTGATGCAGACCCATGAAAATGTAATGTACTATATAAAAAATTGGACTGGAAAGTTTTCTATTACCGGTTTGGACCGCCTGACGTTATTTTCTTCTTTTTGTCATGATGCATCGATACCGGATTTATTTACCGGCCTGCACGCCGGTGCCGTCCTCTACCCATACAGCATGAAAAACCGCGAAGAGAGTATAGAACTCTCACACTTTTTAGTAAAAGAGAGAATCGACATCTGGCATTCTGTACCTTCCTTGTTTAGTTATTTTGCCAATACGCTTAGTAGTGAGGAACAATTCAAGGACTTGCGTTTAATCATTTTGGGAGGAGAAGCAGTAAGGGAACACGAAGTCAGGTTGTTCAAAAAATTTTTCCCTTACGCTGCCCTGGCCAATTTATATGGACAAACTGAAGCCACCTTTGTTTCTGTGCAGTTAATCGGCCATGAAGACAATTTTGAACGGGTCACCATCGGAACCCCCATCGATGGCACCCGGCTCTTTGTCATCGATGAACAGGGAAACCCGGTGGACCCCCTGGAAGTAGGTGAGATATTGGTGGTATGCCCTCATGTTTCCCCCGGGTATTGGCAGCAAGAGGCACTCACCCGGGCTGCTTTTGGCGAAGCAGAAGAATTTGGAAAATTCTACTGCACCGGTGACCTGGGGTGTTTGCTGCCTGAAGGAGAAATCGAATTCCTGGGTCGAAAAGACTTCCAGGTGAAAATCAGGGGATTCCGAATAGAACCGGGAGAAATCGAAAGTCATTTGCTGGAACATGACAGCATCTCCGCAGCAGTAGTCGTGGCCAGGGAGGATGAAAACCATGAGCCCTATCTCTGCGCTTATATTGTCGGCACCAATTCCAACACCAATACCATACCCTCCGCCTCGCTATTAAGAGAATTCCTGGCCCAAACCCTGCCCGATTATATGATCCCTACTCATTTTATGCAATTGCCGCATTTGCCCCTCACCCCCAATGGCAAAATAGACAGGAAAGCCCTCCCCCAGCCCGTCATGCAAACCGACGGGGCTTATGTACCCCCCAGGAACCCCATAGAAGAAAAATTGGCCGCCATATGGGCTGAAATTTTAGCACTGGAAAAAGAAATCATCGGCATCCATCACAACTTTTTTTCCTTAGGCGGTCACTCCCTGAAAGCCGTCACCCTCATCGCCAGGATACACCGGCAATTCAATGTAAAACTCCCCCTGGCCCAGGTGTTTAAAACCCCTTCCATCCACGGGATGGCATTGGCTGTACAGCAAGCGGTTAAAAATGATTTTTCAGCCATTAACCCCATCGAAAAAAGAGAATATTATGCCCTCTCCTCAGCACAAAAAAGGCTTTACTTCGTACAGCAATTGGATTTAAACAGCACCGGTTACAACATGCCCTTTATATTACCCCTGGACAAAGATATAGAAAAAGACAAATTGGAATCCGCACTAAAACAATTGATCGCCCGGCATGAAGGTTTAAGAACATCTTTTTTGATGATTGGCGAAGAACCTTTCCAACTGATCCATGACCAGGTGGATTTTAAAATCGAGGCTGGTGATAACGAGGGGACGAGGGGGCTTGCCCCCTTGTCTATAAGTTCTTTTGTTCGCCCCTTTGAACTCAGCCAGGCACCCTTAATTCGTTCGGGATTAATCAAGATGCCCGACAATAATTATACCTGGATAGTAGATATTCATCATATTGCAACGGATGGAACGTCCCAAATGATCCTGGCAGGAGATTTTATCCGGCAGTACCGGGGAGAAGAGTTGCCATCTATGCCTTTGCAGTATAAAGATTTTGCCCATTGGCAAAACCGTTTGCATGCTGCCGGGGCCATCTGTACCCAGGAAGATTATTGGCTGACCCTTTATTCGGAAGAAATCCCCCGTTTAAACCTGGTCACCGACTATAAACGGCCCGCTGTATTTACTTTTACCGGCGACCGTTACTCATTTGCCCTGGAAAAAGAAACCGCCAACCGCTTCCGGGAACTTAGCCACCGACAGGGCAGTACCCTGTACATGAATATCCTGGCGGTAATGAATACTCTTTTTTATAAATATACCAGCCAAACCGACATCATCATCGGCAGCAGCATTGCCGGGAGGTCCCACATCCATCTCCAGCCAATCATCGGCATGTTCGTCAATATGCTGGCCATACGCAACTACCCCCAGGACCATTTATCCTATTTATCATTCCTGGAAAATGTAGTAGCAAACTGCATCAAAGCCTTTGAAAACCAGGAAGTCCAATTCGAGGAATTGGTCGAAACCCTCGACCCGGAACGCGACCTCTCCAGGAATCCCCTCTTTGATATCTCCCTGGTGGTACAGAACTTTCAACAAACCACTCAAATCGATGTGCTGCCCCGGATCGATGAAGACATCTCCCCGGTAAAATTTAAAAATCCCACCGCTAAATTCGATATGACATTTTACGTATATGAAGCAGAAGAGAAAATCACCATCACCATCGAGTACTATACCGCCATATTTAAAAAAGCCACCATCCAACGGCTGGCATCACATTTTATAAATATTATCCAGGCAGTAAACAACAACCCCTCCATCGAACTAAAGGACATCGATATCCTATCGAAAGAAGAAAGACAGCAAATACTGGTCGGATTCAATGACACCGCAGCGGCTTATCCTCAAAATAAAACCCTTCACCGGATATTTGCAGAACAGGTGGAACGAACCCCGGATACTATTGCAATCATTGGCCCATCTGTATCCGTAGGGGTGATTGTAGGGGCGATTAATCAATCGTCCCTACATCAAATCACATACAAAGAATTAAACCAAAAATCCAATCAATTGGCCCATTACCTCCAAACCAAAGGCGTAAAACCGGACACCATCGTCGGTATCATGATGGAACGTTCGGTTGATATGATTATCGGTATTCTGGGCATTCTAACAGCCGGCGGCGCCTATTTACCTATCGATCCGGATTACCCGCCGGAGCGCATTAATTACATGCTAGCCGACAGTAATACAAAATTCTTAGTGACGACTCCTGGTTTATCGGAAAAATTTAAAAAATTGTTAATTGTCAATTGTCAACTTAATTCCCCTCTTGAGAGGGGTGCCCCGAAGGGGCGGGGTGTGTCTAAACCCGCAACCCGTAACTCGCAACTCGCCTACATCATCTACACCTCCGGCACCACGGGCAAACCCAAAGGGGTATTAATCGACCATGGCAGCGTGGTTCGCTTAATGAAGAATGATAAATTCCAATTTGATTTCAGTGAAACAGATATATGGACCCTGTTTCATTCCTTTTGCTTTGATTTTTCCGTATGGGAAATGTACGGCGCTTTACTTTACGGGGGGCAATTGGTGGTTATCCCTAAAATGACAGCCAGGGATACCCGGGAATTCCTGGAAATATTGAAACAAAAACAGGTAACCGTATTAAACCAGACCCCATCCGCGTTTTATCATTTATTACCCCTGGAATTAAAAAACCCGCAAAAAGAACTGCACCTCAGGTATGTCATCTTCGGCGGTGAAGCCTTAGCACCGCGGCAGCTAAAAGAATGGAAACAAAAGTACCCCGAAACAAAACTCATCAATATGTACGGTATTACTGAAACCACTGTCCACGTAACCTTTAAAGAGATAAAATCCAGGGAAATCGAAGCAGGAATAAGCAATATCGGGAAACCCATCCCCACCTTATATATTTATTTACTGGATAAGTATTTGAAAATCCTACCCATCGGCGCACCAGGAGAATTATGCATCAGTGGCGCAGGCCTTGCCAGGGGATATTTAAACCGCCCACACTTGACCGCAGAAAAATTTGACCACGATTTGTGGGATTCCCGGGATTACCAGGATGGATTTCAATATCATAGGTCCTATCGGTCACATAAGTCCTATATTATCTACCGCTCCGGCGACCTGGCCCGGTGGCTGGCCGACGGCAACATCGAATTCCTGGGCAGAATCGACCGGCAAGTAAAGATCAGGGGCTTCAGGATCGAACTGGCAGAAATCGAAAGCCGACTGCTAACCCACCAGGAGATAAAAGAGGCTGTCGTCATCGACAAAGACGATCAGTCCGGGGATAAGTACCTGTGCGCCTACATTGTCTCGGATAACCCGCTAAAAGACCTGGACAGGTATTTGTCGCAGTGGCTCCCCGACTACATGATCCCCTCTTATTTTGTACCATTGGCAGCAATTCCCCTAACACCCACGGGAAAACTAGACCGAAATGCATTGCCAGAGCCAGGACTGCCGGGTAAAGAAATCTATGCCCCACCCCGCGATGACATCGAAAAAAAATTGACCGAAATATGGGCCGAAGTCCTGGGGAGAAATAATCCCCTAAGTATGAACGATCATTTTTTTAAACTGGGCGGTCATTCATTAAAAGCCACCCAACTGGTATACAAAATAGAAAAAGAATTAAAAACCCATATGCCGCTGGTAGAAATATTTAACCGACCCAAACTCCAACAAATGGCAGATTACATCAAAACCCAATTAAAAAAAACAGATGAAATCAAAGAAGATAATGTGTTCCTCCTCAAGAAAGGGAAAAATCGCTCCCATTACCACCACCTGTTTTTCATCCATGACGGCACTGGCGAAATAGAGGTATATATCCAATTCTGCCAATCCCTGTACTCCGGGTATAATTGTTGGGGAATCAAAGCCCACCAATTTCAAGACCATGCACCTAAGAATCTAACTATCCAGGAAATGGCGACCCAATATATTGAAAAAATCAAAATGATTCAACCTTTTCCACCTTATTCCCTGGCCGGCTGGTCACTGGGAGGAATCATTGCCTTTGAAATCGCCAGCCAATTGGAACAAATGAACCAAAAGATAGACTTCCTGGCCCTCATTGATTCACCTCCGCCACAACAGGATTCACCACAGCCAGTGGAAAAATTTACCCTGGAATATGAACTCCATTGGGTTAAAGATTATCTACCCATTGATATTTATGAAAAAATCCAGGAAGCCAGCCAACCGGATCAACTGTGGCGGTTAATCATCCGACACCTGGAATTCGAAAGCCTGGCTGTAAAAAAGATTAAAGGAATCTTAGCTCGACTGGGAGGCCAGGGAATATCCGATTATGAACACATGAGTATCTCCGAATCCATCAGGTACCTGGGTATATTGAGAAGTTTCGCCAGGGCCCGCGCTCTATATGTACCTGGAGAAAAAATAAATATACCGGTTCATTATTTCAAGGCCGCTCAATCAAAACAAGTTAACCATGAAAGCTGGAAAAACTATTCTCTTAAGTCTACCACTGTATATGAAGTGCAAGGCGATCATTATTCCATGTTTAAACCGCCCCACGCGGCGGATTTTGCTAAAACCTTCGCACAAATTATAAAAAAGATAAAATAAGGAGGAAAACAACATGTTTTCAAAACCAATAAAAACGCTTACAATTATGATTATCGTTATCGGTTTTGCCATCCCGTTCCTGGCACAATCCCGCTATTTTGAAGATGATTTTGAAAAGGGACCGGGAAAATGGGACCTGGTTAATGCCGATAAAATTAAAATTATCGATACCAATGACCCCAAACACGGCAAAGCCCTGTGTCTTTACACTGGCGGCGAAGCTGTATACGCTTTAATCAAAGGCTCTGACGGCTGGACCGATATAAAAATCGAAGGAGATGTATATTTCCCATGGTACACGGTTGCCTACCTGGGATTGATATATAATTACCAGGTCAGGGGCCCCCGAACGGACTTTGGCTCTGTATTTATTTTAGGCCCTTTTGGAGAAGATATTAATCACTATTTTAAAAATATGTGGAGCCGCCTGGAATCGCCGCCTGAGTTCATGGGAAATGTTATCTGGGTCAATCATCATAGAGCCAGCAACGCTTCCAGGAACTTATACGGCGAGTATTGGGTAACATTAACGGATGAAACCAAAACAGTTAAACCCGGCCAATGGGGCCATTTTAAAGCGGAAATCATCGGCCCTGCCTGTCACTTTTATCTGACCGATATGGAAACGCCAATGATTACCAGTAACTTTTTCGAGTTCTCCTCCGGACGCGTGGGCTTTAAACCCAGGTTTACCGGCGCTGAAGTGTGGATCGATAACATCAAAGTTACCCCCCTGGAAGAACTCAGTTATAAAGGTCCCAGCCTACCCGCGGGAATAACCTATAAACCGGAAGAACTCCTGACTCGCTGGAAAGCAATCGGTCCCTTTTCCCGGCGAATCCAGGAAATAGAAACCAATGGCTATCAACCCGACAAATCCTACCCGGACCGCAGCCAAACCTATAAATGGGAACCTTTTGAATCAGACCCCCGGGGTTGTATCGTCACCGGGAAGCTGACCAATCGCTTCAGCTTTCAATTGTTTGTCTATCTTTATACTGAAATCGAAATCGATTCCCTCACCCCAAAAGACGTCGCTTTCGAATTTAGCTCCACCAATCCCCTGGTCCTCTGGGTCAATAACAAGCAGGTGGGCGATATAAATAACCAGTCAAACTGTTGGTACGACTTCCGGGAAAACCCGGGACATAAAGGTGAAAAACTCAAAGCCACCCTGGAACCCGGGAAAAACCGGATCATGGTGCTGGATATGGGCGGAAATTACGGCGGCGACGGCTTTTATGCCTACTGCAACATGAACCCCCCCGAGGATAAAAAAGAAGATAAGAAGATAGGAAAATAAGAAGCACTTAAAAATTTTTAATTTTTAATTGTCAATTTTTAATTGTTAATTGTTAATTGTTAATTGTTAATTGTTAATTGTTAATGAGTCTCCTGGAACACAGGAAGGAGTTAAACATGGCCCCGATATGTAAACCCAATTTTTTTATCGTTGGCATGCCCCGGTCCGGCACTACCTCTATTTATACCTACCTGAAACAACACCCGGATATCTATCTCTCCGTCTATAAAGAACCGAATTTCTTCAGTAAAGACCTGACCCAATCCCATTATAATGTCCAGGACCCGGCATTGTATGACAGTTTATTTGCTCTAGCCGGGGATAAAAAACGCATCGGCGAGGGCTCTGTATGGTATCTCACCTCTAAAATCGCGGCAGAAGAAATTAAAAAATTCAACCCATCGGCAAAAATCATTATCATGCTAAGAAATCCCATCGGCATGATTTATTCTTTGCATGGTCTTTATGTAAGAACCAAAAACGAAGACATGGTAGATTTTCAACAGGCACTGGAAAAGCAAACAGAGCGTATGAAGGGACTCTCCATCCCCCCAACCTGCTATTTCCCTGAAGGATTATTCTATACCGAAGTCGCAAAGTACCATGACAAAATAAAACGGTTTATAGATGTATTTACCCGGGACAACATCCATGTGATCCTATTTGACGATTTTACCCAAAATACAGCCCAATGTTACCGGGATACCCTTGATTTTTTAGAAGTGGAAGCCAATTTCCAGGCGGAATTTGACCTGGAAAAAGCAGCCAGGATTATTCAACCTATAGTGCTCAAGCAGATTCGTCACAGTCATCCGGAAATAAAAAAGAAATTATCCACCAAGCTGGGATTAGAAGCTCACAAAAGCCCGCCTCGTGCACCTTTACCACCCGAACTCCGATCCCATCTCCAATCGCTCTTCAAACCAGACATCGAAAAAACCAGCCAATTAATCGACAAAGATTTGTCCCATTGGCCAGGAGGCTGAAAAAGGCATTATAAGTACACGAGGGAACGAGGGGGCTTGCCCCCTTGTCTATTCTCGGGCAGGTACCTAGGAGGAAATAAACATGTTTAAAGATTTACTATTGAAATCACTTACATCCGAAGACAGCAAAAGAAACATTATCACTGACGGCACGCATCGATGCACTTACCATGAGTTAGAAGAGATTTTTGTCGCCCTTGATCGGTTTTTCGAGGAATCCGCTGTTGCCCCTGGGGATGGCAGTGATTGCAGTGTGTTGATATGCGGCAATTCCCTGCCGGAAGCTTTATTACTGGCCTGGATGCTTTATCGGAAGCGGAACTTCCTGTTACTGCCCCGGGGGGGAATGTTAATCAGTCTACCGGAGTTCTGTCAACATAAAATCAAAATCCAGGTGGACCTTGCTTCCCCTGGAATAGACATTAAAGTCCCCGGCACATACCTGGTTATCGAGCCTAATGCCGGTTTTAGCGCGGAAGCCCGCTTCCCAGGTGAACAGGGAAGCATTTTCTTAAAAACCTCCGGCAGCACTGCCGAACCTAAACTGGTCATGCATGCCCATGAAGCATTCGTACAAAATGCCGTCAACTGCGTCAAACGATTTGAAATTACCACTAATGACCGCCTGCTTATCCCTGTACCTATATATCATATGTATGCACTGGGTGCGGCTATTATCCCCGGGCTTATTGCCGGCGCTTCCATCAACCTGCTGGAAAAAACCAATATCATCACCTACCTGGACCGGGAAAAACAATATCGACCCAATGTGGCTTTTTTAACTCCGCCGTTGTGCGACATGTTTTTACGAGCCAGGAAAAGTTCTTATGATTATCGTCTCGTAGTAACAGCCGGAGACCGGATCACACCTATCACCTTTGAAAATTTCGAAACCAAATTCGGTAAATTGATCAACCTGTACGGCAGTACTGAACTGGGGGCCATAGCCACCAACAATTTAGCTGATCCCTTAACCCTTCGAGCCAATGGAGTTCTCGAAACCATGCCCGGGGTTACCATGGATTTTACGGATAAAGAAAGCGAAAATGACCCGGAAAGAGTATCTGAAATCATATGCACACATGAATATGGCTTTGACACCTATGTAGATAAACAAGGACGAAAAATCACCGGGGAAACCGCAAAACCCTTTAGAACCATGGACCTGGGCAAGCGAATTACAGCTAATCGATTCCAGGTGGTGGGGCGAACCGGTAACAGCGTAAACCGGCAGGGTATCTTAGTCGCTTTTTCGGAAGTGGAATCCATCATCGAACAAGGGATCGCAGAAGTCGCCCATACGGTGGTAACCGCCGGAAAAGAAGACATTATCCGCGGCAGAAAAATGATCGCCTGGTGTGAATTAAAACCAGGAAAAAAACTGGACAATCAAGAACTCCGTTCCCGGATTTTTAATATCATGCTCAGGCACATGGTGCCGGATGAAGTCAGGATCATCGATGAAATCCCCCGCCTGCCCAATGGAAAATTCGATAGGAAAAAGCTCTTAGCTCTTAGCTGTTAGCTCTTAGGATGTTGTGGACGCCTCCAGGAGTCTGAAAAATGGCATTATCAGTACACGAGGGAACGAGGGGGCTTGCCCCCTTGTCTATTCTCGGACAGCCCCCCAGGAGGGTATTCTTTCCTAAGAGCTAAGAGCCAATAGCTAACAGCTAAATAAATATAATAGGAGGTCACATGTCTGAAGTAATCGTGAATCAACTGAAGGACATCATCGCCAATAAGCTGGATGTCAATTTAGCCTATGATCGGATCGATGAGAATGTCTCATTGTTTGAAGACGGCTTAGGATTAGACTCTATTGCCATAGTCGATCTGATCGTGTCTATCGAAAGCACGTTTTCTATAAGCATTGAAGATGGGGAACTTAATGCCGACTTGTTTAAAAATCTCAAGATACTGGCGGAATTTGTCCGGAACAAATTGAAAAACTAACATTCC
>Ga0316628_100005560_pt1 | contig 10149 bp, 6 predicted proteins | sample OWC_Aug_M2_C1_D5_FD_207648 | JGI IMG/M metagenome (GOLD analysis project Ga0316628, IMG submission 207648) | Wetland soil microbial communities from Old Woman Creek delta, Ohio, United States - OWC_Aug_M2_C1_D5_C | ecosystem: Environmental > Terrestrial > Soil > Wetlands | place: USA: Ohio... | reverse complement strand
CCCTTTCGAGAGCGCCATGGTTTCACTCCACCCGTATCGAAGCCCGTATCCGCCGCCGCCGTCCGAGCCGAGAGGCCTGGCGCGCACCGTGACGCTGGCAGACCTCGACGCGGAGATCGTGGTGTTGCTCGTCTCGGCCGTGGCGATATCAACCGCGGTTGCGGCGAGGGAGCTCGACTTGGTCTCGATGCTCGGCTGCATCGGCGTGGCCCTCACGAGTAGGGCCGTTCTCCGAGCCGCTTTCCGGAGCCGATGCGTGCGCGATGCAGAAGCTGCGCCACGGCGGTACCCGTCGGCACCGTGCGCCTCATGGCCCGTCCGGTGCATCGGATCCCATCCGGCGACTCTTTAGCGCCCTTTTAGTCGGTGACGCTTAAACCCTCTGCCGGAGAGCCTCCATGGACCTCGTCTACGTAACCCTCACCCTCGGCCTGTTCGCACTCGCGCTCGGGTTGGTGCGCCTGTGCGAGCGGCTCTAGCGCTCGGGAGCTCGTCATGCCCGTCCTCTACATCGCGTCTGGCGTCGTCTCGGTGCTGCTCCTTGTCTACCTGTTCGCCGCTCTGCTGAAGCCGGAGATGTTCCAGTGAGCTGGCAAGGCTACGCGCAGCTCGCGCTCTACTTCGTCGTCCTCGTCGCGCTCGTCAAACCGCTCGGCGGCTACATGGCGCGCGTCTACCAGAACGAGCCCATCGCCCTCGAGAAGATCTTCGGGCCGGTCGAGCGGCTCATGTATCGCGCCGCCGGAGTGAAGCGCGACGACGAGACCACCTGGAAGACCTACGCCGTCGGCATGCTGCTGTTCAACGCGGCGGGCCTCTTCGTCGTGTACGCCCTCCAGCGTCTCCAGGGCGTTCTGCCGCTCAACCCGCAGGGAATGGCCGCGGTCGCGCCCGACTCGTCGTGGAACACGGCGGTGAGCTTCGCCACCAACACCAACTGGCAAGGCTACGGCGGCGAGTCGACGATGAGCTACCTGACGCAGATGCTCGCGCTCGCCGTGCAGAACTTCGTCTCGGCGGCGTCGGGCATGGCGGTGCTCGTCGCCGTGATCCGAGGGCTCTCGCGTCGCACGACCGACACGCTCGGCAGCTTCTGGGTCGATCTCACGCGGAGCACCCTCTACATCCTGCTGCCGCTCTCGCTCGTCTTCGCGATCTTCCTCGTCTCGCAGGGAGTCGTGCAGACGTTCAGCGCCTACCACACGGTGCCGCTGCTCGAGGCGACAAGGGACGCGGACGGAAAGGCGGTCGTCGACCAGGTGCTCGCCCTCGGCCCCGCAGCCTCGCAGATCGCCATCAAGGATCTCGGCACCAACGGCGGCGGCTTCTTCAACGCCAACTCGGCGCACCCGTTCGAGAACCCGACGGGCCTGTCCAACTTCGTCATCCTGATCTCGATCCTGCTCATCCCGGCGGCGCTGACCTACACGTTCGGGAAGATGGTGAAGGACACGCGCCAGGGCTGGGCGCTGCTCATCGCCATGTTCGCCATCTTCCTGCCGCTCGTGTGGCTGTGCGTGGCGGCCGAGCAGGCGCCGAACGCCGCGCTTTCGCACCTGCACGTCACGGGCGGCAACATGGAAGGCAAGGAGGTTCGCTTCGGCATCCCCGCCTCCGCGCTCTACGCCACCGCCACGACCGCGGCCTCCAACGGGTCGGTCAACGCGATGCACGACTCGTTCAATCCCCTCGGGGGTCTGGTGCCGATGTGGCTGATTCAGCTCGGCGAGGTCGTCTTCGGCGGCGTCGGCTCCGGCCTGTACGGCATGCTGATGTTCGCGGTGATCGCGGTCTTCATCGCCGGTCTCATGGTCGGCCGTACTCCCGAGTATCTGGGCAAGAAGATCGAGGCCTACGAAATGAAGATGGCTTCGCTCGTCGTGCTCGTCCCCGCCGCCGCGGTGCTCGTCGGCACCGCGATCGCCGTCGCCACGCAGGCCGGCCAGAAGGGGGTCGCCAACCCCGGGGCCCACGGCTTCAGCGAGGTGCTCTACGCGTTCTCGTCGGCGTCGAACAACAACGGCAGCGCGTTCGCCGGCCTCTCGGTCAATACGCCGTTTTACAACACGTCGCTCGGCGTCGCGATGTTCCTCGGCCGCTTCTTCGTCAAGATTCCTGTCCTCGCGCTCGCGGGATCGCTGGGCAAGAAGAAGCTCGTGCCCGCCTCCTCCGGCACGCTGCCGACGCACACGCCGCTCTTCGTCGGCATGCTCGTCGGCGTCGTCGTCATCGTGGGCGCGCTCACCTTCATCCCGGCGCTGGCCCTCGGGCCCGTCGTCGAGCACCTGCTCACCAGGAGTCCGTCGTGAATCACACGCAGCCGCAAATCACCGCGCCGTCGAAGGCGACCGCCACCCAGGTCGCGGCCGCGGCCGCCGGGCATGTGAGCAGCAAGCATCGAGCCCGCGGGCAGGCACGTCCGCTCTTCGAAGGCGCGATCGTCAAGCGCGCCGCGGTCGACGCGCTCGTCAAGCTCGACCCGCGCCATCAGGTGCGCAATCCCGTCATGTTCGTCGTCGAGGTCGGCAGCGTCCTGACGACCGTGCTCTGGGTGCTGGCGCTCACGGGACGCGGCGAGGGGCATCCGGGGTTCATCCTCGGCATCTCGGCCTGGCTCTGGTTCACCGTGATCTTCGCCAACTTCGCCGAGGCGATGGCCGAGGGCCGCGGCAAGGCGCAGGCCGACACGCTCCGCAAGGCGCGCAAGGACATCCAGGCCAAGCAGATCTCCGAGCCCAGGCGCGACTCGGCGCCCAAACCGGTCGTCGCGTCCCAGCTTCGCAAGGGCGACTTCGTCCTCGTCGAGGCGGGGGACTACATCCCCATGGACGGCGAGATCGTGGAGGGCGTCGCCTCCGTCGACGAGAGCGCCATCACGGGCGAGAGCGCGCCCGTCATCCGCGAGAGCGGCGGCGATCGGAGCGCCGTCACGGGCGGGACGCGCGTACTCTCCGATTGGATCATCGTTCGGGTCTCGAGCAACCCGGGCGAGACCTTCCTCGATCGCATGATCGCGATGGTCGAAGGCGCCAAGCGCCAGAAGACGCCGAACGAGATCGCGCTCGACATCTTGCTCGCCGCGCTCACCATCATCTTCCTGCTCGCGACGGTCACGCTGCTGCCGTACTCGCTCTTCAGCGTGGGCGCGGCGAAGCAGGGCGTCCCGGTGACGATCACGGTGCTCGTCGCGCTGCTCGTTTGCCTCATCCCGACGACGATCGGCGGCTTGCTCTCGGCGATCGGCATCGCCGGGATGGACCGGATGATCCAGGCGAACGTCATCGCGACGTCGGGGCGCGCGGTCGAAGCCGCGGGCGACGTGGACGTGCTGCTGCTGGACAAGACGGGCACCATCACGCTCGGCAACCGCCAGGCCTCGGCCTTCGTCCCTGCGCCCGGCGTGTCGCCGTCGGCGTTGGCCGACGCGGCGCAGCTCGCCTCGCTCGCCGACGAGACGCCCGAGGGCCGAAGCATCGTGGTGCTCGCCAAGGAGAAGTTCGAGCTCCGCGAGCGCGACATCGCCGCGCTCGGCGCCCAGTTCGTCCCCTTCTCGGCGCAGACCCGCATGAGCGGCGTGGACATGGTCGACGGCAAGCCCGAGCGGAGCGAGGGTACCGTCGCGACTGGTAGACGCCACGAAATCCGCAAAGGGGCCGCCGACGCGATCGAAGCCTATGTCAAGGCCAAGGGCCGAGAGGTCCCGAGCGAGGTGAAGGACGCCGTCGACACGATCGCCAAGCGCGGCGCGACGCCGCTCGTCGTCGCCGAGACACGCGGAAGCGACCCGAAGGTGCTGGGCGTCATCGAGCTGAAGGACATCGTCAAGGGCGGAATCAAGGAGCGCTTCGCCGAGATGCGGCAGATGGGCATCAAGACGGTGATGATCACCGGCGACAACCCGATGACGGCAGCGGCCATCGCCGCCGAGGCGGGCGTCGACGACTACCTCGCGCAGGCCACGCCGGAGACCAAGCTCAAGCTCATCCGCGAGCAGCAGGCCGGCGGCCGCCTCGTCGCCATGACGGGAGACGGCACCAACGACGCGCCCGCGCTCGCGCAAGCCGACGTCGCCGTCGCGATGAACACCGGCACGCAAGCCGCGAAAGAGGCCGGCAACATGGTCGACCTCGACAGCAACCCGACCAAGCTCATCGAGATCGTCGAGATCGGAAAGCAGCTGCTCATCACGCGCGGCGCCCTGACGACGTTCAGCATCGCCAACGACGTCTCGAAGTACTTCGCCATCATCCCCGCGGCGTTCGCGAGCACCTACCCGGCGCTCGGCGCACTGAACGTCATGCGACTCGCGACGCCCCAGAGCGCCATCCTCTCGGCGGTCATCTTCAACGCGCTCATCATCATCGCGCTCATCCCCCTGGCGCTCCGCGGCATCCGCTACCGCGCGATCGGCGCGTCGCTCCTGCTCCGCCGCAACCTGCTCGTCTACGGTGTCGGCGGTCTCTTCGTGCCGTTCATCGGCATCAAGGTCATCGACCTGATTCTGGTCGGGCTTCACCTCACCTGAGAGGCTGGTCATGCTCCGTGAACTCCGCCCCGCGCTGGTCCTCCTCGGCTTGCTGACGCTCCTCACGGGGGTGCTCTACCCGCTGCTCGTCACCGGCGTGGCGCAGGCCGCGTTTCCGCGGCAAGCCAACGGCAGCTTGCTCGAGAAGGATGGACAGGCCATCGGCTCGCGGCTCGTCGGCCAGCCGTTCGAGGATCCGAAGTATTTCTGGGGTCGGCTCTCCGCGACCTCGCCAGCGCCCTACGACGCACGATCGTCGTCCGGCTCGAACCTCGGCCCGACCAACCCAGCCCTCGCTGACGCGGCCAAGGCTCGCATCGACGCTCTTCACGCCGCCGATCCGGACAACGAGGATCCCATCCCCGTCGATCTGGTCACGGCATCGGGCAGCGGGCTCGACCCCCACATCTCGCCCGCCGCAGCGAGCTACCAAGCACGCCGCGTCGCCAGGGCGCGTGGCGTCGACGAGGACCGCATCCGGGCGCTCGTTGCAGGAACCACGGAAGGCCCCGACCTCGGCGTCTTGGGCGAGCCGGGTGTCAACGTCTTGCGCCTCAACCTGGCCCTCGACGGGCTCCGCTGAGGGGTCAACCGTGCGATAGTTCGCCGCGCATGACGACCGAGGCCCGCCGCGATCCGGACGCGCTCCTTCGGCAGGTGACCGAGGAAGAGCGGCGCGCCCAGCGAGGCAAGCTCACGATCTTCTTCGGGGCCGCGCCCGGCGTCGGCAAGACCTACGCCATGCTCGAGGCCGCGCGCTCGGAGCGCGATCAGAAGCGCGACGTCGTCGTCGGCATCGTCGAGACGCACGGCCGCTACGACACCGCCGCGCTCACGCTCGGCCTCGAGATGCTGCCTCGACGCAAGGAGGAGCACCGCGGCGTCGTGCTGGAGGAGCTCGACATCGACGCGGCCCTCGCGCGCAAGCCAGGGCTCGTCCTCGTCGACGAGCTCGCTCACACCAACGCGCCAGGCTCGCGCCACGCCAAGCGATGGCAAGACGTCGAGGAGCTGCTCGACGCCGCCATCGACGTCTACACGACGCTCAACGTCCAGCACATCGAGAGCCTCAACGACGTCGTCGCCCAGGTCACCGGGGTGGTCGTTCGGGAGACCGTGCCGGATCGCGTGCTGGAGGAAGCGTTCGAGGTGCGGCTCGTCGATCTCCCTCCCGACGAGCTGCTCGAGCGGCTCGCGGAGGGCAAGGTCTACCTCCCCGATCAGGCGCGGCGCGCCGTCGAGAACTTCTTCCGCAAAGGCAACCTCATCGCGCTGCGCGAGCTGGCGCTTCGACGCACGGCCGAGAGCGTCGACGCGCAGATGCGCACGTACAAGACGGTGCACGGCATCGAGCGCGTCTGGCCGGCGGGCGAGCGCATCCTGGTGTGCGTGAGCCCGAGCCCGGCCTCGGCCAAGCTCGTGCGCGGGGCGCGGCGCATGGCCGGCAGCCTGCACGCCGAGTGGATCGCGGCCTACGTCGAGACGCCCGCGTCGCTACGGATGTCCAAGGCCGGTCACGAGCGCGTCGCCGAGAACCTCCGGCTCGCCGAGCAGCTCGGCGCCGAGGCCGTGACGCTCAGCGGGCAGAGCGCCGCTCAAGAGACGATCCGCTACGCCCGCAGCCGCAACGTGACGAAGATCGTGGTCGGCAAGCCGACGCACGCACGCTGGCGCGACATCTTCCGCCCGTCGTTCCTCGAGGAGATGGTGCGCGCGAGCGGCGACATCGACGTCGAGGCCATCACCGGCGAGGAGCCGGCGGGGCGGCCGGTGCGGGCGCCCGCCCAGGCGCGGGAACGCCCGGCGCTGCTTGGTGCGTACCTCGCGAGCGCGGCCGTCGTCGCGCTCACCGGGACCCTCGCGTGGTTCACGTTCGGGCGCAAGCACCTCGAAGACGTCGTGATGATCTACCTGCTCGGCATCATGCTCGTCGCGATGCGCTTCGGTTACGGCCCGTCGCTGCTCGCGGCCGTGCTCAGCGTCCTCACGTTCGACTTCTTCTTCGTACCGCCGTTCTACAGCTTCAACGTCGCCGACCTCCAACACATCGTCACGTTCGGGGTCATGTTCCTCGTCGCGGTGGTCATCAGCAGCCTGACCAACCGCATCCGCGACCAGGCCGACGCCGCGCGCCACCGCGAGCGGCGCACCGCGAGCCTCTACGCGATGACGCGCGATCTCGCGGGGACGCGAGCGCTCGGCAACCTCGCCGGCGTGGCCGTCCAGCACCTGCACGACCTCTTCGACGCGAAGGTCGCGATCCTCCTCCCCGACGCGAGCGGCCGCCTCACGAGCGCGGCGGTGGGCCCCTTCGCTTTCGCGCCGGACGACAAGGAGCGCGGCGTCGTGGAGTGGGTCTGGGGTCACGACAAACCCGCGGGCCTCGGCACCGACACGCTGCCCTCGGCGGCCGCGCTCTACCTCCCGCTCAGGGACGCCCGCGAGCGCGTCGGCGTGCTCGGCGTGATGCCCAGTGATCCACGGCGCTTCGTCGATCCCGAGCAGCGGGCCCTCCTCGATGTCTTCGCGACGCAGACCGCGGCCGCCCTCGGCCGAGCGCGCCTCGCCATCGAGGCGCAGCAAGCGCAGCTCCAGATGGAGACGGAGCGCCTCCGCAGCTCGTTGCTCAGCTCCGTGTCGCACGATCTGCGGACGCCGCTCGGGGTGATCTCCGGCGCCGCGACCGCGCTGCTCGAACCCGAGGGGCTCTCCTCGGAAGCTCGACGGGATCTGCTCGTGACGGTCTACGAAGAGGCGCAGCGCCTCAACCGGCTCGTGCGCAACCTGCTCGACATGACGCGCATCGCCTCCGGCGCGATCAAGGTGAAGAAGGAGTGGCAGCCGCTCGAGGAGGTCGTCGGCTCGGCGCTCAACCGCCTCGAGGAGCAGCTCAAGGGAAGGGTCGTCGACGTGGAGCTCGCACCGGAGCTGCCGCTGGTCCCCATCGACGCCGTGCTCGTCGAGCAAGTGTTCATCAACTTGCTCGAGAACGCGACGAAGTACGCGCCGCCGCCGTCTCCCGTTCGGATCGCCGCGCGCGCCGACGCCGAGCGTCACGCGGTCGTGGTGGAGGTGGCGGATCGCGGCCCTGGCATCCCCGCCGATCAGCTCGATCGCGTCTTCGAGAAGTTCTACCGGCTCCCGCGCGAGGGAGGGGGCGGCGGCGCAGGGCTGGGCCTCGCCATCTGTCGGGGCGTCGTCGAGGCCCACGGAGGCAAGATCTGGGTGGAGAACCGCGAAGGAGGCGGCGCGGTCTTCCGATTCACGATCCCGACGGAGGGCTCGCCGCCCGAGCTGCGCGTCGAGGACGCGGGATGACCGGCACGAGGATCCTCCTGATCGAGGACGAGCCGCAGATGCGCCGGTTTCTGCGAGGTTCGCTGCCCGCTCCCGCCTACGAAATCGTCGAAGCGCCCACGGGCGAGGCGGGCGTCGCCGCGGCGGCGCGGCACACTCCCGACATCGTCCTGCTCGACCTCGGCCTGCCCGATCTCGACGGGCTGGAGGTGACCAAGCGGCTCCGCGAGTGGATGAGGACGCCGATCATCGTGCTCTCGGCGCGCGGCCAGGATGAGGACAAGGTCGCCGCGCTCGACGCCGGGGCCGACGACTACCTCACCAAGCCCTTCAGCCTCTCGGAGCTCCTCGCCCGCATCCGCGTGGCGCAGCGACACGCGGCGATGCGGAACGAGGACGCGCCGGCGGTCTTCGCGTTCGGCGACGTCGCGATCGATCGCGCCAAGCGCGTCGTCACGCTCCGCGGCGAAGAGGTCCGCCTCACGCCCATCGAGTACAAACTCTTCGCCACGCTCGTCGCGCACGCCGGTCGCGTGATGACCTACCAGCAGCTGCTCAAGGAGGTCTGGGGACCGCGCTTCGCCACGCAGAGACAGTACCTCCACGTGTACATGGGCCATTTGCGCTCGAAGCTCGAGCAGAAGCCCGCGCACCCGCGCTGGCTCATGACCGAGCCCGGCGTCGGCTATCGCCTCAAGCTCGAATGAGCACCACGCACCGGGCCGGTCGTCATGTCGCGATCTGCGGCACGCTCGGCCTCGAAGGTTCCGGGACGCGAGGCCCGCCTTTGATGTTGAGGCGCACCGGCAGCACGATCATGGCGATGCCCATGTGCTGCAGGCGTCGCTGGATCTGAAACGCCGTCTCGTTGTGCAAGAGGCGGCTGCTCGAGGTGTCCTCCGTGAAGAGCAGCTGCCCGGCGACGAAGAGACTGCGCGGGTACCTCTTCGACAGCTCGCGGCCGAGGTTCTCGGCTTCGACGGCGACCTCGGTCCCGGTCGCGAACGCGCGGTCGGCGGGCAGGCCGATGGTGCGTGCAAACTCCACGTACTTGTCGAGCTCCGCGGCGGTGCGCTTCTCGAGCTCCGTGACCTCGCCCGCGCCCTTGAAGTTGCCCGAATCGAGGATGGCCACCGAGCAGAAGACGACGCCCTCGAAGTGCCCCGGGAACATGCGGACGAGTGTCATCAGCGCGTGCCGGCCGAGGCCGCCGTAGCTGCCGACGAAGAGGATGGCGATGGGCTTGGTCGGATCGAGGTCGCCGTCGTGGCGCTCCTCGATGGGGTAGAGAGCGCGCGCGGAGGGATCGGTGAGCGGATCGGGCAGCTCGGCGTCGAGCGCGCGGATCGCGGCGACGACTTGCCTGTAGTGGCGCCTGACCCAGAAGCACACGCCGACGAGCACGCCGGTGATGACGAGCGTGAGCCACCCGCCCTCGCCGAACTTCTCGACGCAGGTGACGACGAGGATGGTCAGGCAGAGGGTGAGCCCCACGAGGTGGATGGGCAGGTGCTTCTTCCATTCCGCGTGGCGCTTGCGCTCGCGGATCCAGAAGCGGCTCATCGCGAAGTTCGACATCGAGAACGTCACGAAGACGTTGATCGAGTACATGACCACGAGCTTGGAGACATCGCCGTGCGTGTAGATCAGCGCCGCGATCGAGGTCGCCCCCATGAGCGTGACGCCGTTTTGCATGCTCAGCCGTTCGGAGAGCGCGGCGAAGCGGTGCGGCAGCCACGAGTCGATGGCCATGTTCGCCATGACGCGCGGCCCGTCCACGAAGCCGGCCTGCGCCGCAATGAAGAGCAGGCCCGCCTCGCTGACCAGCGCGACCAGCACGAAGCCGGTGCCGAAGTGCACGCCGCCGACCTTCCAGCCGCCGGCCACCATCTTGAGCAGCGTCGCGTTCATCGTCTCGCCCTCGGTGGGCATCGCCCCGACGAGGAGGTACGCGAGCAGGATGCCGCCCGCGGTGATGGCGAGGGACGTGGCCATGAGGACCATCGTGCGCTTCGCGGTGCGCACCTTCGGCTCGCGCATGATGGGGACGCCGTTCGAGACCGCCTCGATGCCGGTGTAGGTGCCGCCGCCGAGCGAGTACGCGCGCACGAAGAGCGCGAGCGCGCCGAACGTGCCGAGCGACGCGAGCGTCTTGCCGAAGTCGGCGGTCGTCGAGTGCACGACCGCGCCGACGTTGCCGACGTGCCCGCCGATCGCGAAGAGGAGCAGGACCACGTGCGTCAGGACGAACGCCAGGAAGATCGGGAGGATCGCCTGCACCGACTCCTTCACGCCGCGGATGTTGAGGACGCTGAGGGCGAGGATCG
>Ga0316628_100005559_pt1 | contig 10149 bp, 10 predicted proteins | sample OWC_Aug_M2_C1_D5_FD_207648 | JGI IMG/M metagenome (GOLD analysis project Ga0316628, IMG submission 207648) | Wetland soil microbial communities from Old Woman Creek delta, Ohio, United States - OWC_Aug_M2_C1_D5_C | ecosystem: Environmental > Terrestrial > Soil > Wetlands | place: USA: Ohio... | reverse complement strand
TTTTGTGGAAGCAGTAGACAAGGTCAACCCCAGAATCAATGCCGTGATTGAGGTCTATTCCGATCGTATCGAACGGCTGGATGACCAGGTAATCCCTGCTGGCCCATTGGCAGGTGTGCCGTTTCTGATGAAGGACATTGGAGCTGGCGAACGCGGACGGCGCCAAGAATGGGGATCCAGGCTCATGAAGGGACACGTTGCAGACACAGACTCATTCTTGACCGCGTCATTCAAGAAGGCGGGTTTGACATTGCTGGGCCGCACAACCACACCGGAATTCGCCATGGGGATCACAACAGAATCGGCATTGACCGGCCCGACTGGCAACCCGTGGAATCTTGAGACCATGTGTGGAGGTTCCAGCGGTGGGTCCGCGGCGAGTGTCGCGGCCGGGATCGTACCGATTGCGCACGCGAGTGACAACGGGGGCTCTATACGCATTCCGGCGAGTGCTTGCGGCCTAGTAGGACTAAAGCCCTCCCGGGGGCGCGTGACCCTTGGTCCGGATTTCGGGGAGGACTGGCCTGGGATGTTGCAGGAGTTCGTCTTGAGTCGGACGGTCCGGGACACCGCGTTGGTGCTGGACGCGGTGTCGGATCCTGCACCTGGTGATCCATTTGTCGTAAAACGACCCATTCGACCATATGCTCGGGAGTGTGACCTCCCGGCAGCGCGTCTACGAATGGCTTGGACCACGGATTCTTGGCAGCCTGGAACCACCGTGGATCCAGAAGTGAGCCACTGTGTGGAGCAAGTAGTCGCGGAATGTGAGAGGGCGGGTCATGAAGTCGTTCAGGCTAGCCCTGTTTTTGACTACGAAGAGCACCTGCGCTCGGTGTGTGTGGCTTGGGCGTTCGGAATGTATATAGGCCTTGATATGTATGCTGCAACGATGGGACGAGCAATCAACCAAGACACCCTGGAACCAGTGATGTTGTCATTCTACGAGTACTCCAAGGGTCTTACAGCTGCGGACATGTTCATGACCGGATTCGTCTTCAACAAATTCCGGCGGGCCTTCGGGAAGTTCTTCGAACAGTATGACATGCTGATCACACCAACGCTGAACAGACTACCGGAGCCGCTAGGCAAGTATACGAAGATGAGGACGGACGTTGACTACGAAGGCTACATGCGGCTCTGCGATGAAACAAAGGTGTACAACACGGCAGCAAATGTGACTGGACAGCCAGCGATCACTTTGCCTCTCGGGTGGAGCCAGTCAGGGTTACCCATAGGGGTGCAGTTCATGGCCAGGTTCGGAGAGGAAGGGGCGTTGATTCGTCTCGCAGCCTCGCTTGAACGAGAGATGCCTTGGCATGATCGAGTTCCACCCGTCCATGTAAGCCGGTAACCTCCTGCCCCTTGATCCTTTCGGGGCTACCGTATAAGTTGCAGCGACCGGTACAGAAACTCAGTCTCCAATCATCTCAAATAGGCTTGTAGGAGGACAACATGAAGGAAGCAACTATCGGAGGTACTCTGTGGTTTGGTGGTTGGCTGTTCACCATAGGCTTCGCCCACCTGGTCTGGTGGAAGGTCATCCTGGGAATTGTGGTGTGGCCGTTCTTTCTGGCCAACCATATCGTCTAGACCAAGGTAGGACTCCTCAAGAGGAGGGGAATCCACTCCATTCCCAGTGGAGTGCGACGGGCGAACAAGCACAGTTGGTATAATAACCTGAGGTCGGCATGCCCTCCCCGAACACCGGAAGGCTCGGGACGCCTTTTCAATAGACGGCCTGTGATCCGCGCTCGGGCTGAGGCTCTCCGCCCCACAGTCGCTGTCGCAGCCCGGGCAGGAGGCAGCCGACCGGCAGTGGCAGGTTCATGGCCACGGAGGAAGAAGATGCCAAGTCGTAAGAAGACCAACAGACCGTCTGCATCGGTTGAAGACCGAATGAAGAAACCGGAGCGAGAAGACGCGAAGCTGAAGACGGTCCAGATGCTGCAGGAACCCGAGAGGATGTTCCGCTCCCTGGTAGAGAACTCACACAGCGGCATCTTCATTGTGGCTGATGACTTCAAGTTCGCTTATGCGAACGACATGTTCTGCACCATACTCGGATATCCTCACAACGAAGTGATTGGGCGGGATTTTCGTTCTGTCTTGGATGACGAGAGCAAGAACCTGGTGGCCGACCGATACGTCAGGAGGCAGAAGGGCGAGGTTGTGCCTTCCCGCTATGAGTTCAACATCGTCCGCAAGAATGGCGAGAAGAGACGGGTGGAAATAAGCTCCACCGTAGTCATGGATCTGGCTGGTAAGGCCAGGACGTTGGCACAACTGCTGGACATCACAGAAAGAAAGAGGGCGGAGGAAGAACTGCGCGAGAGCGAGCGCAAGTTTTCCGGGATCGCCACGAACATACCGGGCGTCGTGTTTGAATTCCGGGTCAGAAAAGACAGCACCAGCTACTTCAGCTATGTCAGTCCCAGAGCCACAGACCTGTTCGGGCTTTCCTCGGATCCCGCCAGCCCAGAGTGGGACGTGGGCTTGGGGACTCGCGTCCATCCTGATGACAGACAACAGTTCGCGCAATCGATCGGCGACGCCATAGCCAAACGCAGTGATTGGAGCTATGAAGGGCGGATTCTAATGCCCGGCGGTGAGTTCAAATGGTTTCAGGGCATCTCCTCACCGACCCAGATCGGCAACGAGCTTGTGTTTGATGGAGTACTCCTCGACATCAGCAAGCGCAAGGCCGCGGAAGAAGGACTGCAGGAGGCGCACGCTGAGCTCGAAAACCGGGTGGAACAGCGGACGGCCGAACTCCAGAAGGCCAACGCTCTTCTGCTGCAGGAGATCCGCCAGCGTGAAGTGGCAGAAGAGAAGAGACGCGAGACCGAGACCAAGTATCGAGACCTGGTGGAGAATGCCAATAGCATCATTCTAGAATTGGACACAAAGGGCAGGGTCACGTTCTTCAACCCGTTTGCCCAGCAGTTTTTCGGCTTTGCCGAGTCGGAGATAATCGGCCGGCCCGTGGTGGGCACCATTGTTCCGAGGACCGATTCCCAGGGAAACGACTTGGGGATCAAGATCAAGGAACTGGTCCGGCACCCGGAGAAGTACTACAACAGCGAGAATGAGAATGTTCGCAGTGATGGTGAGAAGGTCTGGGTGGCCTGGACCAACAAGGGCCTCTACGACAAGAAGGGCCGCCTCAAGGAAGTCCTTTGTATCGGTATTGATCGGACGGAGCAGAAGCGAACGGCGGAGATACTGGCGCAACAGGAGATGGAGAAGGCAGCAATTGCGGAGCGCCAGCGATTGGCGCGCGATCTGCATGATGCGGTCACACAGACGCTCTTCTCGGCTAGCCTCATCGCGGCAGTGCTCCCGAAGCTGTGGGCCAAAGATCCTGACGAGGGCCAGCGCCGTCTCGAGGAACTGCGGCAACTCACTCGTGGCGCGTTGGCTGAGATGCGCATGCTGCTGATGGAGCTCCGACCCGCGGCCTTGGCCGAAGTGGGGCTGGTCGATCTGCTCCGCCAGCTCGCCGAGGCTACGAGCGGCCGCTCCGGATTCCCCGTCTCCTACAGCTCAGATGGAGCGTGCACCGTGCCGCTCGATGTTCAAGTGGCACTTTACCGGGTAGCCCAGGAGGCGCTGAATAACGTGGTGAAACACTCTGGCGCCAGCCAGGCAGAGATCCACCTTGTCTGCAAGGGCAACTCAGCCGACCTCACGATTTCTGATAACGGGGCCGGGTTCGATCCGGACAGCGTTTCGCCAAAGCATCTTGGGCTGCGTATAATGCAGGAGCGGGCCGAAGCCGTGGGGGCTGCTCTGAAGGTGACCAGCTCGGAGGGCCACGGCACCAAAGTCACGGTAGTGTGGTCGGATGCCCGCAGAAAGGAGAGTGCATGACCGAAACCAGACAGATTCGACTGATGATTGTGGACGACCACCGCGTGGTACGGAGTGGGCTCTCGGCTTTCCTGCTAGCTTACGATGATCTGGAACTGGTGGCCGAAGCCAGTGGCGGGGAGGAAGCAGTGCGCCTTTGTGCCGAGGTCAAGCCAGACGTGGTTCTAATGGACTTGGTGATGCCGGGCATGGATGGCATCGCTGCTACGAAATCCATCCGCGAACGATGCCCAAAGACACAGGTGATCGCCCTGACCAGCTTCGGCGATCAGGAGCGCGTCCAGGCAGCGCTCAGGGCCGGTGCGATAGGGTATCTTCTGAAAGACGTGTCTGATCTGGAGCTGGTGGCGGCCGTCCGAAACGCCGCAGCGGGCCAGCCTACTCTAGCCGCCGATGCCCAACGTGCCTTGATCCAGGCGGCGACGAGTCCAAAGCCGCTAGGATCGGATCTGACGGAGAGGGAGCGGGAGGTGCTGGCTCTCATGGTCAAGGGGATGAGCAACGACCAGATCGCCGACCATCTGGTCATCAGGCCTTCCACCGCCAAGTTCCATGTCAGCAACGTTCTCTCAAAGCTGGGAGTCACCACTCGAACTGAGGCGGTGGCTGTGGCCCTCCAGCACCGCCTGGTCAAGAGTGACCAGTGACGAGCGTATCCAGGGACTCTGAAGCTGCTGATCGATTCAGAATGAACAAGCCACCACAGTCCGAGTAGGCGACGCCGCTCTTCGCCACGCTCCTCCATGCCTAGCGCTTCACATACGGGCAACCCTATCCGTGTCTCGCTCTGAAGGCGCAACGTTGGGCGCTACACCGCGTCAACTCTTCTCGGAATTGACTCCAGACCAGCACGTGGACAGTACTTGCCCGATCGCGTTCAGCTGGACCTGTAAGTGTCAGGACCAGCGGCCACTTACCTAGTCTAACGGCGAGTCCTGACACCAGCAGACATGCAAGCTTCAAAACCCGTCTGATGCATCGTGTGCCGGCGCAGTCAGTCACCTAGACTATTGCCATCACAGCAGCCAAGGGCATCAAGGAGGTAACCGGAATGGAGATGTTCGCCACCAGTATCAGGATGATGAAGCACCTGTTGAGATTGCCCGTACGGAGGAACATGCCAGCGAAGCACGAGGAATCAGCCATGAACGACGAGCTGGTGATGGCCAGGATTGCGCGGACCTGCCCAGACTTGATTGTGATGGCCAACGAGCTCCGATTTCGCGTGATGTAAGGAGAACAACGAATGGAAAGCAAATCCAGGAACAAGATCGGATTCGGAAGGGTCTTCGGAGCGCTGGTTTCCGGCGTCGTTTGAGGTGCCATCATCTATGCCGTCGGCATAGCCATGCACACCTGGGCGGTGGATTTCGATTTGCGCATATTGTGGGCCGTCGCTGGCGGGATAGCCCCGATCGTATTCCTCTCCAGCCTCATCTTCCCACCGAAGCCAGTCCGGCCAGGATACTCGCGAAAGGAGGCCTAGTAATGAACAGTGAAGAGAAAGTTCGCATTCTGCAATTAGCCTATGCCGGAGCACTCGCTGACGCTGTCCTGCGCATGGGCAGGGACGGCATTCTGCCCAAGGTAACCCAGGAGAAAAGGACAGAGCAGATGCGCACCGGCAAAGCCAAAGCCGAGCAATTCGGCATTTCCCGACCTGAGGAGGTCTTCTCCAGGCTCACCGAGATCTTCGGTTGCGCCACGTGGGAGATGAAAACCGAGAATGGGGGATTCTCCGCCGAAACGAAATCGTGCAAGTTGTGTGCCATCGCCAAGAGGATGGGCGCACCCGGCCCCTGCGACATGTACTGCCTTGATCCGATGGAAGGCATGGTCAAGGGGCTGGCGCCGGACATGAAATTCTCCGTTACCGAGACTCTCTGGGACGGATTGAAATGCCGGGTGGAGCTCGGCAGATGAACGCGCGGAAGGATGGGGAGGCGGGCGCTTTGCGGATCGTCTTGGCCGACAGCAGACCCTGGGTGCGCTCGGCACTGAAGTTGATGGTGGAGCAGGATGGAACAATGACTGTCTCTGCCGAAGTGGCCAAGGCCCAAGAGTTGGCGAAGGAGCTCAGCCTATCCTGCCCCGATGCCATTCTGCTGGACTGTGATCTGCCTGGTCTCAGGGTGGGCGAGTTCCTGCCGCAATTGCATTCTCTCTGCCCACTTGTCCGAGTGGTAGCAATGTGCAGCCGTCCTGAAATGCAGAAGGCGGCTCTCTCTGCCGGGGCAAATGCCTTCGTGTGCAAGACAGAGCCTCCCGAGAAGCTGCTGGCGGCGCTGCGGGTCTGCCTTGAGGCCGTCGGCACGAGCAAGCCAATGGACTAGCCAGATTGCTAGGTGAAGAACCGTTCGATAGTCCATAGACAGAACTCCCCGGACGCCAGATGTATCCGGGGAGTTCTTCTTTGATAATGAGTGCTGAGAGGTTCAAGAGACTGGATTCAGGAAGAGAAGGGAGCCCGGAAATGGTCAGACTGCTTAACGCTTCAATAGCTCTCAACACCTGGGCAGGCGCCCTCAACATGTTCACACTTTGGATAGTGAGCGCCGGCATAGCTGGACTCATCTTCGCTCTATGTGCCGGGCAGTCAGGACGACGGTTGATCGCCGGCACCGAGTTGGTTCCGGCGCTGGCGCGATCTGGTTCAGCCGAGATCACTGTGGCCTCTGCCCTCGTGACAGCGAATTGGACCTCGCGTCAGAACCGCACCGCTATGAGCCGTGCCGAGTGAGGCATGTGCAGAACAAGGGAGGGATCATGGAATCGCAGAGTAGCCGCTCACTGGTCAGCAGAGCCGAGCCGTGGATGGCACTGGCCCTCTGCGCCGCGGTAGCGGTGGCCGGGGCTATGGAATATCTCGTTCACAACCAGCTAGCCTACGCCGAGAGGTTCGCCCCGGACTGGCTCCCCTTCGCCGCCGCCGGGCTGGCCGCGGCGGGCATCATGCGATTGAATGGTCATCCCCTGTGGCTCCGCTTTCAGGGGGTGCTGCGTTGGAGCGGTCTCCTGCTGATGGTGTGGGCAGCGAATGGGCTGCCGCTCGACTTGCTTCGCCTGGTTCCAGGCCTCATGCCATCCGGCATCGACTGGCCGGGGCTGGCGACTCGGGCGCTGGCTCTTGCCGCGGCCGTAGTTCTCGCGCATCTCGCCTTGGGGCGCCCGGCCACACCTGCATCCACGCGCCCGGCTACCTGGTACGGTTATGCCGCGTTCGTGCTGGCGCTGCCATACCCGGTTATCAGGACGTGGTGGGCGCTAGGAGGTACGCTCGGGCTCATGTGGCCCGGCGCGGCCGGCCATGGCTTCGCCCCATGGCTGGCTTGTATCCCATGGCTGCTGGCGGCCGCCCTCTCCCTGCTGTTGGTGCCCACGTGGCGCTGGATGCCGCGCCGGCTGTTGCTGGCCGCAGGCTGGTCCGCCACCGCCGTCGTCGCCATGGTCGGGCCGGCGGCCTGCTTGGCGCTGGTCACCAAGTTGATAGCCGGCGATACCGATTTGGAGGGCATTGCGAACTGGGTCCCTGGTCTCTTCTACGGCAGCTGGCTCCTCTGGGCTATAGCCGCCGGTGCCGCCACTCGCTCGTATCAGTTGCGTAGTGCAGCCCTGCGGATGTCTCCGCGGGCGAGCTCTGCCATCAAGAGCTTCCTAGGGCAAGGTGAAGAGCAACGAATGGAGGAACAGGACTTTCGCCGCTCTCGACATAGAGAATCCGGTAAGCATCAAGCAGTCGCGGATCCAGAACAAGAACTTGAGTGCCGCTGAGAAGATTGCCGAGAAGTTCAAGGAGAAGCAAATGAGCCAACTACCGCCGGTTCTGAAAGCTCTTGTGTTGGGGTGGAATGGGCAGCTTCAAGAAGGCGAAATCGAACGGACAAAAGAGTATGCTAGGGGACTTGCCGCCGAACTGAAGAAGGGACAACAGGCACCAGACCGAGAGGTCCGGGAGGAAGACTGATGGCGAAATCCATAATCATCATCGGAGCCGGCATGGGTGGCCTGGCCGCCGGCATCTACGGTCAGATAAACGGCTACCAGACCCAGATCTTCGAGATGCATATCAAACCGGGTGGGCAATGTACCTCGTGGAAGCGCAAGGGCTACACCTTCGACCCCTGCATCCACCACTTCTTCGGCTGCAAACCAGGATCCAGCGTGAACCAGATGTGGCACGAGCTCGGCGCATTGCCTCGGGACCTGGTGAAGATCGAAGAGTGCACGGCCGTCGCATCGCAGGACGGGAAGATGTTCGTGGATTACTATGACCTCGAGAGGCTGAGAGAGACCCTGCTCAGACTGTCTCCGGCGGACTCGAAGATGATCAACCAGTACATTGGGGCCATCAGGGCATTTGACAATGACAAGATCGATGATGCGATAAGCAGCGGCTCATTCTGGAAGATGATCACGATCCTCCCCTGGATGCTCTCGAACGGCAAATGGATGAAGATGAACATGCGCACTTATGCCGGACGGTTCTCTGGCCCGTTTCTCAGGAGAGCGTTCGCCGAGCTCGTATATTCAAACCAGGATGGCCCCCTCTTCTTTCATTTCATGAGGCACGTTGGCGGAATCAACGGTGATATCCAGTGGCCGGTGGGTGGAGCGGACGAACTAGCGAAATCCATTGAGAGGCGCTACCTGTCTTTGCGAGGGAAAGTACATTACCGCAGCCGGGTGGAGAAGATCCTCGTGGAGAACGACAAGGCGGTAGGGATCAGGCTCGCCGATGGGAGCGAACACCGGGCGGACATCATCATTTCCAACGCGGACGGGCGCAAGACAATCCTGGATATGCTCGATGGCAAGTACATGAACGAGACCGTGCGCGGCTACTGCACCCCGCTCTCAGACGAGACCCCCTTTGCGGTAAATGTCTGTCTGGGGATCAACCGGGACCTGTCCAGTGAGCCCTCATCACTGGTGTTGCTGCTTGATCAGCCTGTGACCATAGCCAACCACAAATATGAGAGCATTGAGGCTCAGGTATATGGTTTCGACAGAAGCATGGCCCCGGCGGGCAAGGGCACCATCAAGGTTGAGCTCACGGCCAGCTACGCCTACTGGAGACAGCTCTACAATGCCGACAGAGAGAAGTACAAGCAGGAAAAACAGAAGGTCGCCGAACAGGTGATCGAGATTCTGGAAAGCCGCTTCCACGGCATCAAGAACCAGGTTGAGGTCATCGATGTCTATACCTTGGCGACCTGGGAGCGATACATGGGCGGAACCCAGGGATGGTTCAATCTGCCGAACCGGAAGCTCGATTTCAGCATGAGAGAAGATCTTTCGGACAAGAAATTCAAAACAACGCTACCGGGGCTGTCCAACTTCTACTTGGTTGGAATATGGGCCACCGCGATGGGTTCTCTGGCCCATAATGCCAAGTCAGGAAAGACGATCATCCAGCGCATCTGCAAACAAGACGGCGAGGTATTCAAAGTACAGCCGTAGGCGGCCGGGCTATATGAACGGCCGCCTACAACAAAGGAGTTTCAGTCATGGACATGTGGAAGTTCTTTGATATCACGCATCGGGAGCACAGCGTCTGCGATCCGACGAGCATTGAGAAGCTCGAACAACTCGTCACTCTGGTGCGGCTGAGGCCTGACGCGCATGTGCTTGACATCGCCACAGGAAAGGGCGAGTTCATCATCCGGCTGGCAGAACGGTACGGCATTGAAGGGGTGGGGGTTGACCTCTCGCCGTGCTTCGTTGCGGATGTCAGGAGGAAGCATCAGAAACGAGTACCGGATGCTCGACTGACCTTCTTGGAGATGGACGGGGCGGACTTTAAACCGGAGAAGCCGGAGAGTTTTGATCTGGCGGCCTGCATTGGGGCGAGTTGGATCTACGGCGGGCATCGAGGGACATTGAAGGCGTTGGAAGGGATGGCGGCACAAGAGAGTTGGGTAGTTGTGGGAGAGCCGTACTGGCGGCAGGAGCCGGAGAGGGAATACCTGGCGGCGATAGGGCAAGAACGGAACAGCTTCGGGACGCATAACGAGAATGCAGAAGCAGGGCGGGAGTTTGGATTGGAGTTGGCATATACACTGGTGAGCAGCCAGGATGACTGGGACAGGTACGAAGGGCTGCAGTGGTATGCGGCGGAGGAATGGGCTGGCGGGCATGCCCAGGATCCCAACGTAGAAGAGGTATTGAAGCGAGTACGCGAGGGCAAAGCTGCATATCTGAGGTGGGGGCGGGAAACGTTGGGGTGGGCGATCTATGTTTTCAAGAAGGGAGGGGTTGGCAGGTAATCGGCAGCCC
>Ga0316628_100005558_pt1 | contig 10150 bp, 4 predicted proteins | sample OWC_Aug_M2_C1_D5_FD_207648 | JGI IMG/M metagenome (GOLD analysis project Ga0316628, IMG submission 207648) | Wetland soil microbial communities from Old Woman Creek delta, Ohio, United States - OWC_Aug_M2_C1_D5_C | ecosystem: Environmental > Terrestrial > Soil > Wetlands | place: USA: Ohio... | reverse complement strand
GCAGATGAAGCCGGCTGCGCCCTGGAATACATCTAGGGTTGCCACGATGTGAGGGTCACGATAGGAAGCCAGGCAGAACAGTCCATCCTCGGAGTTGTAAAGCGCAAATCCACCATAGGCCCCGCCCTTTTCTCGAATTTCACGATGCAGGTAAAGCGACCTCAGCAGTTTGGCGATCAAGGCCAAGGCGGCAGCGTCGTCATGTGGCATGCGCACCGCTGGCATAGCAGTGGCAACGAAGTTCACGGCGGTGGCCGTGCTCCACCCCTCTCGGACCCTTGGGCCGGGAAGCTCGGCGTCCGGGGCCGTGAAACCCGCTGCCTCGCCGTCCGTCAGCCCCTGGATGATGTCATTGACGCCCTTCCGGGCAGCGGTGATGGCGCCCGAATCGCCGATCACCGCCAGGGCCAGATTGGATCGGCAGAAAACCTTCCGGCCGAGCCTGTCGAGGTCCGCCGCCATCCGCTCCAGATGGCTGTCCGTCAGGCCGTCCGTCAGGCGCTTGACGGCCAACAGCTGGTGGACACCGCTCCACTCTTCGCTCAAGGCGCGCGCGACCGAGAACCGACGCGAGGCGAGCGACATGGCCAAGCCGTGTCCATTGTGCACGATCATCGATTCCAGGCCGGACCGGTACTCCAACAACAGACTTTTCATGCGGGCCGTGTCTGAAAAATCAAGGCACGTCAGGAGTTCCTCCGCGATGTCGAACATGGGCTCGAGGTTGCGGAGCAGGCTCTTGGAGCTCAACGCCACAAATGGGATGCAGGCGCCGGCTCCGTCGAAGCCGGATCGCGGGTGAGCGGCCAGGCTGACGCCTCCCGTCACGGCATCGATGCGCCGGGCTACTTCGGTATAGCCCCTGCGCGTGGTGCCCATGCGGCCGAAGGCATGGCAGAAGAACGGTACCCACCCGTTCAACTCAGAATCAAGCCGGCCGCAGCCGGCGGCCGCTGCCAAATAGACGATACCGGAGGTCGCCTGCTCGAAATAGGCCACGGCGCCATCTCGTTCTAAAAAGCGTTCGGCGACCCGCTCCACATCCGGCGGGATGTCCTCGCGCTCCAAGGTCGGCAGGCGGTCAACGTCCTCCTCGGCGTCCTGAAGGCGCCGCAGCGCATCGGCGTCCTGGCGCAGCTTTTCAATGTCGGCGGGGGCCAGAGCCTGCCAGAGCCTTTCCAGTTCCGCCGCCACCCGCTGCTCCTCGCGCTCGGCCATGTCGGGGTCCGGGTACAGCGTTAAACGGACCCGGTGAGGATTTTCCAGGAAATAGCGCGCCAGCTGGCGTTCGAAGAACCGGCCGAGCTCAAGCTGGCGGCGGATCTCCGCCAGGTCGCCGTCGAACTTCAGCACGCGCAGCGGATCCCCGCCGTGGATCCAGGTTCCACCGAGGGCCAGGAGCAGTTTGATGCCATAAGGGTAGGGCGTGTTGGTGATTTCCCGACGGTGGAACTCCAACTGGTGGATCGCGGACTCCACCAGTTCCCTGTCGATGCCGCGTTCGGCGAGGCCGGCCAGCACGTCGAAAACAATCTGTTCGACCTTCTCCGCCGAGGCCGGCTCCGCATCCTTCAGGCCGGCGGTAAAATGGGTGTCCCGGTTTTCCCCGTCATACCCGCTGCCGTCGCACAGGGCCGACCCCAGGCCTGAGTCGATCAAGGCCTTGCGCAGGGGTGAAGCGGCGTTTCCGAGCAGAATTTGCTCCAGCAGCACAAGGGACAGGACTTCGCCGGTCTCACGGATGTCGCTGGTCAGCCATGCCAGAGCCACCTGATGTTTCTTAGCGGGATCCTCATTCCGGGCGAAGGGATATGGAAAACAGGCGGTGCGCGGAAGCTGCCAGTGCGGCTGGGGCCGGACATCGGTCGCCGGGTCGATGGCCGTAAATCGGTTCAAAACGGTCTTCCCTATAAAGGCCAGGTGCTCCGGCAGCGGAAGGTTGCCGTAAGTGTAAAAGTAGGCGTTACTCGGATGATAGTGGCGCTGGTGGAAGTCTTTGAGCTGAGTGTAACTCAAAGAGGGGATGTCGGAGGGATCGCCGCCGGAGTTGTTTGAATAGGTGGTGTCCGGATACAACGCCTTTGCAATGGAGCGTACCATGACCTGATCCGGGGAGGACATGGCACCCTTCATTTCATTGTAGACCACCCCCTTATATACCAGCCGGCCGAATGCGTCCTGAGAGGGCTCGAGTTCCAAGCGATGGCCTTCCTGTTTGAAACTGAGCTCTTCCAGCCGGGGGAAAAACGCGGCGTCCAGGTACACATCCATCAGGTTGTAGAAATCCTTCCGGTTTTGGGTCGAAAACGGGTACATGGTCCAGTCGGATGCCGTGAACGCATTCATAAAGGTGTTCAGGCTCCGCTTGAGCATCGAGAAAAAGGGATCCCTTACCGGAAACCGCTCTGATCCGCACAGGACAATGTGTTCGAGGATGTGCGCCACTCCCGTGGAATCCCATGGCACTGTCTTGAAAATGACCCCGAAGGTGTTCTCCCGGTCAGGCCGGCTGATGTGAATATGCCGGGCCCCCGTCGCCCGGTGGTGCAGCTCAATAAAAACCGCCTGAATCTCCGGCAGGCCTTCCACCCGCAGGACGCGATAACCATGGATGTCATCGCCGGGATTCAGGTCTGGATGGGGGGCGTCGGGGTGCGAATGCATGAGGGACCTCGAAGTGCAAAACGAAACGTGGGGCTTCCCCCTACTCGGGATCACTGCGACGCACCTGTGAGCCGTCTCAGTCATCGTGGCATGGCGCCTGCCATCCCGCTGACAGCGGGATGGGGTTTCCGCAGCGCTACTAAATGGCGACGTACACGCCCCGGCTATGCCGTTTGATCTTGCCAAGCTTGTTCAGACGGAAGATGATATTGCGGATCTTTTTGTCAACGAAGCCGGTTTTGGCTTGAACGTCTGCGAACTTGAGCCCCTGCTTGGAACGCTTGATGGCATCCAGCACGGCTTCGGCCGCCGGAAGTCCACGGCGGCGGGGGTTGCCCCTGCCCCGGCCGGGCGCAGCGGCGGCGGGCCTCGACGCGATCAGGCTCTCCAGACGGTCCAGCCGGGCCATCAGTTTGTCGACATCCCGCTTGGTGGGAATCTCATAGGTGTGCATGAAGAATTTTACCATGGCGTCAAAGCTGATCGATTTGCCTTTTTTTCTAGGCATGACTTTCCTCCTGTAATTTGAATTAGATATGAATCCGATGAAGTAATTTGGCACGCAAGCTAATGGATAAAAGTAAAAAAGTCAAGCGGAGAAAAGCAACAGGGTAGAAATTCTTCCGCGCGAGAGATTGATCTGTGGAGGGTTTCCTGCTACGTTGCATGAGGGTGCGCATCCATCATCTTATTCCTGAGGCGGTTAGACGAGGCATTTTCTTTTACCCCTCACGGGGCTGATCCCAAAGGCCTGACATGACGTCTCCCCGAGCTCTACTCACTGCGCATGGCCTCCGATCGCAGAAGCGATTGGGGCAGAACTTTCTTTCCGACCCGGCGACCGCGCAGATGATTGTCAGCCGCTCCGGTGTGCAGCCGGAAGACATCGTCATTGAAATCGGCCCCGGCCTCGGCGCCCTGACCGTCCCGTTGGCCCGGGCTGCGCGCCGGGTCTACGCTATCGAAAAGGACCGCCACCTGTCCGCCATCCTTAAGTCCGAGCTTCCGGCCAACGGGATCTCAAACGTGGAACTGGTGGAGGGGGATGTTCTTCAGCTCGATTGGGACGGCCTTGCCCGGCAGGTCGGCCCGGCCTTGACGGTCTTCGGCAATCTTCCTTACAACATCTCCTCGCAGGTCGTCGTCCATTTGATCGAATCGCGCCACCACCTGTCGCGGGCCGTGCTCATGTTTCAGCATGAATTGGCGGACCGGCTGACGGCAGCGCCGGGCGGCAAAGACTATGGCCGCATTACCGCCATGCTCGCCTACTGCGCCACCGTGAAGCACGTGTGCCATGTAGGCGCCAAAGCCTTCTACCCCACCCCCAAGGTAGACTCCGAGGTGCTTGAGATCGGGTTTTCCCCTGCCAAGGCTTATCCAGCCCACGATGAATCCCGCCTGTTCCAGCTGATCGCTGCCGCCTTTGGCAAGCGGAGAAAAACCCTCAAGAACGCGTTGTCCGCATCGGCATTGCAGATCGCTCCCGCCCAGGCCGCGCGGGCCCTCGTTGAAGCGGGGATCGATCCCGGCCGGAGGGCCGAAACCCTTTCGCCCGAAGAGTTCGTCGCTCTAGAAATCAGCCTGCGAAGCCTTGCGCCTGTCCCGGCGCAAGGATGTGAGCGTTGTGCTTGACCGCGTGAAAGGGCTGGGCTACTTTATCGGTAGAACGGAACCTGGAATGCGGGGACAAGCGAAAGGAGAACAACATGGCAGTGAAGATTTTGATCAAACGGCGAGTGCCTCCAGACAAGGCCCGGGAGATGATTACGCTCTTCCGGCAAATGCGAATGCTGGCCATGGCGCAGGAGGGCTATATCTCAGGAGAAACCCTGCGCCATCTTGAAAAACCGGAGGAGTTCCTCGTGATCAGCACCTGGCAGACCTCCCAGGCGTGGCAGAACTGGCTAGCCAGCAGAGATCGAAAGGACCTCCAGTCCAGAATCGACAAGCTGCTGGGCGGGGAAACTACCTACGAGGCCTACCACTACGGGTTTACCGGATAAAAGCGGCACACCGATTTCTTTGCACCTCCCAACTAACTCTGTTGAGCGCAGCGTGGGAGCTCCCCAGGAGTTAGCGAACATGCCGCTTTTATGTCATGAAAAAACCGTGCACACTCGTGCACGCTTTTTTTTTAAGAGTGAAGGCTGTCGAGAAATGCCCAGATGCAAGGCACGCGAAGTCCCGCTCCATGAGGCGTACTGTGAAGTACGCCGCAATGGACGCGGGATGAGCGTAATCCCGCCGCTGGCGGGACAGATAGGCGTTTATCGGCAGCCGACTATAGGGTTTCCGCAATGGAGACCGTCCTATCCCCCAGCATGCGCACGTAACTGCCCTTCTCGTTGTCGTACCATCCGTAGATGACCGCCTGGGTCACGGGGATCCGGATCACCATGCTTTTCAATGAAGCCAGCAGCGCCGAGGGTATCCCCGGGACTTTGGACAGGTCCACGGAAGTCTCCGCCGTGCGCGTGTGGGTCTCACAGCCCTCGATGACGGCTGCGGCCCGCGGCATGCCGATGATGTCGGCCGACACGTTCTGCTGCTGACTGTACGCCAGGTATCCTTCCGGGCTGTCGGCCGCCGCCTGGCGGTAGATGGCGTTAATCGCTGCCCGGTCGATCCGTCCGCCGTCGGGTTCTTCCTGGAGGTTGACCACCAGAATGATCAGCGACCCCGTGCTGGTGGGGATTCGGACCGACTCGGCGATGAAGGGGATGTCCTTCATTTCTGGAATCACCAGCCGAAGCGCATTGGCGGCGCCGGTGGAGGTCAGGATGATGTTGTTCATGATGCTGCGGCTCTTGCGCAGGTCGGTTTTGCCGGCCTCCGGCAGCCGGTCGAGCACCTCCTGGGAACTCGTGGCCGCGTGCACGGTAGCCATGGACGCCGAGATGATGCGCTTGGCCCCGAAGGCGTCGATGAGGGGCCGTATCATGTGGGCCAGGCAGGTAGTGGTGCAGGACGCGCAGGAGACAATCCGGTGGCGGCGCGGGTCATAGTCGTTGCCGTTCACACCCATGACCGTGGTGATGATGTCGGTTGGCATGGGGGCCGTTTTGTCCTTGACCTTGAAAGGCGCCGACACCACGACTTTCTCGGCGCCGGCCGCCAGATGCCCGCGCGCCGAGCCCTTGGGGTCATCCGGCCCGGCGATGGGGTCCAGGAACCGGCCGCTGGCGTCCACCACCAATCGGACCCCGTGCCCGGCCCAGCCGATGTCGGCCGGGTTGCGCTTCTCGCGGAGAAACCGAACCGGCACGCCGTCGATCCGCATGGTGCCCCCCGCATCGTCGATGTCGGTGATGACGGAGGAGGACTGGTGACCGTAGAGATAGCCATGCAGCCACCCGTAGGTGGAGTCACGCTCGACATAATGGGCCACGTCGGACAGGGAGGTGCCGGCCTTGCGGCCGAGGTTGACTATGATCTCCCCGAAAGATTTGCGGGCCACGTGATGCCAAAGGGTCAGTTTTCCGATGCGGCCGAGGCCGTTGATGCCTAGCTTTAGCCCGGAAGTGGATGATTCCGCCATGGGCTGCCTCCTTTTCTTGGCGACTTCGTAAATCGGGCGAAGCCTCACGCTTCTTTTACCCGGATCATTCCCCGATACACCGAGCCGGCCTGGCCATCGATGCTGATCGCGTCGCCGGACTTCAGCTGCACCGAGGGAAACGTGCACACCTTTTCGCGCTCATTGCACCCCAGGTTGCCGCAGCCGACCACGCAGGTTTTGCCCAGCCGGTGGGCCACTACCGCCGCGTGGGAGGTCGAGCCGCCTTTTTCGGTTAACAGCCCGTCGGCTGCATTGATCTCGCGGATGTCCTCGGGCACCGTGTCGATACGGGCTAGAATGAGACGGGTGGCCGGCTCCCGAACTCGCCAGGCCTCGATCTCTTCCAGGCTGAAGACCAGCCGGCCGCTCATAGCCCCACCGCTGACTCCGATGCCGTGCCCCAGCAACAGTTCCTGCGGCGGCAGGTCGAAATCGAATTTCAGAACCTTCGGGCTTTCGCGAATGGCCATGTCCCGCGTTTGCAGCATGTAGAGATCGGCAGCGGAGGGGCTTTCGAAGGTGAACTCGATTTCCTGCGGGCTCCAACCGTGGTCGTCGATCAGCGCATGAGCCCAGCATTTCAATTCGCGGTAGATCTCGGGGAAATGCGTCTCCAGTGTAACATCGGTCTCCCGCATCTCGATTTCCTGCTGGAAGAGCGAGATGGGCATGGTGCGCACCAGGCCGGACACCACGTCCTCCCCCTGGTTGGCGGTGGTGAAGTCGCCCCACAGCTTCAACACGTCTCCGGCCCAGCGCGGGTTGTGGGTGAAGATCACCCCCGTCCCGGACTCGGAAGAAGACCGATTCCCGTAAACCATGGCCTGAATGGCGATGGCCGTGCCCCAGTCATCGGAGATCCCCATGATGCGCCGGTAGGCGCGCGCCTTCGGGGACTCCCAAGAAGCCAACACCCGGCGGATCGCCAGCAGCAGCTGATCGAAGGGCGAGTCGATGACTTCGATTCCGGCATCCTGAATCAACTGCCGGTACGCGAGGGCGACCTTCCGCATCTGCGCGCCGGAGAACTGACGTTTCAGAGGGATTCCCAGCCGCTGCTTGAAATCCGCGATGATGGCATCAAAGTCATCGCGGCTCAGGTCGTGGGCCATGCCGTAGTTTTGGAGAAAACGCCGGTAGTTGTCCCAGGCAAACCAGGCGTTGCCGGTGCGCGCGGCAATCCCGGCGGCGATCTCTTCGTTGTTGCCCACGTCGAGCAGGGTATCCATCATGCCGGGCTGTGAGATGGACGAACCGCTGCGCACGGACAAGAGCAGGGAGTTGCCCGGGTCGCCGAAGGTCTTGCCCGTGACCCGCTCCAACTGCTGCAGGTGATGGGTGATGTGCTCGTGAAAATTGCGCTGCGCCGGCGCATAGCTCTCGATCACCTCCCGGCAGCGGAACACTTCAGTGGTGACGATGAAGCCGGGGGGCACGCGGAACCCGAGGCTGATCAATTTCACCAGATTGAACCCCTTGGTGCCGAGATGAATCACGCCGATCTTCTGGGTGCGGGGCGAGTCGATGGCCACCAGGCTGTGGTAAGGATCGTAGAGCAGCAACTGGCGCAGCTTGTCCTTGGGCAACTTGTAAGACTGCTGGAACAGCGTGTTGAGGATGCGGCCCAGGAAAAGGTCCAGCTGCTGGAGGCCCAGGGAGCCGGCGATCTGGTCACGGAAAAAAATCTCCGAAATCCGGTGGTGCAACCGCTCGCGGTCCTCGAGGGGCTCGCGCGGCAGATACTTCGGCAGCACGCGGTCCGCCGACAGCTGGGGCAGGATCCGGTTCAGGTTCGCCCCATGCAGGTTATTGAAGTAGTCCCTGGTGATGTTCTGAACGGCTTGGGCGAAACCTTTGAAAATGTCCAGGTACTGGGTCAGCGTGAACCCCTTGACGGCCAGCGAGTCTCCGAGGAATTCCAGCTGAAGCTTGAATTCCGCCGACCGGATGCCGTCCAGCCGCAGGGCCTGGTCGAACAGCTGCAGCGCCTCGTGGATCTGGGAAAATGTGGCCTTGGTGATCAGGCTGAGGTCGATGTCCTGGATCAGACTCTCGAAAAGCACGTTTACCATCGCCTCCAGGCGCAAGGTGAGCCCCAGGCAGTCGAACTTCATCTCATGGTAGCTGCCGTACATGGAGGGGATGTCGATGGTAATGTGCCGTTTCTGGTAGATGTCCTCGCGGATCTCATAGACGGTTTCGGAGTCGATGACGGCCCTCAACGTCTCAAGGTAGTTCAGGATGAGAGCGAGCCGCCGCTTCAAGCCTGTCTCAGCCAGCGCCTGATCCAGGCGGCTCAACTCCGGCAGCGCCTCGGGCCGCAGCTGGGACAGGTAGTTCTCCAACTCCACGATGTCAAACCGGTATTTCTGATGCAGCAGCTGGTAGAACTCGACGGCCAGTTGGAGCCGCTCCATATCGGCACTGGAAACACCGGGAACATACCCCAGCAGGGGCGCAAAGTTTTCCGGTCTGAGGGCCATGAGGCCTTCGGGGATAGAGATGCCCTTCTTCGCCAGCCGCTGCATCACCCGGTGAAGTCCCTTGACGTAAGGCCCTCGCGACTCGATCTGGTCGTAGATCGCGGGCGGCACGAAAGGCGCCAGCCCCTCCTTCTCCTGGGTCTTCCAAAACTGGAAGGCCGCCTCCATGAAGGGAATGATCTGGTTGCTGCTCTCGACGTGGCTTTGCTTGCGCAGGAAATGGACGAGGATGTCCCGCCGCTGGGAGAGCTCGTCCATGCGGGTGGATACGTCCCGCAACCGGCCTTCGGCGCCGATGTCGTTGAAAAACACCGGGCACAGGCGGGCCAGTTGTTTCACCAGGTGATAAACAGGGTTGATCCGGCTGTTGAGCAGTGCCGTTACGTCCCGCTGGAAGAGGTCGATATCCCGGATCAGAACCCCGCTCACGGCGAGATGGATAACCAGGGCTGAAAGCAGACGCGACGAGCGCTTCGGGTCCAGCTTGATCAACTCGAGCCACGTTCGCATGTTCAGCACATGCGCGCTGTTGACCTTGATCCGCCACTCGTCGTCCACGCCCTGCACCGATGGCGACTGAAATCCGAAATCAATGAGAGCATCGATGAAAAAATTCACCAGGTCCGTGTCGTCCGTCTTGTAGACCCCTCTGCCCATGTTGAGCACGCAGCTAAGGGCTGTCGCCGGATAGGTGTGCGATCGCTCCTTCAGGATCGAGAAGGTCGTGCAGATCAACTGCTGGATGTTGCGGTAATTCTCGTTGACGATGATCCAGGTCAAGGTCTGGTTGATTTCGCGCAGCGTTTCCTCGTGCGCGAGCGCCAGCCCCGAGACATTCATCATCTGAAAAAGGAAAATCAGCTTCAGGTGGTACCCGCGTCCGCCGGCTGCGCCGCGCTGCAGCAGCTGCTGGGGAATCCTTTTATAGGCGTCGACGAAGTGATTGAAGCCCGGCAGTGCCAGCAGACGTTCCGCGGTCGCCCGTGATTCCAAGGCTGCAGGGTCCTGAACCGCCTGCAGTTCCTTCTGCCATTCTAAGACCCTGCGGTGGGAAATGTCCTGGAACAGATCGTCGCAGGTGCCGGCTCCGCGGCATTCGGCGGCTTCCCGGTTGAACCCGTCTTCCGGGTCGCTTTCGGTCAACCAGTAGGTATAGGTGTGCCCGAGATACCTTGCGACCAGACGATTGAGAGGCTCGAACCCCTCCACGTCCGCCGGGACCCGCTTCATGAAATCGGCCGCCAGGCGCTTCACGGGATAATAGCTCCGGACCACGATGTCAAAGGCGTCCGCCGGCAGTTGCTGCACCTGTTCAAACGCATCGTCGAGGACCTGGCGAAACCGCTCGAAGTCCGCATGGGAATCTCTCACGATGGCCTGCAGGTACAGGAGCAGGTTGTCCACGGCAGCGGATTGGACGTCCTCGGTCTTGGCGGAACGG
>Ga0316628_100005557_pt1 | contig 10150 bp, 11 predicted proteins | sample OWC_Aug_M2_C1_D5_FD_207648 | JGI IMG/M metagenome (GOLD analysis project Ga0316628, IMG submission 207648) | Wetland soil microbial communities from Old Woman Creek delta, Ohio, United States - OWC_Aug_M2_C1_D5_C | ecosystem: Environmental > Terrestrial > Soil > Wetlands | place: USA: Ohio... | reverse complement strand
CCGGTTGGTGCCGCCGCTCATGACCTTCTTCCACAGGGAATCCGCCTCCTCGTCCTCCCTGAACACCGTGGCATAGAGCCTGTGCTTCGGGATGCCCCACACATTGGTCAATAGAATCCAGGCAAGGCGGATGGCTTCCTCTTTGTCGTAATCGCCGAAGGACCAGTTGCCGAGCATCTCAAAGAACGTGTGGTGGTAGGTGTCATGGCCGACCTCCTCGAGGTCGTTGTGCTTGCCGCTCACCCGGATGCACTTCTGGGAATCCGCGGCCCGTTTGTACGGCCGCGTTCCGGTGCCGAGGAACACGTCCTTGAACTGGTTCATGCCGGCGTTCGTGAAGAGAAGGGTGGGATCGTCCAACGGCGCCACCGGAGCGCTGGGCACGATGGTGTGGCCGTGCTGTTTGAAAAAATCCAGAAATGACCGCCTGACTTCGGATGCTCTCATTGTAATTCGTTGACCTCATTTAATATAAAACGTGCTTCGTGCTTCGGGCATCGTGCTTCGTAAAAACGGAATTAGGAGTTAGAAATTCCCTGGATAACCGGTGCGAGGTTAGCGGTGCGGGGATCAAATCATTCTCTCCCCCGACCTATCACCTCTTAACCCTTGCCGATCACCCATTAATTACCATCCATATCCTTTAAATCTGAAATCTGCATTATGCAATCGTCAATCATCTCCTCCGATGACTTGGTTCCGATGGCAAATCGTCCATCGGCCATCGTCAATCGAATATGTTTTTCAAATCCGAAATCTTTTCCCCACCCGCCCCGTCCATGGCTCCGCGGATCAGTTCCCAGTCGAACCCCCTCCGGTAAAGGAAATCCACGGCTTTTTTCCGCGCCTTCCGAGGATTCTCGCCTTTCAGGGACGCCATCTTCGCGCTGAACAGCGCCCCGGCAACTTCCTCCTCGCTGTCTGGACCGTAAGCGGCCTCCACCGCTTCCACCGCCGCATTCTCCCCGATTCCCCTGTGTTTCAGCTCCAGGACCAGGAGCTTTTTTGAGCACGGCCTCTGGATCATGCGCGAACGCACGAAGGAGGCGGCGAATGCCCCGTCGTCCAGCAGGCCGACGCGCCTGAGATCTTCGACCACGCGTTTGACGGTCCGCTCCGAGAAATCGCGTTCGAGAAGTTTCCTCCTCAACTCGTCCGTGGCCAGGGCACGGTGCGACAGGAGCCGGAGCGCCTTGGCCTTTGCCCTGACGCGTTCGTCGGAAAGAAGCACCCCATCAATGAACGACTCGGACAGGCTGTCGCCCTCGTGAATCGGATTCCGGAACAGCACTTCCTCGTCGAGACCGAAACCGAATGCGCCGTCCAGGTAAATGCTGACGCGGCCTGGGTTGCGCTTCTGGCGCTCGATCGCGGTGACTCGGAATACCGCTTCCCCCGGGGATTCCCCGGGGTCTCCGCCGATGGGATCGTCGTTTACCCGCACATCGCCTCGGACCGTGTCCCCGCCCGGCTGGCCGGCCCATCAGGACCGGGCCCGGCACCCGGACCCGGATCAGGATTTCCTGGCCTTTTCCTTCTCTTTCTCCGGCTCGGGCGGCGCCGGTTTGACCAGCCCGAGCTTTTCCTTGACCGCGGCCTCGACCTTGTCGCGGATGTCCCGGTTCTCGGGGAGGGAGAGGAATTTCTTGACGTTTTCACGGCCCTGGCCGATCCGGTCGGCTCCGAACGAGTACCAGGTGCCGCTCTTGTCGAGCACGCCGAGGTCGGCGCCGAGGTCGATCAGCTCACCGATCTTGGATACGCCTAGGCCGTAGATGATGTCGAACTCGGTTTCCTTGAAGGGCGGAGCCACCTTGTTTTTCACCACCTTCACCTTGGTCCGGCTGCCGATGATGTCGGCGCCCTCCTTGATGGGCTGGACCTTGCGGATCTCGAGCCGCACGGACGAGTAGAACTTCAGCGCCCTGCCGCCGGTCGTGGTTTCGGGATTGCCGAACATCACGCCGATCTTCTCGCGGATCTGGTTGATGAACACGACGCAGGTGTTCGATTTGCTGATCGCACCGGTGAGTTTCCGGAGCGCCTGCGACATGAGCCTCGCCTGCAGGCCCATCTGCGCGTCCCCCATCTCGCCCTCGATTTCCGCGCGCGGCACGAGCGCCGCCACCGAGTCGATGACGACCACGTCGAGCGCGCCGCTTCTCACCAGCGTCTCGGTGATTTCGAGGGCCTGTTCTCCGGTGTCAGGCTGGGACACGAGCAGGTCGTCGGTGTTCACGCCGAGCGCCTTCGAATAGCTCGCGTCCATGGCGTGCTCGGCGTCGATGAACGCCGCGATGCCTCCGAGCATCTGCGCCTCGGCGATGATGTGGAGGGCGAGCGTGGTCTTCCCGGACGATTCGGGTCCGTAGATCTCGATGATCCGGCCGCGCGGCACTCCGCCCACGCCCAGCGCCACGTCGAGCGAAAAGGATCCGGTCGGGATGACGTCGATGGCTGCGTCGGCCTTCTCGCCCAGCCGCATGACCGACCCTTTGCCGAATTGGCGGTCTATCTGGCCCAAAGCCAGGTCCAATGCTTTCATTTTTTCGGTGTTCGCGTTGTCTGCCATGGCTTATCCTTGAAGTTTGAGGGTACGCAGGGTCGTATAAACGGCTCCGCCCCGCTGCAGGTCGCTTTTCATGACATGGACTGCGTCGATCCTGAACGGATCGCATTCAAAACCGGTTTCAGCCATCCGTTCCACGGTCCTGCCCGCGTTCCCGGGCGGCCGGACGCGGCCGACCGTCAGATGCGCTGAGAACGGCCGCTTTTCGCGCCCGAATCCGATTCCTGCAAGCGCCGATTCGACGGCTTCGGCCAGGGATACCAGCGGCTCCGAGCCCTTTGCGACGCCTATCCAGAGCACGGCCGGCCGCCGCGGATTTGGAAACGCCCCTGTTCCTCCCAGGACGATATTGAAGGCCGCTTTCCCGGAAACCGCTGTTTCGACTGCGCCTGCGACCGCTTCAATGCGCTCCGCTTCCACATCTCCGAGGAACTTGAGCGTGAGGTGCAGGCTCTCCGGCCTCACCCACTTCACGTCCGGACCTCCGAAGGCCCTGAGTCCATTAACCAGGGCCCCAATGTTCCTGCGGACCGTGTCGGGGATGTGAACGGCGATGAATGTCCTGACCGGCCCGTTCATTCTGAAATGCCCTTCCTGTAATTTATCATTATAGAGTTCAAAATCAAGACGAAAAACTCAGTTCCAGCGCCTTCCTCCTCGCCAGATCGAGGGCCGCGCACGCCGAACGCTCCTTGTGCCATCCCCGGTCGCGCGGGAAAAGGTGCTTTTCCGTGACCGTCCCCCGCGAATCGGAGTACCCGATGTACACCAGTCCGACCGGTTTCCGGGGCGTTCCGCCCGCGGGTCCTGCGATGCCGGTGGTCGACAGACCCAGGTCCGATCCCGCCTGTTTCCGGATTCCATCGGCCATGGCCGCGGCCGTCTCCGGACTGACCGCCCCGTGGTCCCTGAGGGTCGCGGGGGAGACGCCGAGCAGGTCCGTCTTGGATCCGTTCGAGTAGGCCACGACCCCCCGTAGAAAATACGCCGAACTGCCCGGAGTGTTGGTCAGCTTGTGGCACAGCAGCCCGCCCGTGCAGGATTCGGCCGCAGCCAGTGTCCAGCCCCTGCGGGTGAGAATCCCGCCCAGCACCGATTCCAGCGTGTCCTCGCCGGATCCGTAAATCCAGGCTCCTGCGCGGCTGCGGACGAAATCCTCCGCCCGCCGGATCTGTTCCTCGCACAGGGCTGGGGATTCGCCGAAAACCAGAAGCCGGATCTTCACCCCGGTCGCGTCCGGGAAAAAACCGAGGCGCACTTCCGGAATCCGTGCCGGAAGCTCGGCCAGCTTCTGGCACAGGTCGGATTCCGGCACGCCGAAGGTCCTGAGCACGAGGCAGCGCGACTCGGTCCTGCCCTTCGCCTGCGAAAGTCTCGGAATGACGGAGTCCTCGAGCATCCGCTTCATTTCGGACGGCACGCCCGGAAGGACGAAACAGAGACGGCCTTCGCGGGAGAAAGAAAAGCCCGGCGCCTGGCCTACGGGGTTGTCCATGATCCCGGCGCCTCCGGGGATCAAGGCCTGCTTGCGGTTGGAGGCCGCCATGGGACGGTTCATGCGCCTGAAGGCGGCCTCGATCTTTTCCATCACGCCGGGATCGAGGACGAGCTCGGTCTTGAAGAAAGCGGCAACGGCTTCAGCGGTCACGTCATCATTCGTCGGCCCGAGCCCGCCCGTGACGACGACGGCCGAAGCCCGCCCCATCGCAGTCCCCAGCGCGGCCGCGATGGCGGTGACGTCATCCCCCACGACCGAGATCCGCCGCACGTCGCAGCCGATGGCCGTCAGCCTCTCGCCGATGAAGGCGGCGTTGGTGTTCACCACCATGCCGGCCAGGATTTCATTCCCGACTGTGATGATTTCGGCGGTCATGCATTCTTCCTCAATTCAAGGGCATCACACAGAGACACGGAGAACACAGCGGCAAATCAAAGATCCCTATTGATTATTTGTCCAATGAATAATAAAATTTAATTATTATATAATTTTAATAAAAAAAATAACCCGTTTCACTCTTCTCTGCGTCTCCGTGTCTCCGTGCGAGAAAAATAATTATAAACATCTCACAAGCACTTGCAGGATGACATTCGCGTAGATTCCCGCGATGACGTCATCCATCATGATCCCCCATCCGGCCGGAAGGCGCTGGGAGCGGTTGATGGGAAACGGCTTTACGATGTCGAAAAACCTGAACAGAAAGAAGCCGCCGACCAGCCACATCCTCGACGCGGGGACGGGCAGAAAAACCGCGGACAACCCCATGCCCATGATCTCGTCGACATTGACGATGGGGGGATCGTGCTTCCGGCCCTTTTGCACCTCCTCGCGTTCAACGCGGCCGGATGCCCACACTCCGAGGGGGAATAGGAATCCGAGGCCCGAAACGAGGAAAACCGGCCTCACCGGATGGAGGAGCCAGAGCAACCCCAGGGCGAGTAGACTGCCCGCCGTGCCTGGAGCGACCGGTGAGTACCCGGTGGCCATGCCCGTGGCGATCAATCGGGCGAGCCGGCCCTTTCGAAGGAAACCGGATTTACACATCGGAGGGGATGAAAATGCGGAAGAGGCCGGTCGCGATGGATTTCACATGCGCACGGTTTTCGATGAGATACAACACGCCCGTGAACACGGTGAGTGCCGTGATCGCGAACATCAGGGAGTAAATGACGTTCCAGGCCTGGATCCAGTCGGTGACGGCCCTCAGAAAAGAGGGCGTCCCGGTCCACGTCAGCAGGTGGTAGATGAAAATGAAATACAGGACGACGAGCTGCAGATACGTTTTCAACTTGGCCAGCTTGTGCGTGATGATGGGCTTGTGCTTCAGGATGGCGTACGAGCGGAATCCGGTGATCATGAAATCGCGGATGACGATGATGAGCACCATCCAGGCAGGAACATAACCGAGAAGGTTGAAGCTGATCAGGCTCGAGGACACGATGATTTTGTCCGCGAGTGGATCGAGGAACTGGCCGGTCAGGGTGATGATGCCGTATTTGCGGGCGGTGTATCCGTCGTAATAATCGGTAACGGAGGCGACCACGAACACCAGAAAGGAGGCGGCCTTGACGGCCAGGTTGTCCACGAACAACAGCGACACGAACACGGGCGTCAGCAGAATACGCAGAAGAGTCAGTTGATTCGGCAGATTCATGGGCGTCTAGTCCGTTTGGGATTTCGACAGGAGGAATTTCTGGCCGATCTCATTCCATCTCGACGCGGCCTTCCATGGCTTTCGCCACGGTCACCGAATCGTTGAATTCCAGCGCGCCTCCGAAGGGGATGCCCCGGGCGATCCGCGTCACCTTCACGCCTTTCCGCTTCAGCAGTTTGACGAGGCGTCCGGCGGTCATTTCGCCCTCCATCGTGGGATTCGTGGCCACCACGACCTCCCGGATATCGGCGTTGATGCGCTCGAGCAGTTCGCGGAAGCGGAGGTCGTCCTCGCCGATCCCGTCAAGAGGCGACAGAGCGCCGCCGAGTATGTGATACACACCGCGGTATCCGCCGGCCCGTTCGATGGCCAGCAGGTCCTTCAAGTCCTCCACCACGCAGACCGTTTTATGGTCCCTCTTTTCGTCACGGCAGATCGAGCAGGGGTCTTCCTCCGTCAGGTTGTGACAGACCGAACACCGCCCGACCCTGTCCGTGAGGGCGAGAATGGCCTTCGCCAGGGCCTCGACTTCCTGGCGGCCCTCGTTCAGCAGGTGAAGCGCGATGCGCTGCGCCGATTTCTCTCCGATGCCGGGAAGGCGCGAAAATGCCTGGATCAGCTGGGCCAGAGTCTGGGAGGGATACTCCAAACGGCCTCCCGTTACAGCCCCAGGCCCGGCAGCTTCATGCCCCCGAGCATGCCGCCTCCGACCTTCTGGAGCTCCTCTTTGGCCATCTCCTGCGATTTTTCCAGTGCCTGGTTGGCCGCAGCCAGAACCAGATCTTCAAGCATTTCGACGTCCTTCGATTCGAACACCTCGGGATCTATCTTGACCGACCGGATCTGCTGTTTTCCGGTCGCAGTCACCGTGACGATGCCGCCGCCCGCGGATCCCTCGGCCGTCATTTCGCCGATCGCGTCCTGGGCCCTGGCCAGTTCCTCCTGCAGTTTCTGCGCCTGTTTGAAAAGATCCGACATGTTGGGTTTCAACATCCCTTAACCCTCCGGATGCTAGGATTCCATTTCCACGTCAAAGTCTTCGATGAGCTTCTGTATGATGCCCCCCTCTTCCTTCAGGGCCTTGATCGTCTCGGTCTTCCGATCCTTGTCGGACGCCCGCCGGACCTGTGGAAAATCCCCTTTCACGCACTTGAACGGCACGGCGCGCCCGAAGGTTTCCTGCAGCGACTCGGAGATGATCGCCTTCGCCCGCATGATGGAGTCCACGTGGAAACCGTTGCACGGGGCGAATCCGATCTCGACCACGCCGTTCCTGACCTGGATGGGCGCCCCTTCCGCGAGGAATGCGCCCACCGTGATTTTCTTCTGTTTGACCAGGGCGATGAATCCGTCCCACCGGTCCTGGATTTCCTTCAGCGTGACCGGTTCACCGGCTTCTATGCCGTCCGGCGGCTTGGATTCCGGAACCCCAGCCCTGGCCTTCGCGGCCGGGCGGCCTGCGGCAGGCGCTTCCGCGGGCCGGGACAGTCCTGCGGCAGGCGCTTCAGCTGGCCTGGACGGTCCTGCGGCAGGCGGGCTCAGGGCCGGCTCAGGGGACTTTTTTTTTAAATCGCCCAGCTGCGAAAGCAGATCCTCGATCGAAGCCGTCTTGTCGATCTTCGACATCTTGACCACGGCCATTTCGAGCGGGATCCTGGGGTTGTCGCTGAATTTGACCTGATGCTGGGCGTCCGCGACGACCCGGATGAGCCGGAGAAGGTCCTCCTCCCTGAAATTCCGCGCCTTTTCCTCGAACCGTTTCTGATTCGCTTCGGACATTTCGAGAAGGCCGGCGTGACCCGCCGCCCTGACCACCAGCAGATTCCTGAGATGCTCAAGAAAACCCGCCAGAAATTCGTCGATGGACGTGCCGGAGGCCACGAGCTTTTCGACCAGGTCGAGTCCCCCGGCCGCGTTTCTGGATTCGACGGCATCCATCATCTCGAAGAAAAGCTCCTGGTCGATCAATCCCAGGGCATTGATCACATCCCCGGCGTGGATGGGACCGCTCGCGAAAGAGACCATCTGGTCAAGGATGGACTGGCTGTCGCGGAGACTCCCGTCCGCCTTCCGTGCGATGAGATGGAGCGCCTCCTCGTCGATGTCGATCGCCTCGCTCTCGCAGATCCGCCTGAGCAGCGCGACCATGTCCGAAACGGCGATGCGGTGAAAGTCGAACCGCTGGCAGCGCGAGAGAATCGTGGCCGGAACCTTCTGGGGCTCGGTGGTCGCGAACAGGAAGAGGACATGCTCCGGCGGCTCCTCCAGCGTCTTGAGCAGCGCGTTGAAGGCCTCGCTGGTGAGCATGTGGACTTCATCGATGATGTAGACCTTGTACCGGCCGCGCGTCGGCGCATAGCGCACGGTTTCGCGCAGGCTCCGGATGTCCTCGATGCCGCGGTTGGACGCTCCGTCGATTTCGATCACGTCCATGCTGTGCCCGCCCGTGATTTCGAGGCAGCTCGAGCACGCATTGCAGGGATCCGGGGCGGGGCCTTTCTCGCAGTTGAGCGCCTTGGCCATGATCCGCGCCGCGCTCGTCTTGCCGACGCCCCGCGGACCCGCCAGCAAGTAGGCATGCGCGATCCGGTTGTATTGAATGGCGTTCCTCAGCGTCGCGGTGACATGCTGCTGTGCCACCACTTCCTCCCACTTCTGCGGGCGCCATTTTCTTGCGAGTACCAGATATCCCATGGAAAGCGTTTTCAGGAGTGTTGTCAGGACGTGAAAAAAGGCTGTGCACCCACCCTTGATCTCCCAAGCATCCGACCTTCGGCCGGCAGCCGGTTCCGGCCAAGCGGTTCCGCGGCACATGGTCGAACTGCTTGCCGCTGCTACCTTCCGGTCCTGACGGGGTTCGGCAGCCTCTCATTGCGCAGAGCTCGGACCATCAACACCGGCAGCCCGGTCGAGAGCCGGCCAAGAAGAGACCGCGGTATGGGAGTTCGACCCTGCTGGAGCGGATTGCAGGTTACAGGGCACCGCTGGTTCCCCGTCTAGCACAGCCTCTTATATGTGGAGCAGAGCGGGATCGAACCGCCGACCTGTACGTTGCGAACGTACCGCTCTCCCAAACTGAGCTACTGCCCCATTTTCGGGATTCGGGATTCGGGATTCGGGAATCGGGAATCGGAATTCGAGGATCGGATATCGGCCATCGTCAATCCCGAATCCAAAATTCCAAATCCGAAATGAATCCATTCACCCCTCACCGCTAACCCCTCAACCACTAACCCGTTATTTTTTAACTCGAAACTCTCAACTCGAAACTCTTCTTTAAGCGGAGAGGGTGGGATTCGAACCCACGGTAGTTTTGGCTACACACGCTTTCCAAGCGTGCTCCTTCAACCGCTCGGACACCTCTCCCCGGTTGAAATTCACTATGAAGTCTTGTCTCCATCCCGATCCAGCGGGACTCTTCAACCGCTCGGACACCTCTCCCTTTTTCGGGAATCGGGAATCGGAATTCGGGAATCGAGAATCGGAATTCAAAGATCGGATAACGGACTCCTTCAATCCCAAATCCAAAATTCCAGATCAGAAATCCGAAATGAATCCTATTCCCCCTCACCGCTAACCCCTCAACCGCTTACCCGTTATTCGAAACCCGAAACCCGTAACTCTTCTTAAGCGGAGAGGGTGGGATTCGAACCCACGGTCCCGATTTAGTCGGGACAACGGTTTTCGAGACCGCCCGATTCAACCGCTCTCGCACCTCTCCGGATATGCGTCAATCGGGGATTGAGGGATCGTTCCCCTGTTTCCTCCCGCTTTCGGCGGATCGTTTTTTGTTTTCGCGCAGGTTTTGAAAGAACGATTGCATCAATTCGGAGATCTCGTTTTCGAGAACTCCCGAAACCACATCGATTCGGTGGTTCAATCTCGGATCCTGCACCAGGTTTCTCAGCGAACCGCAGGCGCCGGCCTTGGGATCCCATGCGCCGAACACCAGATTCTGAATGCGCGCGAGGACGGCGGCGCCCGCGCACATCGCACAGGGTTCCAGAGTCACATAAAGCGTGCAACCCGTCAGTCGCCACGATCGAAGGGTGCTGGCCGCCGCGGAAATTGCGATCATTTCAGCGTGCGCTGTGGGATCCTGAAGCGTTTCGGTCTGGTTGTAGGCCCGTCCGATGATCCGGTCTTCATGAACCACGACGGCGCCCACCGGAATCTCCCCCTCAGCATACGCCTTTCCGGCCTCCCGGACCGCCCACCGCATCCACCCTTCGTGCGCTTCGTTCAAATTGAATCCTTGACGCGATTCAGAACTCATCGTTCAAGGTTCCTGGTTCAAGGTTTTAAAAAATCTGTTAAGCGATTGATTGAGTTTTCAACCGAAAGCACCAACTTTGAACCTTTAACCTGGAACCATGAACCCTAGTACGCCCGGAGGGAATTGAACCCCCAACCTTCTGATCCGTAGTCA
>Ga0316628_100005556_pt1 | contig 10151 bp, 8 predicted proteins | sample OWC_Aug_M2_C1_D5_FD_207648 | JGI IMG/M metagenome (GOLD analysis project Ga0316628, IMG submission 207648) | Wetland soil microbial communities from Old Woman Creek delta, Ohio, United States - OWC_Aug_M2_C1_D5_C | ecosystem: Environmental > Terrestrial > Soil > Wetlands | place: USA: Ohio... | reverse complement strand
CGTTTTGTGTTATGAGTTTAGCTTTTAAGTTTTCCGCGATCTCAAAGAGCCGTCAGCTTATCGATTCTCCATTGCGATCTTTTTCCTTTCCGAGGCTATTCTGTGCGCCGCCAACAAAGGCTCGGGGATTCGACTGCTGCGAGTGCAATGTTGTACTATTTCCATTGACGTGCTTAATGATATGAGGTGACCGACGCTCACATAAACGGGTTTAGCTCCTTCTTTCGCAGAAAGCACTGAACCGACAACTATTCCATCGTGAACTAAGAACACTTGTCCGCCGATTTCCTTAACTTCACCGATCAACCAACTCTTGGCCACGCCAATCGTAGACTTGCCGAGTGCCAATCCTAAGTGACTAGCAAACCCGCATCCGTACGGATGGGCAAAGCCGTGACCATCAGCGAGAAAAATGTCCGGCTGCAGCCTCAAGCGCCTAATGCAAGCGATGGTTGGAGGTATTTCTCTGAACGATAACAAGGTGGGAATATACGAGACCTTGACCCGTACCGTTGCAGTTTGAGATTCCACAACTTTCAGTGACGTATAGTCTAGAACGGCGACAGCGCCGATGGCTTCTTCATCAAAGTAGGCAACGTCGACGCCAGCTACAAGCTGGATTTTTCGAGGCAACTTATCGTGATGCACGATTTTTTTGCCTAGACGTTTCTGCGCTTCATGAGCCTTCGTAACTGAAAAATTCAACAATCTCGTCCTGAGCTTCCATCCCTTAGCCTTTGCGGGGTTTGCGCATCTTCCCGTGAGGCGGCTCAAACCGTTTCAAGTAATCCTCTAGCGATTTCCTCCGCACTTCTTGTGTAATGTCTCCCCGCGTGGTCTCAATTATCTTCCGGGCAATGTCGCTTTTCCGCCGCAATCCTGGCACAAGCATGTATGCCTCGTCCAGCCCCATCAGCTCTATGAATATTGCGTCCATGGTTTCCAAGCATTCCTCACCTTTCTTCACGTTGCCTTCTCGAAGGGCATCCAGAGCCAAACGCCTGAATTCACCCACGACATCACCTAAGCCGAGAACGTAATCGGTCGACGGGACTTTGATCTCCTGGGGCGAAACGAATCTAGATTCCTCAACCAGTTTCAGAAAAATGTTGGCTTCTGAGTACTCCTGTAGTGCAGCGCTGAACGCTCCTCCATAGACGATTTCGGGGCATTCTTCGGCCAATGTCTGAAGACCAGTTATAACATCTTTCGCGTCGACAAGGGTTTTTTCAGCATCTTCCAAGCGTTTCTGATGAATCAGCAAAATCGCTTGCTTGGAAAGACTTGTCGCTTTCCGCATGCTCTCATGTGCTTTTTCACGTATCTTATCCTTCTTAGTTAGTTCAAGTTTCACTTTTTTCAAGACAGCTTTCAGACTTGACAACCTATCACCGAGTCAATTTAGCAATGCAGTTCGTTGAAAGAAATTGAATGGGAGATTACTTAAAGCTACTTCCCAATGATTCCACAGTGACGAGCTCTCACGAAGTGCCAAATCGGATGGTCCTGGGCAGTTTACTCAGCAACACTACTCGGCTGTCTATACATTCATCAAGAATTCTGTAGCCCGTTTTCTCAGCCAAGCGCGACGCAAAATCCGAAACCTCTTGATGTTGGGGCATACGATCAAAACCCAAGCGTAGATTTGAAAAGCCAACATGCATGTACGCCTTAGCCTCAACGTATGTCGGAGACGCTCTACCAACGAGTCTAGCGTATTCTTCAACATTCTCCATGTTAAGACCCCTGACCAGGGTCATCCTCATCACCGTGGGGCATTTGAAGCGCGGCAGGATATCGAGAGTTTCATTCAGACTTGCCCATGCGTTGTCTACTTGGGGTCGACAAACTCGCTTATACACCTCTTCGTTGGCGGCGCAGACCGAAACGTAAAGCTGAGTCGGCTCAACATCTAGCTCGCCAAGTTTTGATGGTCGAGTTCCGTTTGTCACGAGAAATGTCGTGAACCCCCTCTTATGGAACAAGCTAATCAGGTCGCCAAGCGGCTCGTAGAGCGTTGGTTCTCCGGTCAAGCTTATAGCCACGTGTCTTGGGATTAAGGCTTCTCGAAACTTTTGCCAATCAGTCTTCTGGTTACCCTTATAACCGCTGAGGATGCGCTGCTGAGAGTGTAAGCTTCCCTGAACAATGCTTTCAGCAGAGTCCCAACTGGGCAGCTCCATCTCATCCCACCCAATCTGTAGATCTCTATTCTGAGCTCTCCAGCAAAACAGACACTGTTGAGTACAGTAAAACAAAGATGGCGTCATCTGCAGGCATTGATGCGATTTTATCCCGTAAAACTTCTGCTTGTAGCAGTATCTGCCATTGACTAAGGCTTCATTCAGCCATTTGCACCCTTTTACTCCAGAATGCCTTCCTACCAGATGATATTTCTGTTTATGCAATGCTTGAACCAATTGAGGCGGGACGGTCTTCTCCATGCTTTCACCATGATAAGGGCATGATTATTCAATCCTGTGAATCTGAGGCTTGACATCACCTTTGATTCCGAGTCTCGCTGCTTCCCGAACCTGAAGCATACAATCAGCGTTGTAGGCTTTGTTGAAGATTTTGTAGTCCGCAGTCTGTAGAAAGGCGCCGTCGATTGATACAGGTGATTCAGAGGCGAAGATGCCTATGTCCTTCATGAGAATATCTCCTGGATTAGGTCGGCAATCGCAGTATTCTGTTATATCTTTAGCGAAGCTTACGTAGGACACTTTACTCTGCTTGAACGTGGAGAGAACGCCATAAGCCGCGGACGCTAGAGCTCTCAGGATGTTCTCTTGATTGAGCAGCGTGATGGCGCCCGTAGGGCAATTGCTTCGGCAGAAGGGGCAGCGCATGCATTTTGGCGACAGATTTTTTGCTTTGTCGCCTATGATTTCGGGCAGGTGCCTCTCGCATATTTCGCGGCATTTTCCGCAGCCGATACATTTTGCCTCATCAATTTCGAGGTCTATTTTTCTGTGTTGGCTCAGTTTGCCTGCCTGTGAGGTACAGCCCATGCCTAGGTTTTTTATCGCGCCTCCAAAACCTGCAAGTTCATGCCCTTTGTTGTGAGTTATTACAATCATGGCATCGGCTTCGGCAATGGCACCGGCAACTTCGATTTCGTTCAGTATTCCTTTGGTTCTGACCATTCGATAGTTCTCACCGCGAAGACCGTCAGCCACTATGAAAGGTGCCATGTTGAACCCGTGCTTCAGGGCGTTATCCATGTGATCGTAAGCGTTGTGGCGTTGTCCTCGGTAGTAGGTTGTGGTGTCAGTGAGGAACGGTTTGCCGCCTGCCTCTTTCACCAGTCTAATAATATCATGGACGAAGAACGGCTGCACGTAATTTGGATTACCCAGTTCGCCGACGTGGAGTTTTATGGCCACGAGGTCACCTTTCGTCACGCAGTCAATAGTGCCAGCTTCATCGTAGAGCAGCCCAGCCTTTTCCAACAGGTCTTGTTGCTTATCCCACGGGGTGAAGTAAACAGTCATACTCGTTATCCCACTTTGCGTTGAGATTGGAATACAAATCGAGTGGGGCATATTAAACAATTATCTTAGCTTTGGCTGGGTGGTCTTTCTTGATTAAACGAGTCATCGTTTGCTTGAGCAGGTGTCCTGAGTTTTGTCAGAATGGGAGAACAATCGAAAGGTTATCCGCAAAGGAAAGGTTAAAATCTTGTTTGCAACAAATTTCCATCCGACATAGGTTAAGGAGACCGTACGCGAGGGAACCCTTGGCTTGAACACAAAATCTCTCCCAGTAGCCGTCTTAATTGTAGCGGTCACCTTTGTTCTAATTTCGCCGATTCTTCCGGTCATGGGACAGATAGGATCCCAGATTGACCAGGTTTTCCCTACGGAGCAGAAAGGAGTTGTTGGGCAGCCTGTCAGTCTAACAGGTTCCATTGACTCGAGAAACGGAACATTTCAAATTTACTTCGGAAGCTTCCTGGTGGCCACTGGCAGCGCTCAAGACTTTTCAGTATCCGCCGGTTTTAGAATACCTGAGACTCCAGCTGGAACCTATGCCATAACTCTCAGAGACGTCTTGTTGAATAATAATGCGACCAAGGACTTCACTGTTGACACTGCGTATATTGTTGACCCAATTGTTCCATCAGCACTAGCGCAGTTTCAGGAAGGAAGCATTGTGGTGCTGAACGTCAGCGTTACGGGCGGAAAAGCAAACACTGCATACTCGTCGAACGTCACCGTGACCCTTCCTTCCCCGCTTAACACGAATTACTCACGACTTGTAACGCTTCCAACATCAAACCAGAAAGGAACAGCAACATCTCAAATCAATTTCCCAGACAGCTTGTTTGATCCCTCAGGATCACTAACAGACTTCGCGGGTTCATACAAAGTCTACTTCAACCTCTCACAATCCTTAGGATCGAATCAGTTCCTCGTAGGCTTCACGAACCTGACTCAATACCATAGGGGGCAAACAGTAGATATCCGGGCAATAGGCTACCAACAGAACGACACGACAACCGTGACAATCAAGAACCAGGAGTCCGGAGCCACTATGTACACAGCAAATGTCTCGCCAAACAGCGCAGGCACAGTCATCGCGGAATGGACTGTTCCTTCCAGCGCAGCAATTGGCAGCTACGACGTGAGCATAACTGCTCACGCCACACCGAAACTTGCGCCAGACCAGCAGAACATCACTGTTCCAGGCTATCACACAAGAATAAGGGTAATTGACCTGTCAGGTATTCCTGTTCCTCAGATAGTAGTTGAAGCAAACGACGCCGCCACAAACAAAACTTATAGTGGAACAACTGAAGATGACGGTAGAGCCATCATAAACCTAGAAAGCGGTCAACATGCCCTCACAGCATTCTGGAAAGACCTAGGAGTAGGCGGAAAAAGCGTAAACGTAGTTGGCGAAGGCGAATTCGACCTTTCGGTAGAACTCACCAACCTCGAGATAACAGTCAAAGACAGGAACGGACTCCTGATTCCGTACGTTAACTTAGGCATTACATATCATTACCTGACCACGAAAAATAGTCAACAAAGAACAGGAACGGCTGCGGGTCAGACAGACGTATCTGGAATGTTCACCTTAGCCTCCACTCCTCCAGAAATAAGTTACACAATTAACGCTTCGATCTACGGCGTTACCTTCAACGGCGGTAACGACACCTTGAGCAATCTGCCAGTGAAACCCGTCTCGGCAGTGACAATACTGTGCCCAAGCCGCAGCCTGACTTTCAGTATTATCGATTACAATCGCAACCCGATCTCCGACGCTCGGCTAGAACTGCTTGAAAGTTCCGCAGGCATTTTCTACGGTGCAACAACAGGAACGAATGGTTCAGTGACTGTTGAAGCTACTTTTGGAAAATACAGAGCCCGAGTGTATTCAGGCAGTGTGCTGCTGAATGAAACATTGGTTGATGCATTCACAGACCATCAAATCGACGTGCAATGCAGTCTCTACAATTTTCAGATAACCGTCAAAGTCAGCGACTTTTTCGGTCAGCCAATTTCAAGTGCAAACGTCCGCTTGCTGGAACCCGACGGAACAGTTCAATCTGAGAAAACCCAGAACGACGGGGCAGCTATCTTCAGCAGAGTGGTAGGGGGCGACATGCAAATAACGGCCTTTGTTTCTGAAACGGACGATTACTACGAGTCCAGAAGGATCAAAGTTGATTCGCCCTCAACCATACAGATCCGAATGGGCAGGTACATCGCGCTCGGGTCATTAGTCATTCAGACCAGTCTGTTCGTAACCATAGTCATAATTCTGCCAGTCATCGCTATCTTTCTCTTCATTGAGATGAATAGAATGAGAAAAGCTAAACAACAGAAAGCCAAGACAGCCGCTAGAAACGCGGGCTCCAAGTGAAAAAGTTTATATTGCGTGAGAAGACGTATTTCGTCTCGAATGCTGAGGGAACATTGAATTCTAACATTCAATAGAGGTGTGTCTATTGGCCCAAGCAAAACCTTGTTCTGCAAACTGTCCTTCTTTCAAATGCGTTAAAAATGCTACCTTCTATCGTCGAGATTCTGTTTGGTGCAGGGAAGCCGAAGAAAGCTGCAACGTGGCGGGTTGCACCTACGCCGTTTGCGTCAAGAGACGACTGCTACCTAGAGGAATATGCGGAGAAACCGTCAAACGCATAACCATCGACAAGGACCCAGAGGAAATGGCAGTTGAATCAGTCAGACTGAAGGGAAAAACATTTCGCAAGATTGGAGAAAGAGAACTATTCTAGACAGTTAAGAGCAGAAAACGAATTTAGAAATCCGCTTCTAACCTCTTTTCTCTTTTCTTTATTTTGCTTGAACGCGTTTCACTACCGGCGGCTTAATCTTCTTCAGGATTCTGTAGCCGCAGATGATGCACTTTGTTTCTCCGCCGCGCATTTCAAGCTCATCCGAAGGTACTCTCGAACCGCACCTCATACATTCATAGACAATTCCAGTTTTCTCCACGAAAACACTCTCTTCGTACAAAGGGAAGGTTTTTTGCTTTTAAACGTTTCCAGTTAAGTTTGGGCTAATGTAGGGCGAAACTTGAAGAAAACACTGCTAAATCTGCTCTCAGGAGTTCTTTCACACCGAGAGCTTGCTGACGTCTACGGTTCTTTCGATATCGTAGGTGACATAGCCATCATCAGGTTGAAAACTCCTTCTGAAAAGACCAGCAGTAGAATCGCAGATGCCGTGATGTGCGTCCACGGAAACGTGAAAACCGTTCTGGCACAGACAGGCGCAGTGAGCGGAGACTTCAGGCTTCGAAAGCTAACACACATCGCAGGCGAAAAAAGGACAACCACAATTCACAAGGAATCTGGCTGTCTCTTCTCAGTCGACGTGAACACATGTTACTTCTCCCCAAGGCTCAGCCACGAAAGAGCACGAATCGCTAACCTTGTGAAGCCTGAGGAAACGGTGGTGAATATGTTTGCGGGCGTCGGCTGCTTCTCCATAGTCACCGCCAAACACGTTAGCAGCGTGAGAGTCTACTCGATTGACATAAACCCTTCGCCCGTCCAGTTCATGACCCAGAACGTCAGATTGAACCGAGTCTACAATAGAGTAATCCCAATACTCGGAGACGCAAAGCAAGTAATCGAAAACCAGTTTGAACGCTGCGCCGACCGCGTTCTCATGCCGTTGCCTGAGAAAGCTTTTGAATACCTCCCATGGGCCGTGTCTGCCCTCAAACCAAGGGGCGGCTGGATCCATCTCCACACGTTTGAACACGCTGCCAAAGATGGAAATCCCGCCGAAAAGGTCAAGAAGAGAACTAACGAAGCCTTGACCAGCCTAGGTGTCTGTTTTGATGTTCCTGTCGTCCGTGTTGTGCGAAGCACTGGTCCAAACTGGTGGCAACTTGTAGCTGACGTCCGTGTGAATCAAAGCTTGCCGGCTTGATCGCTCTTCTCAGCTATCGTCATCCGTTCCTTGGTGCCTAAATCAATATGGACAAGGCAGAGTGCTGAGTTCAGGCAGGGCACTTGTTCTAAAGCAAGTGTCCAGCATTTACTTTTGTAATGGGCACATATTTTTCAAGACTAATGTAGCCTAATTTCCCAGCTCTTTTAGGGATTAAGCAAGTTTTAATAGTTGACAGTTCGTTACCTTTTCCGAGTGAATTCCTATGAAACGAAAACTTATGGATATCCTCGCTTGCCCAATCGACAAGTATCATCCTCTTGAACTCCACGTTTTCGAGGAGAAAGACGAAATAGTTGAAGGCTTAATCGTCTGCCCAAAATGCGTGCGTTGGTACCCTATCCGTGATGAGATACCTGAAATGTTACCTGATGAGTTAAGAAAAGAAGCTGAGGACCTGCCCTTTCTTAAGAAATGGGCGAGCCAAATACCTGCCAAAGTCGTCTCTGAAGGCAAACCTTTCAACATCAACAGAAAATAAAACACGCACGTTTCATCGAAGCTTAATCGCCTTATTTTCAACGGAGGACTTCAACGCAGCCACAGCAATGCTCAAAGCTCTAACGCCATCTTCTCCGGTAACCATCGGCGTCTCCTTCTTTACAATACAGTCTGCAAAGTGCTGAAGCTCAGCCTTCAACGGTTCCTGCCAAGGATACTTTGGCTGGATATTCTGCTTTGCCGCTTCAATCCACAATTCCTGTGTTATATAATCCAGCCTCATTATTGCGTCGCTTCCTGTCACAGTCAACGTTCGGGTTTTGTACGGTGTAAGCCAATTAGATTCTATAAAGGCACTTTTACCGTCCGCGTAAGTGAGCATTATTAATGCGTAATCCTCGAACTTCTTGTGCTTCATGCACCCCGCCTTTGCGTACACAGTTGTCGGGTCGTGGCCAAAGACAAAACGCATGACGTCTATATCGTGAATCGCCGTATCCTTGACAACACCCACGTCGCCTATTCTTTCTGGCCATTGAGAGACCCGCTTCGCTGTGGCGCACACTAGTTCCCCGATTCTCTTGCTCTCAACAGACTCCCGGACCTGACGCAGTCCAGGAATGAACCTCATCAGAAAACCTACAGTGATATGCAAACCATTCTCTTCAGCCGTAGACACGAGTTTCTCAGCCTGTTTCGTGGTCGTGGCCATTGGTTTTTCAACGAGAACGTGTTTTCCAGCTTTCAATGCCTTGAGAGCTTCCTTGGCTAGACTCGTTGACCATGTGCACACGCTCACTGCCTCGATTTCCTTGTTCTTTAACATCTGTGTACTGCTTGTGTAAGCTTTCACTCCGAATTCGCCAGCTAAGTTTTTGGCTCGTTCAGCATTCATGTCGCAGATGGCTACTAGCTCAGTTGATTCCAGTTCCTTGTAGATTCTGGCATGATTTTTCCCCCAAAAACCCGTTCCTATTACCGCGACGCCAAGTTTCTTCATTCTCGGTCAACTCCCCTTCCCAGCCCACGGTATATGAATCCTTCGCTTTCGACTTTGGCGGGTTCGAAAAGTCCGGCGAGATCCACGATTGCTGCCGGTGTCTTCATTATCGAGCGTATGTTCTTGAGGTTTAAGCGTTTAAATTGATCTTCCGCGGTCACGATCACAATGCAGTCACAGTTCTCAACGGCTTCTGTCAGGCTCCTTTTTGGCACAAGCGTCTGGTTTGCTGGATCAGTCTTTCCTCCGCGTGGGTCATACAGGTTGATTCGTGTCCCTTTCGCCTCCAACGTCCTAACAAAATTCTCGCCTGGCGTTCCTATTCCTGCTGTGCCTAGAACGGCGATTCTTGATCGTCTTAGTGTTTTTCCGCATTCTCGCAGGATATTTTGCGTTAAGTTAGCTGCATGTCTCACCATTCCGTCGTTTACCTGCGTGGCTAAACCTGGAAGCCTGAGCTTGACTCCAAGGTTTTCTGCGCTATCCAAAAGAAGGTGTGTTCCCCGCTTCTTTTCCTCCCCATTAATCGACGGAGCGTAGTCAGATTCCGGCAACTCGCGGTTCATGATTCTCAGTGTCTCAAAATAGTCGACCTTGGCGCTCTCGCAAAAAACAGCTAGCTCGTTCGTTAACGCTGTGGAAACGTTTCTTCGGGCTGAGGCGAAGAGTGTAGCTAACTCTGCAATCTTGAAATTCTGCGTCTGTACTAGGTTTTTTCTGGGAGTTGTTGACAAAACGGCTGAAGCTGCATCCAAGCTGAGCTTGTCATTCGCAGCTACTATTTGCTCTTGGTCGCTTATCGTTCCACTTTGTCGTTCCTGCTCAGCTTTTTGACTGTGCACGTATGCTAATCCAAAATCTTGTCCTGCCTTTAGCCCGGAAGTTCTTTCTAGTGCTTCCTTAACAACCGCCTCAGTAAAGCCAAAACTTACTGCGCCTGCGTAAATAATGAGTACGCCTCTCTGCATCGCAGCTCCAATCTGCTTGCAGGTGTTCTCCGCTTCGGTCAAATCTGAGGTTCTCTTCTCTTCAGTTTCAGCGCTGTTTGTGACGACAATTATGTCACTCTGAGTAACTGCACTTTTCAGGTCGCTGGAAGTGTTTAAACCACCTTCGCGTAAGTGACTTCTGAGTCTAGGTTCCAGTTCGCGATCTAAGAAAGTCGCTCTTCCTTTCGTCATGCGCTTTAGCAGGCTTTGGTCAGCATCGGTAAGGGTGACTTTGAATCCCGCTTCGATGAACGTGATAGCAAAGAGAGCTCCCGTCTGCCCGCATCCCAC
>Ga0316628_100005555_pt1 | contig 10152 bp, 7 predicted proteins | sample OWC_Aug_M2_C1_D5_FD_207648 | JGI IMG/M metagenome (GOLD analysis project Ga0316628, IMG submission 207648) | Wetland soil microbial communities from Old Woman Creek delta, Ohio, United States - OWC_Aug_M2_C1_D5_C | ecosystem: Environmental > Terrestrial > Soil > Wetlands | place: USA: Ohio... | reverse complement strand
GGGGGGACCGGAGGAGCGAAGCCGAGTTTGTCCATGGCCAAGAAACCGCTGCCCGACCTGGAAGGGATCTGCGACGCGTTCGCCGTCGAGGGCCGCTGGCTCTCGACCTGTCCCATCCCCTCGGGCCACATCAACGACACCTACTGCTCCAAGTTCGAGGACGGCGGACGGACCGTCCAGTACGTCAACCAGCGCATCAACCACCTGGTCTTCCGGGAGCCCGAGAAGCTCATGGAGAACATCGAGCGGGTGACCCGGTTCGCCCGGGAGAAGATCCTGGCCGCCGGCGGCGATCCGGACCGGGAGACCCTGACCATCGTCCCCACCCGGGACGGCCGGACCTTTCTCCGCACGCCCGAGGGCGGCTACTGGAGGATGTTCCGCTTCATCGGCGGGGCCAGGACCTATGACCGGGTCGAGGACCTCCGCCACGTCTACTCGGCCTCGAAGGCCTTCGGCAACTTCCAGAAGATGCTGGCCGAACTGCCCGGCGGCCGGCTCCACGAGACCATCCCCAACTTCCACCACACCCGGAAAAGGTACGAAGCCTTCGTCGACGCGGTCGAGCACGACCCCGTCAACCGGGCCGCCGGCGTCAGGCCGGAGATCGATTTCGTCGTCGCCCGCGAGCGGGACGCCGGCGTGGTCGTGGACGGATTGGCTTCGGGCCGCATCCCCGAACGCGTCACCCACAACGATACCAAGCTCAACAACGTCATGATCGACGACCGGACGGGCGAGGGCGTCTGCGTCATCGACCTCGACACCGTCATGCCGGGCTCGGTCCTCTACGACTTCGGCGACTCGGTCCGCCTGGGCGCGGCCACGGCCGCCGAGGACGAGCGCGACCTGGGCAAGGTCGGCTTCGACCTGGGCATGTTCGACCGGCTGGCCGCCGGATACCTCGACGCCGCCCGGGACTTCCTCGTCCCCGAAGAAACGGCGCGCCTGGCCTTCTCGGCCAAACTGCTGACGCTCGAGTGCGGCATCCGGTTCCTGACCGACCATCTCAAGGGCGACGTCTATTTCAAGGTCCACCGCGAAGGCCACAACCTCGACCGGGCCCGGACGCAATTCAAGATGGTCGCCGCGATGGAAGACCGGACGGAGGACATGGAGTCCGTCGTCCGCAAATACCTCTGATCCGGCCGCGGCCGGGTGTCGAAGGAGCCGCCATGAACAAGACAACGACCCGTCGCGTCCTGGGCGCCGCCCTACTGGCGCTCCTGCCGGCCGCGGTCATCGCCCTGGCCCCGTCCGCCGCCGAGGAGGGCATGTGGCCGGTCAGCGAGATCCGCAAGCTCGACCTGCGGGCCAAGGGCCTCGAGATCGCGCCCGAGGAGATCTTCAGCCCCGACCGCATCGGGCTCATCTACGGCATCGTCCAGGTCGGGGCAACGGGCTCGTTCGTCTCCCCGGACGGCCTCATCCTGACCAACCACCACGTCGCCTTCGGCGCGGCCCAGGCGGCCAGCACGCGCGAGAACGACTACATCCGCGACGGCTTTCTGGCCCGGACGCGCGGCCGGGAGATCGAGGCCAAGGGCATGACCGCCCGGATCACCGAGTCCTTTCGCGACGTCTCGGCCGACGTCCTGGCCGCCGTCAAGCCGTCCATGGACGCGGCCGCCCGGACCAAGGCGGCCGAACAGAGGATCAAGGAGATCGTGGCCGCGGCCGAGAAGGCCGACCCGGGCAAGCGGGCCGCGGTCTCCGAGATGTTCGCGGGCAAGACCTACGTCCTCTTCCTCTACACCTATCTCAAGGACATCCGGTTGGTCTACGTGCCGCCCCGGTCCATCGGCGAGTTCGGCGGCGAGGAGGACAACTGGATGTGGCCGCGCCACACCGGCGACTTTTCGTTCCTCCGGGCCTACGTCGGGCCGGACGGCGGCCCGGCCGACTTCGCCGCGGCCAACGTCCCCTACAAACCCAAGCGCTTCCTCAAGGTCGCGCCCCAGGGCGTCCGAGAGAACGACTTCGTCTTCCTCCTCGGCTATCCCGGGCGGACCTACCGTCACGCGACCTCGCCCTTCCTGGCCTACGAGGAGGAGGTCCGTATGCCCTACGTCGCCGACTGGTACGCCTGGCAGATCGCGCTGATGGAGAGGATGGGCGCGGGCGACCGGGCCGTCGCCCTCAAGCACTCCGCCCGGATCAAGGGCCTGGCCAACACGATGAAGAACTACCGCGGCAAGCTCCAAGGCATGAAGCGGGTCGGCATCGTCGCGCGGAAGCGCGAGGAGGAGCGCCGGATCGAGGCCTTCATCGCCGCGGACCCGGCCCGCAAGGCGCGGTACGCGGGTCTGCTGGCCAGGTTCGCCGCGGTCTACGACGAGATGCGGCAGAGCGCCGAATACCGGCTGGTCATGAACTACCTCCGCTCCAACGTCAACCTGCTCAACTTCGCCTGCGTCATCAACGAGGCCTCGCTCGAGCGGCCCAAGAAGGACCTCGAGCGGGAGCCCGACTTCATGGACCGCAACTATGCTCAGACGAAACTGCGGATCGCGATGGCCCTCGACAATTTCTACGAGCCGACCGACCGGGCCATCTTCAAAGAGCTCCTCGTCCGGGGCGCCCGGCTGGCCCGGTTCCGGCATCTGCCCGTCTTCGACGCGATCGCCGCCGCGGCCGACCCGGCCAAGGCCGCGGAGGCCCTGGTCGACGACCTCTACGGCCGGACCCGCCTGCGCGACAGGGCCTTCGTCATGGCCGCCCTGGACGGGCCGGCCGCCGGGCTCCAGGTCATGAATGACCCGCTCGTCGCGCTGGCCGCCTCGCTCTACCCCGAGATCAAGGCCCTGCGGAAGCAGGAGGACGCCTGGAGCGGCACGCTCGACGCCCTCTATCCCCTGCTCCTCGAGGTCAAGTCCCAGTTCCAGGCCCAGGACTTCATCCCCGACGCCAATAGCACCCTGCGGCTGACCTTCGGCCGGGTCAAGGGCTACTCGCCCGCCGACGCGGTCCGGTACGGCCCGTTCACGACACTGGACGGCGTCCTCGAGAAGACGACCGGCCGGGAGCCCTTCGACACGCCGGCGGGCCTGATCGGCCTGGCCCGGGCGGGGGATTTCGGACGGTTCAAGCCCGAGGGCTTCGCCAGCGTCCCGGCCTGCGTCCTCTATGACGCCGACACGACCGGCGGGAATTCGGGCAGTCCCGTCCTGAACGCCCGGGGGGAGCTCGTCGCGGTCAACTTCGACCGGACCTACGAGGCGACCATCAACGATTACGCCTGGAACGCCGACTACTCCCGCTCCATCGGCGTCGACATCCGCTACGTCCTTTGGGTCACGGAGAAGTTCGCCGGCGCCGGGTTCCTCCTCGACGAGATGGGCGTCGGCGGCGTGAGATAGCCGTCCAGACGGCCTGGCTGATCTGGATGTCCTGAACGGCGACGCCCGTCAGGTCGGCCACGGTGACCTCGTCGTCCGCGGCGCGCCCCAGCCGTGGGTCCTCGATGACGCGGCCGAGCTCGACCAGCCGGTCCCGGGAGAGCACGCCCGCGGCCACGGCCCTGTAAACCTCGCCGCGGAGCTCGGACTGGCCGAGGCTGTCGACGACGACGCGGTCGGCCCCGGCCAGGATGAGGGGGTCGAGCTCCTGTTTCGCGGCGGTGTCGGAGCCCACCGCGGTGATGTGCGTCCCCGGGCGGATCCAGGCGGCCTCGAGCAGGGGTCTGGTCGACGGCGTGCACGTCACGATGAGGTCGGCCGCGGCGGCGACGTCCTCGGCCCTGAGGGTCGTCCGGACCCTCAGGCCGGTCGGCGCCATGTCCCGGCGATAGGCGGCCAGCTCTTCCTCGTCGAGCCCCCAGACGACCGCCTCTTCGAACCGCCGCACCCGGCGCAGCCATTCGAGCTGCATCCGGCCCTGGACGCCGGCGCCGAGGATGCCCACGGTCCTGACATTCCGGGGAGCCATGGCTTTCGCCACAACGGCCCCGGCCACCGCGGTCCGGAGGTTGGTCAGGTAGCCCTCGTCGAGGAGGACGGCGTCGAGGACGCCCGTCCGGCGGTCGAACACGAGCATCAGGCCGTCGCCCGAAGGCAAGCCCAGCTTCGCGTTGTCGTAGAAGCCGGAGGCGATCTTGATGACGTAGACGTCGCCGTCCTTGATATAGCCGTACTTGATGTGGACGTCGCCCGGCGGGTCGTCGAACACCAGCTCGCCGACGGGCGGCACGACGGCCCGGCCCCGTGAGTAAGCGACGAAGCCGTCTTCGATGAGGGGAATGGGGTCGATGGCGGCCAGGGCCTTCTTGATCTCGGCTAGGGGAACGACGACCGGCATGGTCAACCTCCTGCGCCCGGCCTTGGGCTCAGAGCCGCCGGATGGACATGCCCAGCTTCTCGAGGGTCCTGACGGCCTTCTCCAGGTCGTGGTCCTTGACGAAGACGTGGTCGGTCGAGTAGGCCGAGATGCTGAAGATGCTGATCCCGGCCTCGGCCAGCGCGCCCGAGACCAGGGCGAAGAAACCGACCAGGCTGAACGGCAGGACCATGTCGAAGGTGATCATCCGCCAGCCGCCCTCGATCCCCAGGAACTTCTGGGCGCGGAGCTTCGACTCCTCGACGACGCAGGTGGTTTCGCGGCTGTCCTTGATCACGGCCAGGGCGTCGGTGCAGGCCCGGTCGGTCTTGACGATGGCGTAGGACTTGGGGGAGACCAGAACGCGGCCGTTCTTGATGTAGTTCCGCCGGTCGCTCCGTTTCATGGGTGCCGGCCTCCGCTGTCCTGTTTCCGCCTCCGGGCCTTCTCCAGGACCCAGCCGGGTTTTTCGACCTGGCGGGCCCTGGCGATGGCCAGGGCGCCGGCGCTCACGTTCTTGGTGATGGTCGAGCCCGCCGCGACGTAGGCGCCGCGGCCGACCTCGACCGGGGCGACGAGCTCCGTCCCCGAGCCGATGAAGGCCCCGGCACCGATGCGCGTCGGGTTCTTGGAGACGCCGTCGAAGTTGCAGGTGATCGTCCCGGCCCCGACGTTGACGTCCTCCTCGACCCGGCTGTCGCCGAGGTAGCTCAAGTGCTGGGCCTTGGAGCGCGGACCGAAGACCGTGTTCTTCATCTCGACGAAATTGCCCACCTTGGCCCCGGCGCAGACCCGGGTCTTGGGGCGGAGCCGCGAGAACGGCCCGACCTGCGTGTCGGGCTCGACCTCGCAGTCTTCCATGACCGTGGAGCTGAGGACCTTGGCCCTCGCGCCCAGCCGTGAGCGGACGATATGGACGTGGGGATAGACGCGGGCGTCGGCGCCGATGCGGGTCTCCCCCTCGATGACGACGCCAGGGTAGATGACCGCGCGCGGGCCGATCTCGACGGCCCAGTCGATCCAGGCCGACGCGGGGTCGAGCAGGGTCACGCCCTTGCTGAGGAGCGCCGCGTTCTTCCTCCGCCGCAGGACCGCCGTCGCACGGGACAGGTCTGCGGCGGTCCGGAGGGGGAGCGTGTCCTCAGCGGCCGGGCACTCGAACAACCCGACCGCCTTCCCGGCTTTGGCCAGCCGCCGGGTCAGGGCCTCGAACCCGGACATACCCCGCGTCGCGGGGAGGCCGCCGAGCAGGGGGAACGCGTCCGCGGACCGGAGGGCTAGGACGCCGGATAGGCCGCCGTCCTCGCCCCGGCTCATGAACGTCAGCGACGAGCCCTTGGAGGCGTGGGCCCGCAGGAAGGCCTTGAGGGTCCGGGCTTGGAGCAGGGGCAATCCAGACGGGACGACCAGGATGTCGCGGTCCGGGTACTTCTCGAGGAGGGTCCGGGCCGTGAGGAGCGCGGCCAGGGCGTTCAGGGGCCGAACGGCGGGACGCGGCGGGCCGGCGAAGAGAAGGACGGGCGTTCTCGTCGCGACGCTCTTGATAAGCTCCTCCCACGTCTCGCGGAAGCGCTCTCCGCCGGCGCCCGTCAGGACCAGGACGGCTTCGGGGTCGAGCCGGCAGGCGGCCTCGAGGGCGTAGGCCCCGGCCGGCCGGCCGAGAATGGTTTCGAAAGGCCTGCCGGCGCCGGGGCCGCGCCCCGTTCCCTCTTCGCTCCCCAGAAGAAGTACGACGGCTTTCCTGTTCATGCGAGCTTGACGATGAGCTTGAACTTCTTGTCTTCCCAGAGGGGCTCGAAGTCGGGTTCGTTCTGGGCCAGGATGGTCAGGTCCTTGTCCTTGTGGACGGCCTTCTTGAGGAAGTCGAGGCAGGCATCGGTCTGGCCCATCAGGCAGTGGGCGTCGGCCAGGAGGTAGTAGACCAGACCTTCCTTCTCCTTGTACTCGAGGGCCTTCTCCAGGACCTTGACCGCGCCGGCGTGATCGCCCTGGTTGATCTTGGCCACGCCGTATCGGTAGTGGTCGGCGAAGTCCTTCAGGCTAACGCCCTCCTTACGGGGCCTCTTCTGGGCGATGGCCAGGTAGGCCTTGGCCCGGTCGACGATCTCCTTCTCGGCCGGGAACTTGTCGATGAAGCCCTTGAACGACTCGACGGCCTTCTCGAACTCGCCCTTGTGGAATTCCTTGACGGCCTGGCCGTAGGCAGCCAGCGCCTTCTGGTACTCGTCCTTTTTCGATCGTTGTTCGCGCACGGTTGTTCCTCTCGATACCGGATGAATTGCGCTTATTTTACACGACTTGCCCTGATTTGACAATACGCCGTCTCAGTCATGCTCCCCTGTTCATTGCTCGCATATTATTGCCGGCCGCGGAGGGGCCTCCCGGGCTTCCGCAGATGTCCGTCGTGGGCACCCATTACGGGCCTGCATATCGACAGTTAAAGACCGGCATGGAGCGGCGAAGGCTGACGGTCTTTCAAAGATGCTTCCGAGGCCGCGGAAGAAGGGGTTGAGGGGTGTCATCTGAGGGAGCATAAAGCGGGGATTTAGACTTCCCGGGACGGAAATGCGGACTCCTCCCATCAGTTCCGGACCGGGAAGGCGTTTTAAATCACCGCGCGGACGAAGACGATCCCCGAAACCCCTCTGCGGCCGGCAAAAGAAATGCTTGAAGCTAAGGAACATGACCGGGGACACGTACCGAGGCGGTACATGTCCTCTCTTGGGGAGTGTGGTAATATAGGGGGGTGAAAAAGCGGCTGGAAGAGATCCTGGAGAAGGTCCGCGACGGGAGGGTCACCCCGGCCAAAGCCCTCGAGCTCCTCCGGGATTACCCCTACTGTGACCTCGACTTCGCCAAGGTCGACCACCACCGCGAGGTCGCCAAGGGCGCGCCAGAAGTCGTCTTCGGCCTGGGCAAGACCCCGGCCCAGATCGCGTCCATCTCCCGGGAGATCCTCAAGAAGGGCTCGAACCTCCTCGTCACCCGGGTCGAGCCTGCGGCCTGGGCCAAGGTCAAGGCCAAGCTTCCGGGCGCCGTCTACAACGAGGCCGCCCGGACCATCAGCCAACAACAGTCCGAGCCGCCGGCCGGGCGCGGCCGCGTCGTCGTCCTGACGGCCGGCACGTCCGATATCCCCGTGGCCGAAGAAGCGGCCGTGACCGCGGAAGCTTTGGGCAACTCCGTCGACAGGATCTACGACGTCGGCGTGGCCGGCATCCACCGGCTCTTCGGCCAATTGGAGCGCATCCGCGAGGCCCGGGTCGTCGTCACGGTCGCCGGCATGGAAGGGGCCCTGCCGAGCGTCGTCGCCGGGCTGGTCAAGGTGCCCGTCATCGCCGTGCCGACGAGCGTGGGCTACGGCGCGAGCTTCAAGGGGCTGGCGGCCCTGCTGGCGATGCTCAACGCCTGCCCCGGAGGCGTGGCCGTGGTCAACATCGACAACGGCTTCGGAGCGGCCTTCCTGGCCAGCTTGATCAATCATCTCTAGGGCATAGAAAACGGACGGGGAACGTCCGAAAGAATAATAAATAGAACAGCTTGACAAGCCTCGTTCCCGTCCCTATATTCTATGAGAACGCCCAGAACGAAAAGCATTCATGGAGATCGTTGACCAGGTCAGGCAGGCCTCGTCCATAGTCGAGATCGCCTCCCAGTATACGACCCTGAAGCGGAGGGGCCGGAAATGGGTCGGCCTCTGCCCTTTCCATAGCGAGAAGACCCCTTCGTTCACCGTCGATGACGAGAAGCAGCTCTACCACTGCTTCGGCTGCGGCGTCGGCGGGGACATCTATTCGCTCGTGATGGAACGGGAGAACTTGACCTTTCCCGAGGCCCTGAAGTACCTGGCCGAAAAGTACCGCGTCCCGCTACCGGAACAGCAGAGGGTCCGGCCCGAGGTCCTCAAGCTCGAGGAGAAGCTGTTCAAGATCAACGACCTGGCCCTGGGCTTCTTCAAGAAGAACCTGTACAACACGCCGGAAGGGGTCAAGGCCCTCGAATACCTGAAGAAGCGGGGGCTCTCGGAAGAGACCATCCAGACGCTCAAGGTCGGCTACGCCCTGAACTCCTGGACGGCCCTCCTCGATTTCTTCCAGGCGAAGAACGTCCCCGTCCCGCTGCTTGAGAAGGGCGGCCTGGTCCTGCCGGGGAACCGGGCCGGGGAGTACCGCGACCGCTTCCGGGGCCGGGTCATCTTCCCCATCTTCAGCCTGACCGGCCGGGTCGTCGCGTTCGGCGGCCGGACGGTCATCGACGCGGAACCGAAGTACCTGAATTCCCCGGAGACCCCTCTCTATTCGAAGGGCAAGCTCCTCTACGGCCTGAACTTCACCAAGGACGCCGTCCGGGACGCGGGAACGGTCGTCCTGGTCGAGGGCTACACCGATTTCTCGGCCCTCTACCAGGCGGGCATTCGCAACGTCGTCGCCTCGCTGGGGACGGCCCTGACCGCCTGGCAGGTGGCCCAGGCCCAGCGCTTCGCCCCGCGCATGATCGTCAACTACGACGGCGACAGCGCCGGCCTGGCGGCGGCGGCCCGGGCCGTGCCGCTCGGCTTCGAGAAGGGGCTCAACGTCGAGGTCCTGGTCCTGCCCGACGACATGGACCCCGACGCCTTCCTCAAGAAGCACGGCCGGGACAAGTACCTGGCCCTGCAGAAGAAGACCGTCTCCGGGCTCAAGTTCCTGGTCGACGCGCTGGCCCGGGGCGTCCGGATGTCCGTGCCTGAGGAGAAGGGCAAGGTCGTCCGGGCGGTGGTCAAGGAGATCGAGAAGGTCCCCGACCCCACGGCCCGGAGCGAGTACCTGCGCATGGCCAGCCAGGAGCTGAAGGTCGAGGAGGGGCTCCTCCGCAACATCATCGAGCAGAAAGCCGCCCCGGCGGGCCCCGAGGCGGGGGGGGCCTTCTGCCCGGGTGAAAAGCGCCTCCTCCAGATCCTCATGGATGATCATTCGATCGCGCCCTACGTCTTCGCCGAGTGCGGCGAGGAGGTCTTCCGGGGGCTCCGCAGCGAGGCCGTTTTCCGTTATATCCTGGAATGCTTCAAGAATGACAAGGACTGGAACATTCACGAGCTCAAGGACAAGGTCCCGCCGGCCGTCCTGTCCCAGCTGGTCAGGGCGCTGTACGAAAAGCCGCCGGGCGCTTCGGTCGAGGAAGCCCAGGAGTGCCTGACCTCGCTCCGCAAGCTCCATCTCGAGAACAGGCTGAAGGACGTCCAGCAACAGATCGCCCGCCTAGGAAAGCAGGAGGAGCAGGAACAGAAGGAGGAGCTTGTCGAGCTGCTTTATCAGAGACATGACATCACCATGCAGATCAGGTCGATGCGATAAGGACGGAAGAAAGCCCATGCCCGTTCGTCATAGAGGACTCATCAGAGAGAGAGGTGCGCGCCGTGGTTCCGGACAATAAGCTCCACAAGGACGAGATCTCCCAGCTCATCTCCAAGGGCCGCAAGCAGGGCTACCTCCTCTTCGAGGAGATCGACAAGACTTTCACCGAGGACCTGGACTCCGAGGAGGACTTCGACGACTTCCTGTCGTCGATGGACGACTACGGCATCAAGATCCTGGACTCGCGCCAGAAGGAGATCATCCCTCAGCGCCGCAAGAGCGACCTCGTCTCGACCCACGGGTTGGAGCGCACGACCGACCCGGTCAAGCTCTACCTCCGCGAGATGGGCAACATCTCGCTCCTGACCCGCGAGGGCGAGATCGCCATCGCCCGCGAGATCGAGCGCGGCGAGAAGAGCATCATCAAGGCCCTCAGCCGGACGCGCCTGGTCCTCAACGAGGTCCTGGCCCTGGAGGAGCAGATCAAGGAGAATCCCTTCATCAT
>Ga0316628_100005554_pt1 | contig 10153 bp, 6 predicted proteins | sample OWC_Aug_M2_C1_D5_FD_207648 | JGI IMG/M metagenome (GOLD analysis project Ga0316628, IMG submission 207648) | Wetland soil microbial communities from Old Woman Creek delta, Ohio, United States - OWC_Aug_M2_C1_D5_C | ecosystem: Environmental > Terrestrial > Soil > Wetlands | place: USA: Ohio... | reverse complement strand
GACGTAAGCGTTCAGGAGCTCAAAGTTATTGCTCAGGACGCCGTCCAGATGCTGCCGGGAGCGAGTCCAGACGACGGACACCTCCACCTTGCGTAGTGGGTTCGCGTGAAGGGTGAAACTCAGCGCACGATAATCGCTCGGAAGCGCTTGAGAAGGGATGAGCAAGGCCGACCCAGGGCCTAATGCGCCGAGCACTTGGTCATAAAACGGCAGGGAATTACTGAGGCTGTTGTTGAGGGAGCCGCTGGCCTGAAGTCGGGGGTGCTCGATGCCGGCGCGGGCAGTGTACCCGTTGGTGCGAAACTCGTTGGCGGCGTTTACGATGGCGCCCCATTGCCAGCCGCCGCCAAGGTGGACACTAAGGCTGCCGGCGACTGGGTGCGCGAGGCTTCCCTCCGCGGCGAGACTGTTGTTCGTGATGGGCTGCGCGGTCTTGATGCTCTGGTCCGATCCGCGGACTGTGCCGTCGAACTGCAGGCCGTCCGGGCTGCCGTGTTGCGCGCTGACCATATAGTGCTGCCCCTGAATCGTCCCGGACTGTCCGGTAAGCGATCCGATGCCCAAGTCACGCGCGTACTCCCCGGACAGCCTTCCCCAGTCGAATTTCCGCGCATAGTTCGCTCCGGCGGAGGCTGCCAAATAGCGTGAGTTGCCCAAGCCGTCCTGGCTGGAGGAGAGTATTGCGCTACGCTCCACGCTGCCAAACAGTTCAAGACCGTGGCCCAGCGCAAAGGAAGTGGCGCCGTTGAGGTTAAGACTAGCCATTCCGCGCGAGAACGGCGCGAGAACGCTCTCGTCCGGCACGATGGCGCCGGGAGCGCCCAGCGTGCTCACTGCTTGCTGCAATAACTGGCTTGCAAGATTCGAGGAATAGTTCGCCCGCGCTGACGCCTTCCACCTTCGGCGCTGAAACAACCGCAGGTTCGCGCTCGCATAACGCGTTCGCAAACCGATCGGCAGGGTGAAGAGAAGGCTGGACATAGACTGACTCCCGGCATCCATGTACAATTCAGAATCCCGCAAAAAGCTGCGCCTCCCGGATCCCTGGTATTGCACCCCACTCTGAAGCAGCGAGCCCTTACGCGTTCCGCCGTCGCTAGGCGCCAACAGATCCGATTCCTGCCGATAACGGTGCATGAACCCCTGCAGATTCCATCCCCCCCGGTCGTACTTGCTGTCGACGTTCAGGTGGTTCCCGTGAGAGAGGTAGTCGGAGATCCCAGCGGTGCCGGATTTGGAATCGACGGATCCCCTGCCCCAGTCGACGGTGGTCACCGGCAAGCCTCGAGGTTTCAATTCCCATGACACCCCGAACTCTTTCGTGCGGTTCCTTAGCCTGTATCCCGAGATTTGCGACAGGCTTCCAAAGTACACGTCCTCCAACTGAATGTTGGAGTAGCGAAATGTCAGGGGCATGACATTCTTGCGAAGCAGTGCCGTTCTAAGCCGGATGCCGTCACCACCTTGAAAGCCCGCGTCACTGGCCTGCGGCCCAAGTGTCACCTCCGGTTGCATCGAGAAATTCAGCAAGTCCGGCGACACAACATAGCCGCTAAGGTCTACCCTGGCGCCGACCGGTACGAAGCTCAGGGACTGATTGGCGTCGCCGCGCGTAATCGCGTTGTAGTACCCCGTAGAGAACGTCCCGCTTGCCGTAAGAGGCTTCTCCTGGCCATGCAGAACAAGCGGCGCCGCAAGCACGGCCAGGACCCCGCCGAAACGCAACCGTTTTGCCCACATTAGGTGTACCGGTTCCCCCGAAAAATTGCGGCGGGAACGGATGTCGGTCCGAACCCGCCGCATTGACAAGAACTACACGTGACAGGTCGTACAATGCGCCGTATTGTTGGGTTGGCGCAGATAGTTTGTATTTGTGTTGCCGTGCGGGTCATGGCACGTGCCGCACTGCACCGTATTCGTGGATCCGTACAGCGGCAGAGATGCCGTAACAGTGGCAATCGGCTTCAGCCCGGTATCTTTGGTCGGATCGTGAGGCACGTTGACAGGGTGGTCATTGGTGAGACCGAGCGACTCATAAGCGCCCCCGCCGAACGCAGCCTTCGATCCTACTGAGTTTGCCGTCTTCATGATGGGGGAGAAGGTAGAGGTGACTCCGTCATGGCAGCTCAGACACAGCAGCGAGTACATGCGGAGATCCGCTGAGTTAGCGAGGGCGCTGCCACCGAGTTCCACCGCCTTGTTTTGCATCGTGTTGGAGTCGTAAATACCAAACGTGTTGGCCGAGGCTGGGAACGATCGCGACCAGAGCAGAATCAGACCGGTGTTTTGCGTTCCCCCGAACGCGCTCGCGCCGTTATGGGGAGCATGACACGACTTACAGCCATTGAGCCCGATATCGTGAGTCGATCCGGCCAGGGCCGTTTTGGGTAACTTTATTTGAGCTACCGCAATGGAAAGCGATGACAGCCCGAGCAGGGCGGCCAGCGCAAAGAAGCGTGACTTCACATAAACCTCCTTGTGTCTCTGAGTTCGTCATTGATTTGTTTGCCGGCCGCGGACTGTCGGGCAGCGGCCTCCTCTTGGAACTGGTCTTATCGGTTGCCGATACTGGGTACCCCCTTTTCCGCCGCTGGTCCGGGCTGCGAAATGTACTGGAATACCTGGATGCGGCCTTGGAACATTTCCGTGGTGTAGATCTGGTCCGCGGAATCTATGTACAACCCGGCGACCAGCGCGAACTGCCCGGGCTCAGCGCCCAGCGTTCCCACCGCGAGAAGGGGCAGGCCCTCGGGTGTGAAAATCTGAAAATTGTTAAATTCGGCGTCGGCCACGTAGATGTGCCCCTCGGAATCTACGGCGATGCCCTTGGGACGGATGAACTCACCGGGACTGTCCCCCTGGGTTCCGAAGACGCGGAGAAATTTGCCCGTTGGATCCAGGACCTGGACCCGGTAGTTCCCCGTGTCCGCGACGTAAATGTTGCCTTGCCGGTCCACCGCTGCGTTGGTCGGGGTCAGGAAGGTGCCCTTTTCGCGCTTCCCTAGCGGGCCTGGACCGCCGAAGTAGCCCACGAGCTTGAGCGTGCCGGTGTCGAACACCGCGATGCGGCTCTCCTTGGCGTCGACGACATACAGCCGGTTGCGCCGCTGATCGATCGCGATGCCGCCGGGACGTCCCAGAGCGGCGGTACCGAAATACGAGATCAGCTCGCCCGACGGGCTGAAACAGAATACCGAGTGAAGCGCTGCATCGGACACGAACAGGCGATCCTCCGAATCCACTGCGACTCCAACCGGCATCGCAAGGGCTGCGCGGCTGCTGCCTTCACGCCGCTCGACCACTCTAGCTTTAGGGTCGATTACAAATACGATCTTCAAGGCGGTGTCGGCTGCGTAGATTCGTCCCCGCTTGTCCGTGGTAATCCCGTACGGCTTCCGGAGTTCCAGCTTCTCCTCCAACCCCTTTGTTCCAGTGAGTCTCTCCAGCCAGCCGGTCTTCCGGACCTCAGGCCGCTTCACTTTGGCCATGTCGGTATACTGCGCGAGCCACCGGATCCTTGGGGGATCGGGCGGGAGTGGCCAGATCAGGTTTGACGGATCCAACGCCGGCTGCGCTTCCTTCGGAGGGCTCTTCTTACTGGCCCTTGGGTTGTCGGCCCCGGATAGCGCGGCACACAAGATCAGAATTCCGGCGAGGCAGCGAAACGGTGTAGGAGTCTTCAACTCTGACATTTTGGGCAAAGCGACACGAAAGTCCCCGATTCGCTGAGCAGCATCGGAGCGCGATAGCGCCCGACCATGTCCCAGCGCTCTGGTTACCCAGCCCCTTTCTTCAGTTGTGTCTCAGGTGCATGCGCTCGAAGCATTCAGAGCACCACTCGTGGAAAAAACGGTCAATAAGGCACCTATGTCTTTTTGTTTCGCGATGAACGACTCCACGAACACGGGGGTGCGGTCTTGATACTTGTGCAATGTCACTACAGGGAATTTACACACCAGAGCAAAAAGTACCATTGCAAAAAGTATCAGTACTATAGCGAAAGACGTAATCACCAGGATTACTTCTAAGACAAGTAGCGGGGATCTCGAGAGGCGCCCGCTACATGCCGCAGACACAGGTGACCTGCGCAAATACTTCATCCGGCCGTTTCGTGATTGATTCTACGGGCTCTCGATGAACTACCTTCCAACTGGCTGGTTGTTCGTCGGTCGTGGGCCAGGGAGTTCGAGCATCTCCAGATCAAGCCGCAGGCGCGGTCTGAGCGACGGTTTGCCCCGGGGTTTGGTCAGCCGTGGCGTGGGCACTCCCGCCTGCCGCGCGCGGCCCTTCGGCTTGACACGCATCGACCAAGGCCGTAACCTCAAGACTACCCATATGCGTAGCCTCTTTAGACAACAATTGCACCGTGCTGTCATCCTGCTCTTCTTGACTCTCCCCTGCCTCGGGCAGTTCCGCGATCCGCTTCCCGTGCCGGACATTCCCGGCTACCGGACTCTGAAGTGCGACTTCCACATGCACACCGTCTTCTCGGACGGCGAGGTGTGGCCCACCACGCGCGTCAATGAAGCCTGGCGCGAAGGACTGGACGCCATTTCGATCACGGATCACGCCGGCTATAACCCTCACGACGCGGACGTGCCGCCCGACCTGACCCGCCCCTTCGCCCTGGCCACGCCCCTGGCGGCGCGGCTCGGCATCATCCTTGTGCCGGGCGTCGAAGTCATGCAGCGCGACACGCACTTCAACATTCTCTTCGTGACCGACCCGAACGCCTTCTTCAAGCTGAGCCTGGCCGAGGCTCTGCGGGCGGCACACGCGCGCAACGGTTTTATCTTCTGGAATCACCCCGGCTGGAAGCAGCTGGCGGCCTGGTTCCCCGATGTGGCCGCACTTTATGACGAGAAGCCTTTCCACGGCGTCGAGTTGGTCAACGGCGACACCTTCTATCCGCCGGCTTTCCCCTGGATCGAAGAGAAGAAACTGACGATTCTGGCGAACACGGACGTGCATGCCCCGACGTACCCCGACTACACAGACCGCAAGCGGCCGCTCACCCTCGTATTCGCCCGCACGCCGGACCTTGACGGCATCCGGGAGGCCCTGTTCGCCCGGCGCACCGCTGCGTGGATGGGCGGGGAGCTGTGGGGTAGCGAAGAGCACCTCCGGGGGCTTTGGCAGGCCGCGGTCTCTCTAGAGAACAGTTCGCTCACCTTCGGGCCGGGCTCGACCCAGATCGCCCTACGCCTCCAGAACCGCTCGGCGATACGCTTCGTGCTCGGTCCTCCAAAAACTCCGGCCTGGCTCCGAGCATCCGAGGCCGAACTGCGCCCGGAAGCTGGCGTGGGCATGTCCCTGTCGATCACCAAACAAGCGCCGGCCGGCGAGCAGACCGTCGAGCTGGAGTTTGAGGTGACGAACCTGCACACCGAACCGGGGCGCAATCTGACCGTCAGCCTTCCGCTGAAGATCAACATCTCCAAACCATGAAAACCATAGCCGTAGCCTGCATCCTGGCCGCGCTGGGCCTGGCGCCGCTGGGCGCCGAGGACGCCATCACTGCCGGCCAGTTCATTGTGGAGCCGCCGACGCTGATCTGCCTGGGATTCGAGTGGAAGATCTCGGGCGATGACAACCGCAACGCCTCCGTCCAACTGAGCTACCGGAAAGCCGGCGAGACCGCCTGGAAGGAGGCGCTCCCGCTGCTGCGCGTCGGCGGCGAGAGAGTCTTCCGGGCCGCGGAACAACTCGAATACACCACCCAGGGACTATTCGCCGGCAGCATCCTGGACCTCGAGCCCGCGACCGAGTACGAGGCCCGCCTCACCCTGCGCGATCCCGACGGCGTCCGCGGCGCTGCCGTCGAAACCGCCAAGGTCCGCACGCGCGGCGAGCCGAAAGCCGCCGAGGGCGGCCGGGTGCTTCACGTCTACCCCCAGGATTGGAAGGGCAAGAAAGAGGAACCCGCCTTCACCGGACTCATGGCCGCCTACTACGGCGCGGGGCGGGGCGATTGGAACGCCGTCACTGAGCGCAAGGTGCGGCCGGGCGACGTCATCCTGGTCCACGCCGGGCTATACAAGTCGGACCGCCTGAACTACGTCGATCCCTTGAGCCTTTCGTTCCACGGGACATACGTGCTCACGGTCAAGGGCCTGCCGGACCGCCCCATCGTCATCAAAGCCGCGGGCGACGGCGAGCCCGTCTTCGACGGCGACGGCTGCTACCGTCTCTTCGATGTCATGGCGGCCGACTACCACATCTTCGAAGGGCTCACCATCCGCAACACCGACATCGCCTTCTACGCCGGCCTCAAGGAAGTGATGGGGACGAAGGGGCTCACCGTTCGCAACTGTCGCATCGAGGACGTGGGCATGGCCGTCACCACCGAGTACGCCGGCTCGAAGGACTTCTACATCGCCGACAACGTCATCATCGGACGCGATGATCGCTACCACTTGAACGGCTGGGCCAGCCCGGGTATCTACGGCGCGACCCCGTTGAAGAGTTACTACGCCATCAAGGTCTATGGCTCCGGGCACGTCGTCTGTCACAACGCCATCGCCTACTTCCACGACGGCATCTGCGTCAGCACTTACGGCACGCCGGAGAGCGACCAGGACCTCAAGGCGGTCTCCATCGATTTCTACAACAACGACATCCACCTCATGGTGGACGACTTCATCGAGGCCGACGGCGGTGTCCACAACATCCGGGTCATGCGCAACCGCGGCGTCAACGCCGCGCAGACCGGCCTCAGCGGGCAGCCCGTCTTCGGCGGCCCCGCCTACTACATCCGCAATGTGCTCTACCACATCCCCAACGGCGTGGCCTTCAAGTTCATGGCCAAGCCCTCCGGCCTGGTGGTCTACCACAACACCGTTATCTCGGAGAGCCGCAACCGGGACCTCTTTTCCAACGCGCACTTCCGCAATAACCTGATCCTGGGAACGGAGTCGCCGGGGCGCGGGACGATGGTCTTCCCCAACGCGACTGCGTACTCCTCGTACGACTACAACGGCTACCGGCCGAACAAGGGCGGAGGCGATCCCTACGTTTGGGCCTCCCCCCCGAGCGGTCAGTTGCGGGACTACACCCTGAGCGGGCAGGCCTTCCGGAACTTCAAGACCCTGGCGGAATTGAGCGCCGCGACCGGCCAGGAGGTTCACGGGATCGAAGTGGACTATGACATCTTTGAGAATCTGAAGCCGCCCGATCCTTCCCAGCGCCGCTCGATCTTCCACGCCGCCGATCTCGACTTCCGGCTCGAGCCCGGCTCGAAGGCCGTGGACGCCGGAGTGCGCCTGCCGAACGTCAACGACGACTCCACCGGCCAGGCTCCCGACCTCGGCGCTTACGAGGTGGGCAAGCCCATCCCCATCTACGGGCCCAGGCCCACCCAGGTACAATCGTTCTACCGCTGATTGGAGGTTTTCATGCTGCGCAACGTTGCGCTGAGAAGAGGCCGGCTGGCCGCGCTCCAGGCGTCCGCCGCGCCGGCTGCGGCCCGCGAGCCGGGCCTGGAGATCTCGGAACTCACCCCGTTCCCCGTCCGCGAACCGGTCTCGGGGCGTTCCTACACGATTGTCCGAGTCCGAACCCGGTCCGGCCTGACGGGCTACGGCGAATGTCCCGGCGCCACCGCTTCGGAAGTCGCCCAGGCCTTGCGCCAGATCTCCGGCATGCCGGCCACATCCTACGAGGTCTTGGCCGGCCGACTGGCCGGAGTCGGCACGCTCGGCGCGGCCGTGAACATGGCCCTGCTCGATATCGTCGGCAAGGCCGCCAAGGCGCCCGTGTACCAGGTGCTCGGCGGTCCGACGCGCCACAAGGCGCGCGCCCTGGCGCCGCTCGCGGGAGACACGGATGCGGTGCTGGTTGATTCGATGAAACGGGCCATGACCGCCGGGTACCGCGCGTTCCTTGTTCCCGCGCCCGCGCCGCCCTCCCGCAACCAGGGCCAGGCGTGGGCGCTGGCGGTGCGCAAGAGACTCGACACGCTGCGCGAGGCCGGCGGCGAAAACACCGACTTCGTCCTCGATGGAAACGGCCGCCTCGTTCCGGGCGACGCCGCCACCGCCGCCGCGATCCTCGAGAAGTTCCACCTCCTGTGGTTCGACGAGCCCTGCCCGCTGGTGAGCCTGGGCGCGGTGAAGAAAATCTCGGAGGAGAACGTCACGCCCGTCGGATTCGGACGGCACATCCGCTCCGGAGCCGGATTCCAGGATCTGCTGCGGGAAGACGCCATCGACGTCATCCGCCCGAGCATCTCCCTGAACGGCATCAGCGCCATTCGCCGGATGGCGGCCATCGCCGAGACGTACTATGTCGCCGCCGCCCCTTACCATGACGGAGGCCCGGTAGCGACCGCCGCCGCGCTCCACCTGGCGGCATCGCTGCCCAATTTCTTCATCCAGCAAATCCCCCTCCCGGAGACGGAAGAGGACCGCCGCATGAGGGCCGACATCGCCGGCTCGTCGGTCGAAACCGTGAAGGACGGCTTCGCGGCGCTGCCCACGGGCCCGGGGCTGGGGATCACGGTGAATGAGAAGGCCCTGGAAAAGTCGAGAGGAGGTGCGGCATGAGACGGCGTGACTTGTTCGGAGGTATGGCCGGCGCACTGGCGCTAGGCCGGCGCGCGCATGCTGCCTGCGCCTGTATGCTCGAACCGGCTCAGGCGGCGGCCCCCGTGCCTGCCTCGCCCTTCCAGGACGTCGGATCGAAGGTCCGCATCACCGGGATGAAGGCCATGGGCGTCTCGCTCACGCCGCAATCGGACCGCCCTTACGTCTTCGTCAAGCTGGAGACCAACCAGGGACTGGTCGGCTGGGGCGAGGCCACGCTGGAAGGCAAGGCCGCCGCCGCCATGGCCTGCGTCAACGACTTCGGCCAGCACATCATCGGCGCCGACCCCATGCAGGTGGAGCACCTGTGGCAGTCGATGTACGTGCACAGCTTCTACCGCGCCGGCCCGGTCATGGGATCGGCCATCTCCGGCATCGACCAGGCGCTGTGGGACCTGCGCGGCAAAATCCTCGGCATGCCGGTCTACAAACTGCTGGGCGGACCCTTCGATGCGCGCGGCGTGCGCGGCTACTACCACGCCGTCGCCGGCTCGCGCGAGCAACTCCTCAAGCTGCGCGACTCCGCCGTGGCCCAGGGCGTGAGCTGCTTTAAGACCGGCATCCCGGGCTACTATGAATGGCTGGAGCGTCACGCCAAGATCGATCGTGCGGTGCGCCAACTGGCCATGGCGCGCGAAGCCCTGGGCCCGGAGATCGACATTGCGGTCGACTTTCACGCCAAGCCCAGCGCCACCGTCGCCTCCATCCTGGTCAAGGAGCTCGAACCGCTGAACCTGCTCTTCGTCGAGGAGCCTTGCCCGCCCGAAAACGTGAAGGCCATGGCTCGCATTTCCCGCCGCTCGACCACGCCCATCGCCACGGGCGAGCGCCTGGTGGCCTCCTACGGCTGCCGCGAGCTGATCGAGATGGGCGTCGTGGACATCCTTCAGCCGGACATCAACCACGTGGGCGGCATCACTGCCTTGTGGAAGGTGGGGGCCATGGCGGACGCCGCGGGCATCTCGATGGCGCCGCACTCCTGCGAGGGGCCCATCGGCGGCCTGGCCACCCTGCACGTGGACGCCTCCATGCCCAACTTCCTGGTCCAGGAAGTGTGCAGCGGTGTCGCGCCGCGCGCCGAAGACAAGATCTGGCAGGAGTGGCTCGGCTTCCCCGCCATGCGCATGGTCAACGGGCGCTTCCCGCTCTCCGACAAGCCCGGTCTGGGCTTCGACCTCTCCGAGGACGCCTTCAAGAAATACCCCTTCGCCGGCACCCGCGCCATGGCCCGCGTTTTCCACGAAGACGGCTCCGTGGCGGAGTGGTAGAGATCTGGGCCGCTGCGGTCGCTGGGGATCGAAAATGCGGTAGAACCGGCTCAAATACAAACGGTTGGATGTACAATTGATGGCGGCGAGGAGGCGAAAGCGGACACCCTGGTCGACGCGAAGGAGGCACCTTGCAGTTTCCGATCTTGCAGTACCTCGACGTGGTAATTGGCTTGGCCGTGGTGATGATTGTGGTCGCGACGTTCGTCACGGCGGTCACACAATTCATCATCTCCGCGACCTATGCACGGGCGCGTTACCTGCGCGACGGACTAGACACCTTAATCGCGCAGCTTGACACAA
>Ga0316628_100005553_pt1 | contig 10154 bp, 8 predicted proteins | sample OWC_Aug_M2_C1_D5_FD_207648 | JGI IMG/M metagenome (GOLD analysis project Ga0316628, IMG submission 207648) | Wetland soil microbial communities from Old Woman Creek delta, Ohio, United States - OWC_Aug_M2_C1_D5_C | ecosystem: Environmental > Terrestrial > Soil > Wetlands | place: USA: Ohio... | reverse complement strand
CAGCCCGCGTCCGGATTCGCCGCGTCCACCGCGGTCACGGTCTTCCCGGCTGCGAACGCCTGGGCGGCAAGTTCAGGGATGGCCTGCCCGCCCCCTTCGAGACTGGAGGCGACGCGGAATAGCCCGCCGGGACCTGTCGCGTACACCTCGATCCAGCGCAAAGTCGGCCGCGCCGCGAGAGTGCTGCGAATCTGGGCGGCCAGGAGAACGCCGTCTTCCAACTCGGTCCTCGTCGTGATGCCGAAGGCGAGCTCGGTGGCGACATACGCCGCGCGAGTGCGCACCTCCTCCTTGAGCGCGCGCAGGGCAAAACGGTGGTGGAGCGTGCTGGCCAGGAAGATGCCGGCAGTCGTCAGACCGACGACGAGAAGCGTGCTCTTGGTGCGAAGCGACCAGGCCTTCATGGTGGTCCTTCGGCTGAACCGTCAGGGAATGTTACTGGACGCGGCACCTGGCTGCGATCGCGCAAGCGTGGGGAGAATATACCGGTCCACGTCGTTGTCGTCCCGCGGAACCGGGACGTCGCGCCAGAGAAACCAGGTCTCGACGTGCTCGATCGCGGCGCCCGGCTCCACGCGGGCGATCGGGCTCAGGGTCTCGAGTTCCAGCATTCGCCCGTCCGTGAAGGTCTCGATTGAGCTGCCGAGGTCGGGATACGTCGCCCCTCCCACGTAGCGGAACGTCTTCACGAAGAGGCGCTCGTTTCGCACGTGGGCCATCCAGCCGTCGGGAACGCTCGCCCCGAGCTTCTGCGGCGACGGTCGTGCCGCGTCCTGGTGCAAGAGTATGTACTTGCGGCCCCATCGCCAGCGCGGATCGGCGGGGTCAGTGTACGGCCAGAGCACCAGTCGGCTGCTCGGGAGGAGGCCCTCGGGATACGGAATGCGGGGCGGAAGCGGGATGACAGCCGTCCCGCCGGGCGCCATCACCGTCAACGCCCAGGCGGCGAGGTCCACCGCCCACAGGTTGCGATTCCAGAGCCGGTGAACGATACAGACCTGAGCCTCGGTCGGCGAGAGCGAGATCACCATTTCTTTCTGGATGCCAGTCCTCGCCTCGGTGGGCTGCGTGATGCGCACGCCGTCCACCTGCCGCTCGAGCGCGACGGGGGAGTTGTCTGGGCAGTAGGTGCGCTCCAGCGACTCGGGTGCGTGCCAGAGACGATGCCCACCGTACAGCCGGAACGCGTCGCCTCCGGTTTGACCGGAGTGCTCCGGGTACTCGCCCAGCTCATTCTCCCCGCTAAAGCCAAACCGGATGACGCGAGGTCCCACGTCGGACGTGACGAGCAATTCGACCGAGTCGTTCCAGAGGCGGAAGCAGTTGGGCCACCCCTTGTAGGCGACCTTGGCAGCCTGGCTCAATTCATCGCCTCCCTCTCACTCATCCGAAACGGTTCGCCACACAAGGCACAAGGGGCACAAAGGGTTCGAGCCACTGGGCTTTGGGGCACAGCAGAGGGACCCAATCGAGCAGCACGCCCAGCAGTCACCGGAGGCGCATCTATGCTCGCGGCGGCCTACCAGAGCGTGTAGCCCCCGTCGATGACCAGGCCCGCACCTGTCATGTACCGGGAGGCGTCGCTCGCCAGGTAGACGGCCAGCGGGCCGATGTCCTCCGGCTTGCCCAAATCGCCCATCGGGATCTGGGCCTTGAACGTTTCGATGATCGCGGGGGCCTCGCGGGCCCAGCGCAGGTTCGCCTCGGTCATGAAACCGCCCGGGAGGATGGCATTGACGGTGATGCCAAGCGGAGCCCAATCGGCGGCGGTTGCCCGGGTGAACTGCAGGACGGCAGCCTTGGCCGTCTCGTAGTGGCGGCCGGCAATCCCGCGGTTGGCCACCAGGGCGTTGATCGAGGCGGTATTGATGATCCGGCCTCCCTTCCCTCGCGCGACCATGGCCCCGCCGATCAGCTTCGTACACAGGAAAGTGCTCGTCAGGTTCAGGTCCAGCATCTGGTGCCACGTATCCAGGGGCATCTCCGTCGTGGGGATGTTCACGCGGCGGCCGCCGACGTTGTTGATCAGGATGTCGATCGGGCCGAAGTCGTCGAGGGCGGTGCGGCAGATCCGCTCGCACTCCGCCGGGATGCCCGCATCCCCCTGGATGGGCCAGGCCTTCCGGCCGAGGCTGCGAATGTCAGCAGCGGTCTTCTCCAGGCTGGCGAGGTCGCGGCCGACCAACACCACGTCGGCCCCCGCGTCGGCGATGGCGAGCGCCATCTCGCGGCCCAAGCCGCGACTCCCCCCGGTGACGAAGAGGCGTTTTCCGTCGAGACGAAAACGATCCAGGACTCCCATGACCAACTCCTTTCAATAAACCGAGACGACTCGCCACAAAACGCACAAAGGGCACAAACGGATCGATTCCTGGGGTCTGCCGGTAAAACCGTGAGAAAGACAAGTCCCGCTTGCCCGTCGCTCAGCCGAGCCGAATCCGAAAAGAGGATTTGGCATACCGGCAACGTCAACTGCAACGATTGGGATCTATGAACGTCGGCGCCGGCTCCCGCAGAACGATCGCTCCACTTCGTATCCACGGGGACGGCTCGTCCCGAGTCACAAACCGTCTGACCCTCCAATGGCGCGTCCGCGCTTGGGCCATTTAAGCAAAAACAGACCGTGGATGTCCAGGAACATCCTGGTGGACGGCTCGTGGTGCTTTCCTATATATATTCGGTGGACGCTTCGGGTTGCGGTGTATCGCGAGGGATTCGCGAGTGAGCCGGCATTCCGGCTGCGAGAACCGTAACCGAGGGCAAGCGTTCCGAACGCCGAGATCCGGCAGGTCGCCGCGGGGAACGCGCCGCCGGCGCCGGCACGGGAGGATTGCCATGGGCAGGGACAGCCGAGAGCCTCGCGTGTTGCTGGGGGATTTCACGAGGGTGGAATTCCGCGCCTTGGTCGAGTCGAAGCGGACGCACATCGGGATCGTACCGGTCGCCGCGACGGAGCAGCATCTTCATCACCTGGAAATGTCCACGGACTGCACGGAGATCGAGTTCGTCACGCGCAGTGCCGCTCAGGAAGTGGCGCCGCTCGCCGTGATTACCCCCACGATCAGCGTCGGAGTCTCGGAGCACCACATGAGGCACGCCGGCTCGTTGACGTCGCGGTGGGAAATCTTCACCGAGTACGTCTTCGACCACGTGGAGAGTCTCGCCCGCGGCGGCCTACGAAAGATCCTCATTCTCAACGGGCACGGGGGAAATACCAGGCCGCTAGCGTCCGTCATGGACCGATTCCGAGAGAGACTACCCCAGACGGACTTGCGCTTCTTCTCGTACTGGGACCTGCTCCCGGACGAGGCTCCGCTGGAGATACTCGACACTCGGTCGGCTCCGGGCCACGCGCAGGAGTTCGAGACGTCCGCGCTGAAATATATCGCGCCCCGCAAAGTGCATGCGGAGCTGGTCGAACACCCGGAGGCCAGGAAGGCAACGAGAACGAAGGGGAAGGTATTGATGGACCTTGTTGTCGAAGCCCTGGCGGACCATCTGCGCGCACTGGCCGCGGGAACGGATCGAATCGTCGAGCCGGTCTCGTGGGTCGCGGGGGAGGTGAGGCGGGGAGTCGAGTGGCATCCCTTTGTGAGCCGCGGGACCTCGCTGCCGAAGGAGACCGAAGGCGCCGCCAGTCTGCCGACGGAGACGTACGACTGAATGCCCGCGGACCTCTGGCGGAAGTGCGGAATCGCGGTCAAGGGACGCCTCTCGGGCGTGGTGCTTGCGGCGGTAATCAGGGCCCCGCGATCGTCGCAACCGTCGGCGACTCCCCATCGTCCGGAGTCGGGCGGAGCGAAGGGCCGCCCGAGCTCCCTATGCGTTCGGCCGAGAGGGTTCTTGATAAATGACCTTGGGCTATCCTGGCCTTGACACGGTCTACCGGCCTTGATAGCGTGAGCCGCCTCCAGGTTCCGGCCTGGGGAGGGGCGCTCGCCCGGCCCGATTTGTCGCCGCCCGGGCGATCGGTGGCGGGGGCAAGTTCGCTTTCGCGGTAAACCGCTTCCCGCCTGCTTGACGGAGACCGCGGGATCCTTCCGGTTCTTCCGAACGCGAGGTGACGACGGGTACCTTCCGATTGGTGCGTTCCTCCATAGATCGACGCATCCCTCTCGGTTCCGGAAGAAGCTGCGTCGGCGCGGTTGAGACGGCGGAGGGTAACCATGGCGGATTTGGCACGTCGATGCGGGTGTTCCACCATCATGGACAAGGAGGGAGACATGGCAACGCGATGGGCACGGCAGGGATGGATCTGGATGGGGCTGGCGGCTGCGATCTTTCTGGCCTGGGTCGTCATACCGGCCTTGGCTGAGGCGGGGCAGCCGGAGTATCGCTGGCGGGCCGGAAGCGCCTGGACGCAGAAGACGCGCAACGAGTCGGTCCAGCTCTTCACCGAACTGGTGAACAAGTACTCGAACGGGCGGATCCAAATACGGTTCCAGCACAGCGGCCTTCTCGGGACCCACGACGAGCTCTTCCACGCGGTGCGCGAGGGGAGCGTCGACATGACAGTGGTCTCTCCGTACGTGAACCTGGTCCCCGGCGGTATGCTGAACTGGATGCCCTGGACCGTCGGCTCGTTCGAGGAAGCCAAGGTGGCGTACGCTCCCGGCACCGGCATCATCTACAAGATCATGGATGATGCCTATGGAGAGGTTGGGCACAAGCCGATCTGGACAACGCACCAGGGCGCGTACGGGATCGGCAACCGGACGCGGGCTCTCAAGACGCCGGAGGATTTCAGCAAACTCAAACTGCGGGTGTCCGGCTCCCTGGGTTTCGTCCGGACGCTGGAAAATATGGGCAAGGGCACGGGCATGACCCTTCAGACCCTCCCCTGGGCGGACATCTACAACGCCCTGCAGACGGGGGTGGTGGATGGAGCCTGGAGCCTCTGGCCATCTCTCGTCGAGGAGCGCCATTTCGAGGTGCTCAAGTACTACACGGACCTGGCCTGGGGCTGGGACGCCAACAGCATCTGCCTTACCCGCAAGACCTGGGACAAGCTTCCTTCAGATCTGCAGGACGTCCTCATGCGGGCCGGCAAGGAGGCGGAGGCCCGCGACATGAAGGAAATGCAGAACGTCATCGACGAATACAAGAAGAAGCTCACCAGCGCCGGCATCCAGATCTACACGCCGACAGAGCCGGAGCGGGACGCCTTCCGGAAGAAGGCCAACATGCCCGCCGTCTGGAAAGAGCTGGCAACCCCCTGGCTCGACAAGAAGTATCCCGGCCAGAACATGACCGAGAAGGTCATGGCAGAACTCGACAAGATCGCGGGCGTGAAGAAGTAAGCGGCTCGGCGGGCTGCTGAAAAAGGCCCATCTGTCCCGCGAAGTCGCGTGACACCTGGGCCTTTTTGAGCGGCCTGGAAGAGGCGAGCTTTTCGAGAAAGCGTTAGACCGCATCCCCCACCCGGCCGCAGTGGCCGCCGGGACAGCCGTACGCGGGCAGAGCCCCGAGGAACGGAGGGAGTCGAGTATGGAGCAACCGCAAGGGGTCGGGGGCAGGCTCCTCGGCTGGATCAAGGCGGCCGAGACGTGGATCTGCGGAGTCGGACTCATCATCACGACGCTGCTCATCGTCGCCCAGGTCATCAATCGCTACATCCTGCACTTCGAGATCATGATCCTGAACGACCTGGCGCTGTACACCTTCGTCTTCTTCATGCTGCTGGCGGCCGCCTACACGACCTGGAACGAGGGGCACGTGGCGGTGGACATGTTCAGGGAGTGGCTGGTCAAGGGGCGACCGGTCGCAGCCGCCGTGTACCGGGTCTCCCTCGTTCTCCTTTCCATTGCCACCCTGTGCCTCCTGCTCCCGATCGCGTACGCCTTCATGCGCCGGGCCATGGAGTACCCCGAGTGGGGAACGCTCGTCCGGTGGTTCAACACGAGCTGGCTGCAGATCCTCGTCTTCTGGTCCCTCCTGCTCGTGCTCCTGCATTTGTTGGTCATCGCCCGGCGGGACATCGGGGAGCTCATCCAGACGATTCGTACGGGATCCCGGAAGGAGGTCTCGTAGATGGAAACCGGCCTCTTCGTCGGTTTGTTGGTCTTCGCTCTCGGGATCTTCATCGGGTTGCCCCTCTGCTGGGTCTTCCTGGGCAGCACCTTGGCCACGCTGGCGATCATCAGCGGATCCACGGCTTTCCTCGCGGGGACGTTCTATCACGCCATCGACAACTACGTTCTGATGGCCATCGCTTTCTTCATCTTCGCCGGCAGTCTGCTGTCGGTCTCGGGCATCGCCGATCGGATCGTCCGCCTCTCGTACGCGCTGGTGGGACGCGTCCCGGGAGGTCTGGTGGACGTGGGGATCGTCGCCGCCGTGTTCATGGGCGCCCTGACCGGGTCGTCGTTGCCGGTGATCGGGGCGCTGATCCCGCTCCTGGTGCCCCGACTGGAAAAGTACGGATTTCAACGCCATTACACGGCGGCGGTCCTCTGCTCGTCGAGCTTCCTCGGATATCTCATCCCGCCGAGCGTCCCGGGACTGCTCTACTGTTTGGTCGCGCAGCAATCCGTCGCCGCCGTGTTCCTGTCCACCGTGATTCCCGGGCTCATCCTGGCATTCGGCTATATCCTCGTGAACACCTGCATCTGCCACCGCTACATGCAGCCGGCCGTGGATGTCCCGGTGCTGCCCTCCAATTTCCGGGAATCGATGCAGGCGATCGGCACGGCCTTCCGCGACGCGATACCGGCCCTGGGGTGCCCGTTCGTCGTCCTGGTGGGCATCTACGCGGGCATCTTCACGCCCAACGAGGCGGGCGCCGTCGCCGTCGTCTACACGGCCATGGTCGGACTCTGGGTGTATCGCGAAATGACGATGAGGACCATGTGGGACGGCGCAAAGAGCACGCTGATCACGCTGGGGATGATCACCCTCCTGCTGGGGTTCGGGACCGTGTTCACGCGGCTCCTCATCCGGGAAGGCATGGCCGAGATCATGACCGACTTCGTCCTGAGCCTGTCCCAGAACAAGTACGCCATCCTGTTCATGATGAACATCCTGCTGCTGATCCTGGGTATGTTCATCGACGGGATCCCTATCCTGATCATCGCCGTGCCGCTGCTCGTCCCGATCGCGCAGAAACTGGATGTGAACCTCGTGCACCTCGGGTCGATCATCGTCTTCAACGTGGGACTCGGCGTGGTGACGCCACCCTATGCGATCTCGATCTTTGTCGGCACACGCTTGGCGAACGTCCCGTACGGCGTCCTGGTCCGGCCGATGATGATCTATCTCTTCCTGGTGGGCATCCCTGCGCTGATGCTGACCACGTATATCCCGTGGCTGTCGCTCTGGCTGCCGACGCTGATCATGGGGAGGCAAGTCGTCGGCGCCTGGTGAGAATCCGCCGAAAAAAGGCATCGCATCACACAGCAGGGAGGGGGATGAAGCCATGCGCGAGGTACTCTGGGAACGCCTGAGACGGACGGAGATCGAGCAGGCCGCGAAGGCGGGTGCGGTAGCCATCATTCCCATCGCATCGCTGGAGCAGCACGCGAATCATCTGCCGGTCAACACGGACTCCAACATCGTCTCCACCGTCGCCCGGCGGGCCGCGCAGGCAGTCGAGTTTTCCGTGCTGGTCCTGCCCACCGTCTGGACGGGGTACTCGCCCCACCACATGCGGCATCCGGGAAGCGTGACGCTCAAATACCACACCTTCGTCGAGGTGCTAACCCAGGTCGCCAAGAGCGTCCACGCGCATGGTTTCCGGAAGATCCTCCTGCTCAACGGCCATGGGGGTAACACCGCGGTCGTGGCCGGTATGCGGACGAAGCTGGCGGAGGAGGACGGCGTCGCCTCGGTGGTGGGCTGCGATTACTGGGATGCCCCCGGCATGCCGGACGCCATGCGGAGACTCTGTCCGATCGACCGCGGCTTCGTGGGCCATGCCGGCGAGTTCGAGACCTCCGTCCAGATGCATTTGCAGCCCGAGCTGGTGGACGCCCGCCAGGCGGTGTGGGCGCCGGGCGCCTTCGGCGATGCCTCCGCCGGCAGTGAGGACAAGGGCAAGGCCTTGGTCGAGGCGGCCGTCGACGGTGTGGTCCGGTTACTGGAAAGCTTCCACAGCGGCGAACTCGAGGACCGGTTCGTCTGGCGCAGGGAATCCCCTGTCAAATGAGGAGCGCGGGATGCTGGACATCCTGATCCGCAACGGGCGGATCGTCGACGGGTCGGGGAGCCCCTGGTTCCGAGGCGAGATCGGTATTCGGGGAGAGCGGATTGTGTCGGTCTGTCACCGCGTCCATGACGAAGCGGCGCGGACGATCGACGCGGCGGGCCTGGTGGTCTCGCCCGGGTTCATCGACATGCACACGCACTCCGACCTCCGGGTGTTCGCCCACCCTGAGGAGGACTCCAAGCTGCTCCAGGGCATCACCACCGCTCTCGTCGGCCAGGACGGGCTCTCGGTCGCGCCCATCGACGACGCGAACAAGGCGCCCATGATGCGCCGGGTGTCCGGACTCCTGGGGACCGACCTGACGGAATGGACGTGGAACTCGATGGCCGAGTTCCTGGACCGCCTGGACGCCCTGCCGCCGGCCACGAACACGATGATGCTGGCTCCGCACGGCCCCATCCGCGCGACGGTCCTGGGGTGGGAGAACCGACCCGCGACGTCGGACGAGATCGGGCGGATGCAGCGGATTCTGGCGCAGGCCCTCGAAGATGGGGCGGTCGGCTTCTCGACGGGACTGATCTACCCCCCGGGCATGTACGCGGGCCGCGCGGAGCTCGTGGCGCTTTGCCGGGTGGCGGCCGAGTACGGCGGATTCTTTGTCGTTCACATGCGGAACGAAGGGGATCATGTGGCGGACTCCATCCGCGAGGTCGCCGAGATCTGCCTGGAGGCGGGCTGCCCCCTGCACATCTCCCATCTCAAGGTGGCGGGGAAGGCGAATTGGGGCAAGGCGGGCGAGATTCTCGGGCTCATCGAATCGTACCGTGGACGAGGCGTGGAGATTACATTTGACCAGTATCCCTATGTGGCCGGCAGCACCATGCTGGATGCGGTGATCCCTCCCCGGTTTCACTCCGGCGGAACCGCGGCACTTCTGGCGCGACTCAAGGACCCGACGCTCCGCGAGGAGATTCGTCAGGTCCAGGATGGGCTGATTTCAGAGCGCTGGGACAACTGGGTGGCTCTTTGCGGCTGGGACGGCATCTGGGTCAACGCGGTGAAAACGGACGCGAACCGAGCCGCCGAGGGGAGGTCCGTCGCGGACATCTCGAAAGCCACCTGCAAGCGCCCCATCGACGTCGTGTGCGACCTCCTCGTGGAGGAGGACGATGCCGTGACCATGACCGCCTTCTACGGCTGCGAAGAGGATGTGCGGGCGATCATGCGCAGCGACTGCATGACCGTGTGCTCGGACGGGATCGTGGGAGGGAAGCCGCATCCGCGCGTCTACAACACCTGTGCCCGATTCCTGGGGAAGTACGTGCGGGAGGAAGGGGTGCTGTCCCTTCCTCAGGCCGTCCGGCGCATGACCTCCTTTCCCGCCCAGCGCCTGGGGCTGCAGGACCGCGGGCTAATCCGGGAAGGCATGGCGGCGGACATTACGATCTTCGATTCGACTACAATCATCGATACGGGAACGTACGCAGAGCCGAACCGGTACCCGATCGGCATCTCGCACGTCCTGGTAGCCGGCCGGATCGCCGTGGAGAACGGAAAGCTGACGGACGTCAGGGCGGGGAGAGTCCTGCGCCGGCGGTAGCCTTAGCGGGCTGCTGAAAAAGGCCCATCTGCGGCGTTGGCCCGCCTCGGCACTCGCTGCGACGTACCTCCAGTACGCCTGGACCCACCTACGGTGGGTACCCCGGCCTGCGATGTGCCGCCTTGCATCCTGGACCTTTTTGAGCAGCCCGAGCGAGAACAGACTTATTAGAATCCTCCCAGGAGAGTCCGGATAGATGGCCCGCACTGGCCGAGCGTGTGTCGAGCGGCGATCGCCGACGGATGCATTCGCCCGGACCGTACACCCAGAGCCCAGAGGACGGTCGAAACGAGATGAGGTGTGACCATGAGCTTTGACCTGGTCATCAAAGGCGGTGAGGTTGTGGATCCCGGCAGCGGATTGCTCGGAAAGATGGATGTCGGAATCCGGGACGGCGTCATCGTCGCCGTC
>Ga0316628_100005552_pt1 | contig 10154 bp, 5 predicted proteins | sample OWC_Aug_M2_C1_D5_FD_207648 | JGI IMG/M metagenome (GOLD analysis project Ga0316628, IMG submission 207648) | Wetland soil microbial communities from Old Woman Creek delta, Ohio, United States - OWC_Aug_M2_C1_D5_C | ecosystem: Environmental > Terrestrial > Soil > Wetlands | place: USA: Ohio... | reverse complement strand
AGACTGTGTCAGAGGTGCCCTCGAAACGAAAGACGGTCATTTCCTCTCGTGGTCAGAAGATAAGACCCTCAGGCTCTGGGACCGGGATGGGAACCCCATTGCTGTCTTGAAAGAACACACAGACTGGGTCATAGGTGCCCTCGAAACGAAAGACGGTTGCTTTTTCTCGTGGTCAAACGATGCCACCCTCAGGCTCTGGGACCAGGATGGAGATCCCCTTGCCGTCCTTGAAGGGCACATAGACGAGGTCGGAGGTGCCCTCGAAACGAAAGACGGTCGCTTCCTCTCGTGGTCAGGGCATGCCACCCCCAGGTCGTGGTTAGGGGATAGCACGCTCAGGCTTTGGGACCGGGATGGGAAACCCATTGCCGTCCTTGAAGGACACACAGGCGATGTCTTTGGCGCCCTCGAAAAGAAAGACGGTCACTTCCTCTCGTGGTCAGGAGATAAGACGCTCAGGCTCTGGGACCAAATGGGACGGGGGCTCTACTCCTTTCCGATTGATGACGGTCTACAAAAATTGCCCGAATTCCGCATCGCGTACGAAGGCAAAGAGAATATTGTCTCCAGGAGTCTCTTGCGTGCCGTGATGAACAGCGGATTCCTTACTATATTTAACGAGTCTTCCATATCCCGTCTCTTCTGGCACGGTGAGTCGACATGCACAGCCCGACACCTCAAGCCGGAGGGGCTTGCCGTACTCACCCAGGAAAACGGCCAAGTCTGCTTTCTCCGGATTTACCACGGCAACAAGCCAATCTCGGTGGAGGAGCTGGAGAAATTATATTGGGAGAGTGGACAGGGACCGTTGAAGGTGCTTTGACGGGGTTTAATCGAAAAAGTTTATAAACTATTATCGGTCTTTCAGGAAATGCGCAGGGCGTTGCAGACGTATCGGGCCAGTTTGGGGATCGCCGATCGGCTGGCGGCGGCCGATCCGTCCAACGCGGGCTGGCAGTGGGCCTTCGTCAAGTTCTCCGCCCTGAAAAAATCCGGCCGCTTCGTTTCCCCACAGGACGAACAATATCTTGAACAACTGCGGCGCAAGCTGAACCTTTAGACCATGCCGCGGAATAAAAAAGCCTTATTACTTTTGAGAATCTAAAATTGACCGAAGAATAAACAATTTCTTAAGCGAGAGGGTAGGATATGACTAGCAGGCAGACGAAACCAAACGAAAAAGATGTGGGGCAGCTGAATATCCGGGATATGATCCAGCAACTAACTGGGGGGCGTCCCTATTTATTCGTGGTCATGGCCTATGGGAAGAGATGGGACCTCTTTGAGCGGATTAGCAGGATTGCGAATCGTGAATTAAATGTTGCATGTATTCGCGCGGACGATGTGAAGAGTTCGGGTTACGACCTGTTAGCTAAAATTCATTTGCTTATCAGTCGGGCTGAACTTGTTATCGCGGAAATTAGTGAGCATAGCCCAAATGTTTTTTACGAAATCGGTTATGCAGTAGCCCTTCAAAAAGCTCCCTTGCTTCTTCTCGAGAAAGGTTGTCAAGTCCCCATCGATTTGAAGGGTCTGGAAGTATTGGAATATAAAACCGATAAAGAAGGGACAAGAGCATTCGAGACTGGATTTACCAATCAGCTCAGTCTTCGGATGAATTCAGATTTTGCTCTGCTGAGAGATATGCTGGAGGCCCCGATTCCACAGCCCGCCTATATCGTCTCGAGCCCAAAATATGCCGGGAAAGAAAACCGCACGTGGGGACAAGTGTATGATGCTCGCACATTTGGTGACCACCTCGGAATTCTTGGATTAATTTCGGCTTTTGGATCCATAAGGGGGGAAGGGAAGGGGATCGAGTTGATATCTGCACAGCACACGCCTCCTGACTTATTGGAGCAAGATTTGAGCCTTTACTTAATTGGTTCGAAAAAGATAAATTCCGCTTCCGGAAAGATGTTAAATCTTCTCCAAAAAAGCAGAGACCCGGATTGGTTCCTTGGCCCAGCCCCCGGATACACGGAGAAAGATGAAGATTACCATGTAGTCCTTTACCGGAGCAGGGCGGGAAAATTCTTTAAGATCCAGGGCAAAATGCAAGAATTTAAATCTGGCCAGAAAAAAGTTTGGGTTGAGGATTATGGGATAATTGTCAGGGGCCCTCATCCCCGGCATCCGGGTCGTCTGGTTCTTATTACCGCCGGGGCCCATAGCCTCGGCACAGGAGCGGCATGCCTGGCGGCAACTCGCTCTATACTTATCCAGAAAATCAGGAGCAAACTTCCCGAGGGTGTCCTCGAGGATAAGGCTTCCACTTTCTGGGTGCTTGTTAAAGGAAAGGCAAATTCTAAAGACGGCCTCCTGGACTTAGAGGATGTAAGTATTGAGGAGGCGGGAGTTTATGAAAAATCGAATTAAATAGGGGATGAGTTATGCGGTTTCCCGGGGCGGTTGATCGGGGGCGGGCTGCTCCTCAAAGAGGAGTTGACGATTTCCCCAATCGAAGAAAAATGCTAATATGCAGAAGCTTACGCCTTGAGAAGTGAAGTTTGACCGGCCGCACGAAAGGGAGAAAAACATGCCTGAGAAGAAGATTTTCCTTTGGGGCGATATCGTTAATGATTATAACTTGATGCAATACCCCATGAAAAAGTGGGTCAACTACCAGACCCTTCCTTCGACGGTCCAGGTAAAAACGCCGGGAGGCGCGCTTTATCTGAGAGGGCTCCTGCGGAAAGTCTTACCCTTGGCGAAAATCGAGATCCCCACGGAGAGTTATGACCTAAAGGTTTTCCAGACCTGGAGCCAGTTCCCGAAAGCGATGGGGAGCGAGGAAAAGGTAAAGGTCTGGCGAGCCGACAAAATAATCGGGAGGTCGCGCGCGGCGCCGGACCGTAAATCCGTATGGAAAGATGGCATCAGGATGGCAAAAGTATCGGATGTCCTGGTAATCGACAGCCTTGGATTGGGATGGCTGGAACTTGCCTTGAAGCCTGAAATGTCAGGGAGCAAGCGATCCCTTTTATCGGCGTTTTTAAGCAGCCTGCCCCAGAAGAAAAAGCCGAAAATCGTCATCAAATTATCCTCATTTAGGGATATACCCCTGGGTTGTATGGGCGATTTTCTCAATCGAACGACCTTCGTCCTCTCGGTGAAAGGCATTCGTGAACGAGGGGGAGCGATTTCAGAAGCAATTTCGTGGGACAGAACGATCGAGGATACCGTCAAGGAATTCACTACCGGCCGGTCCGCTGAGGATCTGGCGCGGTGTGAGCGTGTCGTTGTATTATTCTCGGCCGAGGGGGTGGCAGTTTTCGAAAATGACGGGAAATTTCGGCTCCGCACCTTTCTTTACCACCCCAGCGAGTATGAGGGGAGCTTTAAAGCCCGGCATCCGGGCCATTCTTTCGGTGATCACTCGATCTTGACAACTTCTATAGTACGCCACATTCTTGATCCGGAAAATTATCCACTGTTTCCGGCCCTCTCCCTGGCTTTGTCCGCAATCCGGGAACATCACGCCGCCGGGCTGCTTGAAGTTCCGGGTGAAACCCCTTCTTTTGATTTCGAAAAGCCCAAGGAACTTATCTGCGAAATTCTAAACCTGCCGGAGCAGGCAAGAAAGGAAATGCGCTCTCCAAGGTCGAAGAAGACTCAGGGGGCCGGGAAACGGATCAAAGAATATTTTGACCGGTTCGGATGTACCTTTAGACATGATTTGATCGGCCACCCGGATTTCTCCGAGCAGAAAGATGAAGTATCCAATCTCCTCAAGGACGGCGCGGGTGCTGGCGAAGAATATGTAGCCGCCAAGGCCTTCGAAATCGTCATCCGGGGAGCCGAGGAGGCTCTGAAGAAGGTTCCGGTAGCCTCTTACGGGAAATTCTTGACCGCCGACCGGGAAGAGATCGAACGGATCAACGCCTTGAAGAAAATGATAACCGCCTACCTGGAAACAAGCGATACCAAGCCTCTTTCCATTGCGGTTTTCGGTCCTCCCGGTTCCGGCAAATCTTTCGCCATCAAACAGCTTTCTCGGGAACTTGGATTTGACGAGCAATCCATCCGTGAGTTCAACCTGTCCCAATTCCAGGATATCCAGGCGTTGCACGGTGCCTTCCATATCGTGCGGGACGCTTCCGTGAAGGGAAAAATCCCGATCATTTTCTGGGACGAGTTCGATACCAACCGTCTCGAATGGCTGAAGGAGTTCCTCGCCCCGATGCAGGACGGTGAATTCCGGTCCGGGAGTATCGTACACCCATTTGGCAAGGCCATTTTCATATTTGCAGGAGGAGTCTCCCATTCTTTTGAGGAATTCGAGGGGAGGTTGCAGGTCGAGGATCAGGCGGAAAGCGGGGCCTCGCGGGGCGAAACCGGGGCAAAATCCTTCAAGGAGTTGAAATTGCCCGATTTCATCAGCCGGCTTCGGGGGTTCGTCAATATAAAGGGGCCGAACCCGCCCGAGGATAAGGGCCGGTTCCTTACCGAAAAACAGGGGGAGGCCAACCATGAATATCTCATCCGGCGGGCCATCCTTCTTCGCTCCATCCTTGAGCGCATCGCTCCCGACCTGATCGATAACCAAAAAACGGCGGCGGTGAGCCCTGCCGTCGTCCAGGCTTTTTTGCGGGTCGGGAAGTACAAGCACGGCGCGCGTTCCATGGAGGCCCTTGTCGGGATGAGTAATCTCGTCAGTTCCTCCTATTTTGGGGAGTCCTCCCTGCCCTCGGAGGATCTCCTGAGTCTGCACGTGGACGCGGAGGATTTTCGTCAAAAACTTCGCACCGCCACGCTGGAATTACCCATGATCGAGCTGATCGCCGAGGCCTGCCACACTGCCTGGATGGTCAAGAAAAGAAAAGAAGGATACAGATATGGGCCGAAACGCTCGGATGTGAAACCCTTGCGCCATCCGTTGTTAAAGCCTTATGGCCAGTTGGAGGAGAATGATAAGGAGGCAAACCGCATTACTGCGAGACTTACCGACGCAAAGCTGAATAACCTTGGGCTGGTGATAGAAGAACGGGGGCCGGAAAAGAAAGCCTTCAAGATTTCCAAGAATGAACTCATGGGGGTGGAGCATGACATCTGGATGCGAGATCATCTCATGAGTGGTTATTGTTATGGGCCAAAAACGAACGATTTGTTAAAAATTCACCGCTGCGTCCGGTGCTTCCAAGATTTGAAAGATAAGGACAAACTACTCGACAGGGCCATCGTAAATTCTCTCGAAAAGGTATTGAAGAAAAATGGTTACATTCTGAGTAAAAAGGAAGAAAAATAAGCAGTTGAATTTCCCCAATATTGCCAAATCACCCCATTTCTTCCCTTCATTGCGCTTTTCCATCAATTAGGAAACTATTTCTTTCATACCCCACAGGCCTTGGCCCATCCAAAGATAAAGACTTTTCTCTCGCCCGCTTCCAATATCAAGGCAGAGAGCGGGGAGTTTGGAGCAGAGAGCAGAAAACAATTAGAGAGGAAAGAAAGGCCCTTACTAGCTTCTGCTTCCTGACTCCTGACTCCTGATTCCTGAGTCCTTTTTTCCCTTACTCTGCGAACCCTGCGCCCTCTGCGAGAGACAACTGTTTTCATTTTCATCAGTATTGATTACCCAATAAATTTCAAAAATAACCAGCTTCCAGTGAGAACAAAGCGACATTGTTCAGGGCGGTCGTTCATCGTCTGGTGGTGAGTTTTAGAAGTTGAGTTTCAATGCCGAGGGCCATATTTCAAGCGATTTTCGGATATCTCAAGAGCAAGTCAACCGGTCATGGGTTGTAAATATTGGGTTTATTGTATAACCTTCCTGGCATAAATTTTGCCTCATCGCTTTTAAAATCCCTTCCAAAAGGATATCCAAATGCCTTCCGACGAAAAGAATAATTTGGAACCTGTAGGTTTCTTGGCCCGTAAGGGATCACAGTTCAGAAAAAAGATTCTCTTTTTCATGCTGGGCCCCATTTGTATTTTGGGCTTCCAATACATGTCTTGGAACGAGAAAGTCATTGAAATACCCGTGGCCGATTACGCAAAAATGGCAGTGGACCTGAAGGTGACTGAAAGAGTGCGCTATGGATTCTGCCTGTCGTATCATGGGGCCTTTCTAGTGAAAACCGTAAATACTGAGGAACTAAATTCCGCTATAGCCGACAAGGAAAAGGACTTGCCCAAGCGGGAAGAAAAAGATAAGGAGCAAGAGGAGAATTATGAGGATGCTTGGGACTCCATAAGTGAGCCAAACCGGACGGAAGGGGAAGAAGATGCTGGGGTAAGAAGAGCTATGCGGCACGAACTCGATCTGGTTCCGATCAAAACCATGATGGAAACCGCATTGTACTTGGGTACATTCTTTTTTTTCTTTTGGGGACCCTCCCGGCTCATCAAACTGAGATTCCTTTCGTCGTGCAGTCCCTTCTGGAGGGACTTTTGGGCGGGATCGATAGCCGGGATGATTGGTTTCTGGATGATGGCCTTGCCCTTGATTGTTCTTGATTACGGGCCGCCCCTATTCAGCAACTGGGTCGGACCGGGAGCCCTGAGTTATTCGACAGGCATGCGCCTCCTTTCCTCCGGCGGCGGAATGACGATTTCTTATCGTAATGTCATCGAGCAGATCATTTTCTGGCCATCAGTATTCTATCTCGCCATTGCAGGAATCATCCCACAATGGGCGCAAAGCCCAATCTTTTACGCTATATTCGCCCCATTTTATTATGGGGGGATATGGGGCTTGTGTAGGGCGATGTGGATTGATTCCCGGGAAAGAAAATGGCGGCGGGAAATGCTCCTTTCCTCAAAGGAATGAGTTGGAAGAGCTTCTTTGTACTATTAACGTTCAAATTCTTTAAATTTTGTCAAAAGTCCCGGGTGTCAGTTTGGATAACTTCCTGAATACTTTTACTTTAGGCACTTTAGCGCACTTTAGGCACTCTAGGCACTTTTCCTTGCGGCCCTGCCGCGCAATGATGAGGTGCCCAGAAGCATCTTTATTTCTTTGCTGATATGGGTCAGAACCTTTCTGGAGTCGGGGACGACTTCCTTGATCCAGTACCGCCTGGCTTCCCTGCCATTCTTTTGCAGAAGGCTTTGGAAATAGGTCAGTTTTCCCTTGAAGTCATGCGTTTGGAAAAACATGGCTTTTTGATGGAAGCGCCGGGGGTGAAGGCAAAGAATTTCCAGCTCGTCTATACGGGATCGAATCAGGTCGTCTATCGAAGGAGTCGATGGTTTGATAAGTTTTGTTTTCATTGCCGGATCAATGGCTTTGCCGGTTGCCCGAAGGACTTCTTCAGCCCGCTGTAGGTGGTTAACGCATTCGATCCGCCTTGAACCCGCTTCCTGCGACGAAACTTCCCGGGGGGTAACCCCATGGCTCAAGTAAATCATTACCATTCTCAAATCCTCAACCCTGGGCTGGTCGGTTGGAAACAGCGAGTGCAATAGCTGAAGCACCCTTTTCAGTTCCCGAACATTTCCCGGCCATCGGTTGGTCTTTAGCTCATCCAGGGTTTCCGAAGAGAGAGTTCTCTTTTTATCGTTGGTAACCTCGCGCCAGACCCCTTGGGCGAGGAGAGGAATATCATCGGGATGGTTTCGGAGAGAGGGGGTACGGATGACAACGCCGCTCAGGCGATAATAGAGGTCATCGCGGAACTGCCCTGCTTGAATCATGGACAAAAGATTCCGGTTGGTGGCCGCGATCACCCGGGCATGGACTTTAATTTCTTCAGTGCCGCCAACCCTCCGGAATTCGCCTTCTTCGAGGGCGCGCAGAATTTTGGCCTGGTGATGCAGCGACAGGTCGCCGATTTCGTCGAGAAATAATGTCCCCTCTTTGGCTAACTCCCACAAGCCGGTTTTCCTACTTGCAGCGTCAGTATATGCTCCTTTCTCGTGGCCGAAAAGTTCAGATTCAAATAGATCTGCAGGAATACCCCCGCAGATGACCGGCATGAATATTTGCGAACCCCGTTTACTGTAGCGGTGAATGGCGCGGGCCACGATCTCTTTTCCCGTTCCCGTGTCTCCCAGGATCAAAATAGGATAGTCGTTGCCGGCCGCCCGCATGATCATGGTTCTGACGAATTGGGCCTCGGCCGATTCACCGATGTAATCCTGGGACAGCTCCGGGGGTATTACACAAGGGTCCATCATATCCAGCATCATCCGGGAGAGCGCCATCCGGCCATCACCAGGGGCGGCGAACGACGGCGTTTCTTCTTTGTGCCCCGCCTGTTCCCAGAGGGAATTGAAAATATCCTCCTCCGCTCCAATAATGAATAAATTCTGCTCCTCTTTTTCCAAGGCATTCTCAAGGAGAGTTCGGATGCTGCTGTTACAATGCCCTGAGACAGCGTAGTTTCCATCGATGAGGGGTATTTTCTCCTGCCCCAGCAACAAGCTGGATAGGGACTTAGCCTTGTGCTTTTTCCCCCGGTCCACGATCAGGTCCTGGAATTTTTTCAGGGCTGCAAGGTCCTGTTTTTTGAGCAGATAGGCGGCAGGCCGGCATTCATTGCTGGGCCTTTCGAATTTGTCCAAATCCAGGGTGGCGCGGAGCGGCGGGGTCTCCGGCGCATTGGCGAAGAATTTCAGGGCCTGAGTTTCCATGGTTCCCCCAAAGAATCGAGTTTTGCGGGCATCTTAGCAAAAGCCCAAAATCAACTCAAGGGCAAAATAGGAATATCTTAACTCAACGAGCAAACTCAACTTCAATCACCAGGGTCTTTTCCCTTTCCAGCCGGTTTTATTTCGGTTTTTCATCCAATCCCATCCGGCACGATTCGTGCTGAATGATTAGGGAGGATTGATAAAGTTTGCCATTTCCGGAATACTTGGCTTGTGACCCCGGGCCGGGAAGCAGACAGGGAACACCTTTGGGATGAAGGAACCATAGGCATGTGGGCAAAGATGAACAACTGCCATAAACTCCTGGGGGAGGCAGTGATGGCCGCGCTCTTTGTTGCCGCTGTTCTGCGGATTCTGGGGCCGTCAGGCCCGACGCCTGTTCCGGTGGAAACGGAAGCAGGCCCCGCTGAAACCGATCCGGGGGAGCGCGAGGAACCCACAGGGCCATTATTTGAGGTGGGAATGGACAGGTACTCGGGCCGGGAAGCCGAGCGGCACATCAGCGAGTACGTGCGGGAGGTGGCGGCAGATGTGGATGGAGACGGTGAAAGGGAGCATCTCTGCTTGCGAACCGCCTGGGTAAAGACCAACGGCTGCAAAATTCCCTTCCATACGCTGATCGTGGATCTCTTCAAGGAAGGCATATGGATCCTGAGGCAGGAGCTGGACCTTGGGGTTCTATGGGAGGAGCAGTTTTTCCTCGTCAAGGACCTGGACGGCGATGGGGAGGCGGAGTTGATCACCCGCATCCAGATGAGCCCGGGCTGCTCCGGTTGCGTGGCTCACCGTATTTACGCCTACGACGGTCGCGCCTTTGTCGAATGGTTGAACCTTTTCGGGGTGAGCCCCCACTTGCCGCAGGTTGCCCGCGTGTTGCGAAATTATAACTCCATCCTGGATCATATCGAAAGCCGCTACAAGATTGAGATTTCCAGAAAGAAACCCGGCGGGCATGGGGATGAGGAAGGGGGCAGCGGAGCCAGCGCGCCGTGGCTGCTCGATTCCGATGGCGACGGCCAGGTGGAGATCATTCAATTGCTGCACCCCACAGCGGGAGAATATTCTCTCGATTCACGGGTATACCGGTTGTTGGTGATGGAACTGCCGGCGAAGGGTATCAGGGGCCGGCATCGATTTTACCCTTTGAAATTCGACGGACCGGGGGGCCACCTTTCGCTTCTAGGGTTTCTCAAGACCCGTGATGCACGCATCCACGCCCTGTTCAACTTCGCCTACCTGGGGACTGCCACGGGTTACCCCATTCTGAATATCTTCGAGGTGAAGGGTGTCGAGGTGAAACGGATCGCCGAGCTTTACGGCTTTTACGAACACGTGGTCCCGGAACGGCTGTGGGATGTGAACCAGGACGGCAACACCGAAATCATCCACGTCGGGTCCTCTTACTGGCCCCCGGGTAAATCCCACGCCGAGATCATCCTGGGCTACGAGATCATGGAGTACAAGAACGGCAAATACCTCCCGGCAGGCCCAGAGATCGAGGAGATGGCGGTCCTGGGTAATGGCGAAGAAGAGGATGATCAAGAAACCGAATGGGAAGC
>Ga0316628_100005551_pt1 | contig 10154 bp, 9 predicted proteins | sample OWC_Aug_M2_C1_D5_FD_207648 | JGI IMG/M metagenome (GOLD analysis project Ga0316628, IMG submission 207648) | Wetland soil microbial communities from Old Woman Creek delta, Ohio, United States - OWC_Aug_M2_C1_D5_C | ecosystem: Environmental > Terrestrial > Soil > Wetlands | place: USA: Ohio... | reverse complement strand
CTAGTCTACCCCGGCTCGGGCTCAGTGGACGGGGTGAGAGGCGACCACATCCAGGTGGCGCCGCCCCTGGTTGTAGACAGTGGGCAGATAGACGAGATAGTGGCGCTGCTGGACAGGTCAATAGGCGAGGTGGAGAAGGAGACCCTGTAGTCTACCTTATCCTGCCGTTCCTCACCTTCTCCAGCCTCACATCCTCCGCGTCCGTGTGCAGTGGCAGGCCCTCCATGTAGGCCCTGCCGTCCACGGCCTCCAGCCTGTACCTCATGAATTGGTCGAAGCTTACCATGTCTGTCTTGTACTCTCTGATGTCGCCGACGTACACCTGGTCGCCTGGCTTGCTCTTCTGGGGGTTCAGTATCCCAACGTCCTTGCCGTCATCCCCAGCCAGAAGCATGCCCTCGCTCAGCTCGCCCCTGAGCTTGGCTGGCTGAAGGTTGGTCAGCACCACCAGGTGCTTGCCCAGAAGGTCGTTCCTGTCGGGGTAGTAGGGCTTGAGGCCCGCGCACAGCTGCCTCTTCTCGGGGCCAAGGTCGACCTTGAGGATGTAGAGCTTGTCGGCGCCCGGGTGGTCCAGAACCTCGGTGACCTTCGCCACCTTGAGGTTCAGCGCCGAGAGGTCGGTGGGGTTGAGCACCCTGTAGCCTCCGCCGTTGAACCTGACGATCAGGTCACATATCTCCCGGAGGGCGTTCTCCAGGTACGTGCCGCTGGTCTCGGCGTTGCCCTGAACGTAGACCAGCAGGTTCCTGGTGTCGTACCCTATCTTGGTGTGCTGGCCCTGTTTGGCGTCCAGGTAGCAGAGGACGTGCTCGTCGTCCACCATGGCGAACTCCCCGGGCTTGACCCTGGCAGGCTCCGTCTCGCCTAGGGGCACGTAGACCTCGTCGCCCTCGGTAACCTTGAGGCGGACGCCGCCCACAACCTTGTCCAGGTTGTGGACGCCCACGCTAACCCGCTTGGTGGCCGACACGATGTTGTATGCGTCTACGACCGTGTTGATGTTGGGTAGCATCCCCTTCTCCTTGACGAGGCTTATCAGGTGAGCCATGGGGGGCTCCACGTCGACCTTAAACCTCCTGTAGACCTCCCTGTATCCGTCGATGACGGGGTCGCCCTCCACGCGGAAGCCTTTGATCTCCGCCTCGGCCCTCTTCTTCAGTTTCTCAAGCTCGCCGTCGCTCTTCCTGATGCCGACGCCCTGGACCACGGCCAGCTTCACGTCCACGCCCATCTTGGCGAGTTTGTCGTCGATGCTGAACTCCACCTTACGCTCCTCGGGGGCCTCGCCCTTGGCCTTCAGGACGATGGGCTCTATCTTCTTGAGGACGATCTTCGCCTTACCGATCCTGTGGTTCTCCACCACCTTCTCGATGCTGCCCCAGTCCATGGGCGGCACGTTGAGCTGCTTCTCGATATTCTCCGCGAACAAAGGCATGATGGGCTTGATGAGGATGGTTAGGTTCTTGACGATGTTGACGCAGTCCGTGAGAACCCTCTGGCCTCTCTCCCTGTCGGACTTGGCCAGCTCCCAGGGCTGCTGGTCCTGGAAGTACTTGTTGCCGAGGCTGCTGATCTCCAGTATCTCCCGCAAGGCGTCCCTGAAATCGTAGTCGTCGTAGTGGCGGCCCACAGACTCGGACTTGGCCATAACCTCCTTCAGCAGCTTCCTGTCCAGCACCTTGGTGGTCTGGCTGTCGCAGTACTTGTTGAGGAAGCTGAGGACCCTGTAGAAGAGGTTGGCTATGTTGCTAACAAGCTCGTTGTTGATCCTGTTCTCCAGGTTGACGAGGTCCAGGTCGATGTCAGTCATGGTGTGTGTGAGGTTGGCCGCGTAGTAGTACCGCAGCAGCTCCGGGTCGATGTAGTCTAGGAACTCGCGGGCCGTGAGGAACGTCCCCCGGCTCTTGCTCATCTTCTCACCATTCACCGTAAGGAACCCGTGGACCACCACATTGTCCGGCACGTGGAACCCGGCTCCGTATAGGACGGCCGGCCAGAAGAGGAGGTGGAAGTATATGATGTCCTTGCCTATGAAGTGGATGATCCTGCTTTCGTCGGACTGCCAGTAGTCGTCGGCCGAGCAGCCCCTGTCCCTGCAGTAGTTGGCCGTGGATGCGATGTACCCTATGGGCGCGTCCAGCCACACGTAGAAGTACTTGTTCTCCTCGCCGGGTATCCTGAACCCGAAGTAGGGTCCGTCCCTGCTGATGCACCAGTCCTGTAGCCCTTCCCTGACCCACCTGAGTATCTGGTTCCTTATCTCCGGCTGCAGGTTCTGGTTAGAGGTGAGCCACTTATCCAGCCAGCCGCTGAACGCGCTGAGCCTGAAGAAGTAGTGGAGGCTTTTCCGGCGCACCGGCGGGTTCCCGCATATGCTGCAGTATGGGTTCACCAGGTCTGTTGTGCTGTAGGCGGCGCTGCACTTCTCGCATTGGTCGCCGTACTGGTCCTGGGCGCCGCACTTGGGGCAGGTGCCCTTCACGTACCTGTCTGGCAGAAACCGCTTACAATGCTCACAGTAGGTGAGCTCCATCTCCTTGGTGTATATGTGCCCGTTCTCCTGGAGCCTCCTGAAGATGAGCTCGGTGTACATCTGGTTCTCGGGGCTGTTAGTCGTGTAGTAGTTATCGTAGCTGATCAGGTAGTCTTCGTAGTCGCGCTTGTGCTCCTTCAGCCAGTGATCGATGAACTCCTCCGGTTTCACGCCCTGCTTGGCCGCGTTGATCTCTATGGGGGCTCCGTGGGTGTCGTCGGCCCCGCAGTAGATGACGTCGTGGCCCCGCATGCGCTGGGACCTGACGTAGATGTCCGTCTGTATGTTCTCCAGCATGTTGCCAATGTGGGCAGGGCCGTTGGCGTATATCAGCGCCGATGTCACAAGGGTCTTAGGTTCGGGCATGGCTTCACCTCGGGTGTCCATAAAGGAAAATACCCTGAATATATATACCCTACTCATTTAGGGACGTAAAATATTCCCCTGGTACTGAGCCTAGCCCACAGGCTTGCTATCAGTCTCTTCGCCGGGTCCATCCTCGGCTACGCCAGAAACGCCTTTAGAGCCTGAGTCTCCGCCGCCTCCCTTCTCCTCGGCCGACCGAGCCGCGTCTCGGGCCCTGGCAAGCCTCCTCACCTGGGAGTCGTAGATCATCGAACCCGCCACGGAGCCACCTATCAGAGCCATCATAGTGTACACATCCCCGATTGAGCCCCACCCGTACAGGGTCGCATGGACTATCTGTAGTATTATGTAGGCTAGGACACCCGTCACTGTGCCGGCCTGGATCCTGTCGCCCTGGCTTCTCTTAGCCACTAGGAAACCGCTCACGATACCCCCAAAGAGGTGGAGGCCGATAATGACTATTCGCAGACTAGCCTGCAACCCAGGGTCAGCAGGCGAGACCCCGAAGATTAGACCCAGGAACTCGATGCCTAAGAAAACTATACCAAATGCTATGTACGCGCCAGCGAAGTAGATCCTTCTAGGTTTCTCAGGCTCCTTTTGCGCAGCCATGAACTGTTAATGTGGAAGATGATATATAAGAGTCCAAACGTTAACGTGGCTCTTGAAGTAACAAGTAAATCTTCTCCGCGATCGTCTACGGAGAAGGGAAATTTAACAAAAATTCACTATATAGTCGTAAGTATTATATCAAGTTAAGTCAACCTTAAACTACCCAAACAGGAGATGGTACAAGATACCAATACTCATTACGGGAAGAATATTCGCGTTAGGAATGCTGATACTGGTGTGGATCTTCATACTGGGCGGTATGGAGATGGCTAAAACACATAAACCCCAATTCAGAAAACTGACGGGTCTGGACGCGCTGCCTGAGATGGTTGGCAGGGCGGCCGAGATGAATAGGCCTGTACACTTCACAACGGGACTAGGCAGCCTGACAGATTCAGTGGCGCCACAACTGGTGGCAGGACTCGCAGTCCTAGCCCACGTGTCTGAGCTTTGCGCTAACTACGGTGTCAAGATAATCTACTCAGTCTACCAGGCACAGGTCATGCCCATCGCAACTGAGCTCATGAAGGCGGCCTACGTGAAGGCCGGGAAGCCGGAGGAGTTCCACGCGGACGAGCAGGTCAGGTACCTCTCGGGCGAGCAGTTCGCCTACGCCTCCGCCGTCCAGGGCATAGCTGAGAGGGAGAGGCCCGCGGCCAACATAATGATCGGGCCCTTCTACGCAGAGTCTATGCTCTTCTCGGAGACCTTCCAAAGGATCGGCTCGATCCAGTTGGCGGGCACCGCCAGAGGCTACCAGATACCCTTCTTCGCAGTCGTCTGCGACTACCTGCTGATCGCGGAGGAGATCTACGCCGCGGGAGCCTACCTCTCCGGCGACCCCGTTCAGGTGGGGACGACCAGGGGGCAGGACTACGGCAAGATAGTGGCTCTAATACTGATGATACTCGGCGTACTGGCGACTGCCGCGGGCAGCTCAGCCATTACTAGCCTAATGGGGATGTAGGAGGTGTGATGAAATGTCGACAACTCTAAAGAAAACGATACCGGTGGCGATAGTCTTCGTCGTAGCAATGCTTGTGATGATGGACTACTTCATCGTCACGCCGCCGGTGAACGAAGCTGGAAAGAGCTGGACCAGTGGAGTGGTCAAGGACCTGCAGAACTGGGGCATCATACTCACCGCGTTCTCGCTGGGCTTCGGCGCAGTCAACCTATTCTACTTCCACAGCAAGCACATATCGAGGCGGACGCCCAAACAGTGGATGTTCAGCCTGTGGCTGCTGCTAGTAATAGTGACATTCACAGCTGTGGGCGTCTTCATGGGCCCAACCTCTACAAGTTACAACTGGATATACAACGCTAGCTACTTCGCCCTCAGCGCCACAGTGTACTCAAGCCTCGGCTTCTACATGACGTCGGGGCTGTACCGCGCCCTGAGGATTAAGAACATCGAGTCAACGATCTTCATGGTAGTGGGTGTCATCGTGCTGTTGAAGAATGCGCCCGCATTGGCTGTATACTTCCCCACGCTTTCAGCTTGGGGGAGCTTCATCGAAAACGTGCTCACGACATCGGCGCAGCGCGGCATCATGATCGGTGGAGCCCTGGGAGCCATATCCCTAGGCGTTAGGACCATGACGGGCATAGAGACAGGCTTCCTCGGTAAGCTGACTGAGGAGGAGAAGGGAGGCAGCGAACCATGAGCGGCCAAGGAAAAAGCATCTGGGACACACTGGGAGACATCCCTAGGGAGGTTCTCTATGGGGTCCTACTGGTGGTCTTCGTGATCCCCATGATTTATCCCCTAGGCTTGCCGGTTCCAATCTCGGCGAACGTCCTCAAGTGGTACAAGGCCGTAGAGGATCTCCCCCCGGGCGCCGTAGTCATGATCGACTTCGGATACTCCGGAGGCGGAGAGCCCGAGCTGGGCCCCATGGCGGTGGCAGTATACCACCACATGTTAAGGAGGGGGGACATAAAGGTCATCTGTATGTCCACCTCCATTGAGGGGCCCCAACTATGGGATAAAGCCATGGCCGAGCTCAGACCGGAGCAACGGTACGGCGCAGTGTACGGCGTAGATTACATCAACATCGGATACATTGCTGGAGGAGAGACGGCGATGGCCGCCGTCGGCAAAGACCTCCGCGCAACCACTTCCACCGACTACAAGGGCACTCCCCTGGACCAGTATTCCATCATGGATGGGATCGTGGACGCCCACAGCTTCGACCTACTAATATGCTACACCACAGGCGGCGACCAGTCCGAGGGCTGGGTCAGGCAGTGGTACACTGTCTACGGCACGCCCTACATGTGCTCGGTGCTAGCCATGATGGTTCCCACAATGCTGCCATACATGAACGCGGGCCAGATAATATCTGTGACATCTGGGGCGCAGGCGGGCGAGATGGAAGGCCTGGTACATGTTCCTGCCAGAGGCATCAAGTCGGCAGACGTGATAACCCTGACACACATGCTCTGCGTCGTATACGTGGTCATCGGCAACGTCGCATACATAGCTAAGAAGTTCCAAGGAGGAAGTAAGTAATGGAGCTAGACCTAGTCATACAGATATGGCTCGCATCGCTGTTCACCATATGGATCTACAGCATCGCCTTCAGGGACAATGACTTCTTTAAGTTCGCTGAGTACACTTTCGTCGGCGCAGCCGCCGGGCACAGCCTGGTCTACGGCGTGGACAACCTGAGGCGGTACGGCTGGGACAACCTGATGGGGGGAGCATACCTCTACATCGTGGTGTTCCTGCTAGGCATACTACTGTACAGTAGGTACCACCCACAGTACTTCTGGGTGAGCAGGTACCCACTGTCCATCATGGTGGGGATAGGCATCGGGCTCAGCATGAGGGCTGTGGTAACAGCGGAGTTCATAGCCCAGATCAAGTCAACCGCCGGCATCAAGTTGATAGGTGTCAGCGACCCAATCACGCTACTCAGCAACCTGATCTTCATCATCCTAGTGGTAACCACCGTCTACTTCTTCCTCTTCACGTTCCCGAAGTCGCATGAGGGTGGCCTCAGCATCATACCCAGGATCGCAAGGTATGGCATGATGGCTGCCTTCAGCTACAGCTTCGCCAACACGGTGCTGTCCAGGTACAACATGATCTTCGGGCGCCTCGACTACATCTACAACCAGTGGCTGCCGCTACCCGGCGCCATCATAGCGCTACCCGTGGCACTGATACTGCTCATATACGCGATGCTTCCGCCAGAGAAGAGACCCTGGCCCAAGAAGCAGTAAACTTTCCTTTATTTCTTTTACATTAAACTCTTATTCGAGCCCAATTCATGTTAAATGATAAGTTTGACAGTCGACAGGGACAGGAGGCCATCCATAACAGACTACATGGCCGCAGCTGTCCTGGCCTACGGCATAATCTACTTCTGGATAGAGCTCAACGCGATGTACGATCCCCCTTGGCTCCTAGCCTACCCCATCTACTACCTGGGAGGACTGATCCCCAGCTACCTGGTGTGCAGACGCACGGGATCAGCTGAGCTGGCCGTAGGGGTGAAGAGCAGCATGGGGTCGTGGCTCTTCGTCACGGTCAGCGTGACGACCTTCACAGAGGGAGCCACGCTAACATTCTACATGCTCCTCTTAGTCACGTTCCTACTGGGGGGCCTGACCGCCGCCTACCTGACCCTGAGGAGGCGCCTGAAGCCTGCGGAGCATGAGAAACAAGGCTCTGCGCCAGACAACACCTTAAATCAGCCCAAACCATAGACTTCATGCTATGTACTCTTGGGGCGACGCAGAGCTTCCAGCGGAAGAGGTGGACAGGATACTGCTAAAGACGGCAGAGAAGATCCACCTCTACGGAATGGAGACGGCGGCCATCCTGACACTTGAGAGCGTCAAACCCCTGGTCTACGTGGGTGGCGAACTCAGCAGGGTTGTCCTGGCTCCCTTTCTACCGGTCCTAGGTCCAGATTATAACATGCTGGGAGACAAGCTCATCTACGTGTTCGAGGACAGGAAGAACATAGAGAAGCTCATCCAGATCCTGGAGAAGATGGCTTCAGGGAAGTACATTCCTCCGGGGAAGGAGGGCGAGAAGCCGAAACCTGAGGAGAAGCCAGCTGAAGGGCAGGCGGAGGCACCGGCAAAGGAGGAGAAGCAGTCGGAGGAGAAGCCTGAACGGAGAGGGTGGCGCCGTTGGCTGCCCTTCTAAGGCTTCAAACTTAACTAACCTTCGTTTTAGAAAACCTTAAGCATGACTACTCGTGTCGCTTTATGAAACAGCATGGCAACCCTCAAGAAACCGACTGAGGAAATGCAGTACATTATTGCCACTGACGTAGGATCGACAACCACAAAGGCACGTTTCTTTCACCTGAAGGACGGCGAGTGGAGGTTCCTCGTGGCAGGGGAGGCACCAACAACAGTAGAAGCGCCCTACGAGGACGTAACCCTGGGGGTCCAGAACGCGGTGCGCGAAGTCGAGGAGTTGACCGGACACAAGCTCCTGTCCCCTGAGGGTTCAGGCATCATCATGCCCTACGACGGGGAGAAGGGAGTAGACCTATACTGTACCACAAGCAGTGCGGGCGGGGGGTTGCAGATGATGGTCGCCGGCCTCATCAAGTCCATGACCGCTGAGAGCGCCAACAGGGCGGCTCTCGGGGCGGGAGCGATAGTGATGGACGTCATCGCCCGCGACGACGGCAGGCAGCCGTACCAGAAGATCCAGAGGATCAGGAGCCTTAGGCCGGACATGATACTGATGGCGGGCGGCACCGACGGCGGCGCCGGAAGCCACGTCATGGAGATCGCTGAGCTCATCAAGGCGGCTGAGCCGAAGCCCAGGCTCGGCGTGGCCTACCAGCTTCCCATCGTCTATGCGGGCAACAAGAGCCTGAGGACCGAGATCGAGAACCTCATGAAGTCCGGATTCGCCCTCCAGATAGTGGACAACATCAGGCCCGTGCTGGAGGTGGAGAACACTGAGCCGGCTAGAAGAGCCGTCCACGAGCTCTTCATGGAACACGTCATGAGCCACGCGCCCGGGTACCAGAAGCTCATGCAGTGGACGGATGTAGACATCATGCCGACGCCCGCAGGCGAGGGCATGGCCATGCAGCTCATCGCCAACAGCTTCAAGCAGAACGTGCTGGGCGTCGGGCTGGGCGGGGCAACGACCAACGTGTACTCAGTCGTGGATGGAAGGTTCGTCCGCTCGGTCTCAGCCAACCTCGGAATGAGCTACAGCGTAACAAACGTCATGAAGGAGGCCGGCATCGACAACATCATGAGGTGGATACCCTTCAACCTGGACAGGGAGGAGGTGGCCAGCCGCCTCATGAACAAGATGATCAGGCCCACGACGATCCCCCAAACACTGGAGGACCTCATAGTCGAGCACTCCGTGGCCCGCGAGGCCCTGCGCCTCGGCCTGCAGCACCACAGGACCATCGCAACCAGGCTCAAGGGCATACAGCTGCAGAGGACCATCAGCGACATGTTCGAGCAGGCCGTCGCCGAGAGCTACGTTGAGATGATGAAGATCAACATATGCGCAGGGACGGGCGGCCTCCTTAGCCACGCCCCCAGGCGAGTACAGGCCATGTACATCCTTAGCGACGCGTGGCTGCCGGAGGGAGTCACAAGGATGTTCCAGGACAGCGTCTTCATGATGCCCCACATAGGCGTCCTGAGCACGGTGTACCGCGAAGCGGCGTGGAGCATCTTCGACAAGGACTGCCTGGTCAGGATGGGCACCAACATTTCGGCAGCGGGCACAGGTAAACTGGGCGAGCACTGCATGACCGTTGAGCTGGACAAGCCCAGCGGGGAGCACGTGAAGGAGGAGCTAAACTTCGGCGAGATAAGGATCGTCGAGCTCGGCGAGAGGGACGAGGCGAAATGCAAGATAACGCCGGGCAAGGAGTTCGATGTGGGAGCCGGCCCAGGCAAGGAGCTGGAGACAACGGTGAGCGGCGGAGTCGCCGGCATCATGATGGACGCCCGCGGCAGGCCCCTCTACCTGCCCGAGAACGAGAGCCAGAGGAAGGAGCTGCTGCTGAGCTGGTTCAAGTCCGTGCAACTGTACGACCCCAAGCAGCTGGAGGCGCTGATCTAAGATGGTGGACAAAGCGGAATCAAAGAAGACTGGCGAAGACGAGAAGGAGACGGAGGAGGCCCACGCTTACACTCCCGGCCTCAAGGTAAAGAGGTCCATGACGGTGGACAAGATGAGGCGGCTACCCATCCTGGGCGAGGTCTTCCCCAAGGTGGGAGACAGAGTGGAGTACGACGAGACCATCGCCCGCACCGAGATCAGCGGAGACCCTGAGATCGTGAAGGCGGCCATGATACTCGGCGTCGAGGCCGAGGATGTATCCCAGTTCATGAAGAAAAAGTTGGGGGAAAAGGTGGAGGAGGGTGAACTCATAGCCTTCTACACGGCCCTCTTCGGACTCATCAAGAAGCGGGTCGAGTCCCCAATAACAGGCACAATTGAGAGCATCAGCGAGATCACGGGCCAAGTGATCATCAGGGGCAGCCCCATACCTGTGGAGGTGGACGCCTACATCCCGGGCACCATCGTGGAGGTGACGCCCAGGGAGGGCGCGCGCATAGAGACCAGGGCGGCCTTCATACAGGGCATCTTCGGCGTCGGCGGGGAGACCCACGGCGACATCCACGTGAT
>Ga0316628_100005550_pt1 | contig 10154 bp, 8 predicted proteins | sample OWC_Aug_M2_C1_D5_FD_207648 | JGI IMG/M metagenome (GOLD analysis project Ga0316628, IMG submission 207648) | Wetland soil microbial communities from Old Woman Creek delta, Ohio, United States - OWC_Aug_M2_C1_D5_C | ecosystem: Environmental > Terrestrial > Soil > Wetlands | place: USA: Ohio... | reverse complement strand
ATCGAATACGGCGCAGCCATCGCATTCGGCGGCGACCTCGGCGTCGCCTACACCGGCACGCAGGGCGATCCCTGGGATTCACAGAAGGACATGGTCTGCGCCATGGCGGGCTCGCTGCTCGCCATGGTTTGCGTCATCATTTGCGAAACGGCATACCGCCGGATTCGCCACGACCGGGAGTCGAGGAGCATATGACCGCACCACGGGAACCCGATGCGCCGCCGCCGTCCACGCTGAAAAAGTTGGAAATCGGCTTCGAGCGCGTACTGTTCGCCGCGCGCTGGATCCTCGCGCCGTTATACCTCGGCATGATCGGCGCGCTCGCGGTGATCCTCGTCGTGTTCTTTCGCGAACTCGTCGGCGAGCTGGCGCACATCGCGGCCATCGACACGGAACGGGCACTCGTGCTCGCGCTCTCGCTGATCGACTTGTCGCTCACCGCGAACCTGCTTCTCATCATGATCCTGGCGGGCTACGAGAACTTCGTCTCGAAACTTCATCTGGGCGACCATGAAGACCGTCCGACCTGGATGGGGACCGTCGATTTCGCCGACCTCAAGATCAAGCTGATCGCGTCCATCGTCGCCATCAGCGCCATTTCGCTGTTGCGCGCCTTTCTGCCGCTCGCAGAGGCGAATGCGCACGTCGACGCGCCGCGCCTCATGTGGATGATCGCGATTCACCTGACTTTCGTCGTCTCCGCGCTGCTGCTCGCGGTGATGGACTGGATCGCGTCCAAGAGCGCGCCGCACGCGCGTGCGCGCGGCTGAGTTCGCCGCGCCGCGTCCCGCCTGCGCTGGCCGAGCAGATAGATCGCGCTCAGCACGAGGAGCTCGGCCGCACTCGAGGCGCCGCCGCCACCGCCGCCGGGCGCCGACACGGTGAAACCGATCGACGATGAGGCGCCGCCGCCGGGCGCCGGCGTCACCACGGTCACCGTGTCGCTGGCCGCGGTGGAAAGGTCGCTCGCGGGCACGGCCGCGGTCAATTCGGTCGTCGACACGTAAGTCGTCGACAGCGCCATGCCGTTCCAGTCGATGGTCGAGACGGGCACGAAATTGCCGCCGGTCGCGGTGATCGTCGCGCCGCTCGCTCCGTCCTGCGCGGAGGTCGGCGAGATGGAACTCAGCGTCGGCGCCGGATAGTTCACCGCGAAGGTCGCGTTGGCGCCGCCACCGCCGGGCGCCGGTGTGGCGACGGTGACGGTTGCGTCGCCGCCGGCCGCCAAGTCGGACGCCGGCACGACCGCGGTCAGGCTGCCGCCCGACACATAAGTCGTGGTCAGCGCGCTGCCGTTCCACTGCACCGTCGAGACCGGTTGGAAGCCGCTGCCCGCGATGCTGAGCGTGAAGCCGGCGGCGCCCATCGCCACCGCATTGGGCGATAGCGAAGCGATCGTCGGCGCTGGATAGGCGACGGTCAGACTGGCGCCTGCCGACGAGCCGCCGCCGGGGATCGGATTGCTGACGACGAAGCCGTGGCCTCCCGTGATTGCGAGCGTCGCGGCCGGTGCCGTCACCTGCAGTTGCGTCGTCGAAATATAGGTCGCCGCGATCGAAGCGCCGTCCAGAGTCACCGTGCTGCCGCCGACGTAGCCGGTGCCGCTCAGCGTGATCGTGGTGGCCGGCGAACCGATCGTCACCTGTGCCGGGTTGAGCGAGGTCAGCGTCGGCGTGGGGTTGTAGGCCGGCGAACCCATCCAGGCGCCGCGGCCGTCGGTGGCCGCGAGCAGCACCGGCTGGCTTGGCGTCGACGTATCGAACCAGCTCAGTTGGTTGACCGAAATGTTCGCGGGCCCCTGGCTGCTTGCGTTCCAGGTCCGGCCGCCGTCGATGCTCGTGTAGACGCCGGTGAGGGTGCCGGCGTAGAGGATCTGCGGATACGCAGGATGCGTGACCAGCGTATGCACGGGGCCGGGCGGCAGGGCACCACCGATGCCGGTCCATGTTTGTCCGTTGTCGGAAGTGACGAACACGCTGCCGTTCGGATTGGCAAGTCCCGCGAACGTCACATAAACGGCATTGGATTGGCCCGGAACGATCCAGATGCTCGTCACCTGGCTTGTCGGCAACCCGACATTCGAGGCCTGCGCCCAAACCGGTCCCGTCGAGGCGCTTGCATTGGTCGTGTACCAGACCTGGCCGCTATCGAACCCGACCCAGATATTGTTGTTGGTCGGGTCGGCCTGGATGGCGCTGATGTAGTTCCCGCTGCCGCCGACCGGCAGGGTATTGTTGTTGAATGACGACCAGGCCGGTGTGCCCGATCGAACGTTGTTTCCGATCCAGAGAGTGGCGCCGCCCGCAAGCATCTGCGTGGATGCTTGTCCTCCATTGGGCACGAGCGCGATCGGCGCGATGAAATTTGCCGATTGCGTAGCGTTGTCGGCCGGCGCCGGATTCAGGGACTGCAATCCGGGCCCACCGGTCGATGAATACTCCGGACTCAAATTAGTGTACTCGCCATACAAGTAGTTGCCGTTGGCGGGATCGACGATGGCGATGCCACCGTCGCCGCCGGCGGCTTTAACCCAGTTGTTCGGCTGCGGCGATCCCGCCGGGGTGTAGCCTTCGTACAGCAGCATGCCGTTGTCCTGGGCACCTGCAAGAATCGGTGTGATTGGCGCGCCGTTCACCTGGTTGAGCGAGGCCGTGGCTCCGGCATGACCCGACGCGCTGTAGAACTGGGTGACGGCGAGTCCCGTATTCAGCGCAGTCCAGGCGCCTCCCGCAATGGGTGCTTTGAACACGCCGCCGTCGTTGCCGACGTAGATCGCGCCGGTGCTCGGGGAATACGCCGCCGCGTGCTGATCGGCATGCAGATAATTCGAGTCGCTGGGCAGCCAAGACCCGGTCTCGGCCCAGGTCCCGCCACCGTCGGTCGAACTGAAAATGTCGATTCCGCCGACGCCGATGACGGGCGGTTTGCCGGCCCCTTGCGCAAGGACGCTGATGACATTGTCATAGGAGCCTTGGCATTCAACCTTGCCGCCCGTGGAGTCGTCGCACAGGGCGCCGTCCGCGTTGCCGCTATGCTGGTTCACGAATGCCGACGTTCCGGCGAGCAGCGTCCAAGTCTTGCCGCCGTCGGCCGAATGGAAGACTTCGCCGCTTGGAGCGGTGTCGTTGTTGTTGTCGACCAGGGCATATACCGAGCCGGCGACGCTGGAATCAAAGGCGAGGGAGGTACGCGCGTGCGCGGTGCCCGGCAGTCCGCTCGCGACCGCCCATGTTTGACCGGCATCGATCGAGTAAACCACCGAGCCATTCTCGTTGTCGGCGACCGCCGCGTTGGGATTATTGGGGTCGAAGACGACGTTGCGGCTGGCATTGATCGTGCCGCCGACCGGCCAAACGCCACCCCAGGTTTTGCCGCCGTCGCTGCTGCGCGCGATGCCGCCCCAAGTGCTTGCCAATGCCACGCCGTTGCTGTTGGTCGCGATCGAGAGGATCCAACTCCAGGCGTCGGTATTCGACCGCGGCGCCGTGTCGGCGACCGGGGACCAAGTGCCGCCGCCGTCGGTTGAGAGGAACATGCCGTCGCCAGGCTGGTACTCGTTGAAGAAGTCGCCGGTGCCCGCGAGCATGGTACCGTTGGGCAGTCGGGCGATCGCGCTCACCGCCAGCGATCCGGGAAACTCCGCGACCGCGGTCCAACTGCCGCCGCCGTCGCTGCTCTGCCACAGCCCGCCGCCGGCGGCGCCGACGATCAGATGCTGCGCGTTCTGCGGATCGATCCAGATGACGTTGACGCGGCCACCGACATTGCCCGGGCCGATCGCAGTCCAGTTGATCAAGGACGGAGCCGTGGTTGGGGCTGTTGCACCGATTGCCGCGGAGGATCGTATCTGCCAACGACTTTGCGCGAGCATTCTCGCGCGCGCCCGCAGAGCGGCTTGGTAGAGTCGCCCGTCGTAATGTCCTTTTGGCCCCGCAAGCAAGCCGAGCCGATACGCGGCGGCTGCGCGTGCATGGGCGGATCGCATGTTCGCCGCGTGCTGCGACGATACGGTTACGGCCCCGGCGGTGGCTGTCGAAACGATGACGGCGAACGCAAGCCACCACCATGGCGCATTTTTCATGACGTTCCTCCCTGTATCGCGACGGCAGTTGCAATGGGCTTCATGAGGTCGGCGCCGCTCGCATCGCGAACGCGGAGCAGCAACGGATAGCTTGCATGGCCTGGCGCGCTGAGCACCACGCTGCAGAGCGGTACGTCCGGCAGGGGATAAGGCGGGCGTTTGCCGTGCACCACGACAGGGGGCGTGAGCAGGCGAAGCACGCAGCCGGCCGGCCTGATGTGCAGACGCGGGTCATTCGAGCTCACGTCGACGCTCACGTCGGCGATCGTCATGCGGGCGACGAGATCGATCACGAGATTGACGCTGCGCGGCGTCAACTCGCGCACTGCGGCGCGCAAGCTGAGAGACGGCCCCTGAACGCTGAGCGGCAGGCCGGGCACGGGAACCGTCGGCGCGTCGCGCGCGGGCGCTGCGCACGACGCGAGCCAGACCGCACACGCCAGCGGCGGCATCGCGCGCATCGCCCCAATTGCGCGTCGTCGAACGATGGTTTCCCCCTCCAACCGCGTCGATGGCGGAATGCCGCCGCCGTCGCGCGGCAGGGCACGACGCCGGTCAGGGCACGACGTGCGAGTTGCCGAGATCCTTCCACTCGTAGCGCGGCACTTGGATCCAATGCCCGCCCTTGAACTCGGGGACCTTGTGGACCTTGGTCTTCACGACGGTCATCTTGCCGTCCTTGTCGTCGACCCAAAAATCGATGTCGTAGATCTGGTTCTTCGTACCCGCGGTCCTAAAGTCGGTGCACGCGAAGTAATGGCCGTTGCTGTCGAGCTGCCGGACCGGCTGGTGCGTGTCGACGAAATGCAGTTTCAACTCCTTGCCGGTCTTGTCGTCCTTCAAGACGAAAATCCCCCCGTTCTGCGTGCTCGTCTTCAGCGCATGCTGTTCGACCGCCGACATCACCTCCCAGCCGCGCTTCGTCGCGAGTTTGCCGGGATGTTCCGAGGCCGGAATCCACCACCATGGAATCGGCTGGCGCTGCATAGTCGTCCACTTGCCGTCCGCGAGAAACGGCGTCTTGTAGATCCGCGTCTCCTGCACCTCGAGCTGCCCGTGCTGCGGCATCACCCAGAAATCGATCAGATAGCGCTTCTGCGGATCGTCCTGATCGTGAAACTTCACGTCGGGGAAGAAGCCGTAGCCGTCGATCGTGCGCGTGAAGTCGATGCCGTCGAAGATCAGCTTGAGATGTTCGCCGTTGCGCGGATCGACCAGCGGGAACACGCCGTTGTTCGCCTTGATCTTCGCGTTGATCAGGCTCGTGACGAGCACTTCCGCATCGCCGCCGCTGAAATATTGCATCTCGTCTTCGGTCGACGCGACGCTGCTCGCGGCGATGAATTCGTGCGCGCGCTCCAGGTTCTGGTCCGGATTCTTCGTGAACAGCGTCTTTGCCGCTTCGCTGCTGAAGCAGTAGACCTTGCCGTCGGGGTCGGTCCAGCGAACGGTGCAATTGGTCATGACGTGCCGGCCTTCGGCGAGCGCCTCGGCGCACTGACCGCCGAATTCAGGCTCCGCCGGCGGCGCGGCGGCATCGGCGGCGAACGCCCCTTGGGCGGCGCCGGCGAGCACCATCGCTGCGGCGCCGCATGCGAAGCGCCGGCGCGCGGCCGACGCCAAACGAGATATTCCAAACGAATCGCGTGATCGCTCTGATGTGTTCATGGTGACCTCCCCAATGCCGCCCCGTGGGATTGCGCCGGACCTTTGCCGCAATACTCTCACCAACGCCGTACCGCTGGATACTGGTCGATGCCGGTCGCGATGCGATGCGATCGCCGACGGCCGCGGCGCGGGCGTTCTTTCAAAGACTCCGTCCGCCGTCGACGGCGATGATCTGCCCGGTGATGAACGGCGCATCTTTCGCCAGGAACAGCGCGGTGCGTGCGACATCGGCGGGCGAGCCGTGGCGTTTGAGCGCCGTCTTCTCGATGATTTCCTGCTTCAGCGCGTCGGCAAGCTCGACCTCCGGCCAGAGCACCGGGCCGGGCGCGATGCCGTTCACGCGAATCTCGGGCCCGAGCTCGCGCGCGAGCGAGCGCGTCAGCATCGCGAGGCCGGCCTTCGCGGCGCAATAGACGGGGTGTGCGCGCAGCGGCCGCAGGCCGTGGATATCGACGAGATTGATGATGAGTCCGCGCCGCGCGCGCAATGCGGGCGCGGCCGCCTGCGAGAGAAACAGAGGCGCTTTCAAGTTCGTGCCCATGAGATCGTCCCATTGAGCCGGCGTAATGCGTCCGACCGGCGTCGGATAGAAGCTCGACGCATTATTGATCAATATGTCCAGGCCACCGAATTCGGCGACGGCGGCGTCGACGAGCGGCTGCATCGCATCCGTCTCCAGGAGATTCGCCGCATGACAGAACGCCGATCGCGGCCTGTGCGCGTTCAATTCGTCGCGCAGCGCTTCCGCCGCTGCGGCCGAGGAGCGATAATGAATCACGATATTCGCGCCGGCCGCGTGAAGTGCGCGCACCATCGCGGCGCCCACCCGGTGCGCTCCGCCGGTGATCAGCACGACGCGGTCGGTTAGGCTTGAATTCTCGATGCTGGGCGTCATGCGAAACTACGATACCGGAAGTCCCCTGCAGCGTGAACCCGCGCTCACCGCCGTCGAGGCGGAACACGGCGCGCGCCTGCGCGATCATATCGCCGCGGCGCTCGAGGCGGCGGGCGGCTGGTTCGGCTTCGACCGCTACATGGATTTGGCGCTCTATGCGCCCGGCCTCGGGTACTACAGCGCCGGTGCGCGCAAGTTCGGCGGCGGCGGGGACTTTACGACGGCCCCGGAAATCTCGCCGCTGTTCGGCGCGTGCGTCGCGCGTCAATGCGCCGAGGTCCTCAATGCCTTGCCGGGAAGCTCCATTCTGGAGATTGGCGCCGGCAGCGGACGCTTGGCGGGCGACATTCTCGAGAACCTGGAGAAATCCGCCGCATTGCCGCGGCGCTATCGGATCCTGGAGGTCAGCGCGGATTTGCGCGCGCGGCAGCGCGCCTACCTGGAGGAGCGTCTGCCGCATCTCGCCGCGCGCGTCGAGTGGCTCGATGCGCCGCCGGAGGAACCCTTCGACGGGGTCATCGTCGCGAACGAGGTGCTCGACGCGCTGCCGGTCAAGCGCTTCCGCTGGCATTGCGATCGCGTCGAGGAAATGGGCGTTGCGCTCACGCGCGGCGAGTTCGTCTGGGCGGCACGACCGGGCAGCGCGGAGCTCGCGGCCTATTGCGGCACGCTCGCCGCGGCCGCCGGCGGCCGCTGGGACGACGGCTATGTGTCGGAATGCTGTCCCCGGCTGCCCGCGTGGGCCGCGAGCGTGACACGGGGGCTGCGCGCCGGGGTCGCGCTTTGGATCGATTACGGCTTGCCGCGTGCGCAGTACTATTTGCCGGAGCGGCGCGACGGCACCTTGCTGTGCCATTTCCGCCAGCGCGTCAGCGGCAATCCCTTCCTGCGCCCGGGATTGCAGGACATCACCGCATGGGTCGATTTCACGCACGTCGCCGAGGCGGGCGCGCGTGCCGGCTTCGACATTGCCGGCTACACGACGCAAACTTATTTCCTGGCGGCGTTGGGCATCGACGAACGGATGCGCGATCTCGCGGCCGACGATCAGAATCATCTGGCGCGTCTCGCGAATCAGGCGCGGCAGCTGATGATGCCCGGCGAAATGGGCGAGCGATTCAAGGCGATGGCCTGGCGGCGCGGCCTCACCGCGGCTTTAAGCGGCTTTTTGCTGCGCGATCTGCGGCATACGCTCTAGGCGTTCACTGCGCGGCGATTCCGTCGCGCAACGCCGCGATCGCCGCGCAACGCCGCGTCCTTAGAACCTCGGCGATCTGCGGCCCGCGGTAAGCGGCGAGATCGGCGGGCGTCGGCCTGATCGCGGCCGCCGCCCGGTGCGCGCGCGCCAGATAGTCGCGCTGCGGGTAGGCCCGCATCTCGAAGCCCGTGCGGCCGCGCGAGTCGGCCTCGCACGCGATCAGCGCCTCATCGAAGCGCTCGGGCCGGCGGAACGCGTCGCTGCGCTCGAGCAGCTCGAGCACGGTCGCCGGCCGCAGTTCGAATGCCCGATGCACGAGACCGTGGTGGCGGGCGACGATCGACGCGAGTTCGCGGTATTCCGTCGGTATGCGAAGCCGCGCGGCCATCGCCTCGATCAACGCGACGCCGCGCTCCTCGTGGCCGAGATGGCGCGGCCATTCGGAACGCGGCGTCTCGGCCTTGCCGAGGTCATGCATGAGCGCCGCGAACCGGACTTTCGGGTCAGGGCTCAAGAGCGCCGCTTGGTCCAATACCATCAGCGTGTGCACGCCGGTGTCGATCTCCGGATGCCACTCCGCGGGCTGTGGAACGCCGAACAGCGCGTCGATCTCCGGGAAAATGAACTGCAACGCGCCGCAGTCGCGCAATACGCGGAAGAATTCGGCCGCCGCCGGCTCCCGCAGGCCCTTCTCGGTTTCCTGCCACACGCGCTCGGCGACGAGCGCGCTCACTTCGCCGCGCTCCACGATCGCACGCATCAGCGTCATCGTCTCGTCGGCGATTCGAAACCCCAACGGCGCGAAGCGCGCCGCGAAACGCGCGACACGCAGCACCCGCACGGGATCCTCGACGAATGCGGCGGAGACGTGGCGCAACAGGCGTGCATCGATATCGCGGCGGCCGCCGTAGGGGTCGACGAGCGTGCCGTCGGCCGCGCGCGCGATCGCGTTGATCGTCAGGTCGCGCCGGGCGAGGTCTTCCTCCAGCGTGACCCCCGGATCGAATCGCACTTCAAAGCCGCGGTATCCCGGGGCGACCTTGCGTTCGAGCCGTGCGAGAGCGTATTCCTCATGCGTGTCCGGATGCAGGAATACCGGAAAATCGCGGCCGACTTCGCGATAGCCCATGCGCGCCATGTCGTCGCGCGTGGCGCCGACGACGACCCAATCGCGCTCCCTCACCGGCAGCCCCAGCAGAGCGTCTCGGACGGCTCCGCCAACCAGATACACTTGCATGCATGCATAGTACCAGCATCACGCCGCGGACCCGCGCGGCGCTCCTTGCGCTGCTGATCGGCGTTTCGACGACCGGCTGTTACGAGCTGCAGGCCGCGTACGGGGAGGCCGCGCTGCTCGCGAAGCGCGAGCCGATCACGCGCGTGATCGCCGACCCCGCGACGTCTCCCGCGTTGCGCCGGGAGCTCGAGGAGGTCGGCCGGATCCGCGATTTCGCGAGCCGCGATCTTGCGCTTCCCGACAACGGCAGCTACCGCAGCTACGTCCGCCTGCAGCGAAGATCGGTCGTCTGGAACGTGTTCGCGGCGCCGGAGTTCTCGGTCGAGCCGAAGCGCTGGTGTTATCCGTTCGCCGGCTGCGTCGCCTATCGCGGCTATTTCGAGCGGCGCCGCGCGCTGCGCTACGCCCGCCGCCTGCGCGCGCACGGCATGGACGTGTCGGTTCGCGGCGCCGCCGCCTACTCGACGCTCGGCCATTTCGACGACCCGATCCTGAGCACGATGATGGGGTGGAGCGACGCCGATCTCGCGGCGATCGTGTTTCACGAGCTCACGCATCAATTGCTGTACGTGCCCGGCGACACGTCGTTCAACGAAGGGCTCGCGACGTTCGTCGAACGGGAAGGCGTGCGGCGCTGGCTGCTCGCGCAGGGCCGCGGCCGGGACCTCGACGAATATTCAGCCGAACAACGGCGCTACGGGAAGGTCATCGGCCTGCTGCGCCATGCGCGCCGCCGCCTGCGGGAATTGTATGAATCCCGTCTGGACGCGGCCGCGACGCGTGCGAGGAAGCGCGCCGAATTCGCCGCCTTGCGGGCCTCCTACTTGCGCCTAAGCTCCAGCTGGGGGCCGCATCCGCCGTTCGCCGACTGGTTCGGCGACGGCATCAACAACGCGGACCTGGTCTCGATCTCGACCTACGAGCAATGCGTTCCGGGCTTCGCGCATCTATTCGATCTCGCGGGCGGCGATTTCCGCGCGTTCTTCGAGCGCGTCCGCAAGGTCGCCAAACTGCAGCGCGCGGCACGCGATGCGACCGTCTGCGGCCGCGGTTGACGGGGGCCTTGCGCCTCAGC
>Ga0316628_100005549_pt1 | contig 10155 bp, 16 predicted proteins | sample OWC_Aug_M2_C1_D5_FD_207648 | JGI IMG/M metagenome (GOLD analysis project Ga0316628, IMG submission 207648) | Wetland soil microbial communities from Old Woman Creek delta, Ohio, United States - OWC_Aug_M2_C1_D5_C | ecosystem: Environmental > Terrestrial > Soil > Wetlands | place: USA: Ohio... | reverse complement strand
TCCAAACCCGGGGTCGCTAAAGCCCACACAGCCAGCCAAGCCTAGCGCCGCCAGTGCGAGAGTCTTGCCGGTGCCACGCCTCCCAGAGCCGCCACCATCGCCGGCGCCTGCACCGCAGGAGGAGCCGCCCGAACCGCCGGCGCCCTCATGGCGCTCCGAACCTCCCGACTTCTGACCGCCGCCGCGGCTTGGGATTGGCTGACAAGGTATCTGCTTTTGGGTCAGACCGTGGACACACCCCCGGGGGAGGGGGGCGCGCTGGCGCTCGTTGTATTGAAAAACCCCTCTTTACGGGGGTGGAATTTTCATAGGGGTTTGGTCCTCCTCCCGGTTTTGAATCAGTGTGTTTTCAGGAGGGGGGGTCTAAACTCGGGTTCTGAGAGTGTGTCACGCTGCGTATGTACATGGGGATTCCACACGTTTTTGGGAGCAAAGGCAGCCATAGCCTGAACCGAGGCGGCGAACGAACGGTCGTGTGCGCCGTAAGGCTGCGATGCAAGGAAGCGTATTCAGTCCTTACTAAAGGGACCAAAAGGCATTCCACCGGTTGTCGGCACCATCATTCAGCGATAACGGGCGTATCCGCGGGTAAGGCGGGCGCAGTGGGTTTACTCCCTCGAAAGGGCCGCGTTTTGGGTTAAGCCTGCCGTCTGTAACGATGGGCAAGCCACGCTGAAAACAGTGTCATTCAGCTTTTGGAGGGTATGAGCCTCCTGAGCATTAGTCATCCCATTGCTGGGATTCGTGCCCCCCACTTGATTAGCCGCGGCTTGGGGGTGTTGGCGGCTCGCACTGGTTCGACGGGCTTTGGGTGCGATCCACTGAAAAGAGGCGCCCATTTTGAGGAGGGCGAATTTGATATCGAGCGGGGATTTTCCGACCATCCAATGCAGGATGGGAGCGGCTTTGACACAAGCCCAGACCCCGTAAAGCTTTTCGAAAAGGGCGCCGGCGACAAAATAGTCAGAGCGAACGCGCAGCAGGAGGAATGATTTTTTGGCTCCCATCAGGGAGGGGCGAACGGTTTGCCTGGGAGTAGGTGGATTCCAGGCGTACGGGTAGACCTTGCGGAGCTTTCGAACTGGTCTCTTGCGGCGGCTCATATGGCGGGGGTGGAAGGATTTGAACCTCCGGTCGGGCACAACTGGCAGCGGGAAAGCAACTCTTGCCGTTGCCAGCCGGTGATCCGACTCCCTATTGCTCGGGCTATCAACTCCCAGGGTGGCATAAACCAGACTCGCCCACACCCCCAGTAAAGGCTTGCGGCATGGGAGGGGAGGCCCTTGGCGTGACTCACACGCTCTGGCGCTGCCGCGGCGCCTGTTTTTCTACAGTTGGGCTTGCGCCCTTTTTTAGGTGGCTCCCCAGATAAGAGATGGCCTGGAGTTTCATGGACCGATAATCCAGACCGTCGACCCGGGGAAAAATCAAAATCGCCTATGCTGAGCGGCTTCGACGGGGAGGCGGGCTCCCCCCGCCCAGCATGGGCGATTCTGTTGATGGTCGAAGTCATCTCTGAGGTTTTACACCCTCACCCCGGGATCCACGCAAGCACTATTTTTGCAAGGGCAGGTGAATAGTGTACTCGGGCATACCTACCTCCCGGGGCGGTTTTGCCTCACGTTTATCGTTAAAGTGCTCAATATCGTAGCAGATTTGGCACACTTTTATGCCTCGAGATATTTTTATCGCTGGCCGGCTGCAAGGGCAGTTGGAGTCTTTCACCTTGTCCCGGTGTCTCTGGTTGTAGACACGCTGGCGCGCGCGTTTCTCTTCGGGAGTCATACTTCCAGGTTGCGCGTTACGCTAGGATTTTTCATGGAGCTGCTCTGGTGATGGCGAGGCTGTTACTCTAAGCCTCTGCCGGTACCGCCTCATGCGGGCGGCAGCCGAAGCGTTATAGCGTAACCGATGAGTTTGGCGCCAGATTTTGGTAGCCAAGGCCGCCTGCAAAGGATGGTTCTTAGACCACGTTGCGCGCTCTAATCGTTTCTCCCAGGGTTTCATTTGATGGAGGAGAGCACTTGCTGAAGGACCGAATTGGACAAGGCTTCATCGTCAATCAGGAGGCGTGCGTATGTGCCTTGTTCCCCGGGCTCTTTCCACGCAAGCCAACGCTCGACGGCGGCCCGCTCTCGCTCGGTGATTTTGATTTTAGCGGTGTGCCAGCGTCGGCTGCCTGAGGTGCCTGGGGGTAAGCTCATTTCGGTTCCTCCGTCAGTTGTTCCAGTTTACCCCTACCTCCGCTCGGCTTTTTGGGAGCCGGACAAAGTTCTGATAACTTCTCGTGTGTAAGGGACATGAGCTTCTTAGGCTTTCCCTCCTGCCAATGTTTTGCGTACGAGGCCACGCGGATTACACCTTTGGTATCATCAAAGCCAGTGACCCACCATTGACGGCCGAGTGCTGGAAATCCGAAGTTGATAGCCAGACGCTCTCGCTGACGATGAACGCCGTTGGTGTGAATGTATCCACCGCGATCCCACCTATTAACAGTGACGTTGTTTCCGCGAAATGGCTTACGCCCCTTCCACGATTCGAACGCAGATTCGCACGATTCATTTCCGTTAATGACCGCCTCTTTGTAAACCCACTCGGCGTCACTGATCCAGTATGCCCAGCGGAAATTCAAAGTCATATAGCTGAAGTCGGAGGCATCAAACTTGAGACCCGATCCAACGGCCAAGGAAAGGGCATTTCTCATCGAATTGTTGATGCGCTCCCAGGAGTCCTTTTTCCCGTGATTCCAGACTTGCTTGAGAAGAGTTAGGGCAGTGCTCATAAAGGTTGATAGGGGTTTTGCTGTAGTTGTTCCAGTCCGGTTATTTTAATCGGTTCTGTATTCTGTGCTTCTGGTGTCATTTCCCCTCCGTCAGTTGTTCCAATCGGGCGAGTTCTCTCGTAACGTCACCAATTATTTGCGGTGAGCTAATCCACGTTTCACGCAGGTATTTTAGAAAAGCCTTGGTGTTCTCCAACTCCCGCTTGTGTATGTAGTCCCGCAAACATGGCTTAGTGCTTAACTTGTGGAACCAGAGGAACGCGCAGTAGTTGGCAACGTCCCTTGGGTCACCCTTGGCTAAGTGCTCCATCAGCCGATCATAACAAAGCGGGTTGGGCCAGTCCTCGGCATCAGGTGTTGCCCACGAATCTCCGTAGCCGTATTTGACTTCGGCGGCGGAGAGCTTGTCGGCTAATGCTTTTGCAAAGTCCAATACCAACTTGACGGTAGCTGGCGCAAGCGGCGGCATCTCGAAGTGTATGTAGTCCCGGCCAGCGGTGGGGTCTAGCTGAGATTTAGGAGTGGCCCAATCCTCAACTTTGTTTTCATCGCCATCGGGAGGGACGGCTTTGTGATCATGCTTTTCACCATCACAATGAAGCCAGTAGCTCGGACTGTCTGTTGAATGGGCAAGCCTTATCGGCTTCGCACAGAATTTGCATGTTGAACGCTCTTCAGGAGAATTTATCGGCCCAATGCCCCTAAGTCGTTGAGGGTGCTTTTGTAGGTTATCCAAAACCGAGCAGACCGCTCGTTTGGCCGTGTCTAATGCGCGAAGGATATCTTCGCCTTTATCGAAGTCTTGTGTGTTCATTTATTCGTAGTCCCGGCCAGCGGTGGGGGATATCATCTGTCTCAGAAAGGCGTGAGCTAATTTATAAAACCCGAACTGTTCGGCGGCTGATATATGCGCCTCGAATTCGACTTTACCAAACCTGCCCGTGCTCATTTTATACTCCACTCCCAGACACTCTGTTTTCTTTAGCATCTCGCAGCCTCGGACGTAGGCATTATCAGCGGCTTCCCTCAGCGCCTCCCGCAACGCCTGATTCTGTTTTTGAGCCTGTTCCAACTTCTGCTTCCAGACAAGACTTTGGCAGCCGTCCCAACATTCAGGGTCCAGCCACTTGGCGTTAAGGGTTTGTGGTCCAGCCTTTAATCTCTCGATTTGTTCTTGTGGTGTCATGGTCTCAATCCTTTCTTGTAGGCCTCGATGTTGGCCTGGGTTAATCGGGGGAATCCGGCCTTGGCCATTCCTGGCCAAAGTCGGTAATTGGGATCCAGCTCGAGAGGAGTCTGGACTTTGGTCCTGGCGTGCGTGTGCATCGGGCAGAGACAGCCGGCGGCCTCCGCCTCGGTTCCAAACACCTTACCGCAAGCATTACAGCGCCACTCACTGGAGTCATTCATGGGAAAAAGAAAGCCCGCTCCTTGAACGGGCTGGAGAATCTGTTGGCTAAGGCAGACTGTTACGGCTCATCGTCTGGGTCAATCTCAAAGCCTTCGGCCTTGACGGTTTTAATCTTAACGTGTGCCTTGCCCGCTTTGAGTATCACCTCTTGATCGCTGAAGGTGTACTTGGTTATGCCGTGATCTACCATCAGATCGGCAATTTGCTCCTCGAGCTTGCCCAACTTTCCGGCCAGCTCGGCCTTCTCATCGCGGATCTCGATGAACTTGTCCGCGAGCCGGTCAATGTCCTTGTAACGGACGGGCGCAACGCCGGCGCCTTCCATTGGGATCTCTTCTTGTTTTGGTCTTGGTGCCATATTTCGGGTGTGTGTTTTGTGGTTTTACTGTCGGAACTCCGGACGTGCATAAGGCACGCCGGCAATCTGAAATACTTCCTCCTCCGAATTGCAGGGGATCCTCTCTCCGGTCGCTCTGACCGTGAATCCCTCGCCGTACGCGTTTAAGTGCATACCTTTTTTGAGAGCGGCCTGGGCCAAGCGCATATTCGAAAGCTTCCCGCCGGTCCGCACAACGAGACTCACCCACCACTTGGCTTCGGTGGTCGCAAAAAAGTCGACTGGGATCTTGGATTCGACGTGTACGGCCAGCTTGTTCAGGTCTCCCCAGGTGGCAGTTCCCGTCACGCTGAGTCTTTTGGCTAAAACGCCTTCTCTAACGAGGCGGTTTATAGTTTCGTCGGCTAACGAAATGAGCGGCGCCTCTTTGTCGCCCAGGAGCGCGTTAAAAAAGGTCTCTGGATCGGGCGCCATTTTAGGCACGTACAAAATCTCTATGTCTCCGACTGTTCGCTTACCTCTCCGGAGCGAGCCGACAACCTTGCATCGATCGCAGAAGGGGGAAATCACGTCATAAAGCCAGCGCGCAACCTTCAGAGCGTCGGCTCGAGGGATTTTGGGCTTGGCAATCATTGCTTGATCGCTCGTTTGAAAGCGATTAGCAGGTCTGTATCCCAATCGCGCCGGCCATTTTCCAGATCGGAAAGGTAGGAGGGGCCGATCCCCATCTTTTTAGCGACATCGATCAGCCTGAGTTTGCGCGCAATTCGTGTGTTTCGCAGCTCCAGGGCGTTAATCACTTCTCCGGTTCCTCCGCAGGTGGGGCAAATTTTGCTCATGGGATTAAAAACTACACAAATCCGCGTAAGAATGCAATAGGCTTGCAAAATAAAGTGGACGCACTGAGACTGCCCAAGTGTCGATGAAGCTTGTTTACAATCTTGAGTGGCCAGAAGAGACAGACCAACTCGAAATTGAGTTTGCGATGATCCGAGCCGGCGGCAAAATCGAGGGGCAAGGCCTGGGCAAGATGGCACACTACAAAGCCGCCATGTGCCTCATGTGGCCGGAGGACGATCATCACGAATGGAGTGAGCTCATGCTCCGGCGCAAGTGCGAGAATGAGATTCTGGTAATGATGGGCCCAGGTGACTCGAATAAAACCTACTCCTCTTGCCGCTACGTTCTAACCGACTACTGGGCGCATTCGCACAATACCCTTTGGATGGTTAGCAGCACTGAACTTCGCGGGTCGGAGCTCCGGAACTGGGGCAAGATCAAGGAGCTCTTCAATCGAGCTCGATCAATTTACCCCTGGCTGCCCGGTACCATTTTGGAGTCTAAAACCTGCCTCACGACTGAGGAGATCACCCGCGACGGAAGCGAGGCGCGCCTGCTCACCAAGGGGATTATCTTCATTCCCTGCAAAAGCGGCGAGACTTGGACCGGCCTTGGAGCATACGCCGGCATTAAACCGACCAAGGGCGGGCGCCTGGGCCACTTCGGGGATGAGGTGTCAGTCATGCACACCAGCTTTTTGCAGGCCTACGCCAACTGGTTCGGCAAACCGGAGTTTCAGGGCATCCTCGATGGCAACCCTTTCGACTTAGACGATCCGCTTTGTACGGCAGCAGAGCCGGAGGACGGCTGGGCCAACTGGCAGGACAACGGCAAGCTGCAGGAGTGGCGTTCTAAATGGTATGGGGCCTGGGTGATTGCGTTCGATGGGAGAGACTCACCAAACATGAAAGCTCCCGCCGGCGCTCCGGTACCGTATCCCTACATGATCGGGCGCAAGAAGCTCGAGGCAGTGGCCAAGAGCGAGGGCGAGGACTCCGATCTTTACTGGTCGCAGTGCATTGGCAAGCCCAGGCCTGGGGCGGAGGCCAAGCGGGTTATTACCAAACAGCTCTGCGAGAACGGGCAGGCGTTCGAAAAGGTAGTTTGGGAAGGCTCGACTGTAACCGATGTGGTGTCATTAGACGCGGCTTATGGCGGAGTCGGTGGCGATCGCTGCGTGCTGTTCCATAACCGCTTTGGGCGTGACGTGGAAGGCCGGAACGTGATCGCCTGCAAGGCGCCGGTTATCGTCCCGGTCAAGAAGCAGATCCATCTCGAGCTCCCTGAGGATCAAATCACGCGGTTCTGTAAACTCTATTGCGAGGGGTACAACATACCGGCGGAGAATTTCTTTTTTGACGGTCGATCCACCCTGGCGATCTCAATGTCGCGGCTCTGGAGCCCGCAAGTTAATGTGGTCGACTTCGGCGGGCCGGCCACTAAGAGGCCAGTCTCCCTCGATGAGTTTGTCTGGGAGGGGGACACACAGACCAAGCGGCTCAAACGGTCGGATGAGCACTATTCGAAGTTTGTTACCGAGCTATGGTTTGCGGTTCGCTATTTGATCCTGGGCAAACAGTTGCGCGAACTGCCGCGGGAAGTGGCGGAGGAAGGCTGGAAACGAAAGTGGCACTATACTAAGGGCAGTCCGCCGCGCATGGAGGTAGAGACCAAGGAGGAAATGAAGAAGCGCACCACGCGCAGCCCAGATTATTTTGACTCGTTAGTAACGGGAGTGGAAGGCTGCCGGCGCCTGGGATTTCAGATTGAGACCCTGAAGGAAACCAAAGTGAAGGATGAAGAGGCGGAGGACTGGCTCGAGAAAGAGCTTTCCAAGTTCAAGACTTACGTTAAAAAGTCAGAGCTAAAGTATGGCTGAGCTCAGTACGTCACAGACACCCCCGGGAGGTTGGCAGTTTGTGCAGCCTCAAACTAATTGGTCGGCTCCAACTCCAGTTGCTTCGACTTTCGACCAAACCGTAATCCTCATCCTCAAACACCGCCAAGCCAATCCGGTTATTGTGGCCAGTCACAAGCTCTCAATCGACAAGGGCCAGATTGCCCATGAGCTCCTGACTTACACCAAGGCCCGACTGGGTATCACGGATGCAGTGGGAGATCCGCCTGCCGCGGCGCCGGCAAAGCGCGGCGCTTGTTGCGGGGGTTGATCATGTTCGAAGAGCTTAAAACAATCCTGGGCGGAGTCGGCGCTCCGCTCGAATGGTTTTTCAAAGGCACCCCTCCGGTACCTCCAGCCCAGGCTTGCGAGCGCGCCGCGACGTGTGTTTGCTGCCCGCGTAACGTGGATTTGACGCTGACCGAATTTTTTACCGAGCCGGCGGCGGAGCTGATCAAGAAATCAATCGAGGCGCGCAACCAGATCAAGCTGAGCACGCCTTACGATCCGCTCCTGGGGACCTGCAACGCCTGCTTTTGCGTCCTACCTTTGAAATGTCACGAACCCCTGGATCTGATTTTGAAGCATATGAAACCGGAGGTTAAAGAAAAATTATGGGATGGGTGCTGGATAAATCTTGAGCAAATCGCCCAGAAGGGGGTAAAGTGAGTGCGCGGTTTGACAAAGGCCGCCAAGACGATGCGCTTAACATTCGCCTATTCCAGGCTGCTTCGGTGGTTGGTTCCTTCAATCCGCCGTCAGGCGGGGCATCGTCGAAACCTTTGTCCCACCGGAGTAGCCTGGAGCAGGAGGGTGAAAGCGATCTGAGCCTCGCCGCCTACGCCAAAGCTTGGGACACTCCCTGCGACTCCGCAGCGCAGAAGTGTGTGCTTCTCGCCATTGCCGACCGATCTGACTCAAAAGGATTTTGCTGGCCTTCGATAAAGGACATTTGCTTTCGGACGGGCCTTTCAAAAAGTTGCGTTCTCGAACAAGTGGCCATTTTGGAAAATCGAAGAGTGATCGAAGTCAGCCGAAAACATCGCCAAAGTAACCGGTATCAAATAGTGGGTCTTGGGTCCGCAGAGTGCACCCAAAAATCTAGGGTCCAATCTGCGGACGGTCCGCAGAGTGCACCCAATAAGGTTCACTCTACGCCTGTTTTGGGTCCGCAGAGTGCACCCCAACCGTCAGTAACCGTCACTGAACCGTCAAAGGGAGGGCCCGCCCCGATTTCCGAAACGGTTCGAAATGCTTTAGCCAGCCTTCACAATGAGCTTGGCATGTCCCCACCAACGATATGAGCGAACTCTCCCACACTACTTTTCCCCCTGGCGGGTGGATGTTCACCCAGCCACAGACTGGGTGGTCTAACCCTTCCCCGATGGGGACCACGTTTGACGGGACGGTCGCCAAAATCTATGAGATGCGGCGCAAGAACCCCGCTATTTGCCTCCGTCACAAGCTGGCCATGGATATGCCCAGCATTGCCAAGGAGCTCGACCTTTACACACGGCGCCGGATCGGCATGCCGATGCCAGCTCCTCCCGCTCCGCCAATGTCGCTTGGTGGATTCAGCTCCCCGATCATAACTAACGTGAGTGACGTAAAGAAGCTGGCTATTGGCGCCGGCCTCCTGATGGAGTGGGACGCGAGCGGCGCTGGCAAGGTGCCCCAGGACGAAGCCAACGCCCGAGCAAAGGTCTGTGTCGATTGCCCCATGAACAGCGTTGCGAACTACGAGCATTGGCTGAAAATCCCCGTCGCTGGCTCACTCACTTCGCGGATCGAGCGGTTGAAGTCGCTAAAGCTTGTCACTTCGCATGATTCGAAGCTGGGGCTTTGTAAGGCAACTTCCTGCCCGACATCCTACCTCGTTCACGCGCCCAGGCCGATCCTCGATAAGCGGATCGGGCTCAAAGTGCGGCCGAGCTTGGATGCCAAGTGTTGGGTGTTGCAGCCATGAGCAAACCTGTTGCCATCGACCTTTTCTGCGGCCTGGGCGGCTGGACTGAAGGCCTGCTCGCCGAGGGTTACGAGGTAATCGGCTACGACATCGAGGCGCACGATTACGGCGACGGCAAACGCTATCCCGCAAAGCTGGTGCTGCGTGACGTTCTGACCATTCACGGAAGCGAGTTTAAAGACGCTGCGCTGATTGTCGCCAGCCCGCCTTGCCAGTTTTTCTCTTACTGCGCTATGCCGTGGTCGAGGGCTAAACAACTCACTGCACAGGTCAGAGCCGATCCAGCGCGAACCGATAAAGAGCTTGCCTTGTTCAATGCCTGCTTTCGGATTCAGAGGGAGGCAATCGAAGCCGCAGGCCACTTCATTCCACTCGTTGTTGAAAACGTGCGTGGCGCGCAGCCGTGGGTAGGTAGGGCACGCTGGAACTTTGGAAGCTTTTACCTGTGGGGCGATGTGCCGGCGTTGATGCCGATACCGCGAAACGCCATCAAACTGCCGAACAACAACGGGCCAAGGATGTGGGCTGACAGGGAGGTTGCGCGGCTTTGCGATGCTCTGAAAACCGTTGGCCACATCAACAAGCGCGATGGACACAGCCACACGCGACACCTGACCAACCAATCGGAAAGTGATGGGGTTAAGCAACCTGGTATTGGTGGCCTACGCGAGAATGGTAAGGGCGATGCTTGGTTTCAAGACGGTGCAGCGAGACACGGCAGCAAATCCAACTCCCGCAAAGCCGCATCAGCCACCATTGCCAAGATCCCGGTGCCGCTCTCACGCTGGATTGGGCGAGTTTATCGACCGAAATGAAAATCCTGATTGCTTACATAGCTGTCACTGGCGGCAAACGGACTCACCAATTTTTGACCCGCTTCCGTGACTCCGTGACGGATCATCCTCCCGGGGTGGACTGTGAA
>Ga0316628_100005548_pt1 | contig 10157 bp, 6 predicted proteins | sample OWC_Aug_M2_C1_D5_FD_207648 | JGI IMG/M metagenome (GOLD analysis project Ga0316628, IMG submission 207648) | Wetland soil microbial communities from Old Woman Creek delta, Ohio, United States - OWC_Aug_M2_C1_D5_C | ecosystem: Environmental > Terrestrial > Soil > Wetlands | place: USA: Ohio... | reverse complement strand
GAGGTACCCGGTGACGTAGGCCAGGAACGCGTAGGCGGCCGAGTGCGACTTGTTGAAGCCGTACCCGGCGAACTGCTCCATGAGATCGAAGATCTTCTCGATTTTCTTCTGCGGGAAGCCGCGCTGCAATGCACCTTTGATAAAGCGTTCGCGCTGCCGGGCCATCTCCTCGGCCTTTTTCTTCCCCATGGCGCGGCGCAGAATATCGGCTTCCCCCAGGGAGTAGCCGGCCAGGCGGTTGGAGATCTGCATCACCTGCTCCTGATAGACGATGACGCCGTAGGTCTCCTCCAGCACCTCCTGGAGCTCGGGCAGGTCGTAGATGATGGCCTTGCGTCCGAGTTTGCGGTCGATGAAATCGTCGATCATGCCGCCCTGGATGGGGCCCGGACGGTAGAGCGCGTTGAGCGCGGTGAGGTCTTCGATGCGGTTGGGCTGGGAGCGCCGCAGGATATCGCGCATGCCCGGCGATTCGAACTGGAAGACGCCGCTGGTATAGCCTTTGGCGAAGATTTCGAAGGCGGCGGGGTCGTCGAGCGGCAGGTCCTCCGGCACGATGCGGACGCCGTGGCGCTTTTCGATGAGCTTCAAGGCATCGTCGATGAGCGTCAGGGTCGTGAGACCGAGGAAGTCCATCTTGAGCAGCGACAGCTTCTCCAGGCCGCTCATGTCGTACTGGGTGACGATCTCCTCGCGGTTGGTGCGGTAAAGCGGAACCAGTTCACGTAATGGCTGCGGCGAGATCACCACGCCCGCGGCGTGTACCGAACAGTTGCGCGCCAGGCCTTCGAGGCGCTGCGCCACCTCCAGAACTTCTCCGATGCGCGGGTCCTTGCGCCCCAGTTCCGACAGGGCCGGTTCAGTCTGGATGGCGTCCTTGAGCTTGATGTTGAGGACGTTGGGGATCAGCTTGGTAATCTTGTCGACATCCGCGAAGGGGATATCCAAGGCGCGGCCCACGTCTTTGATGGCCGCCCGCGCCGCCAGCGTATTGAACGTAATGATCTGCGCCACCTGCTCGCGACCGTACTTCTCGGTCACGTACTGAATGACCTCGCCGCGCCGGTTCATGCAGAAATCCACGTCGATATCGGGGAAGCTGATGCGTTCTGGATTCAGAAACCGCTCGAACAGCAGCTCGTACTGGAGGGGATCGATATCGGTGATCCCCATCGAGTAACTCACCAGGCTGCCGGCGGCCGAGCCGCGGCCCGGGCCTACCGGGATGCCCTGCGACTTCGCGAACCGGATGAAGTCCCAGACAATCAGGAAGTAGCCGGAAAACTTCATCTGCTGGATGACGGCGATCTCCCGGTCGAGGCGCTCGAGGTACTCGGGAAGATCGTGCTTGAGGCGGCCGTTCGCGCGCAGGGCTTCCAGGCGCGGGCGGCGGCGCTCGAAGCCGTGCCGCGCCACGAACTCGAAGTAGGTATCGGTGGTGTGGGTTTCGGGAACTTCGAAGCGGGGGAAGGGCTCCTTGACCTTGTCGAGCTTGACGGCGCAGCGCTGGGCGATCTCCCAGGTGCGGTCGAGTGCGTCCTCCACCTCCCCGAAAAGCTGCATCATCTCGGCCCGCGACTTGAGGTAGAAATCGGGGTGATCCCACCGCATGCGGTTGGGATCGCTGAGAGTCTTGCCGGTCTGAATGCAGAGCAGGATTTCGTGGGCGCGAGCGTCTTCGCGGCGCAGGTAGTGGGAGTCGTTCGTGGCCACCATGGGGATGCCGGTCTCCTGCGATAGGCGGTTCACCTGCGGGGCGAGACGCTTGTCCTGTTCGAGTCCGTGGTCTTGAATCTCCAGGAAGAAATTATCGCGGCCGAAGATGTCCTGGTAGGTGTAAGACAGGCGCCTCGCTTCGTCGTAACGCTCAGCCAGGATGGTTTCGTTGATGTCGCCGCGCAGGCACGCGGACATGGCGATCAGGCCCTTGGAGTGCCGCGCCAGGAGGTCCTTGTCGATGCGCGGCTTGTAATAGAAGCCCTCGAGAAAACCGGTGGAGACCAGGTCAATCAGGTTACGGTAGCCCTCCTGGGTTTCACAGAGAAGGACGAGGTGATTGTACCGGTCCGTGTCCGATCGGAGCTTATGCCCCTGCTGCGACACGTAGACCTCGCAGCCGATGACAGGTAGGACATTTTTGGCCTTGGCGGCGTTGTAGAACTGCACGGCCCCGAAGAGGTTGCCGTGGTCCGTCATGGCTACCGCGGGCATCTTCTGCTCCGCCACCATGTCGATCAATTGGTTGACCTCGCAGGCGCCGTCGAGCAGCGAGTAGTCGGTGTGGCAGTGCAGATGGACAAACGGTTTATCGGACATATCGATCTGGCCCGCGCCGGCGCGAGGGCATCCTTATTCTAGCCGCGGTCCGGCTGGGGAGGTGGTAGGCACGGGCAGATTCGAACTGCCGACCTGTCGCTTAGGAGGCGACCGCTCTATCCATCTGAGCTACGTGCCCGGATTATCTTTATTCTAACAATAGCGTCTCAGTCCCTTGCGCCCGATATCGGTGCGGTAGTGCAGGCCGTCAAAGCGGATGTGGCGTACACTCTGGTAAGCGCGGTCGATGGCCTCGGCCAGTTGCGGGCCCGCAGCCGTCACTCCGAGCACGCGCCCGCCCGCCGTCTCCAGGCCGCGCGGACCGGCCTTCGTGCCCGCGTGGAATACCGCGGAACCGGCGCGCTCGGCTTCTTCCACGCCGGAAATGAGCTTCCCGGTGGAATAGGCGCCCGGGTAGCCGCCGGAAGCGAGCACCACGCACACTGAAGGGCCCGGGTCCCACTCCAGGCGCAGGCCGCCGAGTTCGCCGCGTGCCGCCGCGAAGAGTACCGGCGCCAAGTCCGTGCGCAGGCGGTGCATGAGCGGTTGGGTCTCCGGGTCGCCCATGCGGACGTTGAACTCCAGCACCTTGGGTCCGTCCGCGGTCAGCATGAGGCCCGCGTAGAGGAACCCGGTGAAACCGGTGGCGTCCACCGTCGGGCGGATGACGCGGTCCATGACGAAGCGGGTCTGGTCCGGGGTGAGAATGCGGGAATCGCAGTAGGCGCCCATGCCCCCGGTGTTGGGGCCGGTATCGTTGTCGAACACCGCTTTGTGGTCCTGGGTGGGCTCGAGCGGCAGGACGTTGCGGCCGTCGCTCAGGGCGATGAAGCTGACCTCCTCGCCGCGCAGGCACTGTTCAATGACCAGCGGCGGCTTGAGGGTGGCGAGGGCCTGCTCGGCGGCGGCGCGGTCGGGAGCGACAACCACGCCCTTTCCGGCGGCCAGGCCGTCGGCCTTCAGCACGACGGGGTAGCCGAAACGGTCGAGCGCGGTGCGGGCCTCGGCGGCATTGGCGGCCGTGACGAAGGCGGCGGTAGGGATATTCCTTTGCTCTAGAAAGTACTTTGTATAGATCTTGCTGCCTTCCAGCCGGGCCGCCTCCGCCGTGGGTCCGAAGATCCGCCGCCCGTGCGCCCGGAAAAGGTCCACCACTCCGGCTACCAGGGGGGCTTCCGGCCCGACGACGGTCAGGTCCGCGCCAAGCTCCTCGGCAGTCTTCAGGTAATCCTCCGGGCTGCCGCTGCCGGCTGGCACGCAGGTGGCAATCTTGGCGATACCCGTGTTGCCCGGGGCGGCATAGATCTTGTCCGGCCCCTGTGCGAGGCGCCACGCCAGGGCATGCTCGCGCCCGCCAGAGCCGATAACCAGTATTTTCATTTCGATACAATGATAGCAATGCAGGAACAGTACGACGTCGTAGTGATCGGCGCCGGTCACGCCGGGTGCGAAGCGGCCCGGGCCTGCGCACGGATGGGGCTGAAGACCGCCATGGTCACGATGAACCTGGACCTGATCGCGCAGATGTCGTGCAATCCGGCCGTGGGGGGCATCGCTAAAGGGCACCTGGTGCGGGAGATCGATGCGCTCGGTGGGGTGATGGGGGAGGTGACCGACGCGGTCGGGATCCAATTCCGGCTGTTGAACACCAGCCGGGGACCGGCGGTTTGGGCGCCACGGGCGCAATGCGACAAGAAGTTGTACCGCGCGCACATGCGGGAGGTGCTCGAGCGCGAGCCCAACCTGCGGATCAAACAGGCCGAGGTGGTGGCGCTCATAATCGAGGGTGGCGGGAAGGGTCGCCGAGTGACCGGGGTCCAACTGCGGGACGGCCGGACGATCCGGGCTGGTGCCGTGATCGTGACCACCGGGACCTTTCTCAACGGACTGGCACACGTAGGCGAGGCGAGGTATACCTGCGGCCGCAACGGCGAAGCGCCCGCCCAACTGCTTGCGGAGCAATTGCGGAGCCTGGGGCTCCCGTGGACGCGCCTCAAGACCGGGACGCCGCCGCGCCTCGACGGCCGCAGCATCGACTGGAGCCGGTTTGAGCCGCAGGACGGGGATTCGGACCCCACCCCGTTTTCGTTCCTGACCGGGAGAATCGACCGTCCTCAGGTGCGCTGCCATATCGGCTATACGACGGAGGCGACCCGTCGGCTACTGCTCGAGAACATCCGGCGCTCGCCGCTTTACAGCGGCCAGATCGAGGGCATCGGTCCGCGGTATTGCCCCTCCATCGAAGACAAGATGGTGAAGTTTCCGGATAAGCTGCGGCACCAGATCTTCCTGGAGCCCGAGGGGCTTGACACCAACGAGGTGTACGTCAATGGCATGTCCACGAGCATGCCCATCGACGTGCAGGAGGCCATGGTGGCGTCGGTTCCGGGCCTGGAGAAGGCCGAGATGATCCGGCCTGGCTACGCTATTGAGTATGATGCGCTCGACCCGCGGGAATTGCATCACACTCTGGAGGTGAAATCCATCGCCGGCCTGTATCTGGCGGGGCAGATCAACGGCACTTCAGGATATGAGGAGGCGGCATGCCAGGGGTTGGTAGCGGGTATGAATGCGGCCTGCGCGCTCTCGGGTAGGGGGGATGTGATCATCGGTCGCGGCGAAGGGTATACGGGGATTCTGATTGATGACCTGATTACGAAGGGTACCGACGAGCCGTACCGGATGTTCACTTCCCGGGCTGAGTTCCGGCTGCACTTGCGGATCGACAATGCCGACGAGCGGCTCACCCCGACGGGTCGGCGGGCCGGGCTTGTCCCGGCCGCGCGTTGGTCGCTCTTCGAAAAGAAGCAGGCGCAGAAGAGGCGCTTGCGGGCCGCGTTTGAGACGCACCGGAATGCCCAGTGGCTCAAGCGGCCGGAAGCGAAGATTGCGGAGCTTAGCGGGTGGGTGCGGGAAGTGCTTGGCGAAGAGCCGGTACGCGGGGTGACGGCAACGGTCGAGACGGAGATCAAGTACGGCGGGTATATGGCCCAGCAGGAGCGGCAACTGGAGCGGTTACAGCGTTCCGAACGACGTTCGATTCCGGCTGGATTTGGCTATTCCGACATCCCGGGGCTTTCGCGGGAGGTGCGGGAGAAGTTGGAGCGCGTCCGTCCGGGTACGCTTGGACAGGCGGGGCGCATTCCCGGTGTGACTCCCGCGGCGGTCGCGATTCTGGATGTTTACCTGAGCCTCGAACGTGTTTGCTGACCTGCTGAGAGATCGGCTGCGGGGTATGATTCCCCTGAGTCAGGAGCAGGTCTGCGCGCTCGAGCGGCATCACGCAATGCTGACGCGGTGGAACAAGGTCCTGAACCTGACGGCAGTGCGTGATCTGGAGGAGGTCGTGGCGCGCCACTACTGCGAGTCGCTGTATCTCGGAACGCAGCTTCCAGCCGGAGTATTGACCGTTGCCGACGTGGGTACGGGTGGCGGTTTTCCCGGGGTTCCGGTGGCAATCTTGCGGCCCGATTGCACGGTGTGCCTGATCGAGTCGCACCAGCGGAAGGCGGTCTTCTTGCGGGAATCGAGCAGGGAGCTACAGAACGTGCGGGTGCTGGCGAAACGGGCGGAGGAGGTGCGGGAGGAATTCAATTGGGTGGTTTGCCGGGCCGTAAAGTTCGGGGATGTGGGGCGAGTGCTCGCACGCTTGGCACCCAATCTGGCGTTGCTGGCTGGGGAAGAGGAGCCCGGGCAACTTAAGGGGTTGGTTTGGGCCGAACCCGTGAGGTTACCTTGGGGAGCGAGACGATATGTGTGGGTGGGAAGCGTTGTGTCGCGTGAAGTTTCACGTGAAACGCAGAAGTGATGTTTCACGTGGAACATAGAGGGTGGCGCTTCACGGGGAGCACAAGATATCCGTCGACCTGCAGTCTGTCGTGCTTCTGCGGCTCAGTCATGCAAGAAATCACGGGCGAGCAAACCCCTTGCAGCCCCCGCCCGTGCGATTCGGCCCCATTTCTCGTGCTAGCATATCCGCTTGGGCAAGATTCTCGCGATCGCCAACCAAAAAGGTGGCGTGGGTAAGACGACCACCGCCATCAACCTGGGTGCTTCCCTGGCCGCCAATGATTTCCGTGTCCTGGTTATCGACTCAGACCCCCAAGGGAATGCCACTACCGGGTTGGGCGTGACCAAGGACCCGGCCCGCCCCAGTCTCTATCACGTGCTGCTGGGTGGCGTCGACCTGGCCCATGCTATTGTGCCCACCGGGTTCGAAGGGCTCGATGTCCTTCCCGCCGATAAGAACCTCGTCGGCGCCAATCTGGAACTGGTCGACACGCCAAATCGGGAGTTCAGGCTTCAGGAGAAAGTGAGGTCCCTCCGCGATCAATACCATTTCATCCTCATTGATTGCCCGCCGGCCCTCGACCTTCTAACCCTGAACGCCCTCCTCGCCGCCGACTCCGTCCTCGTCCCCATCCAGTGCGAGTTCTTCGCCCTGGAGGGCATATCGGAGTTGATGGACACGGTCGACCGCATCCGTATCTCCTTTCGGCACCCGCTTGGTATTGAGGGCATTCTCCTCACCATGTTCGACGACCGGACCAACCTCGCCCGTCAGGTGGCCGCCGATCTCAGGGAGTTCTTCGGCAGCGAAGTTCTGGAGACCGTAATCCCCCGGAGTATCCGGCTGGCGGAGGCCCCCAGCCACGGCCAACCGATCCTGGTGTATGACGTCCGTTCCCGCGGGGCCGAAGCCTACATCCGGCTAGCTAAGGAGATTCTGGACCATGAGCAAACCGCTGGAAAGTCCGCGCAGGGCACTCGGTAAGGGGCTGAGCTCGCTTATCCCCACGCGGCCACCGGTGCATACCCATGAAACCGCACCCGTGGCCACCAACCACGTCACCCAGTTGCCCGCCGGCGAGATCGACCCGAACCCCTTGCAGCCGCGCCGGGTCTTTCAGAGTGAACGTCTGGAGGAACTCGCCCAGTCCATCCGCGCCAACGGTATCATCCAGCCGCTGGTGGTCCGCCACCACGGCGGCCGTTACCAGTTGGTTGCCGGCGAGCGCCGCTGGCGTGCCGCCAAGCTCGCCGGCCTCGCTCACGTGCCGGTTATCGTGCAGGACTTTCCTGACGACCGTCTCCTCGAAATCACCCTGATCGAAAACATCCAGCGCGAGGACTTGAACCCCATCGAGACCGCCGTGGCATTCGAGCGCCTCGTCCAGGAACTGCACCTCAGCCACGAAGAGATCGGCCAGCGAACCGGCAAAGACCGCACCACGATCACTAATCTCCTCAGGTTGCTCAACCTGCCCCCGGACGTGCAGCAACTCGTCGCTGAACGGCGACTCTCGGCCGGACACGCGCGCTGCCTCCTCGGCCTACCCACGGCCGTGCTCCAGCGCGAGGTGGCCGAGAAATCCGTAGCCCAGGGCTGGTCGGTGCGCCAGATGGAGCGCGTCACACAGCGTATGCTGGAGACGCGCGAGCCCAAGTCCGCCGATCAAGTGCAGCAGGACCCGAACGTCAAGGCCGCCATCCAGGAGATGGAGCGGGTGCTTGGCACCAAGGTCCGCATCATTGAGAAGGCCAGGCAGCGCGGGCGCATCGAGATCGAGTACTACTCGCCGGATGACCTCGACCGCATCTACTCGGCCATCGTCGGCCCAAGCAGCTAATCTTTATTTCAGGATTTCCAGGATTTCCGAAAGCTCGCGGCGGATTTCTGGCAGAGGGTCCTCGGGGAAGAGCGCCTGTTGCCGCCGGGTGGCTTTCGGTTTGGGCTGGGCCTTCTTCGCTCCGCCGAGCGTTTGGCGGGCGCCTTCAATGGTATACCGCTTTTCGTAAAGCAGGTGTTTGATCTGAAGCAGCAGTTCTACATCTTTCCTGCGGTACAGGCGATGGCCGCTGCTGGACTTCTTCGGGGAAAGGCTGGGAAACTCGGTTTCCCAAAAACGCAACACGTACGCCTCGACCCCCAGGAGTTCGCTCACTTCGCCGATGCGAAAGTAAAGCTTGTCCGGGATCTCAATCGCCAGTTCCGGATGTACCGCGAGATCTGACATCGCTGGTCATCCGCCATCCTATCTCACTGGGTCCGGATTGTCACCAGATGCTGTCCCCGCGGCAAGGCCAGCGTCCGGGACCCGCATAAGTCGGGTTGCACATCGACTCCGTCGATTTGCACTCCCGTAGGTGGCCGGTCCAGGACCGCGAAGGCCCGCGCCTGGCTCTGGTAGGCCAAGTCGATGGTGCCATCCCGCCGGTAGCCGGCGGACTGTAAGTCGCCGTTGAAATCGAGAACCCGCGCGCCCGTCACCGCGGTTCCTGGTTCCACCGCGTGCGGCCCCGCCGGAACCCAGACGACGCTTTCGTTTCTTACCGGCCACGGCCGCCCGTCCACGACGGCCGGACCGGACCAGCGGATCCCGACAAAGTTCGGCGACTCGACCGCCATGCGTGTACCGGCCAACTCCACCCGGCCGGGTACCGCCGCAGCAGCCGGCAGCAGAGCCAAGTCCGGCTTGGCGAGCGAGTTCTCGAAGTACAAGGCCACGCGCGGGAAGGCTGCGGAAGCCGTGTGCACTAACTGGAGCAGCTCGGTACCGGTCTGTTGGCGCGTGGGGTAGACATCCTGGTAGCGTTCGACAATATTAATGTCGATAGCCAGGCGATCGCGCCGCGCGGTCAGCGCTTCGTACCGCTTGGCGATCTCCCGGTAGCGCTGCGGGCCGAGGTGCCAGACCGTCGCCGGGTCCTCCACCAGGAAGGTGAACGGTGAGCGGTCGAGCAGCGGCAGCACGCCCGCGGCATCGGCGCCGATGGCATCCCGCATGCCGGTATCCAGGCGGTCGTCCACGTGTGTCAGGACCACGTCCAGGTGCGGCCGCTCCCTCCGCAGCTCATCCATTTGTTCCAGCCAACTCTGCTGCATGCGCCGCGCCAAGCCGGCGCGAAAATCGAGGAACAACCGCCGGGAGGCGGCATCCTTGCGCACCCCGAACAGTTCCACGGGATCGAAGCCGTGCCGCGTTTTGAACTCCGCGCGCACTTCACCGTTCATAGGGGTAAACCGCGCCGGGTTGCCGATTCCTTCGAGCGACTCGAAATACAGCTCCGCCAGGTTGACGCCTTCCCAGTCGAAGCGGCGCACCAGTTCCCGCACGCCCGCCGCCACTGCCCGGAAACAGTCCGGGCTTTGCAGGTTCATGAGCTTCCGCCAGTCGAGCTGCGCGTCCTGCCCCACCGCCGTCTTCTCGCGCCACTCGGGATGCTCCCGCCAAAAGGCTTCGCTCACATGCGGCAGCTCAAGCCACGCGTAGACCTGGATGCCGCGCCGGTGGCAGGCGGCGATCAACTCCGCCAGGTACCGGTCGCGCCCCGCATCGCGCTCGAAGAAATGCCAGGCCGCCACGTGCAGCGCGGCAATCCCTGCCTTCCGCCACCGCTCTGCCAGATACTCGCTATCTGCCCTAAGTCGATAGGAATAATCGAAAAAGGCCCATAGCCGCGCCGCATGGAATGGGGGCTCCAGACCGAGGTCGGCCAAGGCCTGCAAGAGGTACGGGAAGCGGTCATGACCCCGGTCGCCGGGCGGAACGGCCAGCCAGAGTACCGCCCCCGAGCCGCGCCGTATCCCGGCCACCAGGGGCGCCCCGGTCCACCGGTCGCGCGCGAATACCCGCGCCGCTGCCGGTACCTCGAAACGCGGCATTTCGACGGCTCGCTCCCAGACTACCCGCAGCTTCGGATCGTGCACGTCCGTGAGGCTTCCCACCCGCACGCGCTCTTGCCCGCGCTTGAATCCGAACATCGCGGCAAGTGAGGACTCGCCTTCGAGTATCAGGATTGTGCCGGTGTCCACGCGCGCGATCCACTCCGCCGAAGCC
>Ga0316628_100005547_pt1 | contig 10157 bp, 6 predicted proteins | sample OWC_Aug_M2_C1_D5_FD_207648 | JGI IMG/M metagenome (GOLD analysis project Ga0316628, IMG submission 207648) | Wetland soil microbial communities from Old Woman Creek delta, Ohio, United States - OWC_Aug_M2_C1_D5_C | ecosystem: Environmental > Terrestrial > Soil > Wetlands | place: USA: Ohio... | reverse complement strand
GCCGCTCGAGGGCCCGGTCGTCGAACGTCCCCCGGGCTGTCGGCCCCACGTTGAGCAGCAGGTTCCCGCCCTTGCTCACGGTCTCGATGAGCATCGCGACGAGCTGGCGCACCGATTTCCAGCTCGCTTCGTCCCGGTAATAGCCCCAGGACCCGGAGAAGGTCTGACAGGTTTCCCAGGGAACGCGCCGGCCGTTCTCCTCGACCCAGGCGCGCGGCATGAACTGCTCGGGCGTGCGAAAGTCCCAGCCGCCCGGGACATCGATGAGGTCGAGGCGGTCGTTGACGTTGACCTGGGGCTGCAGCTCGCGGATCATTTTCAGGAGCTTCTCCGACTGCCAGTCGTTGCGGCCCTTGCCGTTCTCCCCGGGGAACGAGTAGTCGAGGAACAGGCAATCGATGGGGCCGAACGAGGTCAGGAGCTCGCGGACCTGGTCATGAAGATAGGCCGTGTACTTGGAGAGGTCACGGCCCTTCGCCTTGGCCATGAAGTCAAGGTTCCCGAACATAGGATGGAAGCGGTCCACGGGATAGTCGGGATGATGCCAGTCGAGGAGCGAGTAATAGAATCCCACCTTCAGGCCCTCTGCCCGCATGGCCTCGACGAGCGGCTTGAGCAGGTCCTTGCCGTAGGGCGTCTTGGTGACCTTATAGTCCGTGAGCCGGGAATCCCAGAGGCAGAAGCCCTCGTGGTGCTTTGATGTCACGACGAAATATTTCATCCCGGCCTGCTTGGCCGTCCGGGCCCACGCCCGCGGGTCGAAGAGGTCGGGGTCGAAATGGTCGAAGTACTTTTGATAGGCCTCGTCGGTTATTTTCTCCCTGTTCTTCACCCACTCGTGCCGGGCCGGAAGGGCGTAGAGGCCCCAGTGGATGAACATCCCGAAGCGGGCCTCCGTCCACCATTTCATCCGGGCCTGGCGCTCGGTCTCCGTTTCGACGGCCGACGCCTTGGCCGTGGCCGCGAGGCCGGACAGAACGAGCAAGACGGCGCCCAAGGCGGATAGGATCAGGTTCGTTTTCACGGGCCCTCCTTGGCGCGAAATGCGCGGACCTCTTTTATCCCAGCCGTCTGCTAAAAGCAATCATTTCGTCCCGTAAACGACCAGGTCGCGCAGGATGACCTCGGCCCCGGCCGCGCCGCCGACCAGCTTGAACTCCAGGCGGTGAGGACCGGGCCGGAGCCCGTACCGCCAGAAAAGCGGGTCGCGGCGCCGCAGAGGATCCAACGGCAGGGAGATCGTCTCGGGCTGCGCGCCGTCGATGGAGAGAGAGACCTGGACGGCGGCGAGTCGAGCCCGCTGACCGCTGACCTGACCCGTGATGCAGAATCCGGCCCCCGAAAATTCGAGGCGCGACGCGGATTCAAGCTTGAGGTCAAGGCGCCGCTTTTCGGTCGGCCGGAGACCCTCGAAATTCCTCTCGAAGCGGACCGCCCGGATCGCGCTAAGGGGGATCTCGACCTCCCCTCCTTCGGTCCGGCCGCCCTGCCGCCTGATCGACTCGAGGGCGAGCGTGAACGTCAGGTCACACGCCGCGACCAGGGACAAAGATGTATAGGGGAACTTCTCTTCTTCTACGGCCTCGACGCCCTTGACCCACTTGGCGGGGAGGCGGCCTCGTCCGAGGACCGTTCCCAGAATCCCGCCGGCGCTGGCCGGATTGCAGTCGGAATCGTCGCCGCAGCGCGTGCTGACCGAGAGGGTCCGCTCGAAGTCGCCGTTCCCATAGAGGAGGCCCATGGCGACCCAGGCGGCGTTGATCTTGGCGTCGATGTTGAAGCTCGAAAAAACGCCTTCGGGACAGCCGACGTCCTCGCCCCAGGCCTTCATGACCTTGGACCAGGTCTCGTGCCAGTCGTCCGGGGATTCCGCGTGCCAGCGGATGACATCGCCGAGGCAGCGCGCGAAATCGCTTTGCGCCGGGATGGCCCGGAGCCCGTCGCGGACAACGGCGGTGACGTCATCCGTGGTGAAGGCCAGGGCGTACATGGCCGCGATATAGACCCCGCCGTAGAAGCCGTCGCCCGAGTTCATGATGTGGCCGACCCGGTCGCAGAGCCGGGACGCCGCACCGACCATTCCGGGCGAGATGAGACCGGCGAAATCCGCCTCGATCTGGAAGTCGATATCGTCGGCGTGCGGGTTGTTCAGCCAGTGCCCCGAATGGGGAGGAAGAACGCCGTTGAGGATGTTCCAGCGCGCGGCCTGGTTGGCGTGCCAAAGGGGGAACGGCGCCTCGGCAAAGGCCCGGCCCAGCTCGACCGAGGACGCGTCCAAGCCCCGCTTGGCCAAGACGTCAAGGAACGTGAGCTCCATATAGACGTCGTCATAGAGTCCGGGCGATTTTTTAAAGGCCTCAGGGATGGCCGTTTCCGTCCAGGCCAACGGCTTCTCGTCGGGGATGAACCGGCCCTGGTATTGGAACTCCGTCGGTCCGCCATAGGTGCAGCCGATGACCTGACCGGCCCAGCCCCCCCTGATTTTATCCCGCAGCACGTCCCCGGAGATCTTGAGGCGCTCCGCGCCCGAAACGGGAAGGGCGCCAAGCAGGATAGCGACGCCCAGACAGGCGGTCTTGTGGAGGGTCTTGAACGGGACGACCATGGGATATCCCCCTATTCTGGTTGGACCCCAAGATACCAATTCATCAGGGGGGAGTCAATTTCCACCACGGGATGGCAGGGCCAATAAAAAAAGACATATCGTTAAGCCAGCGACAGCGATCCGGAAGCCGCGGGCGGGGAATTTGACCAAAAGAGCGTCTGGGAGGGCACTTCATCATTGACAATTCCCTTTATTTCTAATATTTAACGGCCGAAGGAGGTGCCATGAGCGTCAAATTCCGTCTTGGGGCCATGATGTTCCTTCAGTATGCCATTTGGGGCTCCTGGGCGCCCGTGCTCTCCGCTTACCTGACCAACAACCTCGGTTTTCGGGGTGTCCAGCTGGGGATCATCTTCGCCCTGCTGCCTCTGGCCACGATCATCTCGCCGTTCGTCGGGGGCCAGTTTGCCGACCGCTACTTCCCTACTCAGAAGGTCATCGCCGTCCTGCAGCTCTTGGGAGGCGTCATCCTGATCCTGATCGCCAATATAACAGCCTTCACGCCCATGATGTGGCTCATGCTTCTCTATTGCCTGGTCTACGCCCCTACTCTGGCCTTGACCAACTCCATCGCCTTCATCAACCTCCGCAGTTCGGAGAAGGAGTTCGGGGCCATCCGCGTCTGGGGGACGATCGGCTGGATCGCCGCGGGCTGGCTCTTGACGGGGTGGCGAGTCCTGGCCAAATCGCCCGAGGGGGTCGCGCTCAAGGGCGACATGCTCGTCCTGGCCGGGGTCTTTTCCATCATCATGGGCCTCCAGTCTTTCAGTCTGCCCCACACCCCGCCCAAAAAGGAGGCGGCCAAACCCTGGGCTTTCCTCGAAGCCCTGAAGATGCTGAAGGAAAAGAATTTCCTGATCTTCGCCCTGATCTCCTTCGTCGTCGCGACCGAGCTCCAGTTCTATTACGTCCTGACCTCGCCCTTCCTCACCTCCGCCCAGATCGGGGTCAGCCAGAAATACGTCGGACTGGTCATGACGATCGCCCAAGTCGCCGAGATCTTCGTCATGGCCTTCATGCTCTCCTGGGCCCTGAAGAAGTTCGGGATGCGGCGGACCCTCGTCCTGGGCATCCTGGCTTGGCCCATCCGCTACATCATCTTCGTCATCGGCACGCCGTCCTGGCTGGTCGTCGCGTCGCTAGCCTTGCACGGCTTTTGCTATGTTTTCTTCTTCACGGCGGCCTATATCTATGTCGACAGCGTGGCGCCCAAGGATATCCGGGCTTCGGCCCAGGGCCTCATCGCCACGATCATCCTCGGCTTCGGCAACTTCGTCGGCAGCCTCTTCTCCGGCTGGATCCAGCAGGTCTTCACCAAGGAAGGGGTCGCCAACTGGCGGTCGACCTTCCTCGTGCCGACCGTCCTGACGCTCCTCTGTCTGGTGGCCTTCCTGGCTTTCTTCCGGGAGAAAAAGACGGCCGGCGGCGGGGCCCCGGCCTGAGGCCGGCCGCCGGCGCAGCGAAGGGGGATTGGCCATGAAAAACAAGATCATGGGCATCGGCTTCGTGGGCGGGGGCTTCATCACCCGCTTCCACATCCGCTCCTGGACGGGGGTCCGGAACGCGGACGTGCTGGGCATCGTCGACCCAGTCGAGAGCCGCGCCCGCGAGGCGGCCAAATTGGCCCGCGACCTGCGGGTCGGCGAAGCCAAGGTCTACAAGTCCATCACGGCCATGGCCTCCGACACGGCCATCGACGCCATCTGGATCGGCTCGCCGAACTATACACGGCTCGAGGTCATGGAGGAGATCGCGCACGCGGTCACGTCGGGCCAGGCCGCCCTGATCGGGGTGTGCTGCGAGAAGCCTTTGGGCCGCAACGTCAAGGAAGCCAAGGCCATGCTGGAGCTCGCCCGCAAGGCCAAGCTCCTCGACGGCTACCTGGAAAACCAGGTCTTCGCGCCGGCGGTCACCCGGGGCAAGGAGATCATCTGGGCCCGCGGCGCCAGCCTCTGCGGCCCGCCCTATCTGGCCCGGGCCGCCGAGGAGCACAGCGGCCCGCACATGCCCTGGTTCTGGAACGGGACGCTCCAGGGCGGCGGCGTCCTCAACGACATGATGTGCCACTCCGTCGAGGAGGCGCGCTTCATGCTGACGCCGCCCGGGAAGCCGCGCGAGGTCCTGAAGCCGGTCAAGGTCACGGCCTATGCTTCCTGCCTGAAATGGCAGAATCCGAATTACGCCAAGCTCCTGTTCGACCAGAGCGGGGGGAAGAACGATTACCTCGAGTCGCCGGCCGAGGATTTCGCCCGCTCGCTCATCGAATACAAGGACCTCGACGGCCGGACCCTGGTCGTGGAGACGACGACCTCGTGGTGCTACGTCGGCGCGGGTCTGCGGCTGAGCCTGGAGCTCCTGGGTCCCGAATATTCCATGTCCATCAACACCCTGGACGCGGGCCTCAAGGTCTTCTTCAGCCGGAACGTCCGCGGCAAGGCCGGCGAGGACCTCGTCGAGAAGCAGAACGCCGAAGTCGGGCTGATGCCCGTCGTCGCGGCCGAGGACGTCGAATACGGCTACACGGCCGAGAACCGGCACATGGTCCAGTCGTTCTTCGACCACCAGCGGCCCGCGGAGAACTGGAGCGACGGGGTGAACGTCGCCGAGCTCCTGATGACCGCCTATATGAGCGCCGAGGAAGAGAGGACGCTCCCGTTCCCGCCGCCCGGACTGGACACCTATGTCCCGGCCGTGGCCAAAGGGAAGTGGAACCCCAAGGTCAAAAAACGCAAGAGACGCTGAGCCGGGGAGCGTCCCGGACCGCCGAACGCGTCCGCTCCACAGGAGGAGACATGAGAACATCCATTTTCGTCGCCGTTCTGGCCTGTATCCTGTTGGCCCCCATCGCCGAGGCCGCCTCCGCGGAGGAGGGCTATGAAGAGCTTCTCGCCCGCTCCGGAGGGCGCTACGAAAAGCACGGCTGGAACCACTACGGCCCCGGCTATTTCGAGCTCGACGAGGCGACCGGCGTCCTCAAGTCCCAAGGAGGGATGGGGCTCCTCTGGTACAGCCGCAAGACCTTCAAGGATTTCGTCCTGGAGTTGGACTTCAAGTGCGCCCAGAAGAACACGAATTCGGGCGTCTTCCTCCGCGTCCCCGGGGCCGTGACGAGCGACGACTACATCTACCATTCCTTCGAGGTCCAGATCAACGACGTCGGCCGCGGGACCGAGATGACCGGCGCCGCCTTCGACGCCGAAGCGGCGCAGCTCCTGGCCTCAAAGCCGACGGGCGAATGGAACCACTTCAAGATCACCTTCCAGGGCCGGCAGCTGACAGTCGAGCTCAACGGCAAGGTCGTTCTGGACTGGCGGGCCGAGCCGCGCGGCAAGGTCCGGGACTTCGCCGCCGAGGGCTATATCGGCCTCCAGAACCACGACAGCATCGCTCCCGTCTATTTCCGCGCCATCAAGATCAAGGAACTGAAATAGCCCCCGCGCAGGATATGGTATAATAATCGGCTCACCCCCCGGGGGAGATTGGCGCGGAGGGCGGCCAAGATGAAGATCAAATATCTCGACGGGAGCCGGCTCTACTATGCCTTCCTGGCCGGCGGCGAGGCCGTCATCCGCGATAAGGACTATCTCAACCGGATCAATGTCTTCCCCGTCCCCGACGCGGACACGGGGACGAACTTGGCCTCGACGATGCGGATGATCGCCCAGCGGGCCCGCGCCTCCACCTCCGCCCGGCGCACGTTGCGCTCCATCGCCGACGCCGCCATCCTCGGCGCCCGGGGCAACTCCGGGCTCATCTTCGCCCAGTTCGTCTACGGCCTGAGCCGCGAGGTCCGCGAGGAATGCCGGTTGACGACCCATCATTTCGCCGAGTCCCTGCGCCAGGCCGTCCGGCACGCCCGGCGCTCGATCGTCACCCCGGTCGACGGGACGATGCTGACGATCATGCACGACTGGGCGGAAGCCGTTTTCGCCGAGCGGCACCGCCTCGCCGACTTCGCCGACCTCCTCACCCACTCGCTCCAGGCCGCGAAGCGTTCGCTCGAGGACACTCCGCGCAAGCTCGCGGTCCTCGCCAGGGCGGGCGTCGTGGACGCCGGGGCCAAGGGCTTTTTCGACTTCATCGAGGGGGTCGCCGAATTCATCCGCCGCGGCGATCTCCGGGCCATCACCAAGCCCCGCCCCGAGGCGGCTGAGGTGCCGGTCCTCCCGCACGCCCATAAGAACCTCCTCGGCCGCCGCTATTGCGCCGAGGCCCTCCTCGCGGGGACCGCGCTCGACGCCGAGCGGATCAAGGCCGCGATCCAGGATCTCGGCGAATCGGTCATCGTCGCGGGCTCCGACACAAATGTCCGCCTCCACATCCACACGGACCGGCCTGCCGAGGTCTTTGAGCCCCTGGACGGCTACGGCCAGGTCGCCGAGATCAAGGTCGACGACATGCTCCGGCAATACGACGCCAGCCACAACCGCCGCTCTCCCATCGCCCTGGTCACGGACTCGGCCTGCGACCTGCCGCCCTCTCTCCTCGACGAGCACCAGATCCACGTCGTCCCGTTCCTTCTTTCCTTCGGCGATCATCTCTACCTCGACAAGCTGAGCGTCACCCCGGCCCGCGTCTACGAGCTCATGCGGACGCGGCGCAGCCGGGCGACGAGCTCCATCCCCTCGCCCCAAGCCGTCCAGAACGTTCTCTCCTTCCTGGCGACCCACTATGAATCCATCATCATGGTGACGATCTCCGGCGGCCTGTCGGGCTTTCACGGACTGGCCCAGAAGGTCCGCGAGGACTTCCCCGACAAGAAGATCACCGTCCTTGATTCCAAACATATCTCCGTGACCGAGGGCCTCATCGTGTTGCGCATCGCGGAAGCCATCCGGTCCGGCCTCGGTCACGAGGCGATCGTCGCCGCCGCGGAGCGTTGGATTTCCTCGACGCGCCTCTGGGTCGACATCCGCACGCTCAAATACATGGTCCGGAGCGGCCGGGTCAGCCCGCTCAAGGGTCTCCTGGCCAAGGCCCTGAACATCAAGCCGCTCATTGCCCTGAACGAGGACGGCAAAGCCGCTCCGATCGGCAAGTCCTTCAGCCGCCGCGGCACGATGCGCAAGATCATCGGATTGATGCGGGCGGAAGCCGCGCGCGGGAAGGTCTGGAACTACGCCATCGTCCATGCCGCCGCATCCCACCGGGCCCAGGCCTACGCCGAGAGTCTGACGGCCGTTCTGGGACAAAAGCCCGCTTTTATAGTCGACCTCGCGCCCGTGGTCGGCATCCATAACGGCGTCGGCGCGTTGGGCCTGGGCCTGATGAGCGACTGAGGCGGTCCGGTGGGCCGGCTCCTCGGCGTCTGTGGACTGGTCGCTCTCGTCTATATGACCTCCCTGTTCATCGTGGCCCTTCTCCGCCGTGATAACTCCATCGTTGATATCGCCTGGGGTCCGGGGTTTCTCGTTGTCGCCTTGACGGCCATGGTCGCGACAGGCAACTTCGCGGCTCGCCCCCTGCTTGTGACCCTGCTCATCGCCGTCTGGGGGGTGCGCCTTGGGACCCACATCTTTCTCCGCAACAAAGGGCGCGGCGAGGATTTCCGGTACGCGGCCTGGCGGACAGCCTGGGGCCGCTGGTTCATTCCGCGCACCTACCTCCAGGTTTTCCTGTTGCAGGGCCTGTTCATGCTCGCCGTTTCATTTTCGGTCCTCGTCATCTGCCGCGGCCCGGCACGGCCGCTCGGTCCCTGGGATGTCACCGGGCTGGCCGTCTGGCTCATCGGGTTCGTGTTCGAGGCGGTCGGCGACCGCCAGCTCGCCCGCTTTAAGAAGGACCCCGGCCACCGCGGCCGCGTCATGACCACCGGCCTGTGGCGCTGGACGCGCCACCCCAATTATTTCGGCGAGGCGGCCATGTGGTGGGGACTGTTCCTCATCGCGCTGACCGTGCCGGGCGGAGCGCTTGCCCTGGTGAGCCCGGTGACCATCACCGTTCTCCTCCGCTGGGTTTCCGGCGTTCCCCTGCTCGAGAGGAGATATGCAGGGAACGAGGAGTTCGCGGCCTACGCGCGCCGGACGAACGCCTTCCTTCCCTGGTTCCCGAAAAAAGAAAGCCCACCTAGTCCTTGATACGTTCGCGACGCCAAACCCCGATTTTCATATCGGGGAAGGAGCGCCGCCGAAGCGACGCTCCCTCGTTGTCGTTTCCGGAGATCAGAAGCCCGGGGAAATGCTCAACTGGAGATGCCAGCCGCGCTGGGGCCGGTCGAAGGGATAAACATAGTGGACCCCGATGATCAGGAAGCCGAAGACGTTGGTCCGCAGGCCCGCCCCGATGCTCGAAATCGGCTTGCGGGAGCCTCCTGATACAAACCACGGCCGCGGGTCGTCCGTGGTGCTGAGATAATAGTTGTTGGAGTCGTATTTGTCCCACCAGGCCAGGCCGATGTCGTAAAAGCCGTAGAACTCGATGGGCCAGGCCCCGTAGAACCCCTTGCCGAGGCCCAGAACGCGGAGCAGCGGGAAGCGGATCTCGAAATTCGCCAGCAGCATCTTGCTCCCGTAGAGGCGGTCCATGTTGAAGTCCCCGCCGTTCTGGAACTCCGCCTGGGTGAACGACTCGTAACCGCGGATGAGGTCCCAGTAGCCCAGGTAGAGGGGCCAGAGCCGGCCGTCCTCGCCGCCCTTCCCGTACCGTCCGTAATGGAGGGCGCGGAAGGCGAGGGTGAACGGCCGGATGGGCATGATGTACTTGCGGAAGTCGGCCATGAACGCGCCGTAGTTGATCGAGCCGAAGGTCGGTTGAACCTGGAGGATATAGCTCTGCCCGAGGATCGGGCTCGTGGCGCCGAAAAGGCCGCTGTCATAAACCAGACTGCCCGTCACATAGCCGAGGGCCAGGCCCTTGGGCACGGTGAGCGAGGTCTTGTCGTCCATGATGAGCATATCCGTGTAGTACGAATAGGCCCGCGTGTACAGGGTGTCGCTGAATTGGATATAGCGGGCGCCGCCGTTCAACTCGACCCGGCGCACTTGATTGAACGGGTAAGAGGCGAACGCCGCCGCTTCCCAGTTGATCTGCCGGATGAGCTCTTCCTGCTCGATCCAGGCCGGTTCGCCGGCGACGCGCCCCGTGTCGTCGAAATAATAATTGTAATAGCCGCCGATGACATAGGGGATCCGCTGCATGACGGCGCCCCAATTCATCCGGGAGTGGGTATTCTGGTAGGCCACGAGCGCCGCGGAATCGATGAGGCGGTTGCCGGTCTGGGCCATGGTCACGATCGTGTGATAGCCCAGCATATCGCTCCAGTACGCGGCGATCCCTCCTCCCCCGTAGGTCCCGTAGCGGTCAACCCCGACGGCCAGCGTCGGCGGCGCCACATAATCCAGGGTCAGCTTCGGCTTATAGGCCGAAACGGGGAAGTTCGTCTCCTTCGGCAGTCCGAACAGCGGGTTCTTCAGCAGGCCGAGCAGCGCGCCTTCGGGGGCCTTGCGGGGCGGCAGCACGGCCAGGTTGAGGCCCGGGAACTGGGCCAGGAAGGCCTGGCCCTGAAGGTTCTCGGCGGCGTCGATCTCATAGATCGAATGGGCGCCCTCTTCAT
>Ga0316628_100005546_pt1 | contig 10158 bp, 8 predicted proteins | sample OWC_Aug_M2_C1_D5_FD_207648 | JGI IMG/M metagenome (GOLD analysis project Ga0316628, IMG submission 207648) | Wetland soil microbial communities from Old Woman Creek delta, Ohio, United States - OWC_Aug_M2_C1_D5_C | ecosystem: Environmental > Terrestrial > Soil > Wetlands | place: USA: Ohio... | reverse complement strand
TGGCGATACTATCGCCAGCCCGGAAGCGCCCGAAGCTTTGCCGCGTATAGAGGTGGGCGAGCCAACCGTCGAAATGACTATCGGCGTGAACACGTCACCATTTGCCGGGCGGGAAGGCCGTTTCACGACGACTCGGCAAATACGAGAGCGCCTTTTCCGGGAGCTGGAAACCAACCTCAGCCTCCGTGTGCTGGAGACCGACAGTCCCGATAGGTTCCTTGTCAAGGGAAGAGGCGAGCTTCACCTCGCGATCCTGATCGAGACGATGCGCCGCGAAGGCTACGAATTCGAGGTCTCCCGGCCAAAGGCCATTATCAAGACAGTGGACGGCAAGCGAGTGGAGCCGGTCGAGCTCCTTAGTGTCGAGGTCAAAGAAGCCAACATCGGGATCGTCACCGAAATGTTGGGCAAGCGGCAAGCTCATATGATAGACGTCAGACACGACGAGCACGGCAACGTGCGCATGCAATTTCGGGTGCCGACCAAGGGTCTCATTGGTTTCAGAAGTGCGTTCCTGACCGCAACACGAGGCGAAGGAATCATGAGCAGCACCTTCCTTGATTACGAGCCTTGGAAAGGCGACATAGTCTCGACGCGAAGCGGCGTGCTCGTGGCTTCGGAGCCCGGCCCCGCAGTTACATACGGGCTCAACAATGCCCAAGGACGCGGCCTTACCTTCGTTGAGCCGGGCACGTTCGTTTACGAAGGCATGATCGTCGGCACAAACCCTCGCATGCAGGATATCGCGGTTAATGTCTGCAAAGAGAAGAAGAAGACGAACATCCGCTCGTCCACATCAGACATTGCCATCAAACTGACTCCTGCGATCATTTTGAGCCTCGAACAGGCCATAGATTTCATAAATGACGATGAGCTCGTAGAGGTGACGCCGGAGAACGTCAGGCTCAGAAAGAAGATTCTGACTGAAACGATGCGCCTGCGGGCTCTCTCGCACGCTCGAAAGTCGAACGAACCTGAGGACTGATCCCTAGGCGGGCAGCAGCCTTGCCAGCTCCTGGGAGTGGTCTTTGAGCCATTTCCGATGCTCGCGCCAGGAGGAGCAATGCCTCTCCACGATCTCCCAGAAGCGATGCGAGTGGTTCATCTGTTTCAGGTGGGCTAACTCGTGGACTACTACATACTCGATGACAGGCTCGGGTGTCATCATGAGCCTCCAATTGAAGTTCAGGTTACGCTTGCGTGAACAACTCCCCCAGAGCGTCTTCTGTCCCTTGAGCGTGACCCTGTTGTATTGGAGACCCATGCGGCGCGAGAAGTCCTCAACCATCGGCTCGATCTTATTGCTAGCCTGTTCGCGGTACCATTTTTCGAGAGGGAGACGGAGCTGCGTAGCTCCCGGAGCCGTGCATACTACTAGGCTCGCTTCGCCGAGGCGAACGGTACCGACCTCGCCCCCACTTTCTTGAGTCTCGATCTTCATATTGCGGCCGAGGTATGGCATCAAATCGCCGGCTCTTATGGGGATTCCACGCTGCCCATCGAGGAGCCCGTACCTATCGAGCTTGTCGACGATCCACCGTTGCCTCTTAAGCAGCAGAGGTCTGACGCGGTCCATGCTGTAGTGACCGGGAATGACCACGGTCAGCCCGGCTTCCGGCCTGATCTCGAGGCGCGCATATCTGGCCTTGTCGCTCCTCTTCACGGTGTAGACGATGGGCCGACTACCCAGCGTTATCTTATGTTGTTCGGCGAGCATTTTAGTCCTGATGCAGTTGCCTTCAATCATTGTAGTTTGCCGGAGCAGGACTGTCCACGCCAGTTCCTGGGTTATCAAGCCGTTCTTCGCGGATATACGATGTCCAGAAAACTGGGAGGTCGGAATATTGACTTATGGACCGGGCTGTTCTATCCTCTAGACCAAACCCTGCGCAGGAGTGGTCGGCGATGGAAACACGAGCCTTTGGCGCACAGACGGAAAAGACTCCTGAATGGTTACCTCTCGAATGCTACACTGAGGACGAAGTCGTCGTCGGCCGCATCAAATGGCCGGTCGGTCAAAGGCTCCTTGACCTCTTGAACAGCCTCTATATGGTCCATCGTGATTCTTCGGGCGAGTTCCTCGACGTGATTGATATCTCCCGGGAGGCTGGCGATTCTCGTACGCTCGTAAGCAAGTCTGCGGTGCGAATGATCGCCATCTCGGACAGTGAACTGGCGAGAGGCGCCGGCGGCGGCAGCCTGCAGTATCCGTTCGTGAAAAAGTCGGAGATCACGGTATCCGTGAAGCTCAAGACCCACAATGTCAATGGAGCGATGCACCTTGCTGCGGGCGAGGACATCCAGGACGTTCTTAATCGAGACGTTCTTTTCGTCCCTGTGACGAATGCAACGCTGGCTACGTCAGAGAACCATTTCTACGGGACAAGGCCGTTCGTTGCCGTCAATAAGCGACACATCGTGTGGGTCCGCGTAGAACAGTCTGGCTCTACAGTGTGAGACGGTGAACGGCTGCGGCCGTTCTTCACTCTCTTCTGCGCATAAGGTGTCAATCGGCGGGCTCGTCTGTGGCGGGTCCAACGCCCTCGTATGACCTATGGCCAGCCTATCCGCAGCGAGCCCTATGTCTTTGGGGTATTGCGTTTTGACCGGACTTTGTGATAGATTACTTCGTTGGTCGTAATTAGAAGCTCATAGAAAGAGGTGGTTGATGAGCATAACACTATTCGACGCCTTCCGCGTGGCTACGACGTTCGAGAAATGGGCTCTCATCGTCGTGCTCGTGGTGGCAGTCCTCGGCCTGCTGTACGCGGCGTTCCTTACCCGCCAGGTATTGCGGGAACCGAAGGGTACGGACAAGATGCAGAAGATTTCCAATGCCATCCGTACCGGCGGTAACGCTTATCTCAAGCGGCAGTTCAGCACGATCTTTCTAATCCTCGTTGTTCTGGCCGTGCTGGTGTTCTTCAGTGGGTGGTTTGGCAATATTGCCTCATCCTATGGCAACCCTGAATGGCTGATCGGTCTGGGAAGAGCTTTCGGCTTCGTCATGGGGGCCGGGTTCTCCGCCCTGGTTGGCTACCTGGGCATGAACATGGCTATGGCGGCCAATGTGCGTGTGGCACAGGCTTCACGCTCCAGCTTCACGAAGGCGCTTCAGATCGGGTACCGGGCGGGGACCATTACTGGAATGCTCACCGATGGACTGGGTCTTCTTGGCGGCACAATCATCTTTCTTCTCTTCTTCAAAGACTCTCCGCTAATCCTCCTTGGTTTCGGTTTTGGCGGCACCTTGATCGCCCTCTTCATGAGGGTCGGTGGCGGTATCTACACCAAGGCTGCTGATGTCGGTGCCGACCTCGTCGGCAAGGTCGAAAAAGGCATTCCTGAGGACGATCCCCGCAATGCCGCCGTCATAGCTGACCAGGTCGGTGACAATGTCGGAGACTGCGCCGGTATGGCCGCCGACATCTTCGAATCGTATGAAGTAACCATAGTCTCCGCGATGATCCTGGGCTTGCTGATTTCCAACATCACCGGGCAGCTCTACTGGATTATCTTCCCCCTCTTGGTCCGCGCTGCCGGCGTCTTCTCTTCTATTATCAGTACCTACTCGGTGCGTGCCAGCCGTGAAGGCGAAAACGCCATGAATGCCATACACCGTGGCTACATTCTGGCAGCCGCGATCTCCATTGTCTCCTTCTTCCTGTTCGCCTTCTTCTATGCCCACAACTTGAGATTTTTCTGGGCGACTTCCGTCGGTGTGGTCCTGGCAGTGGCCATCCAGTTCCTGACTGACTACTACACAGCTCCGGAGAAAGGTCCAGTCCAGGAAATTGCCAAAGCAACCAAGACCGGCCCGGCCACGACGATTCTGTCGGGTATCGCTTCCGGTTATGAAAGCACGGTGATGTCGGTGATCGTGATCGCCCTCTCTATCATGGCCTCGGCCCTCATCTGGCAGGGAGCAGATCCTGATCATCAGTTGCTATACATCTTCTACGGCATCGCTCTGTGCGGTATCGGTCAGCTGACCCTCACTGGTAACAACATCGCTATGGACAGCTTCGGTCCTATCGTCGACAACGCCAACGGGATCGGCGAAATGACCGGGCTTGAGCCCAAAGCCCGCCAGACCCTGGCCGACCTTGATGCTGTGGGCAACACCACAAAAGCCGTCACGAAGGGTATTGCCATCGCCTCAGCCGTTCTGGCTGCGGTCGCCCTCTTCGCTTCGTTCTACGAGGAATATAGCCTGCCTACTATCGACCTTATCCAGTGGAAGGTCTTCGTGGCCTTCTTGCTCGGCGGCGGCATTCCGTTCCTTTTCAGCTCCATGGCTATCCGCGCTGTCGGCCGGGCCGCCTATGCTATCGTCAACGAAGTCCGCTGGCAGTTCAATAACATCAAAGGCCTCTGGGAAGGCACCGCCGAGCCAGACTACTCCAAGGTCGTGAACATCTCGACCAGTGCGGCCCAGAGAGAACTGGTGACTCCTGCCCTTCTGGCCATCATCTCACCCATCGTCATCGGTCTCCTTCTCGGGCTTCAGGCTTTGGCGGGTTTCCTTGCAGGCGTCATACTCGTTGGCCAGCTTCTGGCCGTATTCATGTCGAACGCTGGCGGCGCTTGGGATAACGCCAAGAAGGTCATCGAAGATGGCTTGTACGGCGGCAAAGGTTCCGAGTCCCACAAAGCGGGGGTGGTCGGCGACACCGTCGGCGATCCGATGAAAGACACCGCCGGCCCCGCCCTCAACCCCCTCATCAAAGTCATCAACCTGGTAGCCCTGATCTTTGCCTCTGTCCTCGCTCTCCCGGGTCTGACGCGGGCGACGTTCGAGGAGAGAGCACTCACTCCCGTGGCTGTTATAATCGGCGCAGTGGGTATAATCGTGATCATCGGCGCTTTCTGGTTCTCGAAAAAGCAGTCGTCGTTCGGTCGTGAAGAGGAGACTCCGCAGACTCCTGCTGCCATGGCTAAGAAGTAGATTTGCCAAACCGGTAGCCAGAAGGGAGAGGCGAAAGCCTCTCCCTTTCCATTTTTCCTCATGGGCGCCATGTATCCTGACACCGGGCTAACCTCGGATCGCCGGCCACTTCGTTGAGGCCATTTAGCCATGCCTCGTTCCGTGTTCTTTACATCTTCGGTTTCTTCATGCTAGACTAGCTGCCGAAATCACAGTTGAGTATCGCGTGAAGGGGGTGAGAGCAGTGGCCTCGATGCAGCGTTTCGGCTTCACCTGAAGATGAACCTGCGCTAGGATGCAGGTCCTGCGTCAGTCCTTTGCTCGAGGAACCTCTGTCTGCCCGCACCGTTTCGGTGAGGGAGCCACGGTGTTCTAACTGAGGGTTGGTTAGATCATGCGGCGATGGCCGGAGTCCTCGGGCCATCGCCTTTTTGTTGTCTAAAGAATCTCGACGAGGAGCTTTATTAGCAATGGCCGACAATCGTGAAATGTGGACCGAGCTTGGCATAGATCTCAAGCAACACGATGTGTTGCTCGGTGGTCTTGGGCCCGCGTATGCAGACATATACCTATCTCAGAAGGACCGTCCCAAGGGGATGGGCTTTTTCGACCTTGTAGTTGGCGACATCCATGGAATCCGTGTGCATGAGTTGCAGGAGCACGCGAAGAAGGGCGGCAAGGTCGTCGCCACCTATTGTGTCTTTGTGCCTGAGGAGTTCGTCTGGGCGGCCGGCGGTATTCCGGTCGGGCTTTGCGCAGGCGCCCATTTTTCGGTGCCTTTGGCAGAAGAGGTATTGCCTCGAAACACCTGCCCTCTAATTAAATCGTCATTTGGCTTCAAACTTGGGCGGCTCTGCCCCTATGTGCAATCAAGCCACCTTATCGTTGGCGAGACCACGTGCGACGGCAAGAAGAAGATGTTCGAGACGCTGGCGCAATACCAGCCCGTCTATGTGATGGAGGTGCCGAACAAGAAGACGAAGTACAGCCGGGCGCTTTGGGCCGGCGAGGTACACGAATTCAGAGGCGTCATCGAAAAGCTTACCGGCAATAGGATAACGCTTGAGAACCTCAAGGAAGCAACCGCAAGGGTGAATGGCCGCCGCCGCGCCCTTCAGCGTCTATACAACCTGCGCAAGGCTACACCTGTCCCAATCTCCGGCAAAGATGCTCTGCTTGTCACGCAGGTCTCGTTCTACGATGACGTGACGCGTAACACTCAGATGGTGAATGCTCTCTGCGACGAGCTCGACCTGCGGGTCAAAGAGGGGAAGGGCGTGTTTCCCGTCGATGCCCCGCGAATACTCGTCTCGGGCAGTCCGATGGCTATCCCCAATTGGAAGGTGCATCACCTGCTCGAGTCGGCCGGAGCCGCCGTCGTATGCGAAGAGTCGTGCACGGGCACCCGGTTCTTCAGCGATCTCGCGGATGAAGGCGGCGCTACGCTCGACGCTCAGACCAACGCTATTGCCGACAGGTATATGAAGATCAACTGTGCCTGCTTTACGCCGAACGACGAGCGCCTCAGCGATATTGTCCGGCTGGCGAAAGAGTACAACGTTGATGGCGTAGTCCACTACAACCTCCAGTTCTGCCAGACCTATGCCAACGAGGCTACCAAAGTGGAAAAGACGCTAGCTGATGAGGGCATTCCCCTACTCCGTCTTGAAACCGATTACTCTGACGAAGACACCGGGCAGCTTAGAACAAGAATCGATGCGTTCCTGGAGATGATCAGGAAGTGACAGCTGTCGGCCTGGATGTCGGATCTCGCACCATAAAGCTGGTCAAGCTGAACTCGTCTTCTCCGGCAGAGGGTGAGAGCTTGGTGGTGCCGTCCGGCCCCAATCCTTTGCGCCGCTGCCGCGATCTGCTGGCTGATGTCGAGATAACGAGCCTCGTCGTGACGGGGTATGGCCGGCATCTGGTGTCCGGAGAGATAAGCGCGCGGACCGTGTCGGAAATCAAGGCCTACTCCATCGGAGCCAGACGTTTGTATCCCGATGCACACACTGTCATAGACATCGGCGGGCAGGACAGCAAGGTGACACTACTGAGTGAGAGCGGGGACGTGCAGAAGTTCGAGATGAACGACAGATGTGCGGCGGGGACGGGGCGGTTCTTGGAAGTCATGGCGGGGACCCTCGAGGTCGGCATTGCCGAGCTCGGGGGCCTGGCCCTCAACGCCTCGAAAGCAGCGCGGGTGAATAGCCTGTGTACGGTCTTCGCCGAGTCGGAAGTGGTGTCTTTGATCTCCCGAGGTGAGGACAGCGCCTCGATCGCGCTTGCGCTTCACGAGGCGATCGCCGTGCGGATGACGGCCATGGCGAGGCGAGTGGGAATCAGGGAGAGGTTGGTATTTGCAGGCGGCGCTGCATTGAATCCATGTCTCAAGAAGCTGCTGAGCGAAAAGCTTGGAGTCGACATAACGGTGCCGGACAGCCCTCAAACGGTCGGCGCCCTCGGCGCCGCGATATTGGCAGGGGAGGGCAGAGAACTACTGTGATCCAGAATGCGTATGGGGAGTCCCTTTGGAATCGTAAAGACCATCGTCGTGCGCATTGCCTGTCAGAGAGGGCCTTCGTTCGGTCTGTCTTCTTTGAGAAGTCTGGTTTCGAAACTGTGTCGAATTTCGCCCGTGGAGGATGATCGTGGCAAGTACTGAGAGCGTTCGGACCGATGTCGTGATATTTCTTGGCTCTGATGTGATTGGCCGGGGTGACGATAGTTCGCTCGGCGGCCTGTTGATGCAGAAAAACCTTCATACGTTGGGCGGTCACCGCATCAAGCCGAGGGCCATTCTTCTGATGAACGACGGCGTCAGGTTGGTGAGCAAGGAATCGCCTGTGCTTGAAGAGCTTAAACAGCTCAACGGTCAGGGGATCGATATTTTGGCTTGCGGCACTTGCCTTGACCGTTTCGGCCTAACCGACAAGGTCGGCGTGGGCACGGTGTCGAACATGTACGACATCACGGACTCCATGCTCAAGGCTAGCAAGGTCATCACTATGTAGCCATCCAGATTGACAACATCGCCTTGGATTTATAAAATGGCATAGACTCAAGCTGGGGGCTGTTTGCTGACAGCTGAAGGCTGGCGGCATCTCTCGGCAGGGTAGCTCAGTCGGCAGAGCAGGGGACTCATAAGCCCTTGGTCGTGAGTTCAAGTCTCACCCCTGCCACCAATCCTCACAGCAACACTGTCTCCGGCGCTCATTCTGCGAGAGTTCACTGGGGAGAAGCGTCATCAGTCGAAGAAAACCAAGCCCTGATACGCCGCACCTAACTTGCCAAACAATACGCGCCCGAATGAGTTCCTGGGCGTCGGGCGTGCCGGGAAGAAGGTCACGATGGCCAACCGTGCAGTCTACAAAGGCACTCAAACCTACTTCATCTCTCGAAAACACAAGCTCCTGAAAGATTTCGACAATCTGATGAAGAGGGCAAGGACTGCTTTGGTATCGCAGTATGGTAGGGAATTTGCGGCAACAGTGGCTAGCGAGGTACGCGAAGAGTACTCAAAGTTGATCCCCGGGATTCCCTATGTGGGTGAAAACAGAATTCTTGTACGCTTCATAACCGGTACGGCTCAGTCATTGGCAATATACAAAGTCCTTCGTAATCACGGCAAGACAGTGGAACAGGCAGGCAAGTTGTATTACCTCATGTGCAAAGCCATACTGAATTCGTATCCTGGGACTGTCCGCTGGCTTATCGGAAAAGCGAGTTTCTCAAAGCTCTTTCTTCGCGCGGCAAGAAAGGGTGCTTTGGAGTCGCAGAAACGGCTGCACCCGGGAGGATATGTTTTCTCCTTTGTAGAAGGTGACGGAAGGGAATTCGACTACGGCGTGGACTACTTTGAATGTGGCGGCTGCAAATTCCTGTCTAGCCAGGGGGCATCGGAACTGGCTCCATATGTCTGCACGGCTGACATTGTCTACAGTGATTCATTTGGATGGGGCTTGATCCGTACAAAGACGATCGCCGAGGGCTTTGAAAAGTGCGATTTCCGGTTCAAAAAAGGAGGTAAGACCAGGGTAACATCGCACGTGATCCAAGAACGGCAGGCCGATCCAGACATAGGCTCCTAGAGTATCGCGAGTTGCCTATCATCTCATACCTATCACATGAGTCTACTTGAAAGCGGATCGATTACAGGATGCATCATTTTGGCCGGACCGGTGTGAGTCACCGGTTATCCATGCAAGATTGTGCGTGGGCCTGCTAAGGTTGACAGGCTGGGTCCCCTTGGCAATAATGAAGAGGCATAGCGGTTAGGCTCTTGAACACTCGCCACTGGCCATCACAAGCCCGTGGTCGTAAGTTCAAGTCCGTCCCCTGCCACCAGTTTATAGATGAATAGCCCTGATTTCCAGTGAGAATCAAGGGCTTTTTTGTTGATGTGGGCGCTGCCCGAGGCATAACAGTGAATAACTACGAAAAGGAAGAAAGAATCGTCATGTCAGACTTCAACGTTGGCGATAGAGTTGAGATCTTGTCTCACAAGAACAGTGAGCACAAAGGAAAGCTGGGGAAGATTAGCTTCATCGGAGCCGGCTTGATGCAGGGGACCAACCCCCTGGACTACAATATCGATCTTCCTGACCAAGAAAGCAGGTTTATCATCACGCTTGAAGACAATACCCTTCTTGGCGATGTCCAGTCTTTCCAGCTGCGAAGAGTATAAGGAATGACGCCCGCGTCGTCGCTCCAAGCCCGATCCGTGCCCCTGGTTCACCAATCTTCGACTTGATATCCGAAAGTAGATGGGGTTATGTCGGAGCGTACTGATAGTCCCAAAGCAGGAATTAGCCTTAAGACTGAGATCTCATCGGTTGAACTGCACGAACTGACCGTTCGAGATTCAGTTGCGTTCTTCAATTTGGTCCAAAGGAACCGCAGATGGTTGATCCGTTATGGCGACTATCAAGACCTCGTCAAGTCTACGGTTCATGACATTCAAGCCGAATTCTCTGACCAGTCAAAGGGCGCTCTACGTATGGGAATCTGGCGAAGCGAAGAATTGATGGGAAGGGTCGACTCGTTTCCAGTTGCCCCCGCCGCCTTTGGCCTGGGCTACTGGATTGGAGAAGAGTACTCGGGCAAGGAGTATGTCACTGCTGCTTGTCGAGCCATCATGGATTTCGTCAGTCAAACGCAAAAGGTAAACGAATATTGGGCGGGCGTTAGGAACGTCAATCTGGAAAGCGTCGCCGTAGTCGAGCGACTCG
>Ga0316628_100005545_pt1 | contig 10158 bp, 9 predicted proteins | sample OWC_Aug_M2_C1_D5_FD_207648 | JGI IMG/M metagenome (GOLD analysis project Ga0316628, IMG submission 207648) | Wetland soil microbial communities from Old Woman Creek delta, Ohio, United States - OWC_Aug_M2_C1_D5_C | ecosystem: Environmental > Terrestrial > Soil > Wetlands | place: USA: Ohio... | reverse complement strand
ATGCTCGCCGAGCTCGACGAGGCGCTCCCGTTCGACGAGCCGCTCCATGAATACGGTTTCCAGCTCGACGGGACCCTGCGGCGAAGGTGGATGACGGCGTACATGCATCGTCACGACAGCTACGCCTTCAACGGCGACCGGTACCAGGTGTTCGACACCCTCGGGCGCCCGCTGGCCCCCGAAGTGTGCGTCGATTTCCTGACGGACACGCTCGAGCGCGCCACCGGCACCTGGTTTCGCCCGCGAGGCGAGGCGCCCGGGCGTCGCATCGGAAACCTGGACTTCGACGCGCTCGCCGAAAAGCGGACCGAGATGCGGAGGGTACCGGGGTTCGTCGCATTCGCGAAGAGCCGCCCGGACTGGTTCGAGGTGAAAGACGACACATCACACATCGAGCTCGGAGATCGCGAAGCGTTCTTCGGGTACCTGGCCGACAACGTGGACGATTTCGCGCCGGGCGACGCCGTGCTCATCAAGGGAAAGACGCCGTGGGATCCCGTGCACGTCCATTTCCACTCCTTCTTCGTGTACGAGAGCGATCCGGTCACGGGAATGCCGCTGGTGATCGTCGGCAACGCAGGAAGGCCGAGCCTCAGATCGTGGGAAACGGAGGTGCGGCGCACACCTGAGCGCAGCATCCTACATCGCATCCGGATCGCGACGTCCTGGCTCGAGAGCGTGGTGGGCGTCGAACCGCTCGATTTCGTGCCACCGCTCGCCGCTGGCCCCGAGTGAACGCCGAAACCACCTGTCGCGACGGGCGCCCCGGATGCGATACTGGACGGCATGCGCTCCTCCGTCCGGGCAGTGGTCGTGCTGGGGGTCACCGGCATCGTGGCCGCGGCCTGCGGCTCGACCGGCACCGTGACGCCGGAGGTTTCCGGGCTCGCGTGCCTCCTCTACTACGGCGGGGGCGCGATTCCGCCCCACCCGGACGGCGCGAGCCTGTGTGCCCCGGGCGCGTGCAATTACCAGGAGCAACGCGGGTGCGCTCCCGGGCAGACGTGCGCACCGCACCTCGACCCGGCGAGCGGCACCGTCATCCCCGCTTGTCGGACGTCGGGCACCGTCGCGCACGGAGAGGCGTGCGATCCGGAGCATCCTTGTGCCGCAGGCCACGTGTGCGCGGAGGGCGCATGCCGGCAGCTCTGCTGCGGGGGCGACTGGTCGGCGTGCCCTGCGGGTGAAAGCTGTTACCACCAGGTGGCGGTGCGGATAGGGGACGCCGGAGCGACCGTGGACGCCGGGGCGGACCTTTGCTTCCCCGTCAACGACTGCGACGTCTTCGACCCGAATGCATGCGCGAGCTCCGGCAAGATCTGCAGGGTGGTCGATCCGACGGGAGCCGTCGGGTGCGCGCCATCCAGCGACCTTCAGCCAGGCGACCCGTGTGACCACGCTCATCAGTGCGGCAAGGCCATGATCTGCGCGAACGCCGTGGACGAGCACCATCTGACCGGCGTGTGCCGGCGCCTCTGCCGGTGGACGCTGTGCGGTGAGCCCGGGTGCAGCAAGGACGACGGCGTCTGCGTGCATTACAACCGCGACCCGGTCGGCGTCGGCGAGTGCACCCCGGACTTCCGGGACGGACCCGTCTATTCGGATGGCGGCGTGCTCTACGCGCCGGATGGGGGCGCGCTCCACACGCCGGACGGCGCCGCCCTGCGGCCACGGGAGTAGAAGAGCCCCGGACGGGATCTGCGGGCGTCCTGCCAGGAGAGATTCTGGCAGCAGTGCTAACGAGCGCGCGAGCGCCGGCGCAGGGGCTCGAGCGCCACTGCCCACTCCAGGAGCTCGTCCAGCATGGTGGTCGCGCTCTTCTCGTGCTGCTCCGTCGCGGCGAACGCCCCCTCTTTCATGAACGTGGAGAAGAAGGGGACGTTGACGGCCTCCGGGAGCGGCACGAGCTTCAGCGTCGTGGCCACGAGCTTGGTCACCTGCACCGACCGTGTCCCGCCCGAGATCCCGCCATAGCTCACGAACCCGACCGGCTTGTAGTGCCACTCGTGGTACAGGTAATCGAGCGCGTTGAGGAGCGCGGGCGGCGCGCCGTAGTTGTATTCGGGAGTGACGAAGACGAAAGCGTCGGCGGCGTCCACCGTCGCGCTCCAGTCCTTCGTATGCTGGTGCTCGTACTTGCGAAGCCTCGGGTGGTGGGGCTCGTCGAGCAGCGGCAGATTCACCCCGGCGAGATCCACGAGCGTCGCATCGAACTTCCCGTATCGCGTGGCTGCCTCGAAGAACCACTGCCCGATGGGAAGCCCAGCGCGCCCCGGCCGGGTACTCGCGATCACGACGTGCAGCTTGGGTTTCATGAACATCCTCTCGATATCTGGGGCGCCTGCCTCCGCGTGCTGCGCCCGGGAGCTCCGCTCCGGCTCAGTCCGAGCTCCTCGTCTTGACCGGCCGAAACGGGTGCAAGAAGCTCGCCAGGCTCGACGGGTTTCGTGTCTGCAGGTAGAGCGTGCCCCGCCCGCGAAAATCGCAGACGAGGCCCTCGCCGCTGAAGAACAGGCCCTTCATGCCACCGAACGGGCGCACTCCGTACTCGAGCCCTTCCGTGAACGCGACGATGTGCCCGGTGTCGGCCGTGTAGCCCTCCGGGCCGACGTCGACCTCGTGGATCGCCCCGTAGCTACCGTAGAAGACCGTTCCAGGGCCGCTGATGCGCAAGAGAAAGAACCCGACGCCGCCGAAGAAGCTCCGCACGCCGCCCCATTTCGTGTCGAGCGTGAGCCGGTCGCCCATGTGCGCGACGTACGCGCCGCTCTGCATGTAGAATACCTCCCCTTCCCCCAGGGTCCGGGCTCGCAGATCACCCTCGGCTGCCGCAGCGAGGAACAGCTCCCGCCCGGGAGCGGACGCGACGAACGTGTTCTGAAAGAGCGACTCTCCGCCGAACATCTTGCGCTTCGCCGCGGCGAGGAGCCCGCCGCGCATCGCGGTCTTGATGTCGATGTCGGCGCTCATCGCGACCATGGCTCCGGACTCCGCCACGATGCTCTCGTTTGCTGCTTCGAACACGACCTTCAGCAGCGCGAAGTTCGGCGCGTCCAAGATCTCGTATTTCACGTCGCCCCCGGTGAAGCAGTTGCGGCCATGATCACGCCTCCCTGGGCGGTAGCTTGCGACCGACCGCCTCGCCGTACTCGTTCGGGTTGCGCGATTGCACGTAGAGCCGGCCGTACCCGGAGAGGTGCAGGACGAACCCTTCCCCCGATAGATAGGACGCGATGAGCCCGGAGGTCGCGGTCGTCACCCGGTAATCGATGCCCGACGTGAACGCCACGAGATGGCCCGTGTCGACGATCAGCTCACCCCTGAGCTCGATGGTCTCGATGGCCCCGAACGCGTTGACGAGCACGGGCCCCGCGCCCGAGGCGTGCAGGAAAAACAGCGACTCTCCCGAGAACAACCCCTTCATGCCCTGAAAGCGGGTGTCTATCCGGACCGAGTCCGGAGCGGCAACGTAGCTCGTGCCCTGGATGAACAGGTCCTCGCCGGCGGAGAGCTCGTGCACGACCATGTCGCCCGTGAGCCTGGGCGCCAGGGTCACGTGACCCGGACCCCCCATCGCGGTGAAGGTGTTCGTGAAGAAGCTCTCCCCGCCGAGCACGGCTCTGCGTAACCCGCCGAGAAGCCCGCCGGTCGCGCGATTGCCGGGCCCGCTCGTCGCCGTCTTGATGTTGCGGGTCATGCTGATCATCGCAGACGCCTCGGCGCGCACGGTCTCGTTCGCCTCGAGGTGAACGACGGCGAGCGAGTGCGCGGGGCGGTAGCGAACTTCGAACTGCATCTCTCACCCGGGAAGCAGGGGGCTCACCCAGCTGACGAGCGCACCGAGGTTGCGCGACTGGACGAACACGGTGCCGCGCCCCGAAAATTCGCACACGAGGCCTTCCCCGGAGAAGAGGAACGACTTGATCCCGCCGATGCTCCGCACACGAAAATCCAGGGTTCCATCGAAAGCGACGATGTGGCCCGTGTCGACGACGAAGCGCCCGTCCACCGGCACTTCCGTGATGCCGCCGTAGCTGCTCACGAACACGTTGCCCTCACCCGCGCACTCGATCAGCACGAGCCCCTCCCCACCGAGCAGCGTCCGGATGCCGCCGAAGCGCACCTTCGGATCGATGCCGCCCGTGCTCGCGAGCCAGCTGCCGTGACGGACGAAGAGACGCCGCCCGCCCTCGAGCCTTCGATCCACGATGTGGCCCGCGAGGGACGGCGCCAGGATGACCTCTCCTCCGGCCGCGCCGCCGAACTCGTTCACGAACATCGTCTCGCCGCCGAACAGCTTGCGGACGAGCGCGACGAAGAAGGCGATGATCACCCGGAAGAAACCGGCCCCGGGCCCTGCGTTGAGCCGTGTCTTCATGGGGAGGCCCGGTGTCCGGGTCACCATCGCTCCCGCCTCGCACACGATGGCCTCACCGGGCGCGAGCAGGACGCGCAGCCACGCGAAGGCGGGATCGTGCTCTACACGGTATTGCATTGGCGGACGACGCGGCCCATCGTGACCGCCGAAGCGAGCGTTGGCAAGCACCCAGCGCGTCCGGGGTGCACGTCCGTGCCCGACCTTTGCCCGATGCCAAGCACCATGGATCACGGCGAGCCGAAAACTCGAGGGTTCGAGATGAGCCCCCGGCGCACCCTCGTCGAGCTCGGGGTCATCGTGAGCGTGTGCGGCGCCCTCATCGCAGGGGCACTCTCTCTCGCGCGCTGGAGCGCCGAGCGCTACGCGGACTCCGTCCCTGTCTCGGTCGACCAGACCATTGGCGAGCAGTCGGCGCGCATCGTTCTGAGCACGCATGCATCCTGCGTCGACGACAGGGCGGAACGGTACGTGAAAGAGATCGCGGCGCCCCTCGTCCGCGCGCTCGACGAGCATCGTTTCGAGTTTCGCTTCGTCGTGGTCGATGACGCCGAGGTGAATGCGTTCGCGCTACCCGGTGGGTTCGTGACGGTGAACTCCGGGCTGCTCCAGGCCGCCGAGAGTGGCGAGGAGGTCGCCGCGGTCCTTGCCCACGAGATGCAGCACGTCGTGCGCCGCCACGGGACGCGCCGCATGCTGCGAGAGCTCGGCGCCGGAGCGCTGCTCGGCGCCGTCTTCGGCGGCACGGACGTCGCCGTGCCCGCCCGCATCGTCCACGATTTCGCCAGCACCGCCTACGACCGGGCCGAGGAGAGCGAGGCTGACGCGCGCGGGCTCGCTCTCCTGGTCCGTGCAGGCGTGGATCCGCGCGGCATGGCTCGATTCTTCGAACGCCTCGCCAGGATCTCGGCAGCTCCGCCGGCCTTGCTCTCGACCCATCCAGATCCCGGTGACCGCGCCACCCGTGCGGCCCGGGCCGCGGAGGGGGCACGGGTCACGCTCGCGCTGCCCTCGCCGAAGGGGGTCCTGTGCCGATGAGCAGGCGCCACCAGCGCGAGCACGGGTGAAGTTTTTTCGCGATCGCCGAGCGAGCAGTTACTGAACCAATCGGCCGAAACGTCCGCGACTCAGCCCGATGCGGGCTTCGCCTTGGCAGCCTTGAGGGCTTCCGAGAGGCGATCGCCGAGCTCGTCGCGAGAGACCCCGACCACGTCCGAGACCGTCTCCAGGTAGGTGAGCTCCTCTGGAGCAATCGACCCGTCCACTGCAGCCGCTTCGACCAGAAGACCGAAAGCCTCGGTGCGGAGCGCGGGATCGAGATCGCGCATGGCATCCACTGCCTCCGACGAATCGATGATGGGGAAGATCACCTCGCGCTCTGCGAGCGGGATACCGAAGCGCTCGAGCATGCGATCGACGAACGCATCCTCCTGTGGGGACAAATCCTCATCGGAGACCACGATACCGGCGATGAGCCGGCAGACTTTGCGTCGAATGCTTTCATCCATCTGATGGTCCTTTGCTCGTTCTCGCTCGAAGCTCGGTCGTCTTTTATCTCGCGGGCGGCACCCTCACGGGTAGCAAAAAGTGATCGCCAGGCTAACCTTGCGCACTGCTTCTTGTGAAACACACAGAGGGGAGAGGCCAGACATGTCTCAGGGCGATCGGCTGCGCGGCATCGATTCGAGCTTTTTGTACGCGGAATCCGCGACGGCGCACATGCACGTGGCGTCCCTCGCGTTCTTCGAGGACCCGGAGCTTTCCGAGCAAAGCATCCTGAACCACGTGGAAGACCGGCTGCACCTCATACCGCGGTACCGGCAGAAGATCGCCATGGTGCCCGGCAACATGGGACGTCCCGTGTGGATCGACGACACGCGCTTCGACATCAGAAATCACGTCCTCTTCACCGGACCCGGCGCGTCCAGCGACGGTGACGTCCTGCGGCTCACGTCACGACTCTTGAGCCGCCCGCTCGATCGCAGCAGGCCCCTCTGGGAGATCTGGCTCATGAAGCTGTCGGACGGGCGCATCGCGCTCGTCACCAAATCGCACCATTGCCTGGTCGACGGGATCAGCGCCGTCGACATCGGGACCGCGCTGATGGACTTTCAGCCCGAGCCTCCGCCGTCGACCCCTGCGCCGCGATGGGTGCCCGAGCCCGAGCCCTCGCGAGCCCGCCTGCTCTATGATGCGCTCCGCGAGCGCGCTGCGCAGCCGGCGCGTCTCGCGGATGCGCTCCGAGACATCGCGCGGGATCCGCAGGACTTCCTCGCACGAGGAAAGGAGGTCGCTCGCGGCGTTCTCTCCTTCTCCAAGGCGGGGCTTGCGCCCGCACCGCGCGTTTCGTTCACGAGGGCCATCGGGCCCCACCGTCGTTTCACGGTCGTGCGCAGCGACCTCGCGACGATCAAGGCGATCCGCGGCCAGTTCGGCTGCACGGTGAACGACGTGCTCCTCGCGGCAGTCGCAGGAGGGCTCCGCAAGCTCCTGCAGTCCCGGAAGGAAAGCGTGGACGATCTCGTGCTGAGGGCGATGGTCCCGGTCAGCTTCCGGACGGACGCGCAGCGTCACACCTTCGGCAATCAGGTGTCATGGGTCGTCGCGAATCTCCCCGTGGGCGAAGACTGCCCGGAAGAGCGGCTCCGTCGCACTCACGCCTGCATGACCCGGCTCAAAGAATCGAAGCAAGCACTCGGGGCCGATTTCTGGTTCAAGCTCGCGGAGCTCGCGCCGCCTTCGGTGCTCTCGATCGCGGGACGCACGCTCCCGTTTCAGCGCATGGTGAACCTGATCGTCACGAACATTCCCGGACCGCAGTTTCCGGTCTACTTCCAGGGTGCGGAGATGCTCGAAGCCTTCCCGGTCGTGCCCATCGGCGGCGTCGCCTCGCTCGGCGTCGCCGTGCTGTCGTACAACGGCAAGGTCACGTTCGGGTTGAACGCGGACTATCGTCTGTTTCCGGATCTCGAAGGGCTCGCCGCCGCCATCTCCGAATCACTGGACGAGCTCCGATCGCGCACGGCCATCGAAGACGCCGCGAGCGCGCCGGACGCGACGTTCTTCGCGACCGCGGCCGTCGACCGCGCAGTCGCCTCCTAGGACCCTGTCGGGCAAAACCCCGACAGCGCTCCGCCGTGTCCTACACCCCCCGACGCGCAATGCGGCCGCGGTTTTTCGAGTCTGTTCACGGCACCGAGCGAAGCGAGTACCGGGGGGAGCAGTCGCGGAAGCGAGCTGCGGGGGGCGGGCACGCCCCCCAAACAAGAACCCGCGACGCGAAACGACGTTGGCTCGTTCCCGTCGCTCCGCTGATGGACCGTTCGTTTCAAATGGAGCCCCCGGTCTACCAGTGATGATTTGACGCGCCTCGGCACGAGTCGGCGCACGGACTTGCGGGTGGCCCGACCCACCGCGAAGCCGCCCGTTGGCCGATCTGATAGGCTCCCAGACGCGGCGCCCCCCGAGCTGACCGGGGCGTCGATGCTGCGGCGCGCACGAAAGAGGCTTATCCGAGATGACCCAATTCGATTCGAAGCACGTCTTCCGAGGAGCGATCGTGCTCGGGCTGCTGACGAGCGGCTACGCGATGAGCGCCTGCGGCTCCAGCTCCACCACCGGCAGCGGCTACGGCAGCGGCGGCGCCGGCTACGACGCGAGCCTCGGTAGCGGCAACTCCGGAAATTTCACCGGATCCGGAGGCGCTGCCGCGGGCGGCTCGGGTGGCTTCGCCGGCTCGGGTGGCTTCGCCGGCTCGGGTGGCTTCGCCGGCTCGGGTGGCTTCGCCGGCTCGGGTGGCTTCGCCGGCTCGGGTGGCGGAGCGCCCGACGCCAGCGCCGGGGGTGCCTCGGGGACCGGCGGCTCCACGGGGGATGCGGCGGCCTGCGTCGTTCCGACCACGCTCATCCCGGTGACTGCCTTCCCGGCGTGCGATCAGGCCAAGTTCCCCCTGTGCACCAATGGCAGGTGCGTGCCCAACGCGGTCGTCCCGGCCGAGTCTCAGGCCCTCCTCGCCGCGTGCGACGCGAACAACTTCTGCGTCCCGAATTACTTCATCGAGCGCAACGCCAAGTTCATCCCCCCCTCGTGCACCTCCTTGAACGGCAGCGAGGGTCGCTGCCTGTCGGAGTGCATCCCCCAGATCGCACAGCAGGCGAGCCTGCTGCCGAAGGACGTGTGCGGCGATGGCGATCTCTGCGCTCCCTGCTTCGACCCACGCACGGGCGCGGATACGGGCGCGTGCACACAGGGGTGCGACCCCGGGCCGCAGCTCCCACCGAAGCCGTTCGACAAGTGCTGCGGCGGCCTGGGCTCGTGCGTCCCGAAGAGCATCGTGCCCGCGGACAAGGTGAGCCTCCTCGGCACGGACACCTGCATCGGCAACGACGCCGACGTGCTCTGCGCACCGGACAAGCTCAGCGATCCGACGTACATCCCGAAGACGTGCAAGTCGATCGACAGTTTCGAGGGGCGCTGCATGCCCTCCTGTATCCCCGAGGTTGCCGCCCAGGCCAGCCGGCTGCCGAAGGACGTCTGTGACACGGGAGAGCTGTGCGCCCCCTGCTACGATCCCATCACCGGCAAGGACACGGGCGCGTGCCGCCAGAACGGCGATGCCCCCACGAGCACGACCCCGCAGACGTTCGCCGCCTGCTGCGGCACGCTCGGGCACTGCGTCCCGAAGAGCATCCTGACGTCGACCCAGCAGAGCCAGCTCGGAAAGGACACCTGCACCAGCTCGACCGACCTGTGCGCTCCGGACGTCTTCGCCATCGCCGGTGAGACGCCGCCCGTCTGCCGGGCCCTGGGGAGCTTGAACGCAGAGGGACGCTGCATCCCGGAGTGCGTCCCCTCGGTCGCGGCTCAGAAGGACCGCCTCGACCAGGGCACGCCGGCGGTGTGTACGACCGGGACGCTCTGTGCCCCGTGCTACGACCCGATCACGGGCGCGGACACGGGCGCCTGCACCCAGAACGGTGATGCGCCGAAGGAGGCCAAGAAGCTCTTCCCGACGTGCTGCAAGAACGTCGACAGCTCCACGTCGCCGGACATGGGCGTGTGCGTGCCGACCACCCTGGTACCCGCCGCCCAGCTGTCGCAGCTCGGGACGGACACGTGCACGACCGCGGGCTCGGTGTGCGCGCCGACCGAATTCACCGACACGACGTTCAAGCCGCCCACATGCACGTTCCCGGGCGGCGTCGAAGCCCGCTGCCTGCCCGCGTGCCTGCCCGCCATCGAAGCGCAGAGCTCGCTGCTCAAGCAGGAGACCTGCGCCTCCGGGAACCGGTGTGCCCCCTGCTACAACCCGCTCGACGGCACGGACACCGGCGCGTGCGAGATCAACGGCGACAAACCGGTGAACAAGCCGGTCGTCTACCCGGGATGCTGCGCGTACAACGGCACCACTCGCGGGACCTGCGTCCCGCCGGATCTGGTCAGCGCGAGCCAGGCGAGCAGCCTTCCGCAGGACACCTGCGCGACCGGGTTCCTCTGCGCCCCGAACCTCAAGGTGAAGGACCAGACGGCGAAGTTCCCATCGTGCACCGCCGGAATCCTGGGACCCGGAGCATGCGTGCCCAATTGCATCATCACCAACGCTCTCGAGCTCGCGCTTCTGTCGCAGGGCACCTGTCAGGCTGGCGAGCTGTGTGCACCCTGCACGGTGTTCGGCTCGAGCACTGGCGCTTGCGACTGATGGCAGCGTAATGGCTGGCCCGGAGCGCCGCGCGGACTACGCGCGGCGCTCGGCATTCGGTCACGGGTTGGTGGTAACGTCCGGG
>Ga0316628_100005544_pt1 | contig 10158 bp, 10 predicted proteins | sample OWC_Aug_M2_C1_D5_FD_207648 | JGI IMG/M metagenome (GOLD analysis project Ga0316628, IMG submission 207648) | Wetland soil microbial communities from Old Woman Creek delta, Ohio, United States - OWC_Aug_M2_C1_D5_C | ecosystem: Environmental > Terrestrial > Soil > Wetlands | place: USA: Ohio... | reverse complement strand
GTTGTTGATCGTCAAGCCCCGCCTGACTGCTCGGTCGGAGAGTTGGGTATCGCCGGCGGCGCGGTGGGCAGCGGGGTGCCCAAATGCATCTCCAGATGCTTCTGCATTAATTCCATCACTTCCAATTGGCGTTGCTGCATTTGCCAGAGCTCGTGCCACTGCTTGTAGCGCAGCGAGTCGAGCTTGTCATGCAGGTCGCGGATTTCCATCTCCGCCATCAGGTTGACTTCGTAGTCGTGCTCGGCGTGCAGGCGGTCTTTGGCGGACTGGCGGTTCTGGCTCATCATGATGACGGGGGCCTGGAGCGCCGCCACCGTCGAAAGCACCAGGTTGAGGAGGATGAACGGGTAGGGATCAAACGGCCGGTTCAGGAGGAGCTGCACCGAGTTGATAATCATCCAGGTGACCAGCACACTGCCGAAAATCAGGATGAACGTCCAGCTCCCGCCAAATTGCGCCACGCGGTCGGCGATGCGGTCCCCCAGAGACATCTTCTCGGTGTACTCCTCATTGACTTCCTTGCTGACGCGCCCGCGCCGCGCGATCTTATTGACCAGGTTGCGCTCCATGTCGCTGATCTTTTGATACTCGTCCTCGAGGTAGCCGAGAAACTTCTTGGCGCGAAACTTCTCCCGGCACTGCGGGCACACTCCGCGCTTGCCGTCCCACTGCGGGTGGTCCTTCTCGATCAGCCTGACGAGGCCTTCTTCCATTTTCTGCGGATTGACCAGATGCCGCGTCTCGACGGACGCACCACACACCGAACACGTCGCTTTCGCCATGTTGTTACCCTCCCCTGCCCTGAGTCCTGTTGGAGGGATTTTACCATGCGGGCGAACCGGCCATTGTTACTCGAATGGGGGGAATGTCGTGCGCGGAGGGGGGAGCGATTTTCCGGCTACGCAAAATCCAGAACCAGGTCGCGGCCGAAGACCTCGCGGAAGTAGGCGCGCTCTCGCTGGAGCATCCAGAGGGCGAGTTCGGCGTTGGTCATTGCCGGCACGCGGAGGAGAACCTTCTCGCGATGCACGCTCGCCGCCAGGCCACGCATTCTGCCCGCCTGGCCGTGATTCATGGCGCGCGCCAGGCGCAGCAGCGCCACGGCCTTGGGGATGAGCTTCTGGTCGGCAGGGCTGAGGCTGCTGACCGGGCCGTCCGCCGGGCCGGGGCGCGATTTGCCGAGATAACGCGCGATGGCGGCAATGATCTGGCGTTCCGCCGAGCTGAAGCCGAAGATTTCAGAATGGGAGATAAGATAGTGAGTGTGCCGGTGGCGCCCGTTGCGGTTGATGAAGCTTCCGAGGTCGCTCAGCATCGCGGCCGTGGAAAGCCAGGTTTCGTATTCGGGCGGAAGCCGGTGCACGGCGTGAAGAGCGCGAAAGAGCCAGACCGCCAGCTCGCGGACGCCGGCCGCCGCCTTGAGGTCCACCTGATAATGGCGGCACATGGCGAGCACGGCGTCTTCGCGTTCCGCCTCGATCTGGCGGCGCGAGCGCGCCGCCCGGTCGTGCTCGGCGAGCATCTGGGCGAGCAACCCGTCGCGCAGGCCCAGAGGCGAGTAGCGGAAGCTCGGCAGCCTGCAGCGCTCCATCAGTTCCGCAAAGACGTAAGCGCCGGCGATGATGATTTCCGCGCGCCGCGGGTTGATCCCCGGCAGCTTGGACCGCGCCTTGACGTCCAGCCGCGCCAGCGTTTCCGCCAGTCGGGCGACGGCTGCGCGTGAAACGGCTCTTCCTTTCAGGCTCCGACCGCCTCTCTCGACAACCCGCGCCGCGCTCGCCAGCGCCGCCGCCGTTCCGGAGGTGGCGACCACGGACGACACCCGGGCCGCGATGATCCCCTTGCTCACGCGCTCGATCTCTTCCGCCACGTCCTTCCGCAGGCGCAGAATTTCCACCGCTTTGGGCGGATCGTGCAGGAGGAAATCCTGGGTCAGGCGCACCGCGCCCAGCGGCAGGCTGGCCATCTCGCGGATGTGGCCCCGCTTCGAAACCGTCAGCTCGCAACTGCCTCCCCCCAGGTCGATGAGCAGCAGGTCCGACGCGCTGATGCGGGTGTTGGTCAGAACCCCGAGATGAATCAGGCGGCCTTCTTCCAAGCCGGAGACGACTTCCACTTTCCAGCCCGTAGCGGAATGCACCCAGTCGACGAAAGCGCCGGCGTTCGTCGAGTCGCGCAGGGCGCTGGTGGCCACGACGCGCACCCGGTCGGCGGCGTATTTCTGGACGGCACGATGAAATCGGCGCAGGACGTCGATGGTGGTGTCCATGGCCTTGGGCGCGAGCGTCCCGAACCGGAAGACCGACTCGCCCAGACGCGTCACAACCCGGTCCTCGTGGACAGCCTCCAGACGGTGGCGCACGATGCGCGCAACCTTCAAGCGCACCGAGTTCGAGCCGATGTCTATCGCGGCAAAGACACTCATAGGAATTCATCGCACCGTTTGGAGTGTACACCGCAAGGCCCCGGGTTGGTACGTTCTCGTGCGTCGGCCGCAATACCTCGCCCCGCGGGAGATCTGGCCCCGGCGGTCTATCTCTAACCAGCGTTAGGACTCTGGTTAACACGGTCGCCAAAAGCGTGCCGCGCCTCGGCGGGAATCTGCTAAGCTAACGGCGGGAGATACGACTCCCTTCCCTGCCGGAGAAGGCATGTAGATTCTCTGGCCGGAGCAAAGGCGAATCCGACTCGCTCCCGAATCAGGCTCGGACTCCGGGGATACTGCGATGAGAACTATTTCGTCTTTCCAATCCATTGTCGTGGCTCTCGTCCTTGCGGGGCTTATCGCCGGCTGCTCAGGCGACCCCAACGTTCGCAAGCAGCGATACTTCGACAGCGGCATGCGCCACTTCAGCGAGCAGCGCTATCGCGAGGCTTCGATCCAGTTCCAGAACGCTTTGCAGGTCGATCCGCGCTATGCCGAGGCGCACCTGGAACTGGCGCGGTGTTACCTGAAGCTGGAGATTTACAACGGCGCCTACAACTCCCTGCTGCGCGCCACCGAACTCCAGCCCGACAACCTGCCGGCCCAAATCGAACTGGGCAATCTGTTTGTACGCGCCAAGGAATTCAAGCGCGCCGAAGAACGCGCGCAACTGGTCGTCAGCAAGGACCCGCGCAACGTTGACGCCCAGATTCTGCTGGCCAGCGCCCACGCCGGGTTGGAAGACTACTCGAACGCCCTGCGCGAGATGCAGCAAGCGATTGACTTGGACCCCCAGCGGGCGCAGTCCTACCTGGAGTATGCCAAGATCCAGGCGCTTGCCAAGCAGCCCCAGCCCGCCGAGGAAAGCTTCAAGAAGGCGGTGGAGCTTGATCCCAAGTCCGTGGAGGCGTACCTCGCCTTCGGGAACTTCTACGCGCAGGAACACCGCTGGCAGGAAGCCGAGGCGCAGATCCGTCGCGCTATCGAGCTTGACCCCAGGAATCCCCAGTCCCGCGCCGTGCTCTCCCGCCTTTTCGTCGTTCAGGGACGCATGGCGGACGCCGTCCAGGTGCTGGCGGAAGCCAAAAAGGCAATGCCGGAGATTTCGGAGGCTTATCGCCTGCTCGGCGACTTCTATCTGGCCTCCGGCGATTTCGACAAAGGGTTGACGGAGTACTCCTCACTCCTTAAGGAGCATCCCCTCGACCTGAAGGTGAAGGAGAATTACGTGCAGCTCTTGATTCTCCACAACCAGCTCGATGACGCGACGAAACTCAACGACGAAATCCTGGCCGGCAGTCCCAAAGACGTCGAGGGGCTGATCCACCGGGGCCAGATTCTGGCCCGGCGGGGGCGGCCGAATGATGCCGTGCAAGTCCTGCGCTCCGCCCTGAGCACGGAGCCCGATAATCCTGTGGCGCACTTTAATCTAGGCGAGGCATTCAACCTCCTCGGGAATCTCGATCAAGCTGAGAAGGAATGGCGTGAAGCCATCCGGCTGCGCCCTGGAATGGTCAGCGCCCACGAGGCGCTGGCTGCCATTGCCGTACGGAAGGGCGATCTCGACCTGCTGCGCCAGAGTGCCGAGGCCATGATCAGCGCTGAGCCGGGGTATCCCACCGGCTACGTGCTGCGTGCCGTGCTCCGCACTGCCCGCAAAGACTGGGCAGGAGCAGAGTCGGATGCCAAGCGCGCCATCGAACTCGCTCCTAACAGCGCCGCGCCCTACGCCAAAATGGGCAACCTTCGAATGGCGCAAAACCGGCTGGGCGAGGCGGAGCGGTATTACGAGCAAGCCCTTGGGCAGGACGCCAATTTCTCGGAAGCTCTGCGCGGTTTGGTGGGAATCTATTCCCGCCAAAGACAGCCCGCCAAAGCTCAGGCGCGGGTTGAGGCCCAGATCCAGAAGGCGCCCAATAACAGCAGCTACTACACCCTTCTCGGGGGGATGCTGCTGGGTGCGAAAAAGCTCGACCGGGCTGAGGCGGCGTTTGAGAAGGCGGTAGAACTCAACAAGAACGATCCCGATGCATTCCTGCTTCTGGCAGAGGCTCAAAAGCAAGCGGGGAAGCAGGACGAGGCGATTGCCACGTATGAGCGCGCCATCCAGGCAAACCCCCGCAACTCCCAGAGCTATGTCAGCTTGGCAGTGATGGAAGAGAAGCGCGGGAATTGGCAAAAGGCTCAAGAGTTGTATACGCGGGTGCTCCGGATAGCGCCCGACCATCCCCTTGCGGCGAATAACCTCGCCTATCTGCTCCTGGAGCGGGGCGGGAACGTGGACTACGCTCTTTCTCTCGCCCAGGTGGCACGCCGCAAGATGCCCGACTCGCCGTTCACCGCCGGCACGCTCGCCTGGGCCTACTACCAGAAGGGAAACTACGGCTTGGCCATCCCCCTGCTTGAAGAGGCGGCAAAAAGAGCGCCTAAGAATCCCATCTACCAGTATCATTTGGGCCTCTCGTACTGGAAGGCTGAAAAACCCGAGCTTGCGAAACAACACCTCGAGCGTGCGCTCCGCCTGGAACCGCAGTCGCCCCAGGCGCCGGAGATCCGCAAGGTTCTGGCTGAACTAGGAATTGGCTAGAATCGGAGTGGTGTTGGCCTGGACAAATGGCGGAATGATCGGGAAAGAAAAAAGGGCGGTCAACTGACCGCCCTCATTAGATTCGGGAGAGTGATTCGGCGTGGCGCAATCCTCAAGACCTGCCTGCCACCACGCGCCTTGAGTGATTCGATAAATCTACGCCTTGCTCTTCAGCCTGCGCCGAACCGCTCCACCCAACATGACCAGCCCCGTGCCCAGCAGTGACAGTGTGGCCGGCTCCGGAACCGGGGTTTCGGAGAAGTTCTGCGTTACCAAGGACAGGGTCGCGAAGTTAACCTCGCCGGTCCCTGACGCAAAGAGGTTGATATCCTTGGTGACGTCGACGCTCATTACCGGGTCAAAGGTCGTGTGGTCGAACAGTATGTCATTGTCGCCAGGGAGGTCGGCAACCAGGAGGTTCGCCACGTTCCCCGATGAGCAACCAGGACCGAACAACCCGCCCAGGCAGAGCGTCTCAGCAACGCTAACGCCCGCAACGCCAATCGTGCCGGAACCTTGGATACCCAGGCTGGCGTCTTCGATCGGATTCCCGCCTTCCATGACCGTCACAGTAAACTGAATCAAGGTATCGTTGGTTTGGCCATTGAGCGCGTTCCACGCGCCCTGGAAGGCCAGCCCCGGATTAAGAGCCGTCGGGTCAACAAACACGTTGATGTCCTCATTGGCGAGGAGATTCGCCCCCGGCGTCCCGGACGAGTTGCCCGAAAAGCCGGAGAACACCTTGTCTTCAAGGATGCAGCCGTTCTGGAAATTCTCGACGTAGTACGCGAGCGTTGCATCGATACACGGAGGCAATTCGGCCGTCTGTGCGAGCGCCGCGGACGGAACAGCAAGTGCCAACGCGATGAACAATACTGTTTTCTTCATGGTTTGTAGCTACCCCTCTCCCTATTGGATATGCCTGCCCTCTTAGACTCGTTTTCGTGTGGCGACCATGTTATAGCACCTCACATGCCAAATGGTCCATTTTCAACCATCCCCTTTTCAAGGGGTTGGAGGTTGCTGTTATGCTCACTACCGAGTCGAGGTGAAAAATCTTGCCACCCTACGCGAAAATAATGCACATACGATGCCCTAACCACCAGACGGAGAAGGAGTTACGTTATGGGACCAAGGTGCCAGTTATCCCTCATGCTAATACCTGAGCAATGGAGAAACCACCGGGCGCATACCAGAGAAATCGGCAAGATGGCTTGCATCCGGCGCCCCGATCTAGACATCGTGTCCATTGTTTGGGCTAGGTTCCAACAGCGCCACCGCCACACGCGTCGGCCCTGTTATTTGGGCCGGGTGGGGCGAGGCCGACTCGATTTCGGGGCAGGGCCTGACTGAAGGCCCTGGGCACCTGCCCCGGTGCCTGAGTTTCAGAGCAAGACCCCAAGAAACGCTCCGTCAGATTATGGGGATGGTATGAGGGCTCTTGCGAAAGGGGGTGGGGCGTGTGCTTCACTGGTCAGGGAGGTGCTAGAGGCCGGCGGCCGGAACGAGAGAAGAACCCGTACCCGGGCCGGCAGACTCCACAGCCGACGACCCAGCTAGCTCCTCGCCAGGCTCTCCGCGAGCCGATTCGAGTAGTGGGAAAAGGAGACGAATACCGATGAAACGCTTATCCCCTTCGGTCGAAGCTCAAGTCCGGCATGCCTTCGGGTTGCTGCTGGAGATCCGCAGCCAACCCGAGGCTCCGAACCTTCTAGCCCAGGCCAACGCCTTTTTGAAAATGCTGGTGCAAGGGGCGGATACCCAGGCCCAACCGGTCGTGATTTCCGTCCAGGCCGTGCGGATCCGTGACCGCTAAGCCTTTTCGCCGCCTGATGTTAGGCGGGCGTGGACGTCCCAGATCCCTCGCCAGACTTGACGGGGGCAGCGGCCGCCACCGAACCCTTCTCACGCTGCAACTCCCGGACGAGATCTTCCAGGATGCGCAACTGCTCGTTGCGTCGCGCCACGGTAGCCTCCATCTTCGCCACCTGGCGGCGCAGGCTGGCATTTTGGCGGCGCAGCAGCACGAGGTTTTCGTTGGGAAAAGTCGGGGCCATCGCGGCGGCGCGTCCACCCGCCCCGCCCACCTTCTTTCCCATTCCGGGCTGTCCCGTGGCCAGGGGCGCAATGTTCGCTTGCACCTGTTTGATCAGGGCATCGAGTTCCTTGCGCTCCGCCCCGGGGGGGCAAAGCTGGCGCAACGCGATTAGGCGGGCCAGGTCGGGATTATTCCGCCCGCGCTCCCAGTGCTGGATGGCGCCCTTGGTGGCGTTGAGCAGGCGCGACAAGGCCTCCTGGCTCACCTCCAGCCTCTGACGCACCCGGCGGATTACTTTTGCAGCAGTTAGTTCAGCCATGATGTCGACCCTCACTTTTTTTTGACTTGACACACACTATAAGTATAGCCTATATTGTAGCCTCACGCAACCTGAGAGGCCAGCCGACTGCCAGATCCCCGGAAAGCCCGGCCTCGCCAAACCTCCGCCCGGCGATCCGGGACGGACCCATCGGGTTGTGGCTGAGGTCGTCAGCAGTCCGGCAAGCGGAGCGGAGAGTCCCGCAGCAGGTTCCGCCATTTGTCTTCCAGCGCATTCTGCGCGCGTTCTTGGGGCTTTGTCAACACCCCTGAAGGCGGTGTCGGACAAATAGTTACTAACAATGGACTGGCACGAGTCGCTAATATTGGACCGACATGCCCTCCCCCGGCGAACCTCTTATCGGCCTGTCGGGCGGCGGAGTTTAGGGAAATTCGCATACGTTTCAAGCCTAAGATTGCAGCCTAGCGCAAAGTCGCATGTTGCGCCACGGCGAGACTGTGCCGAGCCGGTTCCTGACCACCGTTCTGGCCTCCTGATGTCGGCCCCGGCCTCCCGAGGGGGCCAGATCTGTCAGTTTCCTTCCTTGTCTTTGGGTGGTCTTGCATCATATTCCCGAAAGGAGCCTTTCATCATGACCCCAACCCTTCCCCTATCGTGCTCTGGAAAACCCCGGCCCGGCGATTCGGGCGTAGCCGCCCCGCCCCGGGACGAAAGCGAGCATCTCCCCGCCGATCCCCACGAGAGTCGCCCAACCAGCCAAGTAGACTCTCGCCATGCCGCGCCGCTTTCGAGTCTACCCGGCGTTTCCCGCTGCAATGAAAAGGGCTGCGTCTTTCCCGTGGCCGGCCCCGGAAAGAGCAAGTGCCTGACCCACAGCCGCGAGGAATCCGAGCCCAAACACTTCGGCTCTTCTCAGCCCACGGTGTTGCTTCTGGATCGGGCGAAATTCGGCCTGCCCGATCCGGAAACCGAACCGGATGATTCCCGCGCCAGGGATCGGCGCCGCGAACTGGTGGAACGCGAAGCGTTCTTCGAGGACGCCTCCTAAGTCAGTGGGAGTGCCGGCCCCGCCCTGGATCGACCGGCGCGTGCCGCGTGTTCCTAATCGATCTGGGACTGTCCATTCAATCAAAATCGGGAGAACTCGCATCCCCCAGGAGAAAAGCCCATGCAAAGCTCTCGAGAAGGTCAGCGCTCCGCCTCCGTGATGCCGACCCGTCCATCACCTCAGACGGGCGAACCCCTCATGCTCTCCCCGCAAAACGCCCTGCGCGTCCTGCGCCGGCGCACCGGGGGCAGGATCTCGCGGCCCACGTTCTACCGCTGGCTGACCAGCGGAACGCTGACCTCCATCCGCGTCGGTTATCACATTTACATCCCCTGGTTCGCACTGGAGGAATTCATTGAGCGTTGCTTGAAGGGAGAGCGATTCTAAGTGAAGCGGACCTGTGACGGGGCTTCACACTGCACTTCCCTCGCTGCAAGCCCCCGTGCCACAATGGGAGCCCGGAAGCCGGAGGCTTATTTCAAGGGCACGGGCATTCCGGCGGCATGCGGGGTGGTAAGAGATCATGGCGGGCAGCAAAAACAAGAAAGCCGGGTATCCCTGGCGCGAACGGGTGCGGCGCTGGGGGCGTTACATCTATCTGCGCCTCATACGCCAGAACGACACCCCCGACAAGGTGGCCAAAGGTGTGGGACTCGGCGTTTTCATCGGGATTTTCCCTACGTTCGGAGTGGGAACAATCCTCGCAATCTTTATCGCGTCCTGGGCGAAGTGGAACCGCGCTGCGGCGGTGCTCGGCACGTTCATCATGAACCCGTTCTTGAATCCCTTCTTCATGTCACTGAGCGTCGTCGTCGGAAACCTCTTCGTGCCGGAGGGCTCGCGCATCACGGTGGAGATGTTCCGCAACGGAAAGCTCTGGCACGGTTTCCTGCATGCGATTCCGACCTACATGCTGGGGAACTTTCTGGTGTCGACTTTCTTCGCGACGCTGGCTTACGCGCTCACCCTCGGGGCCGTTCAGGGATACCGTAGGAGGCGCGCCATTCGTGCCTCGGGCTCGGCAACCACACCAGACACGCAGGGAGTTTCCTCGCTCGACCAGAAGTAGTCAGATTCAAGAAGGCAGGATTATTGCGCGAACCAGCGGGGCAGCACTCGCATATCAAGGCCGCGCCGGAGCCGGCGCCGCCACTTTGAAACCCGAATTGGCGATCAGCTTTTCAAAGCGAGCAGCGTCCACCACGGCAGGGTCGTATTCCACAACCGCTCGCTTGTCCTGGAAGCTCACCTCGGCGCGATGCACGCCCGGAACCGTCCGCAGACTATTCTGCAGTCCCGCCGCGCACATCACGCAGTCCATGCCGTCAATGCGCAGGACTACCTGAGCGTCAGGGCGTTTCAATTGTGCCTGCGCGGGCTTCGGGCGCGGGGCGCCAAACTTATAGACCGCGGCGCCGACTGCCACAGTGAGACAAATGAAGGCGATTATGAAGCGGTAGTACCGCATACCCTGATTAGACCTCCGGTCACCAGAATCGCACCACAGAACAATTGTAACTCCAAGTTAAGCTCAGGGACGGAAGATACCTGGCTGATGGCTCGATGTCGTCCCTGCTTGAAATCCGAGAAGGGAGGGCTCACCCCGGTGGGTCAGCGGGCCACCTCATGGCCCAAGGGAAAAACCCAATGGAGTGTGCGAAATGTCGCTCCTTTCACCCGTTTTGTTGTGTAATTATACGATTCCCAAGTCAACACCCACACTTCACACGGCTGCTTCTTCTATGGCCGGCAAGAAAGCCCTCAGCCCATTCGCTGGGTT
>Ga0316628_100005543_pt1 | contig 10159 bp, 7 predicted proteins | sample OWC_Aug_M2_C1_D5_FD_207648 | JGI IMG/M metagenome (GOLD analysis project Ga0316628, IMG submission 207648) | Wetland soil microbial communities from Old Woman Creek delta, Ohio, United States - OWC_Aug_M2_C1_D5_C | ecosystem: Environmental > Terrestrial > Soil > Wetlands | place: USA: Ohio... | reverse complement strand
AAAAGAAACCGATTTCATCACCACTGGCGATGCATTCAAGGTGCGGATTTATTATGAAGCCCATTCTAAAATAGCGCAGCCGGTTTTTGGTATTGCTATTTACAGCGACACCGGCATACATATTACCGGTCCCAATACTAAAAAAGAAGGATTTGTCATCGAATCTGTGCATGGTAAAGGATTTATCCAGTATGAAGTAGATTCACTTCCCTTGATGCCCGGCACTTACCTGTTTTCTGCTGCGATTTACGATTTATCCGGCCGGCATCCTTACGATCATTGGGAACAGTATTGGAAATTTAATGTCCAGGAATCACAAACCGTCACCCACAGGTACGGCCTAATCTCAATGCCGTCCAAATGGAAAATAGAGGAGGGGCCTAGGGCCTAGGGCCTAGGGCCTAGAGTAGTACTTTTAAAGAGCTTAATATAAGTGGTTAATTTAAGCTTTACGCTCTACCCTAGGCTCTAGGCCCTAGGCCCTAGGCCATTAAAGAACCAATGAGATATTCGTTATTGAATTTTATCCGGTGTGTTTCTTGCGGTAGTGAATTGACCTTCCTGGTGCCCGGGCAAGAGGAAATAAACCGGGAAGATGATTCCGTAGAGCTAAAAGAAGGATTGTTGAATTGTAATAAGTGTGGGCATTGGTTTCCTCTCTATAATTTCATACCGGAACTGCTGCCGGACCATTTAAGAAACCGGCAAGAAGACCTGGGGTTCTTAGAAACCATAAAAGAAAGAATCCCAGGATATCTTTTTAAAGAACTAGCGGAAAAATCGCAAGCGTTTGCTTCCAAGGCAACGGTGATTGAAGATAGTGGGGCACATTACAAGAAATCTGAAATTTCCATTAAAACCAAAATAAGCGATCCTCATTTTTTTGGTCCCGGGTTTACTTTGCCTTTTAATCCTGGCGACACGGGTTACAGTATGCGGGAGTTGGTGCGGTTCGGCAGTGTTATACCGTTGTTGGAGTTGAAGGGAGGGGATGTGGTTTTAGATTCCGGTCCGGCTTATGCCTGGTCAACGGAGTGGTTTATAAAAATGGGGATCGAGGCCATTGGTGTGGATATTTGCAGGACTTACATGGATATTGGCATGCAGCGCATGGAACACATGATTCAAAAAGGGCTAAAACGGCCGCATTTGCTGGTAGGGGATGTGGAAAATTTACCGCTTAAGGACCGGGTGTTGGACGCAGTACTTTGTTATGATTCGTTTCATCATATCCCTGATCGGAAGACCGCCATGGGCCATTTTTATCGAGCATTAAAAGAATCCGGGAATATTGTCCTGGCAGAACCGGACGGTACGCATGAATACCGTGAGATTTCCAGGGAAGCGATGGATAAATATGGAACCCTGGAAAAAGGAATGGAATTATTGGATGTCGATGAATATTGTGAAGGGCTAGACGTAATTTCCCCGGAGCAGCATTTTATTTTAAACATTCAAAAAAAGGAACAAAATCAACCTTTATCCCTGGATTTCATTCTCTCTCATTCTCATATAGACTGTAATGTGTTTGTAATTAAAAAGAGGCCGGGAGAGAAATCCCAGGAGATTCGCCTATCAAAAATAAAAAGAAAACTAAAACAAAAAGTAAAACGCCTGCTTAAATGGTTATTCATAAAAGTGTTTCACTAACCCCAAAGTAGCCTGGGGCCTAGGGCCTAGAGCCTAGAGCCTAGGGAAGAACTTATGAAGAACTTCCTCTTGATGGTTCATTTAAACCCTACGCTCTACCCTAGGCCCTAGGCCCTAGGCTCTAGGCCATTATAAGTCGCTGGAGGCCAAAATGCAGCAGACAAAATTATTAGATTATCCCTTTGATTTGTATCAGAGGACCCGGGATATCCGGGAGATAGTAAATATAATAGTACAAGAAACGGGGGAAAATCGTTTAAAAATGCTGGACATCGGTGGATTTCGTATCGATGCGGAGGTACGGGATGACTTATTATTGAAAGAATTCTTGCTGGGGCATGATATCTATTGCCTGGACCTGGTGAAATCTGTTGTTCCCGGTTATATACAGGGAGATGGCACCCGATTGCCCTTTAAAGAAAATGTTTTTGATGTAGTAGTAACATCGGATGTTTATGAGCATGTGGTGCCGGAGGACCGGGAAAAATTCCTGGAAAACCTGGTGCGGGTAGTAAAACCCGATGGCTTTGTTATCCTGGGAGCGCCCTTTTATTCGGAAAAAATCGCCCTGGCTGAAAATATTTTATGTGAATATATCCGCAAGGTGCTTCTCTCCGAGCATGAGCAGTTGAAAGAGCATATCGAGAATAAACTGCCGGATGCTGAGGAATTAAAGCAGTGGATTAAGCGCAAGGGGCTGGATTTTATTGGTTTCGAGTGCGGGAACCTGGATAGCTGGTTGTTCATGATGATAGTCAAGCATTATTTGATGTCTATACCTGATACCAAGCGTCTTCATACGATGCTAGACCGGTTTTACAGCCTGAATTTTTATGAAAGTGACCACCAGGGGGAAGGGTACCGGAAATTTTTTGTAATTACCAAAGAAAAAGCTCCCAGGGAGATTCTTAAAAAGATAGAAGCTCATTTTGCTGCTTATGTGCAAGATAAAAAATATCAATCGCAGCGGTTAGCTGCATTAGCCAGTAGTGATTTGAGTCATGTTCGCATGCTCCTGGACCTTGAAGTCCTGCAAACCCGCAACCAGCTCGAAGAGAAAGATGCCATTATCAAGCACCAGGCTGCTCAAATCGACGCATTCAATCATATGAGAAGCACCCGCGTTTACCGGGTGATGCAGTTTTTTAACCGGATACTTCTTTCGCCTTTTCTTTTTTTAGGTCGGCAGTTCCTGGGAAAAATGCAGCAAGTGGGTCAAGTACTGACGGGTAAACGAAGGCACCCGTTTTTAAGCATCAGCGAAAAAGCATACCGGCGGTGGCTGAAGAAACATGAACCCACAGAACAAGAAATCCTTCAGCTAAAAAAACAAATGCAAACGTTTCCATATAACCCCCTGATCAGTATTATAGTCCCGGTTTACAATACTCCCTGGGAATGGCTGAAAACAGCCACTGAATCAGTATTAAGCCAATGGTACCCAAACTGGGAGCTTTATATTGTCAATGATGGCTCATCCCAGCCCCAGGTGAGGGAAACCCTGGATATTTACAGCCGCACAGACAAACGAATAAAAGTCAAACACCTCAGGCGCAACCGCGGAATTGCCAGGGCCACCAATGAAGCATTGGCAATGGTTTCAGGGAAAAGCGAATTTATCGCTTTTATGGATTCGGACGATGTCTTACACCCTATGGCGCTATTTGAAGTAGTAAAATTCTTAAATCACCAACCTGATGCAGATGTGATTTATACCGATGAAGATAAATTGAGCCTGCAGGGACAGCGGAAGAAACCAATATTTAAACCGGGTTGGTCTTCGGAACTTTTCTTAACCTACAATTATATCAATCATCTGACAGTAGGCCGAAAAATATTGATCGATCAGGTAGGCGGTTTTCGACCGGAATTTAATTGGAGCCAGGATTATGATCTTTATCTGAGGATTACAGAGAGAACGGATAAGATTTTTCATATTCCTAAAGTGTTGTATCACTGGCGGGCTGTACCCGGTTCCTCGGCCTCCAAAGTAGACATCCGGCCGGAAGCGCAGGCGAAATCCATTGCGCTGCTTACAGAAACTCTTCACCGCAGGGACATCGATGGAATCGTGGTTAATGGCTTAAGACCGGGGACGTTTAAAATAAAAAAGATAAGAAGGCGACAAACTTAGATAGGTAAAAGAAGGCAAAAAAATGAAAGATACGCTGGTGGGGAAAATGTTAAAACGCTTGATTCACATAGGAAGATACTTAAAAAATGGCCTAAAAGCAAAAATATTTGGTGTAGGTGATTTTGGTAAGGAGGATTTAAAATACAAACGACGGGTGAAAGAAACCGCGTTAACTAGCACCGATATTGTGGCAATGAAAAAAGAGATTGAATTGTTTGTCTTTAAGCCGAAAATCAGTGTGGTAATGCCCGTTTATAATATTCAACCCAAATGGTTGATCAAGGCTATTGAATCGGTGTTCAAACAGGTATATGAGAATTGGGAGTTGTGCATTGCGGATGATGCATCGTCAAAGCCGTATATCCGGGAGGTACTGACCCGGTATCAAACCCTTGATAAACGAGTAAAGGTCAAATTCCTGGAAGAGAACCAGGGAATGTCCGGCGCATCCAATACTGGTTTAGACCTGGCCACCGGCCATTATGCGGCATTCCTGGACCATGACGATGAGTTGAGCAGAGATAGTCTCTTCGAGGTGGTAAAATTATTGAATCTTCACCCGGAGGCACAGATCATATACAGCGATGAAGATAAATTGACCATGTCCGGCCAGCGTCTCAGACCAGTGTATAAACCCGACTGGAACCCTGATTTATTTCTTACTTTTAACTACCTCTGCCACCTGGTGGTGTGCACTCGGGAATTGCTTTTAAAGGTGGGAGGATTTCGTAAAGGGTTTGAGGGGTGCCAGGATTATGACCTGTTATTAAGACTGACAGAATTGACTGATAAGATTTTTCATATCCCAAAAGTGTTATATCACTGGCGAATGATTCCCGGTTCTGCTGCCTTTGTGGTCGATGCAAAGTCCAAAGCGTTCGGACGGGCCAAACGCGCATTGGAAGAAGCTTTACAACGCCGGGACATCCAGGCGGAGGTGCTGGATGGTGAAACTCAAGGTACTTTTCTTATCCAAAAAAAAGAATTATAGAGGCAACAGTGAGAACGATTATTCAAATATTAAGACAGCTTAAAGCTATATTAAAACCATCGTCCAGCGGTGGAATGAAAAAAATATATTCTGATTTTTTCAAGCTGCACGAGAAGAACCAGGTTTTAATGCTTCACCGGGATGATCTGTATACACCAGGCCCTCCCAATAAACATTTTTCTCAACAAATGCTGGGCCTGGTGCAAAAATATGCAGGGAAAAGAATCCTGGATGTCGGATGTGGGCATGGTATCAATTGTATCGAATTGAATAAAAGAGGTTTTGAGTGTATCGGCATCGAAATCAATGAACAATACGTCCAGGAAGCCCAAAAATACATTGAAGCCTATCATATGCGAGCCGAAAAATTGGATTTCCCGGACAAAAGCTTTGATACCGCCATCATGCTGGAAGTCCTGGAACACCTGGCAGACCCCTATACCGCATTAAAGGAAGTCGTCCGCGTCACCCGGAAAAATTTAATATTATCCGTTCCCAACCTGGAACCCCTGGAATCCTTAGTCGAATACAATGTGATTATGCATCACTTCTTCGAATGCACTCATTCGAACTTTTTTACTAAATCCATGCTGCAACGCTTTTTAAGAAAGTACTTCCCTTATGTAAAGCTCGGAGAGTTCGGCCAGTTCTTCAATTTCTCCGGTAAAAAACTCTACTATCACCTCAATGCCGTAGCTTCGTTTGAACCGATTACTTAATGAAAATTCTACATTTAGTACATGCCTATCATCCTGCCCTTGGCGGTTCGGAATATTTAATGCAGCAGGTCTCGGAATACCTGGTGAACAACACCGGGGATGATGTCACCGTGTTTACTACCTTTGCCCGTAATTCCGGGTTGTTTATCAACCCCCGGGTTGAACCTATGCCTGAGAACAGGGCAGAAGAGACGATCAATCATGTAAAAATCAAACGTTTTCCCGTAATCAACCAATGGGCAAAGATTTTATATATCATCCAATACATCCTCTATCGACTGCGTTTCCCGGGTAATGGGTTTCTGCGGATGCTTTATTACGGCCCCATATCGCCAAAGATGAAAAAAACAGTGGAAGATTTCGATGGGGACGTGATTGTATCCGCACCCTTTCCCTTAAACCATATGAATTATGGCTTGAAAAATAAAAACAAAATACCGGTGGTACTGGTGGGCTGCATGCATATTGCAGATAAACACGGGTTTCATAATTATCGCATTAAAAAGATGATTCGAAAAGCCGCAGGCTATATCGCTCTTACACCCTATGAAAAAGATTTCCTGGTAAACCGGTGGGGAATCGATTCGGCAAAAATCAAAGTCATCGGAGTGGGCCTGGATACCCATCAACCTGGGAAAAACAGCAAATCGATAAATATAAAACAAGAGCTGGGCTGTGGTGCTAAAGACCCGGTGATTGCCTTTGTGGGACAGCATGGACTGCATAAAGGGATCGGTACTTTGATACAAGCAATGCCCCGGGTATGGGAGAAATTCCCCAACACCCAGTTAATTATTGCCGGTGGTACTACCCCTTTTACAAGCAAGTTTAAGTTTCAAGCCAGAATGATAGAATTGGGTCGAATTCATTTTTTAGACAATGTCGATGAAAACAAAAAATATCAAATACTCGAAACCTGCGATATTTTTGCATCACCTTCCGGGTTTGAATCCTTCGGGATTACTATCCTGGAAGCCTGGTCTAAAAAGAAACCGGTAATCGCCTGTAATATCGAGGCCACCAGGCACTTGATCCAGGATGGTGAAACCGGGTTCTTAGTAGAGTACAAAAATATTCCCCAACTGGCAGAAACACTCATAAGATTAATCGATGATCCCGGTTTAAGAAAAAAAATAGGAGAAAAGGGTTGGCAAAAATTGCAAAAAAATTACACCCAGGAGATTATTGGTGAAAAATATCGCGAGTTTTATGATAAAATAGTAGGCTTATGAAAAAAGACATCAAACTTCTTTTTGTGACGCACCTTTTTCCTCCGGCAATAGGCGGCGTTGAACTTCATATTAAGCACCTTTCTGCAGATCTGGTGAAACGAGGTTACCGGGTCAAAGTGTTGACCACCAATGCTTATTCCACGGAGGCCTTTTTCCTGGGGGATAAACGGCGGATCGATAAAGCCCATGAAACCATCGATGGTGTTGAAGTCGAACGGTTGGGATTTAAAACCTTTGGTTCACGGGTTTTGCGGCGATTATGTATCCTGGCCTGCCGCATTAAATACCCCTTCAACAATTGGGTCCGGTATTTTTCTTTTGGTCCCCGGAACCGTAGATTTATCAAGCGCATCATGGCCCATGATGTCGATGTGATCTATGCTGCGCCGCTGCCTACCCTAAATGTCTACTATGCCTATAAAGCAGCCAGGCGCATGAAAAAACCTTTAATCATTATCCCCAGTTATCACATTTTCGATCCTTGCAGTTTTTACAATAAAATTTTCTTTAAAATGATGCGGGAAGCCGATATTGTCATGGCGCAAAGCCCCATGGAGAGGGACTACCTGGCCAAAGAAGGTAATATTGATAAAAACAAAATCATCATACTCCCTCCCTTTCCCTTAAAAGAGCACCAACTAATCCCCAGGGAAGCTGAGAAGACAGATGACGGAGGACAGAGGACAGACGACAGAAGACAGATGATGGCTGAAACAACCTCTAATCAAAAGCTTTTGCGGGGGGTCCAGGGGGGCGGTTTTCTCGAAAAGAGCCCCCCTGGCAGCCGAAGGCAGCAGATCAAAGACCGCTATGGCATTAAAGAGCAATTCGTAGTGCTTTACCTGGGGCAGCATGGTATGCATAAGAAGGTCAACGTTGTCCTGGAAGCTATGGAATATGTTTGGCAGCATCCAGCCATGAAGGATGCGGCATTGGTTATTGCTGGCGGGATTACCGACAATACCCAAAAATTGAAACAGCAAGCAGCAGCCCTGGAAGAAACCGGCAAGGGTAAGGTTTATTTTATCGATAATTTTCCTGCTGAAGAAAAAGAGGATATCTTCCAGATGTCGGATATCTTTATTTGTCTATCAGAAATGGAATCTTTTGGTATTGTTTTTGTAGAAGCTATGAACAGTGGTCTGCCGGTCATTGCCAGCAAAAATTGTGTGGCGCGATATATTGTAGATGAATCGAAAACTGGCATATTAGTAGAACCCAAGTGTTTAACCGAAGTTGCCGGGGCCATTATCGAACTTTTATCCGATGAAACCATGAGAAAGCAGTTCTCTGAAAACGCCAGGAAAAAAACCATCGAAAAGTATCATCCCCAGCATATCATCGATACCTGGGAGGAACTAATCGCTAATGTCATTGCCAATCGATAAATTTTTACATAACTATTCCCAGGAAAATTTTTGTCTTCACAGCCAATTCCGGTTAATTCAAGAAAGCAGTAGGATTTTTTTAGAAAATACGCAAACCCAAGCCAGGGTAGAGACCGATGATATGGGAAAAGCCATCCTGGAATCTCTTCCTGGTTCTCTTGATCAACTGGTAGAAATATTTAAAACCGGTGATTTATACATATCTTCCAAAATGCTCTGCTATTATTTACTTTTGTTCCTGGAATCAGGAATAGTAGAGCAGAGCAATCAAAAAGAGATTGAGGTCAAGGTTAAGGTTGAGGTTGAGAAAGAGCCGGTACCTGGAGGTAAGGTTAGTGTGGTGATTGTCACTTTTAATGGTGAAAGATTCATCGCTAAGAACCTGGAATCCCTTTATAAACAGACGCTTGCTCCAGCGGAAATTATTGTAGTGGATAATGCTTCCAGGGACCAAACCACAGCTTTAGTAGAAAAGGATTTTAAAGAAGTAAAAATTATAAAGAACAAGAAGAATTACCATTATGCCCGGGCAGTGAATATGGGGGTAGAAGCGGCTAGCGAGGACCTGGTCATTATTTTGAACCAGGATATTGAATTAAAGGAAGATTTTATCGAAATGCTTTATCGCAGGTATGAAGCAGAAGAAGACAAAGAAACCGCCGCTGGTGTTGTCCCCCGGATGTGTTTTAATAAGCTGCGTACTTTTATCAATGGTATCGGGAACTTTGTAACGGAAAAGAGTTGGGGATCGGATAATTATTTTGGAGTCGTAGATATCGGGCAGTTTAAACGATTGTTGTATGTAAGTTCTGCTTGTTTTGGTGCCATCATGGTGACAAAGGCGGGGTGGCGGAAAGTGGGACCATTGGACATCAAATACAAAAGTTTTTATGAAGACCTGGACTGGTGCATCCGTGCCCACTTAAAAGGCATGAACCTGCTGGCTGAACCTAGAGCCGTGGTATTTCATGAATTTGGCGGTTCATATCCTGCCGGTCTCAAATTAACTTTTGCAGCAAAAAACCGGATGAGGTTTGTGTTGAAAAACTTGAAAGGAAAATTGCTGAAGACATTTTTTAAACAATATCTGAAACAGGACATCAAAAACACTCTCTGGTATCTCCGCACTAAAGCCTATAAGAACATTTTTTACTACAAGAGAGCCTATCTTCGTCTCCTAATGGAGATCCCGGGCATTTTACTGCAAAAAAGAAAAAACAAAGCAGATATCGAAACCATCTACGAATTTTTTACCAAAGGCAGGCCCTATGTGGTGCTTGCCAATAAAGAATTAAATCCTGTGATCGACAAGCATGTCATCAGGGGGTATTATTATTTTACCGAGGTGGAAAACTTTCAATACCCGGAAGAACCGATTATCGCCTAGCCCGGACAAGCCAGAGCCCAAAACCTACAACTCTTTACCGGTTAATCTTTGTAATCTGCGTAATCTGTGGTTTCTTATTTTCACTGTCTCCGGGTGAGGCTCGCATCATGAGTGACTGGAACTATATTCATTAACTATCGCCCGAAGGACTAAAAAAAGTTTTTTGGGGGTCCAGCCCCGCGGCGCGGGGAGCCTAAGAAGGGCCTTCGGACCATCTTATGAGTCGCTTAATTGCGACTCACAACTCCCTACTAAATGCTTGAACCCCCTAAGAGCTAAAAGCCAAGAGCTAACCCAAAGTCCCCTGGTATTTTAAAGGTGACAGGCAAAAATGACCTCCGTGTCTTCGCGGCTCCGCGTGAACCAATTGAATGCCCTTTCTACATTTCTACATCTCCACCAACAGGTGATACAGGACCGTTTCGCTTTTATGACAGCGATGCCGCGCCTGGTAGGCCGCGATCTTATTTAACCCGGTTTCCTTTGCTGAGATTTTCCCTTTCAGGGGATAGGACTCATAATCGATGTTTTCCAGGAGTTTCCTGTACTTTTCGCATAAGCCCGCGAAATCTTTCACCGCCGCATACACCACGATATAATTCTCTTTTAAACCGCTGCAATCGTAGTTATGGAATAATTTCCGTATATGGCGGTCGAT
>Ga0316628_100005542_pt1 | contig 10159 bp, 7 predicted proteins | sample OWC_Aug_M2_C1_D5_FD_207648 | JGI IMG/M metagenome (GOLD analysis project Ga0316628, IMG submission 207648) | Wetland soil microbial communities from Old Woman Creek delta, Ohio, United States - OWC_Aug_M2_C1_D5_C | ecosystem: Environmental > Terrestrial > Soil > Wetlands | place: USA: Ohio... | reverse complement strand
ATGCACGAATATCCTCCCATGCCAAGAGTTCAATTTTTATTTTGTTTCGATTATTTCACAAAGCAGCTATTATTTCAAGCGACCTTTTCATCAGAAGGGCAATTTTCCATTATTCCATTGACAAAACATGCTGTAGCATGGTATAAAGCCCAGCTCTGCAGAATCCAAAGACATAGCGGAAAGAGCATGAGCAACGGGTAGTATCCTTGCGTTACTCTATGCCCTATGATCTATGCACAATAAGGCACAATAAGGACGATATCATGCTTAAAAGAACGGACCTCCGCAACATTGCCATCATCGCCCACGTCGACCACGGCAAGACCACGCTCGTGGACACACTCCTGCGCCAGAGCGGGACGTTCCGCGACAATGAGCGTGTGCAGGAGCGGGTAATGGATAACATCGACCTCGAGCGCGAACGAGGGATCACGATCATGGCCAAGAACACTGCCGTGCAGTACAACGGTATAAAAATCAATATCGTTGACACGCCCGGCCACGCGGACTTCGGCGGCGAAGTAGAACGCACCCTCAAGATGGTGGACGGCGTGCTCCTGCTCGTAGACGCCTCGGAAGGCCCACTCCCGCAGACCCGGTTCGTGCTCAAGAAAGCGCTTGAGCTCGGATTACCGCCGATACTCGTGATCAATAAGATCGACCGGCCTGACGCGCGCATCAATGAAGTTGTCAACGAAGTCTACGACCTGTTCATCGACCTCGATGCATCTGATGCACAGCTCGACTTTCCCATCGTTTACACCAACGCCCGTGCCGGCCTCGCCAAACTGAAGATGGAAGACGATGGCAAGGATCTTCAGCCGCTCTTTGATTTGATCGTGAACACGATCCCGGCGGCAGAAGGTAATGAAACCGCACCGCTCCAGCTTCTGGTCATGAATATCGACTACAATGATTATGTCGGTCGCCTGGCCATCGGCAGGATCTTTTCCGGTACCGTTAAGATCGCCGAACCTATCGGCGTGATACAGCAGGGCGGTCAGATGGTAAAGACCAAGGTCACTTCGCTCTATGAGTTTCAGGGCCTGAAACGCGTGGATACGGAAAAAGCCACCGTCGGCGATATCGTTGCCCTGGCAGGCATCGAGGGAGTGAATATCGGGGACACGATCACCGATCCCGAGAATCCGAAACCCCTGCCGCGCATCGCCGTGGATGAGCCGACGATCTCAATGCTGTTCTCGATCAACAATTCACCTTTCGCCGGTAAAGAGGGTAAGTTCGTCACCTCCCGTCATCTCAAGGAGCGGCTCGAAAAGGAGCTCCTGTATAACGTCGCGATCAAGGTCGAGCCGCAGGAAGCCACCGATAGTTTCAAGGTCCTGGGCCGCGGCGAGCTCCAGCTCGCGATCCTCATCGAGATGATGCGACGCGAAGGCTATGAGCTTTCCGTCTCCCAGCCCGAGACCATTACAAAACAGCGCGATGGAAAGACCTACGAGCCCATGGAGAACCTGGTCATCGACTGCCCCGAAGAGTTCATCGGAGTTGTCACCCAGAAGCTCGGGACCCGTAAAGGCCGTATGAACAAGATGTCGAACAACGGCCACGGCCGCGTCAGGCTCGAATTCCGTATCCCCGCGCGAGGGCTCATCGGCTTCCGTTCAGAGTTTTTGACCGATACGCGCGGCACCGGCCTCCTGAACCACCTCTTCGACGGGTATGAGCCCTGGCAGGGTCCGATCGCCAAGCGCGCTACCGGCGCACTGGTGGCCGACCGGCCGGGCAAAACGACAACGTACGCCCTCTATCACATCCAGCCGCGCGGCGAGCTTTTCATTAAGGAAAGCACGGCAGTGTACGAGGGCATGATCGTGGGTGAGAACTCACGCGAGGCCGACATCGATGTGAACGTGGTCAAGGAAAAGAAGCTTACGAACATGCGCGCATCGGGTGCCGATGAGGCACTGCGGCTCGTGCCGCCGCGTCTGCTGTCGCTCGAACAGGCGCTCGAATTCATCAAGGAAGACGAGCTCGTGGAAGTGACGCCCCAGACCATCCGTCTGCGAAAGAAGATCCTTGAGGCGAACAAGAGGCCGAAAAACAGAGAGCGGACAGAGTAAATAACCTTTGCCCGCACAGAAAAGCGTTAGACACGAATATCACGCAGGGCACGAATGCCTCGAAAGTAAGTCCTTTATTCGTGTAATCGTTAATTCATGCCATTCGTGTTCCGTTCCTTCTCCCTGCAATCAGAGGTTTTCACGTAAAACGGGGTTACCTTCCGGCAACCCCTCAACTTTGACTACCGCCCGTGTAGCGCGTTATTTAAACTTTTCTGCGATAACTTTGTCGATCGACCACTTGCCGCCGCCCCTGATCATGATCGCAATGCCGATCGCAATGACGAGCAGATGGTATTCAAACCCCTCGCCTGCCGGTTTGCCTGCACTCGTCATTGCGCCGAACCAGTTCATGAGGAATCCGTTCTGCCAATGCATCATGTACACGGCGACGACCATGTTGACAGTGATCCCGAAGGCCGCCACCCGCGTCAGAAGTCCCGATATAAGACCCATCCAACCCACACCTTCTGCCATGATAGCCAGGAAGGCAAAGAGCGCGGGTACATGGAGAGTGCCGGTAAACCAGCCCATAGTACCCGTAAACCCATAACCCCCAAACATGGTGGTCAGCTTCTGCATGCCATGAGGAAAGAACACAATCCCGAGTACGACCCTGAGGATCATGGTCGCGGTATCGTTCTTTGTCTGAAACAATTTTTTAAGCATGTCTTATCTCCTTTCGAAAATGAAACCTATGGTGAAGAGCATTTCACGGCCGGCGTATCATTTCTCCTCCTTCAGTCCCACTTTGCGGCATAACCGGGAGAGTTCCTCCTGCTCCGTTCTGGTGAGGGCATTCATCTCCTCGACTATTTTCGCAGCATGGCGTGGGAATATGCTCCCGATGAGACGGCGGCCTTCGACGGTCAGCTGGACCGCATAAAATCGCCGGTCTTCCGCTTTGCGTTCCCTCTTGACAAGGCCCCGCTTCTCCAAGTTATCGATGACCATGGTTATGTTCCCGCTGCTCTTCAGTATCTTTTTTGCCAGTTCTCCTTGGCTGAGGGGACCAAGGTGGTAAAGCGCCTCCATGACGCCGAACTGGCTCACCGTAAGTCCCGCATCGACCAAATGCCCGTGAATCCGTGCCGAAACCGATTCCGATGCCCGCATCAGCTTGACATATGCGTTTAGCGCCCGAACTTCATCCTTCGTCCCTTTATAGTGAGTCTTTTTCATATCTCTGCAGGCCCGATCAGTTTATTACCAGATAGTTCAATGTTAAACTAATTATAACGCGATCTGGCTGTTTGTCAAGAGGTGCATGGAAAAGATGAGGGTAAGGCGAGGCCGGGCCCGGGAAGGTGTACGACGGTCTACATCGCTCCGCTTATGGTGTATAAAAAGAGGCTCAGGTATTCGGCCAAAGCCGCTGAGGAATCATTGAGGCTGCCCGCACGGGGAATGCAGGAATAAAGAGAAAGTCCACGCTGCTCGCTCTTGTATCCTGCAGGCGCCGGCACGACATCGAATCCCTGTTTTCTGAACATGGCCGACGACCGATTCATATGGTAGGCAGAGGTGACCAGGATGATGCAGTTCCCTTTGATCAGCTTTTTTGCCGCGCTGGCGCTTTCCAGCGTGTTTCTGGGTGCGTTGTCAGTGATGATATCCTTGTCTGGGACACCGATGCCCTTGGCTATGCGGCCCATGGCCTCTGCTTCCTTGACTTCCTGTTCAAACGGGTTGCCGTTTCCCCCGATGATCACAAGGGGAATATGCAGCTCTTTATAGAGCTTTACGCCAGCGACAAGCCGTTCGAGCGACATTTCGGACGGTTGGGATTCCAATTCCAGCCACGACAGGTCCCTCACTCCTCCGCCGAGCACCACGATAGCACCGGCCTTCTCATGCTTTGCGTTATCGTGGGCAGCGCTTTTCTCCAGCGGTTTGAGCAGAAAATCGGATACCGGGCTTATGCTTAGAAGATAAAGGAGCAGAAAACTGGTAACGATGAGGAACCTGCCGAGCATGCGCCTGAACTTTATGATCAAAAAACCTGCGGCCATAAGAATAGCGAGGCTTGCAGGAGGCAGTATCAAGGACATCAGGATTTTAGCTAAAGAAAAACCCATTATCTCTCCGCAGGCTTGTCGGTTATCCGATAGTCTGCATCGCCTTAATTAATGTCAGTGTACCTGAACGGCACCATGATTACGTCGGTTATTGACCCACTTCATCACTTCGAACCATAGAATGCTCACCACACCTGCAACAAAGCAGATGAAGATGTCAAGGGGGTGAAGGAACGAGACCTTGAATAGGTTTTGTAGAAAGGGAACGTAGAGTGCCAGCCCGAGAAAGGCCAGAGCCCCACCCGTCACCCACCAGAGGGCGGCGTTCGGCGAACGCAGAGTGTCCAGGACAATCCGGGTCCACGAACGGTTCGTGAATATGAGCCCCAGGTTGGCGATAATGAGCGTGGTGAAGGTGAGCGCCCTGGCGTCCTCCTCGCTCTGTCCCCGCTTGAGGGAAATAACAAAGACCCCCAGAAGGATGATCAACACGCTTAGTCCCTGGAGCAGGCTTATCCCTACGGTCCGCGTCCCGAACAGGGGCGCATCGGGCCTGCGCGGCGGGCGGGTCATCACGTCCGCCTCCTCGGGCTCGGCCTCGAACACCACGGAACAGGCCGGGTCGATGATCAGTTCGAGAAACACGATATGCACGGGCAAAAGCACGAGGGGCCACTTGAACAGCACCGGGAGGAGCGACATGCCGGCGATCGGCACATGCACGGCGAAGATGTAGGCAATGGCCTTCTTGAGGTTGTCGAAAATCCGCCGCCCCATGCGCACGGCCTGCACGATGGACGCGAAATCGTCGTCGAGCAGAACGAGCGCCGAGGCTTCACGCGCCACATCCGTGCCCCGCCCTCCCATGGCGATGCCGATGTGAGCGGACTTGAGCGCCGGCGCATCGTTCACGCCGTCGCCCGTCATGGCCACAACCTCGCCAATGGCCTTGAGCGCGTTCACGATCCTGAGCTTCTGCTCGGGCACGACCCGCGCAAAAATGTTCACGTTCTTGATACGACGCTGGAGCTCCCCGTCGTCCATGCCGTCCAACTCCGGCCCGGTGATGGATTGGTCCACAGTCTGCAGACCGATTTTACGCGCGATATGTGCGGCCGTTCCCGCATAATCTCCGGTGATCATCACCACCCGTATGCCTGCTGTATAACACTCCTTCACCGCCTCTGCCACGCCGGGCCGCACCGGGTCGGCAAGCCCCACGAGCCCCAGGAACTCGAAAGTAAAGTCGTGCTGCTCTCCCGGCAGATCCGTGGTCGTGAAATACGACTTCGCCACGCCGAGTATGCGCAGGCCGCTTTTCGCCATGGTCTCAATGGATTTTGAAAGCCCCAGCTTCTGTGCTTCGCTGAAATGGCACAGGTCGGCAATGGCCTCAGGCGACCCTTTGGCCGCGATCACATACTCATTTCCTTTGGGAGATTTCCAGACGTGGGACAGTGCCATCAGGCTGTTCGACAGTGGATATTCATGCACCAGCGTCCAGTCGTCGTGGATATGCTCGGTGCTTGCAAGGTAGTGGCTGCCGAGATCCTTGAAGGCTTTCTCCATGGGATCGAAAGGGTCCTTCTGGCTCGCGAGGATGCTGAACTCCACTACCTCATGAAAATTTTCAGGGATGTTCGGCTTTTTCTGATAATCCACCGTATAGAACCCGTCGTTCGCGTAAATCGTGTGGACCGACATGCGGTTCTGTGTCAGTGTGCCCGTCTTGTCCACGCAGAGGACCGTGGCAGAGCCCAGTGTCTCGACAGCCGGTACGCGCCGGGTGAGCACTCTCTTTTGCGATATCCGCCACGCTCCCAAAGCGAGGAAAATCGTAAGCACCACGGGGAATTCTTCCGGCAGGAGCGCCATGGCGAGCGTAATGCCCGCAAGAAATCCGTTGAGCCAGCTCCCTCTTGTAAGCCCGTAGACGATTATTACGAGGGTGCACACGAAGAGTCCGACCAAGGCCAACTGGCGTACAATCTTCCGCGTTTCCATCTGGAGCGGAGTCTCTTCGATTTCCACGCTCTGAAGCGCTGTCCCGATCCTCCCGATCTCGGTGTTACCCGCCGTGGCCTGCACCGTCGCGATCCCCTGACCTTTCACGATCAGCGTTCCGGAATACACGAAAGGGAGGTCCTCGCCTCCCGGCCTAGCCATTTCCGGTATTTCGGCGCATGCGGTCTTCCGTACGGACACTGATTCACCCGTTAAAAGCGACTCGTCGACCGAAAGGTTTATGCAGGACAGGAGTACAGCATCCGCCGGCACGCGGTCGCCTTCATTCAGGACGATGATGTCGCCCCGCACCACGTCGCGGCCGGGAATACGTTTCTGCACGCCTCCCCGGATGACCAGTGCGCGAGGGCTTGACAGGTCGCGGAGAGCTTCAATTGCACGCTCGGTCTTGCGCTCCTGGTATATCGTGATGCCGACCACCACAAAGACGAAGCCAAGCAGCATGAGCGCTTCCTGCATGTCCCCGAGGATGAGATAGATGATGCCGCAGGCCACGAGCAGGACGAACATGGGCTCGCGCATCACATCGAAGGCAATGGCAAATATACTGCGTTGCTTCGTCGAGGGCAGTTCGTTATAGCCCTCGCGCTTCAGCCGTTCTGCTGTCTCCTGCTCGGAGAGGCCGGTAATGGAGCTTATGTCGGATGAAGTGAGCAACTTGTTCCTTTGTGATGGAATAATAGTCGGATTTTTTCAAAGTATACCTAAACAGCCATAAATTGAAAAGGGATTTTTCATGCGCTGGAACATAGGATGTGATCAGGAGAAGTCGGCGTGTTCATGCAAGGATTTGATATAATGTAAAAAGTGAAAGGGAGACTGTACCGTGATAAAGGGAGAGACACTATATGGAATTTGTATCGAAACTGCCGTGGGGGCTCGTCATTCTTGCATGCCTGACACTCGGGCTCGCCCCGTTCAGCCCTCCGCACATCTGGGAGAAGCTCCAGATGCTTGCCAAAGGCCAGCTTGTAAGGCCGATTGACTGGTTTGACTTTGTGCTCCACGGAACGCCATGGGTGCTGCTCATCCTCAAGGGGATAGGATCACTCACCCATAAATGACATAGAGCGGTTGGACTGTTTAGAATCTCACGGGTTGCCACAGCGAGCAGAGCGGAACGATCTCGTTTCGGGAGCGGTCAATCCTTCAAAATCTCTTCGGTAATCTCGGCCGTGTTCTGCACGAACTTCTGATCCGAACATTTAACTGAATTTCATTTCTCTCTCATCCGGTAATACTTGTACAACTCTTCGGTGAATCGTGCTTTATCTATCGGTGGGATATCGATGCCCTCGCCCGAGGTGCCCGGCTCGGTATAAAACCGCTCAGGCAGGAAGTCGTCAGCTTTCGTGAAGCCATTCTCCTTATTAAACCATCGCTCGATAAGGACGATCCCCTCCCCTGTCTTCATCAGTCCCTGTCCGGTGAACGATATGCCGGTCGCCGCCGCAATCAGCTGGGCGTACTCCTCGATCGACGCCCCGAGGAATGCAAAGGCGCAGATCGCGAGCGAGTCAACGATCGCGTTGTTGTCCTCGGCGATCTTGATCATCCTTGCCTTGCCGTCAAAGCTGAAACGGTCCACGGCTATGGGCTTGCGCAGGATTTCCTGGCTGATTGGATAGGCACGGAGATGGCATCCTCCCCTGGTAGAAGTGCCGTAAGCCAGGGCAATGCCGTAGGAACCGCGCGGGTCATAGGCAGGAAGTTCGAGGCCTTTGACACTCATCGAGAACCGCAATTCGCCGAGTGATGCGCAGAGCCGTTTGGAGCCTTCGGCAAGCTGACCCCCCTCTGCCTCCCGATAGGCGGTTTTTCGGAGCGTATCGAGAATTTCATCAGATGTCAGAAATTTGCCGCGCGCCTCTCCATAGGCCGCGAAGGTGGATGCCGCGGAGATGGTGTCCATGCCGAAATTATTGCACAGGAGATTCGCCTTGATTATGGACTCGGCGTCGGAGTTCGCGTTTAGAGCCCCGAAGTGCGAGAGCGTTTCGTACTCCGGCACGGGTCTGCCGCAGGAGGTGAGTTTCTTGCACTGGATGGGACAGATCGCGCAGCCGTGCTTTTTGAAACCGAACTCCCGCTTCAGGCTCGGCCCAGAATAGGATCTCGCTTCGGCGAAAAAGGTCTTTTTGAAATTCTCCGTGGGAGCCATCTTGCGCTGGCCCACGATATCCACGAGCGTAGCTGTTCCGAATTCGCCGAGTCCCAACTCTCCCATGACTACGGGAGAAGCGCGCAGGAGCCGCATCACATCGTCCTGTGCTTTCTTGAATGCCGACGAATCGGCAAGCGTGACCTTCTTCGTGCCATCCACTACGATGGCCTTCAGGTTCTTGACACCCATGACCGCTCCCAGGCCTCCGCGGCCTGCTGAGTTGGCTCCACCAATCATGATGTTCGCGAACCGCACGAGGTTCTCTCCTGCCGGGCCGATGCAGGCTGAGGTCCCTTCCGATTCTAACCGAGAGCTCGTTTCCTGGCAGCCTTTTCCCCAGAGCGTTGATGCATCTCTGATCTCAACCCTGTCCTCCCTGATTGCGATGGCGACCGGTGCTTTTGCCTTGCCGATGACGATGAGGCAGTCGTAGCCGGCCGCCTTGAGCTTTATCGGGAACGTCCCGCCGACCGAAGAATCGGTGATCGTGCCGGTGAGCGGAGAGCGCGAGACCACAGACATGCGGGACGATGCCGGAGCGGAGGTGCCGCAGAGCGGGCCCACAGCAAAGATCACCGGCATGCGGCTGTCATAAGGATCAAGCTTGAAAAAATCCTTCATCATTGCAACACCGAGCCCTCTGCCCCCGATATGAGAAATGAGGACCTGTTCAGAGAGGCCCTCGGTCCATATCATCCCGGACGAGAGGTCGACATATAATGCCTTGCCGTGCCATGCGTTCATAGGAGGATGATAATCCATTCGCGGTGTCAGGGTCAATGAAGAAATGCTGAACAGCAACCCCTTTTACCGCTAAAGCGCAAGGAACGCCAAGGAAATACCATCTGAAATATCGGTTTCATGCATTATTTTGATTTACGTCCTTTGCGGCTTCGCGGCTAAATTCTCTTGATCATTACAGTACAATTCTTTTGACACTGGCCATCATTCCCTTTATAATTCGTAACCATGACTGAAAAAATCGGCGTTATCGGCGCAGGCGCGTGGGGCACGGCGCTGTCCATGCTGCTCGCGGACAAGGGTCACGACGTGACCCTCTGGATGTATGAAAAAGACCTTGCCGAAGAAACAGCACGTACGCGCGACAATCGTGTCTATCTCCCGGGGTTTACCCTTCCTGAATCCATTCAAGTAACCTCTTCTTTGGAAACCGCAGTCAGGGACAAAGCCATAATCCTTTCCGTAGTCCCCTCCCACACCGTACGCGCGGTGTCCAGACAGTTTACCCCGTTCCTGTCCAGAGACGGCGTCATCGTCAGCGCTTCAAAGGGCATAGAGATCGAAACGCTCATGCCGCTCTCGGAAGTGTTCAAAGACATCCTGCCCGAACAGTTCCACGACCGTCTCTGTATCCTCTCTGGCCCGAGCTTCGCCAAAGAGGTGGCCCAGAAGATGCCCACGGCCGTGGCCCTCGCTTCGTACGACCCGGTAATCGCCAAAAAAGTTCAGGCGATCTTCAGCAACCCCTACTTCCGCATTTATACCAACCCGGACGTCATCGGCGTTGAGCTTGCGGGTTCACTCAAAAACGTCGTGGCCATCGCCGCCGGAGTGCTCGAGGGCATGGGCTACGGGTATAATACGATGGCCGCACTTCTCACACGAGGGCTCGCTGAAATGGCCCGCCTCGGTATCGCCATGGGCGGCAATCTGCAGACCTTTTCCGGTCTTGCAGGGATGGGTGATCTGGTCCTTACCTGCACGGGGGGATTGTCGAGGAACCGCACGCTCGGCGTGCGGATCGGCAAGGGGGAGAAATTAAACGACATCATGAGCGGGATGAAGACCGTTGCAGAAGGCGTCAAGACCGCCAGGGCCGCGCGGTACCTGGCAAGAAAATATAACGT